>Ga0307372_10008673_pt1 | contig 14222 bp, 13 predicted proteins | sample OX1MG_FD_202533 | JGI IMG/M metagenome (GOLD analysis project Ga0307372, IMG submission 202533) | Soil microbial communities from Risofladan, Vaasa, Finland - OX-1 | ecosystem: Environmental > Terrestrial > Soil > Coastal area > Acid sulfate soil | place: Finland: Risofladan, Vaasa | collected...
GCTGACTCATCTGGAGAATTTTTCTGACTTCCTGCGGGGGGAGCGGTGTGGCATCCAAGGGCAACGGCCAGCAGCAAGCCGGTCGCACCCATTGCGAGCAGTCGGGACAATCGAAGGATCTCTTTCATACCAGCTCTTCCTTTCGCCCCAACCTAGTGCTTGGTCATGCTGACGTCGCGATGCTCAATATCGAGAGAGCCGTCCGGCTGCTGGTACGCTTGGTTCAGGATGAATTTTACGACGCAGCCAGTTTCGTCGGCCCAGGCGGTTCCTTTCGCGTAGCCCTTCGCGCCCACGGCCATGTGAATTACTTGCGCGTCCATGGGCCCGACACGAGTAGTGTCGATGGAGTATTTTGTCGTTTCGTAGCCGTTGACGCTTTCATGGCCCTCGGGTGTCATCGCGTGGTAGTTGCTGAGCATGTTGAAAAGGCCTGACTCCGAACTTAAGGGAAACATGGCGAAGGCCGCCTGCCAACTGGACGCGTCGCTGCGCACGCCGTGAAACTTCCGCGTACCGGAGCTGCTCGTCCGTGTGCCGTCGATGGTGTTGGCGGTGATATCCGCCTCCCAATCGGAGTGCTGATTGCCCTCGTCCAATTTCCAGGAGAGATGAAATGGCGCGGGAGCGTTTCGCGTGCGATCGGCGTAACACCCAAGCGTGGGATGCGGCGCTGTGCTGCTCTTCGCCGGGCTTGCGCTGGCGTGCGTCGGACTTGTGCTGCTTTCCTGGCTCTTTGAAGCAGGGCCGGAACTGCACGCAGAAGCAAGGAGGAACAGGACGCCCGTCGCGACCAATACGAGCAGCCGCGGGACGCGAACTATTTTTCGGCTCATGTGATTCTCCCTTTAGACACTGACACAGACAGGCGCGAGCGTGCGTTGACGTCGTGAACGGACGCCGTGTATCGAGTTGTCACACGGCGTCGGCGACGCTCGTTCGTTTTTTCAGTTCATATTCGCAGGGCAGGTTGCCGCGAGCCACTTGCCGGTATAGTCCACAGTGTAGCTCATAGGTTGACCGTTGAAATTCACAGAGACCTTCATTGATCCTGTGCCGTGCTCTGAATCCAGGGCGTGGATCTTCCCGTGCATTTGCATGCTGGCGCTCCCTTCATTGTTGTTCAGAGTGCATGTTCCTTGCACTTCCATGTCGGTGCCCGTGGAACTCACCGCGGTCCATGTGCACCTTTTTTTGTCCGTTCCGTTACTCCAAGGATTCACAATTAAATCCTTGGGCTTTACACACGATTTGTAGCTCATGGGCACGGCATTCTTTATCATCGGCGCAAATTGCGGCGGAACATTCTCCGACGACGTGATCTTTTGGGTCATTTGCCACAGACCTGTTTTCACGTTCAGGGGCTGCAACTTCGCTGTTGCTGCGAGAGCTACGGAAGCCGCCAAACAAATCAATCCCACTGCGATTGCTTTTCTCATCTCACTCCTCCTTAAAAGTTTTAAATCCGGCTTGAAATTCGGGCCCGACTGGGATTCAAATTCTTCCCGCGATCGACGTGGCTAGATCCTTCGCCTGCTTTTCATTCGCGGGATCGATCGAGATGTAGTAACGAACTTTACCCTTTAGCACGTGGATCGCATGGCTGTTGTCCATGTACGCGGAGTCTCCGATGGCCGGTTTCGATTTGGCCGGAAACCACATGGACAACTTATCGAACGTCTGCTTCGCCTCTGCGGCTGTTTGCTCGAAGTAAACGATGAAAGTAACCTTCGTATTCGGGCCTTTTTGCGAATCATACTGGCACTGCGTGCCCCACGGCTGTTTACCGTATGCCGGAGGCCATTTGCTCTCCCCGGGTGCGCCGAATGGCTGTCCAAGAACTTTCTGAATCTGCGCGGGCGTGAGCAGCGAACAGGGATCCGCTGGCGGTGCTGCGAATGCTGCTCGCGTAGCGCCCAGCGCAAAAATGAGAATGGCCCCGAGAATCACAGCAACCGTCGATTTGCATTTCATATTTTCATCCTCCTCAAAATTAGTGTTCGTTTCGTAGCGGGCGTTGAATCGCCAGCCACACAATGCGTCACATCTTTGCGAGAACATCTTGTGCGAGAGTTTTTTCCTTGGCCTTGATTTGGTCAGGCGTAAAGGGGGTACCGCTGCGCTGCACTCGGATACCGAACGCAACCGTTCCCTTCTTGACGCGGAGCTCCATGGCCTTGCCGGAGGTCATGCTGAGGTAGTAGGCGTCATCACCCAAGCCGCCAACGTGTGTCGCGGAGGTTGGCGCGTTTGGCATCTTGGCAACCGCGTACCCCTGGGTATATCCCTGCATAATCAGCATCACAAGATCGACTCTCCGCCTTGGCAAGCCGGGCTTGACGCCGGTTTGAACCCACATGCAAACCTTTGGACCGAGACTTTTGCTGGCGGCAGGGACGCCCAGCGCGGCGCTGACTTGCGCGGGCGTGAGCAGCGAACATGCGTCCGTGGGTGGCGCAGCGCACGCCACTTGTGAACTGCACAGCACGAAGATGAAACTGGTGCCGAGAATCACCATAACTTTATGTTTCCAATTCATTGCTATCCTCCTCAAAGCTATTTCGCCAGCGCGACTTCCACTCTCCGGTTCAAGAATCTTCCGCTTGCCGTGGCGTTGTCCGCCACGGGCCGACTGGCGCCGAACCCCTCCGGCTCGAGCCGGTCCCTCGCGATGCCATGAGCCGTGAGCCATGTGACGACAGAGGCCGCGCGCGCTTTGGAAAGCGGGATGTTGAGTTTGTCGGAGCCTTGATTGTCGGTGTGGCCCGAGATAATCCAGCGCGAGCCCGCATGGTTGTTGATCAGGCCAAGCACCGCGTTCAACGCCGACAAGCTGTCCGGCCGGAGCTTCGATGAACCAGTGTCGAAATGAATCCCGTAAATCGTGGCCGAGCCAGTTTGCGCGATGGATTGCTCGAGCGCCGCGGTGGTTTCCTGATGGCGATGAAGCTGGATTTCAGCATTTCCGTTTTGCCCGGCCGGCAAATCGACCGGCACGGAATTTTCGTCGTATCCCGGAGCACTCGCAGTGGCAACCACCAGCCCAGCAGGGATTCCGTTCAACTCACACTTTCCAGCTTTGTCCGTCGCCGCCGAACCGAGACCGGCAGTCACCGTCGCGCCGGCAATCGGCGTGTGCTTGTCGGCGTCTGTGACATGCGCTGAGAGCGACACCTGATATTTGAATTTGTGCGGATTCACCAAAATGCGGACGAAGTCAACAGCATAACCGTCCGGGACGTGCGTTGTCGGGTCGTCAATCAGCATTTTCACCGTGCCGGATTTCAGCAGCGGCCAATATTCCGGCAGCAGTTTCAGGGTCAGCAGCTTACCGATTGGCCCTGATTGATCGAGCGAGTTTATTGCGTATTCAAAAGTAGGAATGCGCGTACCGTTTAGGCTTACTTGAAAATGCGAGTGCATGGGCATAGGCTGAAAATCGTCGGCGAAGATTTGCATTATGACTGCGTTAATTTTATTAGGCAATGCGCCGACGGGTAGAACGATCGGCGTGGGCATCGTTAACTCGCGCTCTCGTGTGCACTTGGGAGCCCAGTACCGTGTCATTTCTTGCTGGCCTTCTTCTTTGGACGCGATGACTATCGGCGCGTGCGCATCCTCGAGTTGCGTTTCGAAATCCCGTACTAGGAAGCAATCTGCGAGCGAGCCGCTATATCCGTCGCTTGGTAGTCTTAGTGCTTGCTTCACAATCACATCCACAGCGATACGGTCCGCTTGGCCTGCGACGTGCTGAATGCTCATGTGTACAGGCATCACCCCGGTGCCCAGCATGATGCGATCTGTTCCCGGCGGCGCATTCGGGGGAATATGATTGATATCTGGCCACGGGTGTCCCGGCGTTGATTGGCCGGAAAACGGATCGAATCCTTTCGGCCAGCCGAAGGTGAGATTGTTGATGTCGCCCGTGCGCACCACCAAGTCTGCTTCCGGGCCGCCTACGGTGCGTTCGTATTCCAGCGGCCAGTCATGCGCTGGGTCTCCCGTGCCGGCGACCGGCACGATGGGGGCGGGCTTGGGAAGCGGCGGCGGAGTCAGGGCGGCGTCGGCGGCCGCTGAAGCAGCAGCTATGGCCGCCGGAGAGCCGGGTGCGGGTGCAGAAACAGGGGTAGAAGCAGAACCCGGAGCAGCATTGCCACCAACATTTCCCGGGATCGCATTCGGCGGATTCGTGCCGGCCTGTTTCTGCGCGTTTTGTGCTAGGGCGTTTGCGGCTGCGGCCAGGTCATTTATGCTTTTGTTGACATCCGCCGGCGACGGTCCATTCGCTTTTTGAGCAGAGCCATTTATGGCCGCCAGATCTTTGAGGTTTTTCTCGATGTCGGACGCAGCCTGCATTTCGGCTGCCTTCTGCTTCGCTCGATGTGCCGAGTGAATGAAACCGACGATGGTCACGACCAACACCAACACAACGACCACGACAGCGCCGCCAAGGATTGCCCCTTTCGGAATTCCCGCCGCAGATTTCCCCGAGGAAACAGCAGCCTGAGATCCGACTCCACCTATGGCCACACTACCGGGCGTTGCCCCCGCAGCTTTTTCCGCAGACGCCGTACCGCTTGTTGCCGCCGGTACCGGGCTGCTTGCGGCGACGCCCGCAGGCGCGCCGCATTTCGTGCAGAATTTCGTCTCGCCCAGAAGAGGCGCGCCGCACTTCGTGCAAAAGCGCTTGGCCGCAGAAGTCGCGGCCGCATCATTTCGCCGCGCTCCGCACTTCGTGCAGAACGCGTCGCGCTCAGTCAGCGCCGCTCCACATTGATTGCACGTAATCGCCATTTCAACCTCCGCTCACCGATGCATCGCAAGCGAGCCGGTGATTCTCCAACCTGCCAGTCGTTCGCCATCTCATTTCTTGATTCGAGCTATTTCGTAGTGCCGCTTCTGCACGCCATTCGGCAAAGTGATTCCTTCATCCAGAACGAGCTTCACCGCGCAGCCGTCCTGCCCCATCCAGACCGTTCCCTTGTCATAACTCCCCGCGCCGAAGAGCGTCTCGATTGCCTGCTTGTCCGACGAGTTTGCGCTTGTGGTATCAATGGAATACTTCGTTGCCTGGTAGCCGTTCACCGCTTCCGCGCCGCGGCTGACAATCGCGGACATGCCTTCCAGGCCGGCAAGCCTGCCGGTCATCCCGACGAACGCGAGGCTGGACAAGCCCAGGAGCGCGTTGTTCCAACTGTTCTCGTCCGAACGGACAGCATGGAGCGAGCGGGACCCGGACGTACCCTTAAACACGATATCGATCGCTTCCGGTGTGACATCCGCCTCATCATCCACCGACTGGGACGCATCCGAGTACTTGTAGGAATAGTGAAAGGGTTCTGACGGCTTCTCGACGTGGCCCAGCATGCATCCCACGTCAATGTGAGCGTCGGAGCTGGCCGCATCGTGCGCGGCCGCGCCGCCCGATTTCGTGCCCGATGTGTATCCAGAAGCTGACAGCAGCGCCAGCGCAGCGACGACCGCAAGAACACTGCCCAAGAAACCTCTGTCATCTGCCTGCAATGTCATCTCAATTTTCCTCTCATGTTCCGCGGTTCCCGGCTGCACTCATTTCGACCGACAGTGTTTTCGGTTTACACGCCCGCTTACTTCTTGGGCATGCATCCCTGAATAGACGGGATTGCAGATACTCCCGTCTTCTTGAAGACCTCGACGCCTTTGTCCGGCGGGATAGACCCGCTGATGGACCCGAGCATGTCCTTGTCTATGCCTGCTTGAACCAAATAATTCTGGTAATACTGCTGGCACGGAACCGGACTGAAGAGGCCTGCGCCCATTAGGCCCTGGCCAGCGTAAGCCACTGATGCGACCCACTGGACATAAGCTGCGCGTGGCAGCTTGAAGTAATCGTCCGGCTGAGGGTACTTGATGTTGACAGTGTGCTTGCTTGCGTATGCCGCGCTCAATTGTCCTTCGAGGCTGTCCGCCAAATCTGCGCCCTTCATGTTCAACGCGCTGGGGAGCCGGTTCGCCAAGGCCCAAAGAAAGCTATCCTTGCTGAACGTCATTGCGAATTTTGGCGCATTGATGGCCGCTACTACGCCATGCGCCGCCTTAGCAGACGAGGTCGTGCTCGATATATCAGGTGTTACATCGAGGGAATTGTTCACCGGCGAGGAACCGTCTATGCCTCCGTCTCCTTTGTAAGTGATCTTGAAATGCCCCTGCGCAGCGGCCTTCTCTCCAAAACCGGGCTTAAAAATGAAATTGGCGTAGATCTGAAAGAGAAAAGGAATGTCATCCGCGCGGTCGTCTACCAGTCCGGAATACAAAGGGGCCATTCTGAGGCGTGATTCTCCAATGCCCTGGCCTGCAGCAGTGGTCTGGGCCATCCAGGTGACGTCCAGCGTCCCGTCAGTCGGAACCGTGAAGGTTGCCTGCTGAAGCTTGTCCTGATGAATCACCACCAGGAAATTGTAGCCGCCATTTACCTGACCTTTGCCGCTAACGCTGGCTGATAGCCCGTTGTTTTCTTTGAACGCGGTGAACGAATAGCTCGTCGCTGCGCCACTCGTTGTGTATTTCCACGGCTGTTCTCCCGGGCTTTGCTCGTGATAGGGCTCGGCAGTGTCCGCCCAAGGATTGCCAGGACTGTTTGAGCCGCCAGGCTCGGTCGCAGTCTGCGGCGTTTCTTTGAGCATCTGCAATGTTCCATCGTTTATGAAATCCGTGAGTGCTGCGGAACTCACTCCTACCGCAACCTCGGCTGCGGGGGTCTTTATCTTTTTGATTGCTCCAACTTTGAGGACGCCGAGTTTCTTGATGAACATGACGTCTCCGGCGGCCAAGCTGTTAGCGCAGACGGAGCCTTTGAGGACAACCACCTGCGCATCGTGGCTTACGCCCACTATCGCGTACGGATCGATTCGAATCGTGTTGCTCGTATATCTGGATGGTTGGCCATTATTCTTGCCCACCGTGACTGGAGCGCTCGCGGAGGCTCCCTCCCATGTCGCCGTGATCTTTCCTGAAACAGGAGAAGAAGAAGGTGACATTGAGCACGGAGATATTGTTGGGGCCTTTGCAATGAACGTCGCGGGAGTGCCCTTTACTTTCACGCTAGCCGGCACCGTCACGCCGCTGGCGCTCAGAAGCACAGTTGCTCCGCTCTTCGGGATATGGCTTAACGTCACTCCCCACGTCGCAGAGCTACCCCAGTCCATGGCGCCTGTCGGTATCTGAGAGAAGCTGACGGTTACGGGGTTCACCAGAAACGAGGTATTCCCGGAAACGGAAGATCCGCCCAACTGGGCAACAATTTTGACTTGTTTGGAAGTCTTGACATTAATCGTGCTCACGGTGAACGTTCCCGAGGTGGCTCCCGCGAGCAGGTTCACGCAGCTCGGCATGCTTGCAGGCACATTGCTTTTTGAGCGTGCAGTCTGCCCGCACGGCGCCATGAGGAGAGTCTTGCCGAATCCGAGATGCACCGTCACACCGCCCGCTGGCGCCGGCTGGCTCAGTTTCACTTTTCCTTTGTTCGAATCCCCTCCGAACACGCCCGGCTGGCTCATTGTCACAGTAATTGTTGCCGTGCCGGTTCCAGCGCCGCGTGCAGCGCCGGTGCCTCGCGCGCCAACGCAGGGTGTTCCTTGCGCCGTGAGCAACGCCACGGCTGCCGCAATCACGCAGCCGAATATCCACGACGACCCACGATCACTTTTATCGCGCCGCATATTCTACCCTCCGTTTTTTTTCTTCCGCATCGCGGAGCTCTCTCTTCCGTGCTCAAGAATCTCTTGTGAGCCAAAGCTGACCGTCGCGTTTACAAAACTTAGTGCACCTGTTTCGCTGCAATATCTCCGATCCACGGAATGCGAAACTCGCGTTCGCTGTACGCCTGAAACATCAAGAACAGCCACAACACAAATATCCCCAGGCCAAAGAGCCAGTCCAGCGGCAGAGCCACGGTAAGCACCCAGAATCCGCCGATGCTCACCAAAATTCCCACAATGATGTTCCACACAATCGCGAGCGCCACGATTGCCACGTTGAGAATGATTGATTGGATCGCGTGAAAGCGCACAGAGCGGTTGTTTTTGTATGGCTCCAGCACCAGAAACAGCACTCCGGTAATCGCTCCCAGCGCATACGACAAAGCCGCCGCCATATTCATCGTCAGCCCCGGCGCGCTGACTGTGCCGGTCGCTGCTCCGCTAGAAGCTGGGGTGCGGACGGCCATCGCCGGAGTGGCTGCAGCCGAACCGCTTGCTGGCGCGGCCGCGCTTGCTTGCGCCCTGGGCTGCCCGCAAGCTCCGCAGAACGCGCTGTCTTCCGCTACCACCGCACCACACTTAGCGCAATTTGCCATGTGAAGCTCCTTTTCATCCTTTTTCGTTCGCTCGAATCCCAAGGTCCCGTTTCTTAAAGCCGCGCATTCCCCCGCCTCTGCGCGGGGGCAACTAGCGTTTCGTCACATTGCCCTCGAAGTGCGTCCGCTTCACGCTACCGTCTTTGCCGTCTTGCTCCAGATCGATAAAGTACTTGACCAGGCAGCCGCTATCCCTTGCCACCCACGCAGATCCCACGATCTTGTAGTCCTTTACGGCCAGCAACGACAGAAAAGTAGCTTTCTGCGCTGCGGGCTCATTCGCCGTGTCGATCGAGTATTTCATCGTGTTGTAGCCGTTGACGCTTTCCGTGCCCGCTGACTTCGCGGCGTCTTGCGCGGCCACCAGTTCTCCGTGCCACGGCACCGGTTCCATTAGTCCGAAATCGATGTCCAGCTCGGATACCTGCGCCCGCGCCAGATGTTTGGTATCGGTGGAAGTTTGTCCCGCGCTAATCTCATGCTTCGTGTAGTCGATGGCCGCCGGCGTGACGTCCGCCTCCACGCTCGACGCGTCCCGATCAGACGACCTCTCGCTAAAGGACACGTGGAACGGACCAGACGGGTTCTTCATCATCTGTTGCAGGCAAACGCTCGCGCTGGTCGGGTTGAATTTGTTTGGCTGGACCATAGCGCCAGAATTTGCGGAGCTTCCCTCAGCCTTGCTCTGCGATCCGCGATTGCATCCTGACGCCATGGCCAGCGCTGCTCCCATCGCAATCCAGATTACCTGCCGCACAAAACGAAATTCGCCTCGTTCCATCGGCGCTCCTTCATCGGGCAGGCTTCTTAGCGCCCTTGCCTGCTCACTAATGCTTCCCCAGCATCGGACAATCGCCTGTTCGTGTTCCTCTGACCGTGAATTTCAGCGACACTCCCTCGCTCGCCTTGGGCTTCACTGTCCTCACCACCGAAAATTCCGTGCCGCTCAAATTTCCTTCGACATGCACCAACCGATTCGCGCACTCTGCGTCGTACGAAATCTTGCCGCCGACATTCCTGAATCGCTTCACCAAACAGGACTCTTCTTCTTTCGGCCGAGCAGCCACCCGGTCACTGAAAATTTTCTCCGGATTGTCCAAATCGCGCGGCGTAATGCAACGTGTGCCGCTCCGCGATTCGTTCTGTCTCTGGTCTTGCACCTCGTACGTAATCGTCAGCGCATACTTGCCCGGCTTCAACTGCACATTCGCCGCCGCCGCAAGGCCGCCGAAAAAAGCGGCAACCGCAATCACCACAGCGCTCTTCACTCCCGTGTTTCGTCCAGTCATTTGCGCCGCTCGCCGTCGTTCTCGCATCTTCATGGCTTGCTCATTGCCTTCACGCATTACTGGGTGTTGTCGGAAACTTGGAACGACCACAACGAATTGAACATCATTCCGCCTCGTTGGTTCCGCGCCACGTCGCCGCCGGAGAATTTCTCGGTCTTCGAAACCGGACGCAGCACCACCGCATATTCGCCCGGCAATAGCGCCGACTGCGGCGACATCTGGTATTCGCCCGCCGCGGTTTTTTGCAGGTTCACGGCAACGCGATCCTCCACGAACGACGAGTAAATTTCCCAATCCGCAGCATCGTGCGAACGGGCGTCTTCTTTGCCCCGCGTTGCGCCTACCAGGCGGCAGGTATTCTGCGCGGGAGTCAACCTCACGATTTCCGGTGCAAAGTCATTCGGATTCACGCCCGGCGCTTTTGCAAAGTTCACGGAAAATGTCGGCGTGGCCGTCTGCAGCACGTTCGCCGACGTTGGTCCTGGCACGCCCCACACGTACGTGACCGTCGGCTGGCGCCGCGCCATCATCCCTCCAAAAATGCCTCCCGCTTGCATTACCGCCGATCCCCCGACGCCGTTGTTTATGTGCGACGCTGCGCTCCACGACGCGTCGTTGACACCGGCTTGAATCCCTTCCGTCACCGCGGAATCCCCAGCCAGGCTGGCCATGGACGTCGGCTTCGTTTTCGTCTCGGCCAGTTGCGTTTTTTCGAGCGGCAGCGCCTGCGAATTTCCACTCTGCTCAAGGGTGACCGACGGCATCTGCCATCTGGGCCCCGACTCAGCAGCGGGCCCCGGACTCCCGCCTCCGGCATCAGCATTCGCCGGAGCTGCAGCAGCTCCGCCACCATTCGCGGCTTTTTGCGCCGCCACAATTGCATCCATTTCGTTTTGTGTGACGCCCGCCTTCTGCAGGGCAATCAACCCATCCGGCGAAATGTCATAATTCGCAGGGCTCGATTGAATCGCTGCCACGACGACTGATTCCAACAGCTTTGCCTTCACCATCTTAATCACGCCCGCATTCGTCAGCGGCTTCTGCGGCTGCTGCGCCGGCGAAATTCGGCAAAATGCCGCGCTGCTCAGAACCAGCACCACAAACAGCAGCACGCTTCTTGTTTTCTTCATGACCGACTCTCCTCTCGCTCAGCCACGTCCGTTCCCAGATTTGCTCTCGCGCGCTTGCGGACCCTCGCTGCGATCACCACGGGCTCACGCCGCGCGGGCCCCACACGGTTATCCACAAGCTGTAAGCAGAGACGCTCGCATAATCGAGCGCACCTCCCGGATTGCTCGTCGGCCAGCAGCCTTGCTCTTGCCACGAGATTTGAACCGATGTCGGAGAAGTGTAGTTAACGGCCCAATTCCCACTCGTTGAGAATTGTCCGTTCGGTGATGACTGGCAACTCGCAGCCGTTAGGTCTGAGTGGTACAGCTGCACGCCGTTGTTAGCCAGACGAAATCCCTGCGCAAAGTGGAACTGATAGGTGTCCGTGCCGCCCGGAAACGTGTACGAGCCCGGAAGCGTGAAGCTGATTCTGTTCCGATCGACCCCGAGGGTGTGCTGTGGTGAACTGTAAATCCAGGGCGTCTCATATAACGGGAGAACAGAACTGCCGGTCGAATCGTTGACCTTAGCAAGCTGAATAGTGACCGCTGTGGGCGACTGCCGAACAGAAGTCAGCGTTTGAAAGTCGTACGCTGCGGCGAAATTGAAGCCGATCGCCTGATACAGTTGCCCGGTCGCCGTCTTCACCACCAGCGTCACATTATTCGTGTCGTAAAGGCCGCCGGCGTTGGGATCAATCTGCGCAACGATTTGCCGGTCGCTCCAACCATTCGTGGGGATCTGAAAGCTTACTTGACCCAACGCAACGCCCAGCGGATGGTACATGGTTGGACCGCTTGGGTAGTGCACGCCACTCAAATACACTTGGCCGGGCGTTGTTCCGAAGCCGCATCCTTGAATTACGAATGTACCTTCAGCTCCGGCAATCGGACTGAAGTAGACGCCGGATTTTTGACCATCGACGGTCCCGATTCCATTGATGCAAACTTGTGTCTGTGTCTGTTTTGCGGTAGCGGCTCGCGTCATAATCGACGGTGTCGGATGCTGTCCTCCTGCCGGCTGCTGGCGCTGCGGACCATTGGGTGTCACTGCGGTCGCCTGTGCTCCAGCGACCGCCCCGATTGGCGTGGCACCTTGAGCGGACATCGTCTGGCTCGGTCCCCCCTGCGCCGGGGAACCCCTGGGCGGATACGGTTGCGGACTCAACGCGTCCGCTCTCGCGCTGCCTCCGTTGAGTAACGTGCCGGTTTGACTGGCTCCGCCAGGTCCGTTGAGCAATGTGGGATTTTGGTTTGCGCCGCCCGCTAGTAATGTCCCGCCTGCCGGCCCTCCCGTTGGCGTTCCGGCTGGCCGCACACCGCCTGTGAACGTAGTCGGCACCAATGAGTGCACAGCGGCGCTCTGCCGTCGAAGTACGGCGATGATCGCGCTATTCGAACCGCCTCCAAATCCGCTAGGCGCGCTCGGCTTCGGGCCCACTGGAACGGCGCGCGCGAGTGCCTGCGTAACGATCCTGTTCTTATGCCACGGTTGCGTGCCGCCTTGCATCGGCGGACCAGGGACTATTCCTGTCACGTTGCGTCCGTACTGCGAACCTAGACCAGTGCCGCCTGTAACCGAATGGAGGCCGGATCCGCCGGGATTCAGAGCGGGGTTCAGCCCAGATCCCGCGCCGCCGCCGGAACCGCCGCCACTATTACCTGTCGGCCGGCCCGAGCCGCACGCATTGGCCGGCACGTGTGTTGCAACGGTAAGTATTGGGTTACTGCCTGTAAAACGATTGAACCCGTGTCCTGCAATGCGCGCGCCCACGCCGTTTCCAATGGCGGCGACCTGTAGTAGGGACATGTCCCAATTATCTGGGCTTAGGAACGCTTGAGGTATCTCCCACGGCGCTGCGGGAGTAAGCACGCTCGGAAGGCTGTTGAAGTTAAAACCACCGTCGGCGATGTGAATCAACCTGAAACCTAGAATCTGGTTCGGAGGCACTGGTTGGTTGAGCGGAATGTCCACGGTGTTGGTGCTATTGTTCGGCCAGTTCTGGCTCTTATTAACGTTCAGCGCAACTTGGGGAGCCCTGCCGCCCGCGAAAAGAATTTGTATGTTCAAGTTGTCTTTGCCGCCGCGCAAGTCGTCTCCGCCCGTCACAATCCTGAGCCGAATTTGCGTCACTGCGCACGGCCCGCTGCCGCCCGCTGATCCGCCAGTGTTTTGGCCGTAAGAGGCGCTGACAAGAAAAACGCTGCAAGCAATCGCCAACATGGCTCGCCGGAGAGATTGTGCGACTGCGTAACCCATTGTCTGTTTCATTGGTCGAGCCTCCTCACAAGGTCCTCGCAAATTCATATGCCGAAATACCGGAACACTGCCGCAGCGTCAAACGACGAGCCTCGGACGATTTTGTGACTTGGTAATTTCCTGAAAAATAAGGTGTTGTCGCCTTCCATGACCTGACTCCTCACCTTGTAATCTAAGTCGTGGTATACTCCGCACCAAAGATCACAGTCTTTTGTGCGAGGCCGCATGAGCGTTCCCACAACCTCACGGCTGTTCCGATTTGGACTCTTTGAAGCAGACTTGGAGAATGCTCGTCTTACACGTAAAGGTGTGCGCATTCGCCTGCAGGAACAGTCTTTCCGCATCCTTGCAATGCTTCTTGACCGTGCCGGTCAAATCGTCACGCGTGAAGACCTTCGGCAAGAGTTGTGGCCGGCGGGAACTTATGTGGATTTTGACGGCAGCTTGAACGCCGCGCTTAAGCGGCTCCGAGCTGCGCTTGACGATGACGCGGATAATCCTCGATTCATCGAAACCGTCCCGAAGCGCGGATATCGTTTCATTGCGCCGGTAACTCTCGAGGACCATCCCGTGGCAACCGAACCTGAAATCTCATCGCCGGGTCCGTCGCCCGTTGCGCAAACTCCCGCAAATCTGCACACGCGCCCATCGAATTACGGGAAACGCCGGTGGATCGCCGTGATCGGCGCGGTTGTGGTTATGACTGCGATGGCTGCCCTGATTATTCTTCGCAAGCGCGCTGCGGCTCATCCCGCTCCATCTCCGCAGCCGACCATTGACCTGGGAACGCTTCGACGTTCCGTTGCTGTTCTTGGTTTTCAAAATGCTTCCGGCCGCCCGAGCGACGCTTGGCTTTCTACGGCACTCGCGGAAATGTTGCGGACGGAACTCGGGGCCGGCGGCAAGCTGCGCGTCATCCCCGGCGAAAATGTTGCGCAGTTTCGCCTTGGCTCCCCGTGGTCACAGACCGATTCCCTCAGCCAGCAAACTGCTTCACGCGTCGGAAAGGCCCTCAATAGCGACCTTCTTGTCCTCGGTTCCTTCGCAGCTCTTGGAGGACCGCAAGATGGCAGCGTCCGCGTCGATTTTCGTTTGCAGGATGCTCAGACTGGAGAAATTTTGTACGAAGGCGCGGAGACTGGCAGCGAAAAACAATTTTTCGGACTTGTCGCCAAAGTCGGTTTTGAGCTTCGCGAGCGCTTGGGTCTGCCCATGATCACGGAATCGGAAGA
>Ga0307372_10008675_pt1 | contig 14220 bp, 10 predicted proteins | sample OX1MG_FD_202533 | JGI IMG/M metagenome (GOLD analysis project Ga0307372, IMG submission 202533) | Soil microbial communities from Risofladan, Vaasa, Finland - OX-1 | ecosystem: Environmental > Terrestrial > Soil > Coastal area > Acid sulfate soil | place: Finland: Risofladan, Vaasa | collected...
TAGAGGAAGGGGACGGATTCGTGCAGGTCGTGCAGGACCTGGGCGTGCCAGTCGAGCATGGCATTCATGATGTTGCGGCTGAGGTCGAGGGTCATGCCCATGGCGTCGCGGTTGTTGTCGTGGGCGACGTAGTGGCCCCAGTAGAGGAGGCGGGGGTAGTCCTGGCCCAGGTGGGCGCGGTGCCAGCGGTAGACGTCCACCATGCGGTCGCGGCCGTCCACTTCGACCACCGGCGTGATGAGCACGATCATGTGCGAGCGGATGTACTTGATGTAGGGCGCGTCGTCCACGGCGAGGCGATAGGCGAGTTCCATGAGCGCGGTGGGCGCGCCGGTCTCCGGCGAGTGGATGGTGCCGGTGATGTAGTAGACGGGCACCGACTGGGCGATGATGGCTTTGGCTTTGGCGTCGTCGAAGTTGATGGTGCGCGGATCGCCGAGCTGGGCCAGGCGGGCCTTGTTGGCGTCGGCGTTCTTCAGCAGGTCGGCATCGGCGATGGCCACGGCGATCTGCTCGCGGCCCTCTTCGGTGTGGCCGATGGTGTAGACCTTGACCCGCGGCGTGGCGGCCTCAAGCATGCGGAAGTATTTGTAGACGTCTTCGGCGTAGGGCAGGATGTTGGGCGCGCCGGAGACGTCGCCGAGAACCTTTTCCGGAGTGGGCACGGTTTTGGACGCGGGGAGATATTCCACCAGAGGCGAAAGGAAGGACGGATCGGTGGTGTACTTGTGGATCGCCTCGGTGTAGGCCTGGTCGATGGGCTGGTTGGGATCGCGGGCGTAGGCGTTATCCAAGGTGGAGTTTTGAGCGTCAGCGGCGAGCGTAACGCCGCACAGCAGCAAGGGAAGCAGGCACAGCCGTAGGATTCTCATAGTCCTCATTCATTCATCAACCGTTTGAGTGAACGCAAAGGTTTGCGTGGCCCCGAAACAGATGGTTGCGATTGCGATGCTTTACAAGCTACACGGCGGAGACGGGGGATTTCAATAAGAGATGTCGAGGAAATGCCTTATAGTGCAGGTATTCCCCGGTTGCGGCCACAATGACACGATTTCAATGGATGTTTCTGGCGCTGATGTTCTCTGCCACCGTGGCGGTCGCGCAGACCGCCATGTCGATTGCGCCGGAGAAGTGCGTGTATCGCGCCGGCGACGATGTGCGCTGGGCGGCCCCAGGGCTGGACGAGTCCGGCTGGCAGCCCGCTTCACGCTGGACGGCAGAATCCACCATTGAGCCGCATTTCTGGCTGCGCTGCCGGATCGATCCCGCCGCGCTGGCTCCGGAAGTGAAGCCGGTGCTACAGGTGGAGGCGGACGCCGCATACGAGTTGTTTGTGGGCGGACAACTGCTGGCGCGGTTCGGCGACCTGAACACGGGCTCGCACACCGTGGGTGAGGTGAACCAGTACGAGTCGCCCGCGTTTTCCGAGCGCGGGCATCCGCTGGTACTGGCGGCGCGGATCACGTTTACGCCGACCCTGAACGGCCAGCAGCCGCTGCCCTGGATTCTGCTGGGGGATTCCGAGCTGCTGCGCGACCGGTATTCTGCCCAGGTGCTCCGCGGCCTGCGCTCGCGCTGGGTCGTATGGGTGTGCAACGCCATCATGGTGGCGGCAGGGATCTTCTTCCTGGCACTCTACCTGTTCGAACGCACCCAGCGCGTGCTGCTGTGGGCCAGCCTCGCCTGGCTGGGGCTGGCCCTGCTGCGATTCGACGAGTTCATGATCGCCGCCTCCGTGCACTTCCCTTCCCGGATGGAGTTTCTGCTGTACTCGATCGGGAACACGGAGCAGGTTTTCTACATCCTCTTCTTTTTCGCATTGGCCGGCCGGCGCGTCCACGTCTTCTTCCGGGGATTGATCGGAATCACGGTCATCAATAGTGTCATGCTGTTTGTTGCCGCTCTTCTTCCCCTGCGCGAGAGCATGGCTTGGCGCTACTGGGTCGACTCGTCGCCCGAGGTGAACTCGGTGCTTATTCCGCTGGACGTGCTGATGGCGCTTGCGCCGCTGGTAGCGTTTTGGCCGGTGAACAAGCTCCCGCGCTCCCAGCTCGCGCTCTACTTTGTGTGCTCGTTCTGGATGGGGATGGATCTGCTGTACCTGGGCGCACAGGTTCCCTGGCTGGGTGTGGGGGAATACACCTTCCTTCAGTTCCAAAGCGTGCGGTCGGTGGCAATTGCGGGAGTGGTTGTGGCGATGACGCTGCTGCTGATCCAGCGCATACGGCAGACCAACCGGGAGCGGGCGGCGCTGGCCACGGAGATGCGGGCGGCGCAGGAGATTCAGCGTGTCCTGGTGCCGGCGCGCATTGAAATTGCTCCTGGCCTGCACGCGGATGCGGTGTTCCTGCCGGCGGAGCAGGTGGGCGGAGATTTCTACCGTTGCCGCGTGCTGGAGGATGGGTCGCAGTGGCTGCTTCTGGGTGATGTAAGCGGCAAAGGCACCGCTGCGGGAATGACGGGCGCCATGCTGCTGGGCGCATGCGAGGGTCACGAGGCGGAAAGGCCGGCCGAGGTGCTGGCCCACTTGAATCGAGTGCTGTGCGCCAGCGGCGTGGGCGGCATGGCCACCTGCCTCTGCGCGCGCATCTCCAGTGACGGTATGCTCACACTCGCCAACGCTGGCCATCTCGCGCCGTACCGCAACGGCGTGGAAATCGAATTAGAAGGCGGTCTGCCCCTCGGAATCGCGCCGACTGTTACCTACAACGAAACGCGGCTCAAGCTTGAACCCGCCGACACTCTGACATTCCTTTCCGACGGCGTGGTGGAAGCACGGAACTCCGCCGGCGACCTCTTCGGCTTTGAGCGCACCCGCCGGATTGCTACTCAGGCGGCGCAACAGATCGCCGAAGCTGCGCAGAGGTTCGGCCAGGAGGATGACATCACCGTACTGAGCCTGTCTTTGGCGCCGGCACAGGCTTTGGCTCCCCATGATTGAAAACGCCGCCCGGGAACGGGCGGCGTTTATTGGAGTGCGGAAGAGCCGAATTACTGCATGGAAGTTCGGCCCACGTACACCTGCTGGGGCGCGACGATCTTGGCGCCGGAGACGCCCTCGGTCTTCACCTTCATGTTGAGCACCCGGGACTTGTTCTGGAGCGGCGCTACGAATCCCACTTCATACTGGTTGCCGAGGCGCTTGTCCAGGTCCTTGAAGAACGGCTGCAGGGAGACAGGATTGCCCATGCCTTCCCAGTAGCTGTTGCCGCCGGTGGCCTGGGTAACCTCAAGCATCAGGTTCTGGCCCAGGTTGTTGGCGTACCAGGTGCGGTCGTACCGTCCCTTGTTCATCCAATAGATGGTGTAGACGGTCAGGCCGGAGCGGACCGAATCCGTAATCGCAGACTGGACGTAGGGATCGTTCAGATCGTAGCTGCGGTAGTAGTAGTCCGCACCATCGCTGATCATCACCACCTCCCGGCGCGCGTTGGGATCGCTGGAGGGCCAGTGCTTGGCCAGGTCGGAGAGGCAGAAGTAGGGGCTGGCGTCCTCCATGGCGAACCCAGAGGGAATGTGCAGCCCGCGCAGGGCGGCTTGATGGTCGGTCGTCAGCGGCCCGGTAAGATGGGCGACGCCGTTCTGCATCCACGCCAGGGAGACGCGGGCATCGGGCGGCAGGCTGGTGATGAAGTTCTTGATATCCGACATCTGCGTGCCGAGACTGGTGCTGGCGCCGGAGTCGAGCATCATCACCAGCTCGAGGGCTCCGTTGCGGCCGGTGGCAGGCGTCAGCCGGGTGATGTTGGCGCTCTTGCCGCCTACCGTAATCGACAGATTCTGCTGCGATAATTGCGGCGCAGAGGCGTTCTTGCCCTTGGGGATCACGGTGATCAGGGCGCGGCCCTGGCCCTGATTTTCTGTTTGTTGCGCCTGCCCGGGATAAACCGCGGCCGCCAGCAGCAGGGCAGCTGCCAGGCTGGCTTTCAAAATGGGGAATCTCATCTCTCTTCTTGCTCCTTCTTCATTCCAGTCCTTTAAGACCACCTGTATAGATGCGATTCGGAAGGTTTTGTTGTGGTTGGCGGGCGGTCCAGAGCGCGCAAAGCGGACCCGGGAGCCGGTCCTCATATTTCCGTTACAGATGTATCATTTATGGATATATTCGGTAAATGCGCGCGGGGCTGTACGGGGTCAACCGGATTCGGTGACGCCGCCTGCAGCAGCCGGCGGAGTGGGGCGCTGATCCTCCGGGACGTTCTCGTATCCGAACGGGCAATGCCGGCAGCCTGAGCCGCAGCAGGAACCGCGTTTGAGGTGATAGGCGGCGGTGAAGACGAGCAGGCCATCCTCCATGTAGTAGTCCTCGGGCGCGAGCGGGGCAGGCGATTGCGGATGCGGCGGATCGGTCACCATCTGGTCCTATTGTCGCGGATGGATGCGAATCCAGGGCGCCGGATTTGCGCCGTTAGAATGGCCCTATGGCGATGACGGCGAGCGAACGCGCCCGGAGAATCAAAATCATCCTCTTCGACGTGGATGGAGTCTTGACCGACGGCACCATCTGGCTGGTGCCCGGCAACGTTGGAGGCGAATCGCTGGTGGCCCGTGGAATCGAAGAGAAGGTAGGCCAGATCGGCTTCGGCGTGCACTCGGCCACCATGATGGAAGCCAAGGGCTACAGCGCGCACGACGGCGCCGGCATCTCGCTGGCGCGGATCGCCGGCATCAAGTGCGGCGTCATTACCAAACGCATCAGCGAGACCGTGGCCACCCGTATGCGCGACCTGAAAATGGATTACGTCTACCAGGGCCAGGCATTCAAGATGAAGCCGATCCGCGAAATCATGGAAAAGGAAGGCGTGACGCTGGACGAGATTGCCTACGTTGGCGACGACGTGGTGGATCTTCCCGCGATGCGCCAGGTGGGATTCGCCGTCGCGGCGGCCAACGCGCGCGAGCAGGTGAAGGCCGAAGCGCATTACGTGACGCCGCACGCCGGTGGGTACGGCGCCGGCCGCGATGCTGTGGACTTCATCCTCGAGGCGAAGGGAATCCTGAACGACTGCATCGCGAAGATGATCGACGAGGGCAACCCCATTCCGCCGTCGATGGATATCGGGACGGGCTCGGACGCGGCTTGAACGCTCCCGGCCGGGGTTACTGCAGGCCGAGTTACGGCCGCAGCCACCCCAGACTTGCAGTTACCACTGTTTTTTCCCATAACACCAATGCCCGCACCAGGATGCGGGCGCACGTTTACCGGAAGCCCCCACGGAATGCGACGGCGAACACACGGCTGTTGGCCGCTGCTGACAGGATGAAGGGCTGTGCCCCGTTCCTTGCAGCTTTATCGCAAGCTGCGGGCAGGATGGCCGCGCCACTCCGCCTGCTCCCTGCTCCCTATTCCCGGCCTCTCGGCCGCGCCGAAGGCGGCAGCATCCCGTTCAGCCGCAGATAGCCGGCCATCTGCGAGTAATGGTCCGCCAGGTCCACCGGCAGCAGCATCAGCGCCATCGTCCGCGGCATGGTGCGGTGGAACAGGCTCACCGTCCCCGCCAGTTTCGCGTCCGTCAGCCCGTCCAGCACCGGCCCGCAGAAATCGAACGAAGCCTTCAGCGCCGCCATCAATTCGGCCTTCGAGGCCGTGTCGCTCACCTTCACCGCCGCCGGCGCCGCCGTTCCCGACAGCGCCCCGCACAGGCCTCCATTCGATTGCGCCACGTGCGCCACCAGCTTCGCGAACGTCCATTGATCCGCCGTCGGGTGGTAGCTGTACTTGCCCTCCGGCATCTCCTCGGCCGCGGCAATCATGTTCTTGGCGTCGCGCTGGTAGAGCATCTTCGCGCTCCACACCACCGGGTTCGCCGCCGCTTCGGCGGGCAACTCCGGGGCCGCCGCCTGCGCCATCAGCAACGGCGCCGCCGCCACTGCCATTACCGCCCCCACGCAAAAAACTCTCATCGACACTCGCACAGGCGTCGCCTCCTCATCATGGTTCGGTCGTTTCAGCCGTTTACAGGGAATCAGGGAAACCGCTCTTGCGCTTCAGCCCGCCATCATAGGAGCCGCCTTCTGGGCATGTCAATTGCGCCGAATGGCTGGCTCACATCGAGCCACCTTCCAAGATGGGACCGGCGGCCACACGACACGGCAGGGAGTGGCCACATCTGGTATTGCGACTTCTGCAGGATCGGCTGTCGCTCATCGCCGGCACAAAGCTTCTGAAAACAAACTACACCGGCGCTCTTGCCGACCCACACGAAGCGGGTTTGTGTAAAATCGATTATCTACAAGGAGAATACTGAGACCCCAAGGGAGTCTATGCCGGCAGATACGCATGCGCGTGAAATCCGGATGGGCAGACGACGCTTTCTTCAGAAAACGGGTCTGCTGGCGGCTGGTTCGGCTCTTGGCTGCTCGTTGCTGAGCTGCAGCGATTCCGAGGTGAATCTACCGTGCCTGGGCCCCGCCGCCCCGCCCACTCCGGTTCCAGGCATGACCTACATCCGGGCATCGGAGATCGGCTGCGCTCTCGATTGCGATCTCGTCTCCGGGCACAACAAGCACCATGGCGGCGCCGCTACTGACGATGGGCCCCGCATCAATGCGGCCATGGCCGCCGCCTCTGCCAGCAACCCCATTACCCTCATTATCGATGGAAGCGCGCTTATCTCCGGCCTATTTCTTCCCGCCGGCGGATATTGGGGCATCGCGGGATTGGGTTGCGGCACGGGATTTTTTGTAAAGACCGCCACCAACAACGACGGCATTCACAATGGTCCGGCGGCGGTCATACCCAGTACTCCAGGGCCGCCGGCGCCTTCGGTGCGTGGAACCAACGTGACGCTCAGTAATTTCACGCTCAACGGCAATCGCGCGGGCGATTCCACTGCCCGTATGCGGCAGGGGAATGAGGTCGCGTGGTTCTACGGCATCAACCTGATGAATCTGGACAATATCGCCATCGAAAATCTGGTTATGGTGAATACGCCTTCCTTCCATATCCGACTCAGCAACGTAGGCCATGTTTCGGTTACCGGTTGCGTGATGCAGGGCGAAGGCTCCAACTCGGATGGATTGCATTTCGATGGACCTGCCAACGACATCACGATTTCCGGCTGTAGCTTTGCTGTAGGAGATGATTCCATCGCGCTGAACTGTCCCGAGGGCTATTGCGGAGACATCTCCCGGGTGAAGGTTACGAATTGCACCTTCATCAGCCTGTCGTTGATGCGCCTTTATACAACCATAGGAGGTATCCAGTACAAGATCGATAACGTCAGCGTGAGTAATTGTAGCGGCGCCTTCACCGATGCGGCATTCTTCATCGGCTTGTCCGGCGCCAGCGACCGCGACTCGGTCACGAACCTCACTATCTCGGATTGCAATTTCACCGCCCCCGTGATCCTTGGAGTTACGGAGTGTTTCGGCGCCGTGACACTCTCCAACGTAACCTTTGTTCCTGCTGTCACGGATCTGTGGATCGACAGCGAACCAAACCATGTCGCCGCCTTGCTTCGGCCGCCCCCGAGCTTCCCTGCCGTGCCTTTTGTGGGTTCCAGCCTCACCATCCGGAACTGTGTCATCCAGCGAAAGACGGATAAGAAAGTTACCGGCTTCCTCCTGGGAGACAATTCGACCATCGATTACCTCGAGTTCGATGGATTCGCCGTGCAAAACATCGGAAAGCATGCATCGGTGGCTCACCTGATTGAAATCGATCAGGCCTCGATCGGACAGCTCGTGCTCAATTCATTACAAAGCGAAAGTATCGCAGCTCCGGTATCCCCAAATGGCTTTTCGAGCATCGGATCGGTTTCTGGTAGCGGTGTGCTTGCCACCGCGTGGGAGTTTCCCGACGCCGTCATGGCGGACGGGGTGCCGTACATCTCGGCGACCACGGGCTTACCGTCAATTAAAGTGAATGGCGTTGTGCAACCATATCCGTAGCGCGCACTTCAGAAACCGCTTTTGAGCCGGCGCCACTTCAGCGGCTCGGAAAAACTCCTTCGGTCAGGCCGAAAACGTGTCACGGCACGACCTCAGTCGTTCCGCGAGGCCGCAAACCGGTCGGCTGTGTCAGCGATCCGCGGAGAACCGCTCCTTCCTCGTGCTTCCTGCTTCTACCGTAGCCTCTGGTTCGCGCCCGAAGTAATACCGCTCCGTCACCATGCAGAAGACGTGCTCCAACGCCAGGTGTGCTTGTTGAATGTACATCGTCACATCGGACGGAATCCGGATCGCGTAGTCGCAGAGCGGCAGCATTTGGCCACCCGATGCGCCCGTCAGCCCAATGGTCGCAATCCCCAGCTCCCGGCATAACTTGAGGGCGAAAAGCACGTTCGGCGATCGGCCTGAGGTCGAGATGCCCAGAAATACATCGCCGCGTTGCCCCAATGCCTCGATCTGCCGCGCAAAGCTGCGTTCGTAACCGTAGTCGTTGCCAACTGCGGTCAGGATGGATGTGTCGGTCGTTAGCGCCAAAGCGCGCATCGCCGGCCGGTCCTCGACCAGCCGGCTCACGAACTCCGCCGCCAGGTGCTGCGCGTCGGCTGCGCTCCCCCCGTTGCCGGCCACCATCAACTTGCGTCCGGCCTTCATGGCGGCGGCCGTGGCCTGACCCGCTCGGTCCAGCGTGGCGTGGATTGCCGGATCCCTCTCAACCGCCTGCAAAACCGCGTTCCCTTCGGCCAGCACCTCGCGGATCAGGTCAATCATAAAAACCACTCCATCCTTTACTCCCAGACGTCAAAATCTAGAACTGTAAGCGAAGTTCTTCCCAGCCTTTGAGATTCCAGCTTGCTATCCAATCGAGCGGCGCAAATCGCTGCATTCGTCCACGTAATTCTAATTCCTCGCGCGGTTGGAATACACGGTCGAACCGGCGAAGCTCGCGGATTTCACATGGCCCTGCAACCGGCACACGTTTGCCGGTAGACTACAGGTAGTGGCCGGAGGCGATCTTCCCGACCGTAGGCGAACTCCCGGGACATACCACGATTCCAGTTGACGATGCGGTATGCGCACGTTGCCCCGCAGCCCAGGCTTTGCGAAAGTGGCGGAATTGGCAGACGCACCAGACTTAGGATCTGGCGGGGAAACCCATGAGGGTTCGAGTCCCTCCTTTCGCACCATCTACGCTTCCCAGATCCCTGCTTCCGCCCCATTCGCCTGCCGGGCCATGGCGCCGCCCCTGACACAGGGGTGTCATCGAATCCCCTCAGTCCCGCGGTCTTCCCGACTCCCGGCTCCCCAGCCTGGCAATTCCTTTCGCAACCCCGCTCTCGGCCTGCGCCGCGGAGTAATCTGGGTGCATCATGAATCCCAATCCGCAGCAGCCCCAGTTGACCCTCATCCAAGCCCCCGATTACCGCGAATCCTACGCCAACAGCGTCCAGGTGCGGGTCAGCGTCTGGGATTTCCAGCTCGTCTTCGGCCTCGCCTCCAGCGACACCCCGGATAAAGTGACCATTCACAATCACCAGGCCATCTACCTCAGCCCCCAGCAGGCAAAAGCCCTTTGGAATGTGCTCGGTCAGAACATCGCCCAGTACGAGCAGGCGTTCGGCCCCCTGGCCCTCGAGCCCCAGACCCACTCCTTCCCTCAGGGCCCCGTCCATTGAAAATCCAGATCGGCCGTTCTCCCCGGCTGCCCCCCTCCGGCCCACCGCCCCCGGGCTGGCGCTGGCTCCTCGACCCGCTCCCCGACGCCCCCGTCCCCCTCTGGATGATCTACCCCGTCATCTTCGCCGCCCTCTATGCCACCCACTTCAACCTCCTCCGCCTCCCCTACTGGTGGGATGAGGCGGGGTACTACATTCCGGCGGCTTGGGACTTTTTCCGCACGGGATCGCTGATTCCTACCTCCACGCTTAGCAATGCGCATCCCCCACTGCCGAGCATTTACCTGGCGTTGTGGTGGAAGCTCTCGGGATTCTACCCGGAGGTAACGCGGGAGGCGGTGCTGATGGTGGCCTCGCTGGGGCTGCTGGGGGTGTGGCGGCTGGCATTGCGCATCGGCCACTCCGTGGGCGTTGCGTTCTGGACGCTGGTGCTTACGGCGCTCTATCCCATCTGGTTTGCGCAGAGCACGCTGGCACACGCCGACATATTCGCGGCGGCGTGCACGCTGTGGGGGCTGGTGTACGCGCTGCCGGAGCACAAGCGCAATCCCCAGGTGGCAGCGGCCTGGTTCTGGGCGGCCGCATTGTCAAAGGAGACCAGCATCGCGGTTCCCATCACCCTGGCGGCGATCTGCGCCATCAGCGCCTGCCGTACCCCGCGGCCGGAGCGGAGAAAGCTCTGGGGCGAGGCCGGATGGATGGCCAGCAGTGTGCTGCCATTGTCCGTCTGGTACGGCTGGAATTACCTGAAGACTGGCTTCCTCTTTGGCAATCCCGAATTCCTGCGCTACAACGCCGAGGCGACCTTGACCCCGGTGCGCATCCTCGCGGCTTTCGGGCACCGCATCCTGCACCTGACCGCGCACATGAACATGTTTGTGCCGGTGGCGCTGGCGCTGGCGGCGCTCCTGCTCGCCCCGCGCAAAGACGCCGAGGGCCAGGAGCGCCCCGGCATCGCGCCCGCGGTGGTGCGCCGAATCCTGATTCTGCTCCTGGTGAACGCGGTGCTCTTCAGCGTGCTGGGCGGGGCGTTGTTGTGCCGCTACCTGCTGCCCATGTATCCGCTGGTGCTGGTGCTGGCGGTATCCACGCTGCGGCAGCGGGCGCCGTGGTGGCCTGAGCTGGCGCTGCTCTCGGCGGCGGCGTTCGTGGCCGGGCTCTTCATCAACCCGCCTTATGGATTTGCCCCGGAGGACAACCTGGCCTACGCCCACGCGATCCGCCTGGAGCAGGCGGGCATCAAGCAGCTCGCGGCGCGCTATCGCGGGGCGACGGTGCTCTCGGCGTGGCCGGTGACCGACGAGCTGACCAGGCCGGAACTGGGCTACGTGAAACAGCCGTGGGACGTCTTCGCGATCGACGACTTTTCCTCAGCCCAGATCGATCGCGCCGCCGACGATCCGGGGCGCTACTCCGCGGCGCTGGTGTTTTCCACCAAGTACGATCCGCCTACGATCTTCACCCTCGGGCGCAAGCTGGACGAGCGCTATTTCGGGATGCACCGCGACCTGCCGCCGGAGGCGATTGCATTGCGGCTGCGGGGGACGCTGGTGTGGAAGGGCGCGGACGACGGGATGTGGATGGGGCTGATCCGGTTCAATCGGCGGATTGAGGCGGAGCGCAGCGGGGCGGCGAGTCAGCCAGTCAGTGAGCCTGCTCTGGCCATCAGCCGCCAGGCAGGCGATCCCCATCGATGAGAGGGCCGCCTGCCCGAACCCCGGGTGAGCGCAAGATCGAATTGGCTTCCGCAGAGCGGAGCGCTCCCTCTCACTCCCTTGGTCCGCAGCAACCGCTGGTTTCCCGTTCCCTATTTCTTGCTCGGCGTCACCACAACCATGCCGGTAAAGTTCCCCGGCCGCGCGTGCGCCATGAACACGGTGCCGTTTCTGGTCACGACCCCGTTGCGCTCGCCAACGTGGGTGGGGACAACCGCCACCACGCTGAGCTTGCCCGCGGAATTCACCCGCGCCACCGTCAGGTTGCCGTCCCGCGGAGAACCGATGTACAGCATGTGCGTGGCCGGCGCAAGGTAGATATCGTCCACGCCATCGCCCGTGGTGACGGACGACAGGATCTGCCCGTCGCCGCCGGCGTTCAGAACCTTTGCTCCCAGGCTGCAGGCGACGAACAGATAGCCGCTGCCCTGATCGATCTGCAACCCGTGCGGCCCGTCGGGACCGCAGTTGGGATGCCACTCCGCCACTGTCTTGCGCGTCTTGATGTCGATGGCCGTGGTCAGGTCCTTGTCCTCGTAGTTCATGTAGAAGCGGTCCCGCTTGGCGTCGACGGCATAGCCTTCGGGCCGCCCGGGGAAGCTCAGCTTCGCCTTCTGCGCGAGCGTCTTCCCGTCGAGGATGCGCACGCTGTTGTCGCGAGGGGAGGTGACCCACACTTCGTCGGTCGCCGCCACGTAGGCCACCCCGTCGGGGGTGGAGTCGATGTGGCCGCAGTTCTTGCGCTCCAGCGTCTTTTCATCCACGGCGCAGATGCTCTGGTCGGCGCGGTCGCCGATGTAGACCACGCCCTCGCCCACATACACGCCGCTCGGCCCTTGCGCCCCCTTGCGGCCATTCGGAAACGACATCTCCTTGGTGGCAAAACCCTTGATCTCGTGAATCTTCTCCGTCCCTGCGTCGATCACATAGACCGAGCCGATGTTGATTGCAGGAACCCATACCGTGTTGGTCTTCGCGTCGTACACGATGTAGTCGTTGGTGATGTTGTCCTGGCCGTGTGCAGGAAGTTGCAGAATGTGGGTGGTGTACTTCGCGGCTCCCTGCGCGGAAGCCCGCGGCCCCAATCCGAATGGGATTACGGCCAAGCCGGCCAACAGCAGAAATAGCGTTGAAACGATCGCTTTCCTCGACTGCGAATGTGTCATAGAGTCTCCTTGCGAAGCGGAAGATTATGCCCGGTGCGTGGCGCAGGTACGGAAGCCGATTTCCAAGCCCGGTGCAATCGAAAGAGGTGCGTGGGGCAGGGCGAGTCATCGCCGGGTCTGGAACTGCGATGCCCACGACCGGGCGAGACCAGGTCGGAGAGAACCAGACATCGAGCAGAGGGCTCTCTTCCCGATTTCCTTTCAGGGAATCATCATAGCGGCCGGAGATTAAGACAAACTTAAGCGGTTGGGGGCCGGTGATCAATACCCAATTCCAGGTGGACGGCCTGCGGCGAACCACAACCGTGTCTATCTCGGCAATCTCAGCGTTTACCGCTGGTAGACGGAATTCCGCCCGGTTCCCGGCGAGTCCCGGCTTGTGCTGCGGACTCGCAGGGGATGCGGCGGTGTTCGCGGAAGTGACAACGAGAAAAGCGAGAGCAAAGACCAGAGCAACTGCTCCGGTAGCCGAGGTTCCGGCGGTTTCGCCGGCCAACCACCACGCCCGCTCATCGCGATAAGGCCGCGAGGAGCGGGGCTCAGCTACCCTGAATCGCCACGGCTGTAATCCCGGGTCCCCCAATGCGCAGGCCCCGGGGGCGCCCACCGCTCAGGAATCTGCCCCTGAAAAGTTAACCGGACACTGCTGCCTGATCCCTAATCCCTATTCCCTGTTCCCTATTCCCTATTCCCTAATCCCTATTCCCTATTCCCTATTCCCTGTTCAAGCGAAGCCGGGGAAAGCTGTCCCTGCCAGGCTCTTTTGAATTCTCTTGACATTCATGCGACCGAGAGTGGTAAATAAAATGCAATCTTCTCCTCTCCCATCCCCAGGGCGAACCACATAGTTTGTTTCAGGACCTTCAGGACCTTTAGGACAGAACGTCGCTTTGTGTCTGTCGGCCACACTTTGAAATGGCTTAGCACATTACTCGCCGTGCGCGTGTGAGGGCACGGCAGTGCCGGTCCGGCTCTAAAAACTACGGAGGACAATTACGTGAAATCCAGGATCACCCCCGTCTTAGCTCTCGCCGCGGCGGCGCTGGCTGTTTCGCCCCTCAGCCATCCGCAACCAGCAAACGACCAATCGACGCCTAAAAAATTCCCTTACAAGGTGATCTACTATCATCCGCCCAAGCCGTCGATGACATCGGCTGAGCGGGACCTGGCCATTTCCCAGGCGTCGTCTGGCCAGACCATCCCCTTGTGGTCCTACTCCACCGTGGCGGCGCAGGACTCAAAAACCCACACCGGAATCATGGTTGGCCGCAGCCCGTTTGCTCACGGTCATCGCGTCACCACCATCCCCACCTACCTCATTCCTGTGATCCTCACCTTCCAGGACACCGGGCACGTCTTCGATCCAACCACCTACGACGGCTGTGCCCCGGCCAGCGAGTCTGTTATCCAGCTGATTCAGAACTCTCCCCTGCTCGAAAACACCAGCTTCACGATGAACGGAGTGAATGTCGGCTCGGGGCAATACCTGGACGAGTTTCAGAGGGCCAATTTCTGGGCGGAGGTCGGTGGAACCCCGTATCATTCAACCTTCACCTCCAACCCTACCGTGCTATCCGCCGTCAACGTGACGGTTCCCACCGCCAACGGCTTCACGGACAGCTTCAACGGATGTTCGCCGATCGGCCTGATGGACTATAGTTGGTGGGACAACGAGGTGCAGACGGTCATTTTCCCCGCGTTGACCGCCGAGGGCGTCGACCCCACCAGCTTCCCCCAGTTCATCTTCGACAGCTCAGCTATTTACGAGGGCAG
>Ga0307372_10008677_pt1 | contig 14218 bp, 13 predicted proteins | sample OX1MG_FD_202533 | JGI IMG/M metagenome (GOLD analysis project Ga0307372, IMG submission 202533) | Soil microbial communities from Risofladan, Vaasa, Finland - OX-1 | ecosystem: Environmental > Terrestrial > Soil > Coastal area > Acid sulfate soil | place: Finland: Risofladan, Vaasa | collected...
ACGCAGAACTTCATCGTCAACTTCGGGGCGCTCGCCTACGGCCTGGCGGCCATCGGCCCCGGCATCGGCATCGGCCTCATCTTCGGCCACGGTGTCGAGGCCATGGCGCGCCAGCCGGAGGCAGCGGGCCTGATCCGCTCCAACATGTACATCGGGTTCGCGCTGACCGAGGCCCTGGCCCTGCTGGGCTTCGTGGTCCCGTTCATCTTCCACGCGGCAGGCTGACCGCAGCCCCGTCGCCACCCGGCAGACGCCTACGTCGAAGGAGAAGCCGCACATGATGCACCTCGCGGCAGCGGGCCAGCCTAACCCGATCATCCCGTCCCTCACCGAGCTGATCATCGGCGGGATAGCGTTCCTCATCGTCTTCGGGGCGCTCTACAAGGTCTTGATGCCGAGAATCACCAAGACCCTTGAGGAGCGGACCGACAAGATCGAAGGCGGGCTGGAGCGGGCACAGCAGGCCCAGGCCGAGGCGGACCAGGCACTCGCCCAGTACCGCGAGCAGCTTGCCGAGGCCAGGCACGAAGCGGCCCGCCTGCGCGAGCAGGCCAAGGAGGAGGGCGCCCAGATCCTGGCCCAGATGCGGCAGGAAGCGGCCGCCGAGCGCCAGCGCCTGGTCGACGCGGCACACGCGCAGATCGACGCGGACCGCGCCCAGGCCTTCCAGGCGCTCAAGGCCGAGATCGGCGCGCTCGCGGTGGAACTGGCCAGCCGGGTCGTGGGGGAGTCGCTGGCCGAAGAGGCCCGCCAGCGCCGCACCGTGGACCGCTTCCTGGCGGAGCTGGAAGCCCAGCCCGAAGGCGCCGCCCGATGAGCACGGAGATGACACATGCGCGGCGCTAGCCGGGCCGCCCTGGCCCAGGCACAGGAGCAGCTCATTGCCGCCGTTGCGGACCCCTCGGCCGCGGCGGTGATCGGCGACGAGCTGTTCGCGGTCGCCGGGCTGCTCGATGGCGAGGCGGGCCTGCGGCGGGCGCTGGCCGACCCGACCAGCCCGCAGGGGGCCAGGACCGGACTGGTCCGCGGGCTGCTCGGCGGCCGGGTTTCCCGGGCCACGCTGGACCTGGTGGCGAACCTGGTGAGCCAGCGCTGGTCGGGCCCGCGGGATCTGTCCAGCGCGGCAGAACGGCTCGCGGTGCTGGCCACCGCGGCTGCGGCTGAGGCCGATGGCCACCTCGACGAGCTGGAGGACGAGCTGTTCCGGTTCGGCCGGATCGTCAGCGGCGAGCCGGACCTGCGTTCCGCGCTGTCCAACCCGCTGCTGCCGGCCGACCGCAAGCGCGGCCTGCTCGGCGCCCTGCTGCGGGCCAAGGTGACGCCGACGGCGCTGCGCCTGATCACCCAGGCGGCGGTTCACCCCCGGGGACGTAGCCTGGACGCGAGCCTGGAGGAGTACGCGCGGCTGGCCGCCGCCTGGCGGCAGCGCCTGATCGCGGTCGTGCGCGTCGCCACCGAGCTCACGGCCGGCCAGCGGGAGCGGGTGGGCGCGGCCCTGTCGCGCGCATATGGCCGCGATATTCACCTGAATGTCGTCATCGATCCCGAGGTCGTGGGTGGAATGTCCATCCAGATCGGGGATGAGTTCATCGACGGCAGCGTGGCGAGCCGTCTCGCCCAGCTACGGCACCGGCTGGCCTCGTGATGACCGAGCATGGCCGGTTCCCCGGGCAGCCAGACCCGTCAGCGGGCATCGCGGCAGCCGATAACAGACCTAACACCAGCATTCCGACGAGAAAGACGCGAGGACCATGGCGGAGCTGACAATACGGCCCGACGAGATCCGGGACGCGCTGGCGAGCTTCGTCCAGGCGTATGAGCCGGACGCCGCCTCCCGGCAGGAGGTTGGCACGGTCGCCGAGTGCGGCGACGGTATTGCCCGGGTGGAGGGCCTGCCCTCCGCGATGGCCAACGAGCTGCTGGAGTTCCCCGGCGGGATCCGGGGCCTGGCGCTCAACCTGGACGTCCGCGAGATCGGTGTGGTCATCCTCGGCGACTTCAGCAAGATCGAGGAAGGCCAGCAGGTCCGCCGGACCGGCGAGGTGCTGTCGGTCCCGGTCGGCGATGGCTTCCTGGGCCGGGTGGTGGACCCGCTCGGGGTGCCGCTGGACGGCAAGGGTGACATCGAGGGCACTGTCCTGCGGGCACTGGAGCTCCAGGCGCCGTCGGTGGTCCAGCGCAGCAAGGTGAACCAGCCGCTGCAGACCGGCATCAAGGCGATCGACGCGATGACCCCGGTCGGGCGCGGGCAGCGGGAGCTGATCATCGGCGACCGGCAGACCGGCAAGACCGCCATCGCCATCGACACGATCATCAACCAGAAGGCGAACTGGGAGTCCGGCGACCCGGCCCGGCAGGTCAAGTGCATCTACGTGGCGGTCGGCCAGAAGGGCTCCACCACCGCGCAGGTGCGGCAGGCGCTGGAGGACGCGGGCGCGATGGCGTACACCACCATCGTCGCCGCACCCGCCTCGGACCCGGCCGGCTACAAGTACATCGCCCCCTACACCGGGTCGGCTATCGGCCAGCACTGGATGTACGCGGGCCAGCACGTGCTGATCATCTTCGACGACCTGTCCAAGCAGGCCGAGGCCTACCGGGCCATCTCCCTGCTGCTGCGTCGCCCCCCCGGCCGTGAGGCCTACCCGGGAGATGTCTTCTACCTGCACTCCCGGCTGCTGGAGCGGTGCGCCAAGCTCTCGAAGGATCTGGGCGGCGGGTCGCTGACCGGCCTGCCGATCATCGAGACCAAGGCCAACGACATCTCCGCCTACATCCCGACCAACGTCATCTCCATCACCGATGGGCAGATCTTCCTGGAGACCGACCTGTTCAACTCCGGGGTCCGGCCGGCCATCAACGTCGGCCGGTCGGTGTCCCGGGTCGGTGGCGACGCCCAGATCAAGGCGATGAAGAAGGTGGCCGGCGGGCTCAAGCTGGCCCTGTCGCAGTTCCGTGACCTGGAGGCGTTCGCCGCGTTCGCCTCCGACCTGGACCCGGTGTCCCGCGCCCAGCTGGAGCGCGGCTCGCGGCTGGTGGAACTGCTCAAGCAGCCGCAGTACAGCCCGCTGCCGGTGGAGCGGCAGGTGGTCGCGGTCTGGGCGGGCACCGGCGGGCACCTCGACGACGTGCCCATCGAGGACATCAGCCGGTTCGAGGACGAGTTCCTGGACATGATCGGCCGCCAGCACGCGGGCATCTACGACGCGATCCGGGAGACCGGCGAACTGTCCGATGACACCGCCACCGCGCTCAAGGACGCGATCGAGGAGTTCCGGCGCGGTTTCGAGGTCACCGGCGGCGAGATGCTGGTGAAGGAGGAGCCGGCCGAGCCGATCGAGGAGGCGAAGGTCGGCCACGAGAAGGTGACCAAGTACGTCCCGCCGCCGGCCCGGCAGGGCTAGGCCGGGAAGGGCAGACATGGGAGCAGAACTCCGAGCGGTCAGGCAGCGGATCCGGTCGATCCAGTCCACTGCCAAGATCACCCGTGCCCAGGAACTGATCGCGGCGTCACGCATCATCAAGGCGCAGCAGCGGGTGCGGGCCTCCGCGCCCTATGCCCGGGAGATCGAGCGGGCGGTGGAGGCAGTGGTCAGCCGCTCCGCGCACATCGACCACCCACTGGTGCGCGAGCCCGTGCGCAGCGAGCGGGCGGCGGTGCTCGTCCTGACCAGCGACCGCGGCTTCTGCGGCGGGTACAACGCCAACGTGCTGCGTGAGACGCAGCGGCTGCGGGCACTGCTGGCGGACCGGGGCGTCCCGGTAGCCACCTACGTGGCCGGGACCAAAGGCATCATCTGGCACCGCTTCCGCGGCCGGGAACTGGCCGGCGATTGGAGCGGCTTCTCCGACAACCCCACCCACCACTGGGCACGGGAGATCACGCAGAGGCTGCTCGAGGAGTTCGAGCGCCCCGCAGCCGAGGGCGGGGTGGACGAGATCCACCTCGTCTACACCGAGTTCGTGTCCATGCTCACCCAGCGGCCGGTGGTCCGCCGGATCCTGCCGCTGGAAATCGAGGAAGTCGAGGCGGAGCCGCCCAGCGGGCCCGTCCCGCTGTACGAGTTCGAGCCGTCCCCGCAGGTCGTCCTGAATGCCCTTCTTCCGTGGTACGTGGAGAACCGGATCTATCACGCGCTGCTGGAGAGCGCGGCGGCCGAGATCGCCGAACGCAGGCGGGCGATGAAGTCGGCCACCGACAACGCGAGCGACCTGCTGGAGCAGTTCACCCGTGAGGCGAACAAGGCCCGCCAGGCCGAGATCACCCAGGAAATCAGCGAGATCGTCGGGGGCGCCAACGCGCTGGCCGAGTCGATCGCAACCAGCGAGTGAGGGTCACCATGACCGCAACCGTAGAGAACGCCACCGCCGGCCGGCCGAACGCCGCCGGCCAGGCCGGGCGGGTAGCCCGGGTTATCGGCCCGGTGGTGGACGTGGAGTTCGGCACCGACCAGATGCCCGGCATCTACAACGCGCTCCATGTGGATGTCACGCTGGGCGAGGAGGTCAAGACGCTGACCCTGGAGGTCGCCCAGCACGTCGGCGAGAACACGGTGCGGGCGATCTCCATGCAGCCGACCGACGGCCTGGTGCGCGGTGCGACCGTGACCGACACCGGGTCGGCCATCTCGGTGCCGGTCGGCGACGTCACCAAGGGCCATGTCTTCAACGTCCTCGGTGAGTCGCTGGACGTGCCGACCGCGTCGCTGAAGATCACCGAGCGCTGGGGGATCCACCGCGACGCCCCCGACTTCGACAAGCTGGAGCCGCGGACCGAGATCCTGGAGACCGGGATCAAGGTTCTCGACCTGCTCACCCCCTACGTCAAGGGCGGCAAGATCGGCCTGTTCGGCGGGGCCGGCGTGGGCAAGACGGTGCTCATCCAGGAGATGATCACCCGGGTGGCCAAGAACTTCGGTGGCGTGTCGGTGTTCGCCGGGGTCGGCGAGCGCACCCGTGAGGGCAACGACCTGTTCATCGAGATGACCGAGTCGAACGTCATCAAGGACACGGCGCTGGTGTTCGGCCAGATGGACGAGCCGCCCGGCACCCGGCTGCGGGTCGGGCTGGCGGCGCTGACCATGGCCGAGTATTTCCGCGACGTGCAGGGCCAGGACGTGCTGCTGTTCATCGACAACATCTTCCGGTTCACCCAGGCGGGCTCGGAGGTCTCCACCCTGCTCGGCCGGATGCCGTCGGCGGTCGGCTACCAGCCCACCCTGGCGGACGAGATGGGCCAGCTGCAGGAGCGGATCACCTCCACCCGCGGCCACTCCATCACCTCCATGCAGGCGATCTACGTGCCCGCGGACGACATCACCGACCCGGCCCCGCACACCACGTTCGCCCACCTGGACGCGACCACGGTGCTGTCCCGGGCGATCACCGAGAAGGGGATCTTCCCGGCGGTTGACCCGCTGGACTCCGCCTCGCGGATCCTGGACGCCAACTACGTGGGCCAGGAGCACTACGACGTCGCCCGCGAGGTGCAGCGGATCCTCCAGCGGTACAAGGAGCTGCAGGACATCATCGCCATCCTCGGCATCGACGAGCTGTCCGAGGAGGACAAGGTCACCGTCCAGCGGGCACGGCGGATCGAGCGGTTCCTGTCGCACCCGATGTTCGTGGCCGAGCAGTTCACCGGGCAGCCCGGTGTGTTCGTGCCGCTCACCGAGACGATCGCCTCCTTCAAGGCGCTCTGCGAAGGCAAGTACGACCACATCCCGGAGCAGGCGTTCTTCATGTGCGGCGGGATCGAGGACGTGGAGCGCAAAGCGGCGGAGCTGGAGCGCCAGTGAACGGGGTAACGCGCCGTGACGCTTAGGGTTGAGCTGGTCGCGCCGGACGGTGAGATCTGGTCCGGGCGGGCCCGGATGGTGATCGCCAAGACCCTGGACGGGGATCTGGGTGTGCTCACCGGTCATCCGCCCGTGCTCGGGATCCTGGCCGAGGGCAGCCTCATCCAGATCCTCGACCCCGAGGACAGCGAGGGGACGGCGGGCCAGCATGTGCTGGCCGCGGTGAGCAGTGGCTTCCTCGCGGTCGCGGACGACCGGGTGTCCATCATGTCCCGGCAGGCCCAGCTGGGGTCCCAGGTGGACACCAGCGCTGTGCAGGCGGAGCTGGACGCCACGCTGGCGGCCACCGGGCCGCTGCCGCCGGACGCCGAGCCTGCCGAGGTGAAGTACGCGCGGGCGCTGCTGCGGGCTGCGGGCGAGCGGTCCTGACGAGGGCCAGCGGCCGGGCCCGGGATGAGCAAAGCACTGGCGCTCGACGCGGCCTGGATCTTCGCCGCCTTCCTGGTCGTGGTGGTGCTGGCGGCGGCCGGGATCGCTGGCCGCCGGATCCTGCTGGACCGGGGCGGCGGCACGGTGGAATGCGGGCTGCGCAGGCCGGGCGGCAACTGGCGGCTCGGAGTGGCCGCCTACCGGGCTGACGAGCTGCGCTGGTACGACGGCGTCGGCGTGCTGCTCACCCCGGAGGAGACCCTGTCCCGGCGGTCGCTGGCGGTCATCTCGCGCCGCCCGGCGGACGCGGGCGAGGCGGTGCGGCTGGGGCCCGGCATGGTGGTGGTGGCCTGCCGCCCGGGGGAGAGCCCGGACCTGATCGAGCTGGCCATGGGGGAGTCCGCGCTGACCGGCTTCCTGGCCTGGCTGGAGGCGGCCCCGCCCGGCTCCTACCAGCGCTGGCCCGGCTGACCCCGAACCCGTTAGGTGCGCTGCGGGCAGGCGCCTCGGATGTTCGGATGGCGCGGGTGGGGGTGGTGGTTCGGGTGCGTGTGGGGCTCAGCGGTCGCCGCCGGGCTTCCACAGGACGTCGCCGTGCTCGGCGTTCGCCTGCCGGGCGAGGATGAACAGCAGGTCGGAGAGGCGGTTGAGGTAGCGCGCCGTGCGCGGGTTCATGGTGTCCCCGTAGACGGCCAGGGCCGCCCAGGTGCTGCGCTCGGCCCGGCGGACCACCGTCCGGGCGGTGTGCAGCAGCGCGGCCCCGGCGGTGCCGCCGGGCAGCACGAAGCTGCGCAGCGTGGGCAGGTCGGCGTTGTGCTCGTCGCAGTCGCGTTCCAGCGCCGAAACATAGGTGTCGTCTATGCGCAGCGGCGGGTAAGGCGGGTTGTCGCTCACCGGGTTGCACAGGTCCGCCCCGACGTCGAACAGCTCGTTCTGGACCCGGGCCAGCACCGCCACCGCCCGGTCGCCCAGCCCGCCGAGCGCCAGTGCGGTCCCGATCGCGCAGTTGGCCTCGTCCACGTCGGCGAAGGCGGCAAGCCGCGGGTCGGTCTTGGCTACCCGGCTGGTACCGCCCAGCGCTGTGGTCCCGTCGTCACCGGTGCGGGTATAGATACGCGACAGAACGATGGGCTGGTCCCGGCGATTCTCTGACATGGCATCACGGTAGCGGGTAGGGCTGGCGCGGCCGCGGTCCGCTGCCGGCGCGTCCTGAAGACCGCGGAATCAACGATGTGATCAATCGCCTGACCTGGGGTATTCACATTTTGACCACGATGTGGCATCGTATAACTGCGAAGAGTCACCAGACTCGGAGCCAGTGAGCTAGCCTGCCGGCTGCCTCGCCCGGCGGATCTCGGGGGCCCGCCGGACACCGACGGTGGCAGGCAGTGTGGAGGGGTGCGCCCCCGGCCAGCGGCCGGGGGCGCACCCATGTGCTGCGGGGCCGTGAGCGGCCCGGGGGACCGGGCTGGCAGGCCGCCGGGGCCGGCGGCTTACCCGTCCCCGGGAGTGGCCGGCGGCGGGCCGGGGAGTGGCCGGGCACACGGCCGCACGCGCCGGTAGGGTTGTCGCCTACAGCCCGAACTGTGGTTGAGAAGGTGACCGTGTACGACTATGTCATTGTCGGTGCCGGTAGCGCCGGATGTGTCCTGGCAGCGCGCCTGTCCGAGAACCCCGCTACCCGGGTGCTGCTGCTGGAGGCCGGGCCCCCCGACGACGCCGATGAGATCCACATCCCGGCCGCGCTGAACCTGCTCTTCCAGAGCACCTACGACTGGGACTTCCGCACCGTCCCGCAGGAGCGGGCGGCGGGCCGCGCCATCTACTGGCCGCGGGGCCGCATGCTCGGCGGCTCCTCGTCGATGAACGCGATGATCTACATCCGGGGCGCCCGCCACGACTACGACACCTGGCGGGACGATTACGGCTGCACCGGATGGGGCTACGCCGACCTGATGCCCTACTTCCGCCGGGCCGAGGACAACACCAGGGGCGCGTCGGCCTATCACGGCTCGGGCGGGCCCCTGAGCGTCTCGGACCTGAAGTACCGCTCGCAGCTCACCAGGGCCTTCGTCGCCTCGGCCCGCGAATGCGGGGTGCTGGAGAACGAGGACTTCAACGGCCCGCAGCAGGACGGCAGTGGCTTCTACCAGGTGACGCAGCGGGACGGCCGCCGCTGGTCGGCGGCGGACGCCTACCTGCACCCGGCCATGTCCCGGCCCAACCTGGAGGTGCTCACCGACGCCCGGGCGACCCAGGTCGTGGTCGACGCCGGCCGCGCCTCCGGGGTGCGCTACCTGCGGCGCGGGACCGAGGAGATGGCCCGCGCCGACGCCGAGGTGATCCTGGCCGCGGGCGCCATCGGCAGCCCGCAGATGCTCATGCTGTCCGGCGTCGGCCCCGCCGACCACCTGCGCGATCTGGGCATCGCGGTCAGGGTGGACAGCCCCGGCGTGGGCGCCAACCTGTCCGACCATCCGGTGGTCACCGCGATGTGGCAGACCCCGCGCACGCGGGCCCTGTGGGAGGAGTCCAGCCCGGCCAACCTGGCCCGCTGGCGGTTCCGCCACTCCGGCCCGCTGACCTCCAACGTGGCCGAGGCAGGCGGGTTCAGCCGGACCAGGCCCTCGCTGCCAGCGCCCGACCTGCAATGGCACGCGCTGCCCACGCCGTATCAGCGGGAGGGGCTGGGCGACCCGCAGACCCGGGCGCTCTCGCTGCTGATCACCCTGGTCGACGTCGGCAGCCGGGGCCAGGTCTGGCTGCGCAGCGCCGACCCGCGGCACAAGCCCGCCATCGACCCGGCCTACCTGTCCGACGGCACCGACATCGAGCCGCTGGTCGAGGGAGTGCGGATGGCGCGCGAGTTCGCCGCCGCCGGCCCGCTCGGCAAGCTGTGCAAGGACGAGCTGGCGCCGGGGCCGGATGTGCGCACCGACGCCCAGGTGCGGGAGTTCATCCGGCGGGACCTCGGGACGCTGTTCCACCCGGTCGGCACCTGCGCGATGGGCGGCGACTCGCCGCTGGTGGCCAGCAAGCTGGCCAGCGTCGTCGACCCGGAGCTGCGGGTGCGCGGGGTGGAGCGGCTGCGGGTGGTCGACGCCTCGGTGATGCCGGCCGTGCCCCGCGGCAACACCAACGCCCCGACCATCGCCATCGCCGAGCGTGCGGCGGACCTGATCATCGGCCGGGCCCCACTGGAGCCCGCCGACCCGGCCCACGACGTCGCGCCCCTGGCCGCCGACCTGACCTGACCGCCCCGCCGAACCCGGTGAGGGGACCAGAGGCGTCAGCGGTAGCGCTTGCCGTGCAGGAAGGTGGCGGCTGCCAGCAGCTTGGTCACGTCCTTGTCGGTGCGCGACAGCGTGGTCAGGTTCAGCGGCGACCGCATCCGGACCCGGGTGATCGACTTGGCCCGGGCGAACTCACGCAGCCCGTCGGGGCCGTGGATGCGGCCGAAACCGGAGTCGCCGTTCCCGCCGAACGGCAGGGCTGGCACGGTCGCGAACCCGATCACCGAGTTGACCGCGGTCATCCCGCTGCGCAGCGCCCGCGCCACGTCCATGGCCCGCTTCTTGTCGCGCACGAACACGGTGGCGCCGAGCGCGTAGCGGCTGGAGTTCGCCATCGTGACGGCTTCGTCCAGGCTGGCGACCCGGGTCACGGTGATCGTGGGGCCGAACGTCTCGTCCTGGATCGCCAGGCTGGTCTCGGGCACGTCGGCCAGGATCACCGGGTCCACATAGGGCCGCCGGATGCTCTGCATGCCGCCCAGGACCGCCCGCCCGCCGCGGGCCAGGGCATCGGCGACATGGTCCTCGATGACATCCACCTGCGCCGGGCGGGTCATCGGCCCGTAGGCCGACTCGCGGTCGTCACCGGGCCGCGCCCCGGACATGCGTTCGGCCAGCTTCTCCAGGAACGTGTGGTAGACGGCGTCGACGACATAGACCCGCTCCACCCCGATGCAGGTCTGGCCCCCGTTGGACACCGCGCCCCAGGCCGCGGCGTCGGCGGCGGCGTCCAGGTCGGCGTCGTCGCCCACCAGGAACGCGTCCTTGCCGCCGCACTCGGCGATCATGGGGGTGAGGTTCTGGGCGCAGGCGGCCATCACCTTGCGCGCGGTCGCGCTGGAACCGGTGAACGAGATCTTGTCCACCGCGCTGCGGGCGAGCGCCTCCCCGGTCTCGCCGGCGCCGGTGACCAGCTGCAGGACCGGGTGCTCGGGCACCACCTCCGCGAACGAGCTGACCAGCCAGCCGCCGACCGCGGGGGTGAGCTCGCTGGGCTTGAACACCACCGCGTTGCCGGCGGCCAGCGCGTAGGCGATCGAGCCCATCGGGGTGAAGACCGGGTAGTTCCACGGCCCGATCACGCCGACGACGCCGAGCGGGGCGTACTCCACCGACGAAGCCAGGTTGACCGCGGGCAGCCCGCTGCGCACGCGGCGCGGGCCGAGCACCCGGCGGGCGTGGCGTGCGGCCCAGTCGAGGTGCACGATCGCCAGGAAGATCTCCAGCTGGGCGTCACCGAGCGGCTTGCCGGTCTCGGTGTGCACCAGCTCGGCGAGGCGGCCGATGTAGCGGATCAGGTGGGACTTCCAGGCCAGCAGCCGGGTCCTGCGCTGCTTCGGGCTCAGGCTCGCCCACCAGGCGGCGGCCTCGCGGGCACGCTCGACGGCGGCATCGACCTGCGCCTGGCCGTGAACGCCGAAGGTGGCGATCACCTCCGAGGTGGCGGGGTTGACCGAGTCGAAGGTCTCCACCTGCCGGGTCTGCCCGTGGGTCCACACCGTGTCCATCGTCCTCACCTTCGCACCGCACGCACTACCGGTGTTGCGAGCCAGTAAACCACCGGTACCCCGGCACCGCGAGGCGCCCTCCCGTGGCCGCCCGCGCCGCCACGGAGTGGGCCCGGGCGGCCGGTGGATACCGTGGGTGCAAGCCTGGCGGCGCTGGCCGGCCAGGCACCGGCGGACCGGAGCTGAACCCAGGTGACCCAACGCCCCTACGTGCTGCTGAGCTGCGCCATGTCGGCCGACGGCTGCCTGGACGCGCCCGGGCCGTCCCGGCTGGTGCTCTCGGGTGCCGCCGACCTGGACCGGGTGGACGGGGAGCGGGCCGCCAGCGACGCGATCATGGTCGGGGCGGGCACGATCCGGCGCGACGACCCCCGGCTGCTCGTCCGCTCGCCGCGGCGGCGGGCCGCCCGCGCCGCCCGCGGCCAGCCTGAGCACCCGGCCGTGGTCACCGTGACCGCCAGCGGCGGCCTCGATCCCGGCGCCCGGTTCTTCACCCACGGGCCGCGGGACCGGTTCGTCTATTGCCCCGCGCCGGTGATAGCTGGTCTTTCCAAGCGGCTGAACGGGTGTGCGGAGGTGATCGATGCTGGCCAGCCGGTCCAGCTCGGGGCGGTCCTGGCGGACCTGGCGGGCCGGGGGATCGCGCGGCTGATGGTCGAGGGCGGCGCCAGCCTGCTCAGCCAGTTCCTGGCCGCTGGGCTGGCGGACGAGCTGCAGCTGGCGGTCGCGCCGTTCTTCGTCGGTGACCCGGCCGCCCCCCGGTTCGCGCCGCCGGGCAGCTACCCGCACGGGCCCGGCTGGCCGATGACCCTGGCCGGGACCCGCCGGCTCGGCGGCATGGTGGTGCTGCGGTACCTGCTGGGCCCGGCGGCGCAGCCCCCCGCCTACGGCCCCCCGGGCGCCGGCGGCGAGGTGAGCGCGGCGGACCGGGACTGGCTGCGGCACGCCATCGCGCTGTCCCGGCGGTGCCCGCCGTCGGCGTCGGCGTTCAGCGTCGGCGCGGTGGTGGTCGCGGCTGACGGGTCAGTGCTTGCCACCGGCTACTCGCGCGAGGGCAGCCCGCACGACCATGCAGAGGAGGCGGCCCTCGCCAGGCTTTCCCCGGCCGATCCCCGGCTGGCCGGTGCGACCCTGTACAGCTCGCTGGAGCCGTGCCGGTTCCGCGCCTCGCGGCCCCGCCCGTGCGCGGAGCTCGTCATCGGCGCGGGCCTGCGCCGGGTCGTGCTGGCCTGGCTGGAGCCGCCGGTGTTCGCCCCCGGCGGCGGCGCGGCCCTGCTCCGTGAGGCCGGCCTCACCGTGGCGGAGGACGCAGACCTGGCCGCGCAGGCCCGTGCCGTGAACGCCGCTGTGCTGCCCGGCGAACCGTGCTAGCTTCCGGTATCGGGCGGTGCTTCACCAAAGGCGGTGGAATGTACTTATTTGAGTGTGAGGCGACGTTCACCGCTGACCCAGCCGCGGTCTGGGCGCTCTGGACCGACGTGGCCCGCTGGCCGCAGTGGGACGTCAGCAAGGAGATCGCGCGGCTGGACGGGCCGTTCGAGGTGGGAGTCTCCGGCTGGGCCAAGCAGCGCGGCAACCTCGGCGGCTCCTTCACCATCACGGTGGTGGAGCCCGGGCGGCGCTGGGTGACCGAGTGCCCGATGCCCCTGGGCAAGATCGTCTTCGACCACGTGCTCCAGCCCCTTCCCGGCGGCCGCGTCCGGGTGGTCAAGAAGGTTGACGTCCTGGGCGGGTCGGGGCCGCTGCTGCGGCTGTTCGTCCCCCGGCTGCGCCGTGACATCACCGGGTCCCTGGCCGCGCTGGGGCACCGGCTGCCCGCAGCGGGCGCCCCAGCCGACCACGATCGTGCCAATGGCGGCCGTGCCCGCGGCGGGGCGGGCCGTTAGCTGGGGACGTTGGCCAATTGGGGGTCGGCCAGGGCGGCGCCGTAGCGGATGGCGGCAAGGTGGCCAATCGTGGGGTGGCCACCGAGCGGCGGCGCGCATTCTATGCCGGTTTGGGCGGTAATGGCTTCCAGTGCACCCGGCTCGATCTCCGGCCCGATGACGCACGGCGCCAGCGCGACCCGGGTGACCTGCGCCGCCTGCAGGCGCTCCACCGCCTGCCGGAGGGCGGCGTGGTCCCCGAGCGGGGCCGGCATGACGGGGATCGCCAGCCGGGATGCGAGCAGCACCGCGACCACACCCGCGGCCTGGACGGCCTCGTCGCTGCCCACGGCACCCACGATCACGCCGTCGGCGGCCGTCACGATGCTGATCCGGCCCACCCGGCCCGCGCGGGCGAGCCCGGCGTCGGACAGCCGGGTGTGCAGCGCCTCGGCCAGGAACGGGTGCGGGCCCAGGTGGCCGCCTACCAGCACCGGTGCCTGAGCCGCGGTCACCGCGGCCACGATCGCCGCGTCCACCAGCGGGTAGGGGCCGGTGAGCAGCGGGACCACGACCGCCGCCGGGCTGCCGTCCGCGCTGTGCAGCTCGCTGAGCACGGTGCTGAGGTGGCTCTCGCTGCCTACCAGGTACCCGACGGCGATCGGGGCGCCGGGGCAGGAGGTGCCGGCGCTGGCGGCGATCTCGGCGACGATCTCCTGGCTGGCCGCGGTCGGCGCTCCCGGGACGGCGAGCACTAGCGCCGGGGCTTGGTCCGGCAATGAGAGCTGATGCGGACTGGAGTGCCGCCCTGGCCGGAGAAAGCGGGTAGTGCGGACCGGCAGAGGCGATCGGCTGTGATCTTCAACGCCCATAACAGCGCATCGTAACCAAGCGGGCCAGGCTGATGCCGACAATTCGGATGAGAACTGCTATTGAGGTTAGAAGAGTCGCAGTGAGGCATCGCCCATACCGCGCATGGCGTCATAGTCCAAGGTCACGCACCGTATGCCCCGGTCCTCCGCCAGTACCCGCGCCTGCGGCTTGATCTCCTGGGCGGCGAACACGCCACGCACGGGTGCGAGCAGCGGATCGCGGTTGAGCAATTCGAGATAGCGGGTGAGTTGCTCGACCCCGTCGATCTCACCACGCCGCTTGATCTCCACCGCCACCGATGCCGACGCGCTGTCCCGGCACATGAGGTCCACCGGCCCGATCGCGGTCGGGTACTCGCGCCGGACCAGCCGCCAGCCATCGCCCAGCAGGTGCATCTGGGCGGCGAGCAGTTCCTGCAGGTGCGCCTCCACACCGTCTTTGACCAGGCCAGG
>Ga0307372_10008679_pt1 | contig 14218 bp, 15 predicted proteins | sample OX1MG_FD_202533 | JGI IMG/M metagenome (GOLD analysis project Ga0307372, IMG submission 202533) | Soil microbial communities from Risofladan, Vaasa, Finland - OX-1 | ecosystem: Environmental > Terrestrial > Soil > Coastal area > Acid sulfate soil | place: Finland: Risofladan, Vaasa | collected...
AGCCAGCACGGGGCAGCCGGCGGGTTCGAGACGCTGGCGATCCATGCCGGGCAGGACCCGGATCCGCGCACCGGTGCGGTGGTGCCGCCCATCTACCAGGTCTCCACCTACGCCCAGGATGGGGTGGGCGGGCTGCGCGAGGGCTATGAGTACTCGCGCACCGCGAACCCCACCCGGACCGCGCTGGAGCAGTGCCTGGCGGCGCTGGAAGGCGGCGTCCGTGCGCTGGCGTTCGCCTCCGGCATGGCCGCCGAGGACTGCCTGCTGCGCACCATCTGCCAGCCCGGCGACCACGTGCTGATCGGCGATGACGCCTACGGCGGCACGTTCCGCCTGTTCGACAAGATCCTGTCCCGCTGGCAGGTGAGCTACGCGGCGGTGGCCCTGACGGACCCGCAGGCCGTACGGCGCGCGCTCGCCGAGCGGCCGGTGCGGGTGGTCTGGGCGGAGACGCCGACCAACCCGCTGCTGTCGGTGGTGGACATCACCGCGCTCGCGCAGGCGTGCCGGGAGGCTGGCGCGCTGCTGGTGGTGGACAACACGTTCGCCTCGCCCTACCTGCAGAACCCGCTCGCGCTGGGCGCCGACGCGGTTGTCCACTCCACCACCAAGTACCTGGGCGGGCACTCCGACGTGGTCGGCGGTGCGGTGGTGGTGGCCGACCACGCGCTCGGCGAGCGCCTCGCGTTCGCGCAGAACGCGACCGGCGCGGTAGCGGGCCCGTTCGATGCCTGGCTGACGTTGCGTGGCATCCGGACGCTCGCGATCCGGATGGACAGGCATAGCCAGAACGCTGCCCGGGTGGCGGATGCACTCCTCACCCATCCAGCGGTGACCGGGGTGCTCTACCCCGGCCTGCCCACGCACCCGGGCCATGAGGTGGCGGCCAAGCAGATGCGCGGGTTCGGCGGCATGGTCTCGTTCCGGGTGCGCGGCGGCGAGGAGGCGGCGGTCGCGGTCTGCGGGCGGACCCGGCTGTTCACACTGGGGGAGTCCCTGGGCGGGGTGGAGTCGCTGATCGAGCATCCGGGCCGGATGACCCATGCGTCGGCGGCCGGGTCGCCGCTGGCCGCGCCCGGTGACCTGGTGCGCCTGTCGGTCGGCATCGAATCCGCTGACGACCTGGTGGCGGATCTGCGCCAGGCGCTGCCGTCCTGACCCAGCGCTGGGCCGGGCGCGATCAGCGGACTCGACCTCATCGCTTGATCTCATATAGCTTGAACTCAAGCAGTTTGATTTCAAGGGAGGACGTGGGCAAATGACTACAGTGGCTGTGCGGCACCGCGTGACGGACTACGGCAAGTGGCGGGCGATCTTCGACGAGCACGGTGCGGCCCGCGCCGCCAACGCGCAGGCCTTCCTGGACGACCCCTCGCTCAAGGAGGCCATGTCCCAGGCGGGCCTGGCCGGGCCGCCGCGGGTCGAGGTCTATGAGGAGGCGGGCGCCTGAACCGTCCACGTCGCACCACTGACGGGCCAGCCCCGGCACCTGCCGGGGCTGGCTCCGCGCCGCTCATCACCGTCGCCGCCGATTTCGAGCGCGAGTACCCGGGGGCGAGCGGGCTGGCCACCGAGTGCTTCGCCAACCTGGTCCGGACCGGCGACATGCTCATCGGACTGCACAACCGCGAGGCGGCGCAGGCGCACCGGCTGTCCGCGACTGCCCGGATGACGCTGGCCGTGATCGAGGGCGCGGGCGAGCCGCTGGAGCCGGGGGTCATCGCCGAGCGGCTGCTCATCACCTCGGGCAGCATGACCTCGATGCTCGACACGCTGGAGAAGCGGGGCCTGGTCAGGCGCATGCCGCACCCGGCGGACCGGCGCAAGCTGCTGGTCGATGTGACCGACGAGGCGGTGGCCGTCCTGGACGGCCTGCTGCCCTCGTTTCACCTGCGGGAGCGGGCGGTGATGGATGACGCGCTGACCGCTCACGAGCAACGCGACCTGCTGGTCCTGCTGGCAAAGGTGCAGGGGGCCGCCCAGGCCGAGGAAGCGGGCCGGCCACGCCGGGAGGCAAGGCGGCTCAAGCCGCGAAAGCAGACGCAATAAAAGGCCGTCACGGGTGCGGGTCTCCATGGGCATATGGCAAAGGGCGGGCAAAATCCAGGTCCGCCAATCCTCAATCCGGCCGGGCTCATCCGGCAACCGCAGCACGTCTGACCCTCCGCGCCGGGAATTGCCCGCTCGCTGCCGGCCCGGTCAGGGCCGCCGGACCAGCGGTCAGGGCTGCCAGACCATGAGCACCAGGATGGCCAGCCAGAGCAGGCTGACCACACCGCCCATGGAGGCGATCCGGCCCCGTTCCACGCTCGCGACGTGCGCGGCGGCAACCCCGCCGGATCCGGCCTGGGCGGCCTGGTCGGGGTCCGCGTCGGCCGCCCCGGTGCCGCCCTCCTCGGCCGCATCCGGCGCTGGCGTGACCGCGGGCTGGCCGCCCGCCGCCGCCAGCGCGGCGATGGCGCGCCGCTGGTCGCGCATGATGAGCACCAGCAGCACGAGGGCGACCACGTACAGGGTCATCGAAGCGGTCAGCCATGCCTTGCCGAGATCATGCAGCGACTGCCCGAGAATGATCCCGAACACCAGGACCGCCAGCGACGCGGCGCCGAAGATCCTGGTCATCACGAGCAGATGCCGCAGCACGGCGGCGTTGCGGGTGCGGATGGCGCGGGGGCTGGACATGATCGCCATGGTGACCGGCCCGATCGTGAAGATCACGAAGGCGACGTGCAGCCAGAGCACCAGCCGGTCGGTGAAAGACATGAAGCGATCCTAGTGCTCTGTGGGGCGGGAGCCGCATGACGATGCCCGCCAGCGCCAGAGGCAGGCGGGCCGTCGACGGAAACGATCCCCTGGCACAACAGTGCCAGGGGATCGCCTTGCGCAGCAGGCTGTCCCGGCGGGCGGGCCTATGCCCTAGTCGCGGGTGGACGCCTCCGCGGGTGCGGAGGCACTGGTGTTCGCGGAGCCCTTGCCGCCCTTGTTGACGAACCATGCGGCCGCCAGGCAGACAATGCCGATCACGAACGAGGCAGCCATCCGCAGGGCGTGGTGGCCGCTCGACCCCTTGATGTGGCCGAGGATCCCGGGCAGGGACCCAGCGGGGACGGCAAGGTAGACGATGCCGAGGATGATGCCGACGACGCCGATGATCGCGAGAACCAGCGCGATCACTCGCTTGTTCGACTGGCCGCCCGCGTCGCTGACAGAACTCACGTAGTCCTCCTAGGAAAGATGTGCCGGGCCTCGCTCCGCCTGCCGCTGGTCCGGCCCGCTCATCAGCTGTGACTGCCGAACGCTACTACTACGAGAAGGGAACGTGCGTGGCGATGTCGCAAAATACTTAAGTCACCCTATCGCTTAGACGCCCGGCGGGTGCGCAGGAAGTCCTTTACGACGAACTCGCCCAGCCGCTCCGGCTGCGCGCGCAGGACCCGGCCGCCGTTGCGCCGCGCGACCTCGTCGACAAAGGCGGTCAGCCTTTCGTCGTCGACGAGCATGAAGATGTTCAGGGCGGCCCGGCGCCTGGTCATCTTGTCCACCTCGGCCAGGGTGAGCTCCAGCGTCTCCGGGGCGGGCGGCCAGTCGAAGCAGGACTGCCCGTCCCGCCGCAGATGCGCGGTTGGCTCGCCGTCGGTCACGATGAGCACCACCGGGTCGTGCTCGGGCCGGCGGTCCAGGTAACGCCCGGCCAGCACGAGCGCGTGATGCAGGTTGGTGCCCTGGACCATGTCCCAGCCCAGCCCGGCCAGGTCGGTCTCGCGCAGCTCCCGCGCGTAGTTGGAGAAGCCGATCACCTGCACCGAGTCCTGGGGGAACCGGCTGCGCACCAGCGCGTGCAGCGCGAGCGCGGTCTGCTTGGCGGCACCCCAGGTACCCCGGATGGCCATCGAGTAGGACAGGTCCACCAGCAGGCACACCGCGGCGCTGGCCCGCCGCTCGGTCTCCCCCACCTCGAAGTCGGCGGCGGACAGCCGTACCCGGGGCGGGTCACCCTCCCAGTGCTGTGGGTCGCCCCGCCCGGGCCGGCGGCGGAACGAGGCGGCGTCTCGCAGCAGCGCCCGGCGCACGGTCGTGGGGGCGTCGATCGCTTGCTCGTCCCCGAACTGCCAGGGCCGGGTCGCCCCGGTGTACTCGCCGGCCTGCCCGGCGTCGTGCTGCTCGTGGTCCCCGTAGCCGCCTTCGGGCAGGTCAGCGAAGACCCGGCGCAGCGCGGTCTCGCCCAGCCTGCGCACCGCCTTCGGGGTCAGTTCCAGCTTGCCAGCGTTGCGCTGCAGGTAGCCCTGGCGCTCCAGCTCCCGTTCGGTCTGCCGCAGCGCGTCCATGTCGTCGACGGCCGCGCGGCCCAGCGCTCGCCGGACCGCGGCCTCGTCGATGTCGTCCAGCCGGGCACCGGGGTAGTCCTGGCGCAGCGCCGCTTCCAGTTCCGCGAGGTCGGCCAGGTCGGCCAGGGCGGTGGTGGCGTCCCCCAGGTCGAGCGGGCTGCTGCCGGTCATGGTCTCGCCGCGCCCGCTCGCCATGTCCAGCTCCGGGCGGCGGGCACGCAGCGCGTCGGACAGCCGCCCCATCTCCGCCGCGAGCCCGGCGTCCGAGAGCGCCTGCTGCATCAGCCCGGCCAGCTCGTCGCGCTGGTCCGCGCTCAGCGAGGACATCAGCCGCTGTGCCGCCATCGCCCGCCGGACCAGGGCGTCGACCAGTTCCTCCAGGTTGGCTGGGGCGTCCGGGAACAGGTCGGCGTACTTGCTCATGAACGCGTCGAAGTCCGCCTGGGTGTGCTCGCCGCGTTCGTCCGCCGCCAGCATCTGGTTCAGGTCGGCCAGCATGTCTTTGACCCGCTGCAGCGCCTCGGGGTCGGGGTTTTCCAGCACGTCCTTCATGCCGCGGAACTGGCTGTCCAGCACCTGCCGCCGGAGCAGGTCCTTGAGCTGCTCGAAGGTCTCCCGGGCGGCCGCCGAGCGCCATTCGTAGTCGGCGAGCCGCCGGATGGCCTGCGCGGTGTCGGCGGGCAGCGAGTCCAGCTCGGCCTCCCGCATCCTGGCCTCGTCACCGGGATCGGGGAACAGCTCGGCCCGTTCCTGCCCGATCGCGGTGTCCAGCAGCGCCCGGGCCTGCTCCAGGATGCCGTCGAGGCGGCCGCGGCGGCGTATCTCCTGCTGGCGGTCCCGCACCCGCCGCAGGATGTCGTCCAGGCCCCGCCGGCCCGTCAGGCCGCGCCGGAGCAGGTCGCGCAGGGCGGTCGCGGGATCGGAGCCGCCGAGCACTGCGTCCCCGAGTTCGTCCAGGGCGAGCCGGGCGTCGTAGGGCGGCGCGAGCGGGTCGGGGCCGTCGTGGTACTGGCCGTAGCGGTAACCGGTCACGCCCGCTCCTCCGTCCGTGTGCCTCCCTCGCGGGCGCTTCGCTTGGTCGTGCCGCAGGCGCGCCATCCGCGCGGCGGCCCGGCGCCTGCGGCGTTCGGGAATGTCCAGCCGTTCACGTCCGGTAGACCGCCCCGCCGTCGATGACGTCCTTGGACAGGCGGCGCATCAGGTACAGGCCCTCCAGTGCGAACTCCACAGCGGCCGCCGCGTGCCCGGGTGACTCGCTGCCGTCCATGCCGAGCCGTTTCATGAGCCTGGCCAGCCCGGATATCTCCCCGATCCGGGCCAGCAGGTCGGTCGCGGGCACCAGGTCGCCGGTCTCGACACTGCCGCCCTCCTCGAAGGTGGTGAGCAGGCCGGACAGGTCCGCGTTGCCCAGGTGGGCACGGAAGGTGTCGGCGGTGGCCCGCCTCAGAAGGTGCTCGAGCACCTCGTTCTCCCGGCCCTCCTCGCTGACCTCGAACTCGACCTTGCCGCGCAGCGTGCTGACCGTCGGTGGCAGGTCACAGATCCGGGACACCGGCTGCTCCTCGCCGGTCAGGGCCGCCCTGCGCACCGCCGAGGCGGCGGCGGACTCGGCGGCGGCGATCGCGAACCGGGCTGAGACGCCGGACCGGGAGTCGATCGCGGGCGAGGCCCGCACCAGCCGGGTGAAGCGGGCGATGACCTCGACCAGGTGGGCGGGCAGCACCGCGCCGGGATCGGAGCCCTGCCAGGAGATCTCCGCCTCCTGCTCGATCAGCGCGAGCTCGTCCGCGAGGGTCATCGGGTAGTGGGTGCGGATCTCGGCGCCGAACCTGTCCTTGAGCGGGGTGATGATCCGCCCGCGGTTGGTGTAGTCCTCCGGGTTGGCGCTGGCCACGAGCACCAGGTCCAGCGGCAGCCGGAGCGAGTACCCCCGCACCCCGATGTCGCGTTCCTCCAGCACGTTCAGCAGCGCCACCTGGATCCGCTCGGCCAGATCGGGCAGCTCGTTCAGGCAGAACACGCCGCGGTTGGTGCGGGGCACCAGCCCGAAGTGGATCGTCTCCGGGTCACCCAGGGTGCGGCCCTCGGCAACCTTCACCGGGTCGATGTCCCCGATCAGGTCGCCGACGCTGGTGTCGGGCGTGGCCAGCTTCTCGCCGTAGCGCTCACTGCGATGCCGCCAGGCGACCGGCAGGCCGTCGCCCTGCTCCGCCGCCAGGCGGCGGCAGCGGGCACAGGCCGGCTCGTAGGGATGGTCGTTGATCTCGCACCCGGCTACCGTGGGCGTCCATTCGTCCAGCAGCCCGGAAAGGGTCCTGATCAGGCGAGTCTTGCCTTGGCCGCGCTCACCGAGCAGGATCGTGTCGTGCCCGGCCAGGAGGGCACGCTCCACGTGCGGGAGCACGGTCTGGCCGAAGCCGACGATCCCGGGGAACCGGTCCTCGCCCGCACGCATCCGGGCCAGCAGGTTGCGCCGGATCTCATCCTTGACCGTCAGGTAGGTGTGGCCGCTCGCACGCAATTCGCCCAGCGTCTCGATCGCGGGGCTGGGGGACGGACTGACGTCGCTACCGGCCTGGCTGTGTGAGTGCACCATTCGACACTATCCGCCAAGTGCCAGGCTGCCGAACCGGTGACATCCCCCTACACCGATCTCCCCGCCCTGCAGGTGGACGGGACGCCACAGAGCCCAGTTGGCCCGGCTGCCTGGAGGGCACTGCGCACATTCTCGACCCGCTGGAACCCAGCCAGCTGGAGGGGCAGTATCACCCCTGGCATCCACGGCCGCCGGCAAGCAGAACCTGGCCACCTCGTCGGGCAACATGGTGTATTCCTGCAGCAACTCGCCGATCAGGCTAACGGCCGGCTGCGGCTGCGGCTGCCATCCGGGAAGCTACCGGGTGGCGCGGCAGTCGCGCTGGCCGGGTCCGGCCGCCTGGCCGCGGCCGGACCCGGGCCTGACCAGCGTGCCAGGCGGTGTAACTGGCCAATGATTTTCTCGAACAGCAGCAGTGCACCGCCTGCGGCACTCCCGCCGGCCAGGGTGGCCGCGGGCAGCGAGTGGCTGGCAAGGAACGAAAGCCAGCCGGCGGCCACGCCGGCCAGGACCGCCAGCAGAATCACCAGCGCTGTGCGGACGCCCAGCAGGGGGCCCGATGGGGGAGCGGGCAACGAAGTCCTCCTCGCAGTCAGCAGCGGAAGCCGTCAGCCCGCGGGTGAGGGCTGGCACGGCGGGCGGCCGGACCGCCGCCCGTTAACCAGCGTGGTGTCCGCCGGGGACGGGCAAAGGTGCGCGCATGTTCACTCGGACAGATCTTCATTGGAGCCGCCCGGCAGTTCGCGCCGGATCTGGGCGAGGTCGGCTGCGAGAGTGCTCCGGGCCGGGCAGGGCAGTGTCTTTCCCAGCAGTGCCCGCAGCAAGCCGCCCGGCGTGGCCGGCGTCCGGTCAGGCTTGTAGGCGCGCTGCTGGTAGGTGGTGCGGATCTGGGCGGCGGTGACGTCCGGGAACGCGGCCAGAACCTGGCTCAGCGCGTCCCGGCGCGCCTGGGTGGTCGTGGGGACGGCACGGGTGCCGCCCCCCGCGTACGGCGCCGCGGGCTGGCGGCCATGCAGGTGCGTTTCGTATCCGCGCCGCAGCCCGGTGGCGTCACGTTCGCCTCGCTCACTGGTGCCGCGCCGCGCCCGGGTGCCGCCGGCGTCTGCCTCGATGGCGCTGGCCGGCGGGGGCTGCAGCAGATCGGCGAGCTCATGCGGTTCGGTGTCCCAGGGGACGTTGATGCCGATGACCTTGAGCAGCAGCAACTCCGCGACAATGGCAAGGTCACCGGGCCAGCTCGGGACCAGGGGAACCCCGGCCGCGGTCAGAGTGTCCGCAGTTGCTGCCACGACGGTATGGAACGCGGTCTTCACCGTTCCCATGGCCGCGTGCTCCTGCGGGGTCAGCTGCCAGGTGTGGCTGGCGATGGTCCAGCCCGGCAGGACAGCCGCGATGTTCATCACGAACCAGCTGAACCCGATGACCTCCACCTGGTCGGTGAGGTGCCTGCGCACCGGTGCGACAGCGGCGGCGGCCTGCGGTGCCGCCTGCTGGATGACCCCCGGGATGGCTTGGTGGCCGATCCAGCCGGCCAGGCTGGCGAGCGCACGCTCCTCCTCGGCGCGGAACCGGCGGATGTCGCTAGCGGTCGCGCCGACCGACAGGTCCTCACCGCCCGGACCCGCCGCTGCGGCCGAGCGCACGCTTGTCCCGCTCCCGCCAGGGGGCTGACTACGGCCAGGTGTGCTAGCCACCGGCAGATGTTACTGCCTTACCAGCGAGCCCCCCGACGGCCTGAGCAACACAAGCACGTTGACGTCGCCGCGGCCGGGCCGACGTCGTTGTCGCGCAGTGCCGCGAGGAGCAGGACCTCGATCGCCGCCATGTCGATCCCATCGCCACCAGTGAGCATCAACTGCCGGGTGCTGTAAGTCCAGTCGCTGCGCGCCGGTGGTGAGGAGGACGGTCCGGGATCAAGGGCAGCCAGTCCCGGCGCTGACCAGTTCACGCCCGCCGCCCGCTGCCTGGCATCGCCGATCTCCTCCGGCGCGGCGCCGGCCGGCCAGGTGTTCGTCGGCCAGCCGGATGCCGCTGATCGCGCCGGTGAACGCGGCCCGCACCGCGTCCTCAGACAGCGCCAAGCCATCGGCGAAGGCGAGCAGCGCCATGTCGGCCGCGCCGGGCGCCAGGTCGGCGGTGTTTTCATGCCCGCGGCCGGCCAGGTGCGTGTGTCGGGCGGCAGCGGCCACGGGCGCGCCAGAGTTTCAGCTGCCCGGCGGTGATCCTGGCGTCGCGGTCGGCTGCGTGAGCGATCAACTGTCGGTTGGCTGGGCTGACTTGGGAGGTCAGCTGGCCTACGAGCTAATCCCGTCAGTTCGGCAGCTCGTAGTGTGACCCCAGTACGAAACCGCCCCGCCGAACTTGCTCGAACACCGTCTTGTCATACTTCTGCAGGAATGCGCGGAGGTCTGCCACCTTCGGCCGCAGCGGCGGGGCGATCAGTCCCGCCAGCTGTTCGGCCGACAGCGACTCCGGGGACATTGCCATCTCCCGCAAGATCGCTGACAGGGTGCTGCGCCGCTCTGGCTTGGGCACCGCGCAGGCGCGCAGCTGCAGCCGGGCCTGGTGAACGCCGTCCGTGGCCTTACTCATACTCATTCAGCAGGTGAGTGCCGATCTGGCCAGCGACCTTGGTGATCTTCTCGCGGCGCTCGGGTGACTGCCTGCGATACCAGATGATCCCGCCGACGCCGATCACGGCCAGGATCACCCAGGTGACAGGGCCGAACCGGTCGGTCGCCGCCTTGATCCCGGCGGTTGCGATCCTGACCGGGAGCGCGGGCACGTCACCACGGCCTGCAGCTGCATCTCGCCGACATTGATCGCGACCGCGGCCATCACGCCGTCGACGCCCTGGGTCTGCGTGCGCACGCCGAGAACGCCAAAGTGCTTGGTGTTGCGGGTCAGCAGCAGGCACGGCGACAGCAGGGCAGCCAGCGCCGCTGCCGGGAAGTCCGCGGAATCGCGGTCGCGGACCGCCTGCGCGCGCGGATCCGCCTGCCGCATCGAGGCGGGCAGTTTCACCACGTCCACATGCGGCAGCCAGTCCTCGTTGATGATCCTGCGCAGGTCGGCCACGGGCACGCCAAGCTGGCCAGCGAACCTCGGCAGCCGCTGCCCAGTCTCGGTCAGCGTGTCGTACTCCATAAACAGCCGCAGTGCCCCCTCCCGGGCCGTACGCACCGACCTGGGCGGGATTCCGTTGCTGAGCTGATAGTGCAGCCCGGTCCGGATGAAGTCAGTGTCCAGCACGGCGGGCAGCGGCCTGCGGCTCAGGCCGGCCCAGCCCGGATCCAGGGCATCGTCCAGCAACGCGGCCAAGTCATCCTGGCTCACGGCGCGTCCGGGTGTCACGGCAGCCGCCTGCCGATTCCGATCATGCAACAACGGTAGCCGTCTGCTACGACCGCGAGCTAACGGTTAACGCCGGGTCTGGTGAGGCTTCCGTGACGCCACCAGGTACGTCACCGCTATCAGCCTGCGCCAGCAGGTGGCCCTCATCCCGCAGCTCAGCGCCGCCACCCTCGACGGGGCGGCCCTCTTCTTCAAGCGGCTCGACGAACTGATCAAGTAGCCGCGTGGAGTCGGCTCCCAATGCGGCTGCCCCAGCGCCTCTGGCCACGGGCTGACCACATCAACCACGGCGCTGAAAGACCAGATCAAGCAACTGTGATCCAGGCGGGCGGCAGCGATGCGCTTACGGGGACCGAGCGTAGCTCGGGCTTGGCCGACCCGGTGGCTGTCGGCATAGTAGGCCGCGAAGTGAGCCTTCTTCCGACCAATCCAGCCATCGATATTGACCGGTATGAACTGCGGGATGCCTCATCTGATGAGCGTGGAACCAAACGTGCTACACTTCACGTCGAATATGTACCCTACAGTTGAAGGCGGTATTATTAGGAAGATGAGCCATACTATGATTGACGAGAAGGAACTCGGCCAGCGTCTCGCCATGATTGAAAGGATATTTGATACAGAGAAGCTCACCGGCCGGGGTCAGGACGCGGGAGATATTGCACAATACTACCGTCAGAGTTTCTGGGGTTATCGCCTTCTCCATTCAGAGCAAGGCTCCATACATATGGCACTCAACCCGGATGGGGTCTTCGATCGTCAAGGCTACTACGGCCAACCGAAGGCCGTCGCCAGTTGGTTTACGGCCTCCACTAAGGCAGTCCTTGAACTGGCCAGCGGCAATGGCTTTAATACCCGCTATCTCGCCGCGACGTATCCCGCTATTGCTTTCACCGGTATCGATTTGGTTCCAAGCGAAGTCTCGTTTGCTACGAAGAGGGCAGGCAAGCTTCACAATCTGAGTTACCTCCAAGGTAACTTCCAGAAACTCCCCTTCGAGGATGCTTCCTTTGACCTCGCCTATGTCGTTGAAAGCCTCTGTCACGCTACCGATATGCACCAGGCGCTGGCTGAAGCTCAACGCGTGCTTCGTCCGGGTGGCCTCTTCATTGTCGTTGATGCTTGGCAGGCCACAGTATACAATCAGCTCTCGCCGCTCGTTCAGAGAGCAGCCACTCTGACGCAAAGGGCCATGGCGGTGGGGCGACCATGGAAATTGGATGCCTGGCTGCAGGCGACCGACGAAGCCGGCTTCGTTCAGGAATCCGACGAGGACCTGACCATGGCAATACTGCCAAACCTGAAGCGGTTCGAGCGCATGGCCGCCCGCTATTTCGCCCATCCAGTCCTGGCGCGCATGGCAGCCGGGGTCATACCAATTCGACTTATTCAAAACGCGATTGCGGGGTATCTTATGCCCCTGACTGTGGCCGCTGGTGCCCACACGTACAGAATGATCGTTCTTAAGCGGCCCTGCCCCCCTGAGGGAAGCTATCATGATGAATCAGCTGCTCGAAAGACTCCGACTCCTGGCGTTTGGTCTGGCGGCGACGGTGACCGTAATCTGGATCGGCCGCCGCTACCGCAGGATTAAGCAAAAGAGCCAACATCCACGGAGCGCCCCTTCCCTAGCTTATAAATCCTACTCCACCGTGCACGAAAATTATCGGATATGGCCCGATCATCTGCTGGAGTTCACAAATCTTCCTCTGCCGATAGTCCTCGGCGCTGTTGCCCTCACATTTTTTCTTCTTGGTGCCGCAATCGCCCTACCGTTCGGCTTTTTGGCTTACTATATTTCGACACCCGCCATCTATTTGGGGAGCGCCGGGGTTACCTTAGTCCTCGGCGCGATTCACTGGGGATCGATTCGGGTACACCCTGATTATGAGCAACTCCGGCCGGTGTTCACTATTGAGGACGTGGCATATTTCAGGGTTCTGGACGAATGGTTTAGCCGCTTCTGCAGCAAGACCGGGGCGGCACTGGCATCAGCCGCGGTCTTCATTTTCGCCGTGGCATCGCTTATCACCGCCTATGTGACATCCGCCGCGACGAGGTACAAGCTTCATCTGGAAGCGCTTCGCCCACATTTGGTCACGGCGGTATGGTATTCTCATAAGTTCGGCGTGGCGGGGTTCCTGATTCTGCTGTTGTTCGCCGCATTGATCTCACTAGCTCTTGGGACTGGCGGCAGACTACTTATTCTAAACATGCGATTCCTTTTGAGACTCCAGCTGCTTCCGGTAATCCCAATGCCTACCATAGTTCGAGCTAGGCTTCGACGTATAACGGACCTTTACGTTGGAACTTCGCTTACCTGGAGCTGCGGGGTCGCACTCTTTGGCATCTTGTTCTACAAGGATTATGACGTACTTTCGGGAGCCGTCCTCGGCGTTTTGTTTATTATCGGGCTTCTTACTTTTGCCCTGCCACAGGCCATATGCCGGAGATATATTATCAAGAGTCATGAGCGGGTATGTGCTATGGGTCTGGCAGAGCTATATGACGAATTTGGCATGCTGCTTGAGGAGCGAGGCGAGCGTGAATTGCCGCTCCGGAGTAATGTAGCTGGCAGCCTATCGGACCTGTATTCGCTAACCGATCGCCCCAAGACCTGGGTCTATGATAGTCAGGGCCTGCTTCTTTGGGTGATAAGTCAGGCGGTCGCGCTCGTTGCCATCTTGCCTCACAGCGCCCTCATGAGCCTGCTGCGTCTTTGAATTCTCTCCTGGGCCGCGGGACCCCTACCTGGACTCCGAGACGCTAATCCGGGTCGCGTGGCCGCCTCAGCCTCGAAAGTGTAGAGTACAGCCACTGGGTGGGATTCTTGTTATCTTCTGCGAAAGTAATTGGGGTCGGCTCCGAGCAGACTTGCGGCTGCCGCCCGTGTAATTCCCGCCGACTGTAGCCGACAGCTTTCGCTGGGTAAGGAAGACGTCTGGGGGGCCATCCTTGGGTGGCTCTGCCTGTTGCGAGACAGTCGACTGCAACGCGGTGGCCAGCCATCCTGGCGAGGGCCGCCATGGTCAGCTTCCCGGTTGGCGTGCTGGGCGGCAGGCCAGCCGCCATCGGGGTCTTCTCCATGGCGGCGGGGGGCGGCCTGGTGACCGCTACCGGCTACGACATGGACACCGGCCGCCGGGTGAAGTTCTGGGCCAGCAGGGAAGCGCTCAGCGCCTACTTCGCCGACCCCGACGAGGACGCCTATATCGACGTGCAGGACAGGGACGTCATCAAGGTGACGGGCCGCCCTGGGCGTGACCTCTGGGCGACCGCTGGCCTCGACCAGCAGCCGAGCTGATCACCACATACAGAAGAGCCCCGGGCCGTCTGGCCCGGGGCTCTTCTCATTCCTGATGCATTTCCTGGTGTACCAATTTACCGACGAGCGCTATTTTTAGAATGCACACGCTAGAAATTAGACCCCCCACCCTTAAATGGCGCGGACATTATTAAGGGGGCCAGGAAATTCGCGCAGGTTACGACGCCCTCCGTCAAGACAGTGCCCTGACCTAGGGTTCCGGCCGGGGTTGGTCCTCCTGGGCGCACAGAATCGCCACCTCCTCTTTCCGCGCCGGATTTGCACCTGAAAAATCGCGGCAGCGCTTTTTCTGGACAATGCACTGCGGCGGGCGCCGCCGGGGCCGGTTGCCCATCGGGGGGTTGTGGGGTGGCTGGCCCTGTGCCTGCGCTTCGGGGTCAGGTACTCCTTCGTGTACTCGTCCATGGTCACCTCCCCCTCTACCTGGACGCTGGGCGTTACGGGGCTGGCCTCTGCCAGAGTGCGCCGGGAACATGGCAGGGACCGGGTCTCAGCTCGCCGGGTGTCACCCGCTGGTGGTTGAGACCACCAGCAGCACTCCACCGGGCTGGCGGACATTGGTGGTCCAGATCGTGCCGGGGACTCCGGCTATCTGGAATCCGTAGCGGGACTCGCCCG
>Ga0307372_10008681_pt1 | contig 14215 bp, 10 predicted proteins | sample OX1MG_FD_202533 | JGI IMG/M metagenome (GOLD analysis project Ga0307372, IMG submission 202533) | Soil microbial communities from Risofladan, Vaasa, Finland - OX-1 | ecosystem: Environmental > Terrestrial > Soil > Coastal area > Acid sulfate soil | place: Finland: Risofladan, Vaasa | collected...
CAGCCTGTTGCGCAGCTTCTCCGTGCCCCTGGAGGACGACCTGGCCACCTGGCCTCCGGACGGCGTGAGCCCACAGGACGCACGGTGAGCGCGCCGGTGGCAGCTGGGGCGGCGCCCCCCGGGGCGCTAGCAGGTGAGCCGGCGGCAGGTGGGCCGGCCGCGCCGGAGGACCCCGGGCGCCGAGCGGTCGGGGACCGTCAGAAGGAGGCCAGGCGCCTGCAGATCCTCCAGGCAGCTAAGTCCGTCTTTGCCGACGCCGGCTTCCAGACCTCGACCATGGCCGATGTGGCCAAAGCGGCCGGGCTGTCCTACGGGGCGGTCTACTGGTACTTCCCCTCCAAGGAGGAGCTGTTCCACGCCCTCATGCAGATGGAGGAGGAGTTGTTGCGGCTGCGCATCCTGGAGGGCCTGGCCGGGCGGTCCCTGGAGGATCCCCGTCAGGCGCTGAGCGGGGCCATCCGGGCCACCTTCGAGTTCTTCGAGGGGGACAAGGCCGCCGTCAAGCTGCTGTTCCGGGACTCCTACGCCATGGGTGGGCGCTTCGAGTCTCATCTGTCAGGGATCTACGAGCGCTTCATCGATGACCTGGCCGAAGTCCTGGCCGCCGCCCAGCGCCGGGGCCAGGTCATAGCCGCGCCCGCCCGGGTGGCCGCCTTCAGCGTGGCCGCCCTGGTCGGCCAGCTGGCCTACCGCCGGCTCAGCACCGATGACGGCCTGGACGCCGAAGTGGTGGCCGACTTCGTCGTCGCCCTGATCATGGATGGGCTGCGACCCCGATGACGGCCCGGGTCATCATCATCGGGGCGGGCATGGCCGGGGTGGCCGCCGCCATCAAGCTGCGGGAGGCAGGCTTCGATGACCTGGTCATCTATGAAAAGGCCGACCGCCTGGGTGGAACCTGGCGCGAGAACACCTATCCGGGAGCGGCTTGCGACGTGCCCTCCCACCTCTACAGCTACTCCTTCGCCCCCAACGCCGAGTGGACCCACGTCTTCTCCCCCGGCCAAGAGATCTGCTCCTATCTGGAGCGGGTGGCGGCGGAGCAGGGGGTGACCGACCGGATCGTCTTCGGCGCCGAGGTCACCCGGCTGGAGCGCCGCGAGGGTCTGTGGCACCTGAGCACCGCGGACGGACGCCAGGACCGGGCGGCGGTGGTCATAGCCGCCACCGGAGTGCTGCACCACCCCGCCTACCCGGACATCGAGGGGCTGGACGACTTTGGCGGACCGGTGTTCCATTCGGCCCGCTGGGACCATGACGTGGCTCTCGACGGGGCCCGGGTGGGAGTGATCGGCACCGGATCCAGCGCCGTGCAGATCACCGGGGCCCTGGTGGACCGGGTGGCCGACTACGTCCTGTTCCAGCGCACGCCTCAGTGGATCCTGCCGGTGCCGAATCCCTCCATCAGCGAGGCCGACCGCCTGCGGTTCCGGGCCGAACCGGAAGTCATGACCACCCTGAGGGAGGAGTTGGCCGTGCAGTTCACGGCGGGCTTCGCTGATGCCGTGGTCGACGCCGAATCACCGGCGGCGCATCACCTGGAGGAGCTGTGCCGGGCCCATCTCGATCAAAGCGTGTCCGACCCGGTCCTGCACCAACAGCTCCTGCCCGGTTACCGGGCGGCGTGCAAGCGCCTGGTCGTTTCCCCCGACTTCTATGCCGCCATCCAGGCGCCCAACGCCCGTCTGGTCACCGCCGCCATCGACCGGGTGGAGGCCGGCGGCGTGCGTACCGCCGACGGCGTCCTGCATGAGTTGGACGTCCTGGTCCTGGCCACCGGCTTCCGGGTCGACCGCTTCCTGCGCCCCATGACGGTGATGGGCCGGGACGGCGTGGAGCTCGACCAGGTGTGGGCCCAACGGCCCTCGGCCTACCTGTCGGTCTCGGTCCCGGGCTTCCCCAATCTGTTCCTGCTCAACGGGCCCAACGGCCCGGTGGGGAACTTCTCCCTCATCGACGTGGTGGAACGCCAGCTGGACTACGTCATCCAGCTGCTGGACCGGGTGTCCGATGTCGGTGACGCAGATATCTGCGCCCGGAACGAAGCGGCCGAGCGCTTCGAGCAGGAGCGGGTCGAAGCCGCCGGGCACACCATCTGGGTCACGGGCTGTCGGAGCTGGTACCTGGATGACAGGGGCGTGCCGGCGGCCTGGCCCTGGACCATGCAGCGGTTCCGGGAGGCCATGGCCGTACCCGCCTTCGAGGATTTCGAGTTGACCGGTGGCGACCGACGCCAGCCGGACGCCGTGACGGCGTAGGACCAAAGGAGACAAGACAAGGATGCTGGCGGTAGATGTCCCCCGATCAGTGGCGGAGCGGCTCAACACGGCCAGCGCCAAACGGCGCTGGTACCCGTTCGATGATGACGTGATCGACTGGTCGGTCCCGTTGGGGGACGAGTGGTCCTATATGCCCGCCGGCCGGTCGATCTTCACGGCCAGCGACATCTCCGAACGGCTCGACCCGGCCGGGCGCAGCTTCGTGGAGCGCTGGGAGATGACCCAGCGCATGCGCAACACGGCCCACGGGGAGCACCTGCTCAACCAGGGCATCCTGGCCATGCTGTGGAGCGTCGACCCCTATGACCCGAGCTACCGGTACCTGTTGCACGAGGTGGCCGAGGAATGCCAGCACATGGCCATGTTCAACCAGTGGGTACGCATCAACTCCGACATCGAGACCGCCGGGGCAGGGGAGGCGGCGTGGGGCAAGACCATGGCCGACTTCACCGAGGATCTGGCGGTGGCCCAACCGGAGGCCTTCTGGGTGAACGTGTTGCTGTTCGAGTTCGTCGGGGACGACTTCAACCAGGCCATGCGGGCCGAGGGGGGAGCGGTCAAGGGCAACGACGGCCGACCTCTGCATCCCATCCTGGTCCAGATAGGACAGACCCATGCCTCCGAGGAGGCCCGCCACATCATGTACGCCCGGCGCTGGCTGCATGAGGGCATGCCCAAGCTGGACGAGGAGGCCGTGGCCCGGGTGCAACGGGTGGCCGAGCTGGGCGGCCAGGTCCTCATAGGGCAGAAGTCGGAGATCCTGCCGGTGGCCTACACCGCCCAGCTGGAGCCGTACATGACCGAGCCCGAGTTCAAGGCCGCCAGTGACGCCTCCCCGGTGGCGGCCAACATGCTGCGCCAGCTCAAGAAACTGCTGGACGAGTTCGAGTCGCTGCGGGTGGTGAGCCCGGAGGCCATGGACCGCTGGAGCGCCACCGGCTGCTTCGACTGAGGTGGGCGCGGCGGGGCGGCGCATCGCCTCCGCCATGGTGCTGGAGGAGCCGGGCCGCCTGGCCGCCCGCCAACTGCCCCTGCCCGAGATCGGTGATGACGACGGGCTGGTGCGGGTGGAGGCATGCGGGCTCTGCGGCACCGATCACGAGCAGTACACCGGAGTGCTGCCCCTCGGCCGGCCCTTCGTCCCCGGCCACGAGACGGTCGGGGTCATCGACGCCGTCGGCCCGGCGGCGTCAGAGCGATGGGGGGTGTCGGTGGGGGACCGGGTGGCGGTGGAGGTCTTCCAGTCCTGCCGGGAGTGCGCCGCCTGTCGGGCTGGGGAGTACCGGCGCTGTGAGGCTCACGGCCTGGGCGATATGTACGGCTTCATCCCGGTGACCAAGCCGCCCGGCCTGTGGGGCGGCTACGCCACCTACCAGTACCTGGCCCCGGACAGCCTGGTGGTGCCCGTCCCTTCTGGCATGGATCCGGTCATTGCCACCCTGTTCAATCCTCTCGGCGCCGGCATCCGCTGGGGGGCGACGGTGCCGGGCACCGCCGCGGGCGACGTGGTGGCCGTCCTCGGCTGTGGGATTCGAGGCCTGGCGGCGGCGGTGGCGGCCCGGGAGGCGGGGGCGGCCTTCATCATGGTGACCGGCTCCGGTCCGCGGGACGCCGAACGCCTGGCCACCGCAGCGCGCTTCGGGGCCGACCTGACAGTCGACGTGGCCGCCGAGGACCCGGTCCAGGCCCTGCGGTCCAGGGCCGGCGGGCTGGCCGATGTGGTGGTGGACGTCACCGCCAAGGCCCCGGCCGCCTTCGCCCAGGCCGTTGCCCTGGCCCGCACGGGGGGAACGGTGGTGGTGGCCGGGACCCGAGGCGGCGCCCACACGCCCGGTTTCCACCCCGATCACTTGGTCTATAAGGAGCTGCGTATCCAGGGGGCGCTAGGGGTGGACACGCCCGCCTATGAGGCCGCACTGGCTCTCATCGCCTCCGGCCGCCACCCCTGGGAGCAGATCCCAAGAAGGGTGGTGGGGATGGACGGCCTCGAGACCCTGCTGGCGGACATGTCCGGTGAGGGCGCAGGAGTGGCGCCCATGCACGGGGTCCTGGTCCCCTGAGTAGCCCAGCTCGGCCCAGCCCGCCTACGGCGGCCGAGAGCTGGACCGAGCCCTCCCGGGTCCTGCCGGTGGTGGGCCGGCCCGACGTCCTGGTGGTGGGGGCGGGTGCGGCCGGGGTGGCCGCGGCTGTGGCCGCGGCCGGGGCCGACACCCTCCTCATCGAGGGCTCGGTCCGGGTGGGAGGCCTGGCCACGGTGGGGCTCATCAACCTCCTCCTCACCATGGACGATGGGGCCGGTCACCAGGTGGTCGGGGGCCTGTGCCAGTCCTTTATCGACGCGTTGGTGGAACGGGGTCGGGCCGCTCATCCCCCGCCCGACCAGTGGAACTCCGAGGACCCCGTGCTGGTGGAGCGCTGGCGCCGCCTCGGCCTCATATGGGGTGCCCCCGAATCGGTTCGCTATTCGGTGGCTTTCGATCCCGAAGCCTTCATCGACGTCTGCCTGGAGCGCCTGGCCGCCGCCGGGGCCCGCCTGCAGCTGGCCACCTGGATGGCCGGGGTGGCGATGACCGAGGGGCGGATAGAGGCGGTGTACGTCGAGTCCAAGCGGGGCCGGGAGGTGCTCTGCCCGGGAGTGGTGATCGATGCCACCGGTGACGCCGACGTGGCAGTGACCGCCGGCGCCGACCACGAGGCGGTGAGCATCCCGCCCCATCTCTGGTTCCGGGTGGGCGGAGTGCCCACCGGCTCGGGACAGTTCGCCTTCGAGACGATGGACGGCGGCCGGTGGCTGGTTCCGTGGGGGCCCCTCGGGCGGCGGGTGGACCCGCTCGACCCGGCCGACATGACCGCCGCCCTCATGGAGTGTCGGCGGGCGGCCCGCCAGGCCTTCGAGGCCATGAAGGCATCCTCGCCCGGATGGAGCGACGCCTGGCTGGACGACTACGCCGCCATCCTCGGGATCACCGAGAGCCGGCGCCTGGTGGGCGACTACGTCCTGGCCAAGGAGGATGCCGACCGCCGCTTCGATGACGCCGTGGCCCGCACCGGGCACTGGACCCGCCGGGACGTGGTCTTCGACATCCCCTACCGCTCCCTGACCACCCCGGCGGCGGCCAACCTGCTGGTGGCAGGCCGGTGCATCTCCACCACCCGCTACGTCCACCAGGCCACCAAGGAGATCCCCGCCGCCATGGCCACGGGGGAAGCGGCGGGGGAGGCGGCCGCCGTGGCCGCGGCCGGGGGCGGGGATGTCCGGGGCGTGGACGTCGAGGTCCTGCGGCGGCGCCTGGCGGAGGCCGGCGCCATCGTCTGACGTGGGTCGCGGTCCGATCCACCTGCCTGACCGGGTCATGACGGCCGGTCCGGTCGACGACCGGGGAGATGTTGCAGAACTAACAGCGGTTATGATCTGAGCGTACAAGTCGCGCCGGGCCAGATTCGGGTGCGACCGGTGGCCCGGGCGGGCCGGACGGGAGGCTCTATGAGTTCTGCGGCTCTGTTCATTGCCGTGTTCCTGGCCTGCGCGGTCGAGGCGGTGGAGGCCACCACCATCGTCCTGGCCGCCGGCACCGCCCGGGACTGGCGCTCGGCCCTGACCGGTGTGGCCGCCGGCCTGGGGCTGCTGGCCGTCATCGTGGCCGGGCTCGGGCCGGCCCTGACCGCCATCCCGCTGCAGTCGCTGCGCCTGGTGGTGGGCGGCCTGCTCCTCGTCTTCGGCCTCCAATGGCTGCGCAAGGCCATCCTGCGGGCGAGCGGGCACAAGGCCCTGCATGACGAGGAGAAGATCTTCGCCACCGAACTGTCTGCCGCCGGGGCGGCGGAGGCTCACCAGGTCGGCTATGTCAGGGACTGGTACAGCTTCACCCTGTCCTTCAAGGGCGTGGTCCTGGAGGGTCTGGAGGTGGCCTTCATCGCTCTCACCTTCGGCAGCAACCAGAAGAACATCCCCCTGGCCGCCCTCGCGGCCGTGTCGGCCGTGGTGGTAGTGGCCGCCGGAGGCGTAGCCGTCCGGGCCCCCCTGGCCCGCGTCCCAGAAAACTCCATGAAGTTCGTGGTCGGGGTGATGCTCACCAGCTTCGGCACCTTCTGGGGTGCGGAGGGCGCCGGCGCCCACTGGCCCGGCTCTGACGCCGCCCTGTTGGTCCTGGTGCCCCTCTACGCCCTCTTCGGGGTTCTCCTCTCGGTGGCCCTGCGGCCGCGTCCCGGGGCCAAATTGGCCTACTCGGCGGAGGCGTGATGGTGCTCTCGAAGCTCAAGGCCTTCTACGACTTCTGGTACGACTTCATCGTCGGGGACGACTGGCGGGTGGCCATCGGCGTGGTGGTGGCCTTGTCGATCACTTGGGGCATCAGCGGATCGAGGTTCCCGGCCTGGTGGCTGGTCCCCGCCGCCGTCGTCCTGCTTCTGCCCTACAGCCTGTGGAGGGCGGTCCGTACCAGCTGATCCGGGCCCGGGAATGGCCCATCACTGGCCCTCGGATTCCTCCTGATAGACCCGGCTGGCGTAGTCCTCGAGGACCTTGGCGCACTCGGCCAGGGCGGCCTCGGTGGCGGCCCGGGTGGGTGCGCCGAAGACGTCGCGCTCGCGGATCTTTTCGAACCAGCGCAGGAGCTTGACCAGGTCGACCTCGTTCTCCTCCAATTCGGCAAAGGTGAAGTGCCGGGCCACGTGCTCCTTGGCCACCTGAGCGAGGAAGTCCTGGCAGCGGTCGATGATCTCCTCGTACTCATCGTCCCGGGCCGCCTGGTAGGTGGCCATGAGGTCGGCCTCGCCCACCATGGCACTCGCGCTGAGCAACAAGGCGGTCCCCGACATCTCCACGATGTCGTGGCGCAGCTTGCGCAGGGCTCGCTCGGTCTGGGCGGTGGCCGGCAGGGCGGCCACCGAGTTCTGCAGGTAGACGGCACCCAGGCCCTTGAGCCGTCGCCACGCCGTCGCCCGCAGGCGGGTGGGCTCGGAGGGAATCCGGTACACCAGCACCAGCCACTCCCCGGGCCCGGGGCCGCCGGCGGTCAACTCGACAGGCGTCGGTTCGGACTCCTCGTCCTCAACGCTCAGCCGGGCCACCCGATGATTCTGGCGCGTCCGGGGTGGTGGAGGGAGCTCGGTCCAGGACCGGGACAAGCCGCGCTACCAGGCATCGATCCAGGGCACCCGCTTGCCCGCTGTCACCGGCAGGGGGGGAAGGGAGCGCAGGGCGGCGCCGATCCAGCGGCGGGTGTCGGTCGGATCGATGACGTCGTCCAGGGCGGGTCCGGTGGCCCGCGCCACGGCCTTGCCCGCGGCGTAGGCGGCTTCCACCATCCGGTCGAAGGCGGCCCGGCGCTCGGCCGGATCCTCGATGGCGGCCAGCTCGGCCCGGTAGCCCAGCTTGACCGCCCCTTCCAGGCCCATGCCCCCGAACTCCCCGGTGGGCCAGGCCACGGCCAGCATGGAGGCCTGGTAGCTGCCCCCGGTCATGGCTATGGCGCCGAGTCCGTAGCTCTTGCGCAGGATGACCGACAGGATGGGAACGGTCAGGTTGGCGCCGATGACGAACAAGCGGGAGCAGTGGCGGATGAGACCGGTCTTTTCCGCCTCCGGGCCGACCATGTTCCCCGGGGTGTCCGACAGAGACACCACCGGCAGGGCGAAGGCCTCGCAGATCTGGAGGAAGCGGGCGGCCTTGTCCGAGGCGTCGGAATCGATGGCCCCGCCGATGTGGAGCGGGTTGTTGGCGATGAGGCCCACCGGCCGGCCTTCGATGCGCGCCAGGGCGGTCACCATGGCCCGGCCGAACTGCGGGCGCAGTTCCAGCACCGAGCCGGTGTCGGCCAGCAACTCGATGACCCGGCGGATGTCGTAGGTCCGCACCCGATTCTCGGGTATGACACCCCGCAGGCGGCGTTGGTCGGCGCAGGACCAATCCTGCAGCGGACCCTGGAAGTAACTCAGATACCGGCGGGCGGTGGCCACCGCCTCGGCCTCGTCACTCACCAGCACATCGATGACCCCGTTGGCCTGCATCACGTCTACCGGGCCGATCTCCTCGGGGTGGAAGATGCCCAGTCCGCCGCCTTCGATCATGGCGGGGCCGCCCATGCCCAGGGCGGAGTCCTCGGTGGCGATGATCACGTCACAGCACCCGAGGATGGCGGCGTTGCCGGCAAAGCATCGCCCCGAGGTCACCCCCACCAGTGGCACCAGCCCGCTCAGCTGAGCCCACAGTTCGAAGCCGCGCACGAAGCCGTTGCCGCCCTCGGTGTCACCGGGCCGGCCGCCGCCGCCTTCGGTGAAGAACACGGTCGGCAGCTTCCAGCGGTGGGCCAGTTCGGCCATCCGGTCCAGCTTGACGTGGTTGTGGGCCCCCTGGGTCCCGGCCAGGACGGTGTAGTCGTAGGCCATCACCGCCGCCTGGCTGCGTTCCGGGCCGAAGACGTCCGCGTTGATGGTGGCCAGGCCCATGATGAGCCCGTCGGCCGGGGTCTGGGTGATCAGCTCTTCCAGGCTGTTGCGCCGCCGGCGGGCTGCCACCGTCAGCGGGCTGTACTCCACGAAGCTGCCGGGGTCGCACAGATCCTCCACGTTCTCCCGGGCCGTGCGCTGGTTGAGCTGGCGCCGGCGTTCGACCGCCTCCGGCCTGGCCGCGTCGGTGACCAGGCGATGCCGCTCGATCACCTCGGCCAGGTCGGGGCGGATGTGGTCGGGATCGAAGTCGTCCTCGGCGGGACCGTGCTCGGTGCCGGCGCCGGACGGTTCGAGGAACAGAAGAGGGAAACCCTCCACCACCGCTTCGCCCACCACCGAGGCCACCGACCGCACCACGCCGGCGGCGGGGGCGACCACTTCGTGTTCCATCTTCATGGCCTCGATGACGGCCAGGACCTGACGGGCGCCGACTTCATCTCCCGGTGCGACGGAAAGGGCAACCACCGTGCCCTGCATGGGAGCCCGCACGGCGGTGGTGCCGGCGGTGGCGCCGCGGGCGTCGGCGGTGGTGGTGGCGGCGGGCGCGCCGCGGGCGTCGGTGGCGGTGGTGCCGGCCCGGGCCGTCTTACCGTGGACCAGCACGGCCAAGGGATCGGACGAGTCGATGTCGGCGCCGGCCCGGCCCGAGCGCGGGCCGCCGTCCGTGTCGACCCATCGGTCTTGCGGATCGAGCCGAGCGTCGGTGTCGGTCACATCCAGTCCGGCCTCGATCAGTTCGGCTACCAACTCGGTATGGATCTGGTCCTGGCGTAGGGCCGGCTGGTCCAGCAGGGAGAGCAGGAAACCGATGTTGGTGTCCACGCCCTGGATGCGGAAGTCGGACAGGGCCCGGGTGCCCTTGGCCAGGAGGCTGTCCCAGCCCCCGTCGGTGTGGACGATGACCTTGGCCAGGAGAGAGTCGTAGCGGGGGCTGGTGGCATAGCCCCCGTAGCCGGATCCATCCACCCGCACCCCGGGCCCGGAGGGCGGCTCATAAGCGGTGATGGTCCCCGCCGTGGGGGTGAAGACGCCTTCGGGGCTGATCCTCTCCAGGTTGACCCGCAGCTGCATGGCCCGCCCCCGGGGTGGCGCCAGCCGGTCCTGTTCCAGGCCCAGTCCGGCCAGGGTGGCTTCCGGGTCGGTCAGGTTGAGCTGGATGCGGACCAGGTCCAGGCCGGTGATCTGTTCGGTCACGGTGTGTTCGACCTGCAGGCGGGGGTTGGCCTCGATGAAGGCGAACCGGCCGTCCCCACCGACCAGGAACTCGAAGGTCCCCAGACCCCGGTAGTTGGTGCGCGTGGCCAGCTCCACGGCGGCGGTGAACAGTTGGGCGCGTACGCCGTCGGGGATGGACGTGGCCGGGGCCAGCTCGATGATCTTCTGGCGCCGGCGCTGCAGGCTGCAGTCCCGGTCGTACAGGTGCACGGCCCGGCGTCCGTCCCCGACCACCTGGACCTCGATGTGGCGGGCCCGGGTCATCAGCTCCTCCACATAGAGGGAGGAGTCCCCTGATCCGGCCGACTCCGAGGCCGACCGCTCCAAGGCCCCGGCCAACTCGGCGGCCGTGTGGGCGGGCCGCATGCCCCGGCCGCCACCCCCGGACACGGCCTTGACCATGACCGCCCCGTCCGGGCCCAGGGAGGAGAGGAAATCAGCCGCCTCCTCCAAGCCGACGCCGCCGCCCGTGCCCCGCAACACCGGCACTCCGGCTCCGGCGGCCAGGTTCCGGGCGGCCACCTTGTCCCCGAAGACCCGGAGGGCGTCGGGGGAGGGCCCGATGAAGGTGACGCCACGCTCGGCACACAGCTCGGCCAGCCCGGGCGACTCGCTGAGGAATCCGTAGCCCGGGTGGAGGGCGTCGCAACCGGCCTCGACGGCCAGGCCGACCACAGCGGTGGCGTCCAGGTACGCCGGCGGTCCCGATCCGGCCAGGGGGCGGGCCTCGTCCACCCGGTGGCGGTGCAGGGAGTCGGCGTCATCCTCAGCGAAGACTGCGACGGTCGGTATGCCCATCTCAGCCGCCGTGGCCGCGATGCGGATGGCGATCTCGCCCCGGTTAGCGATCAGAAGCCTCTTCACGGTGGCCCGGAGCGTAGGTCCACCCGCCGGGTCCTGGCCGGGCGGTTGACACGGCGCCGGCCGGCTCCGTCTAATGAGGTGATGAGCCACCCCTTCCCGCGGGCCGCGGTGCCTGATGAGTGAGGCCGAACCGGTCAAGGACTGGGCCAGGGACTTCGACCACCTGGATGACACCTGGGCCGCCGACCCCTTCCCGATCTGGGACGAGCTGCGGGCCGCCTGCCCGGTGGCCCACAGCCCCCGCTACGGGGGTGCCTGGCTGCCGACCCGGCACGAGGACATCTCCTCCATCGCCTATGACACCGAGCGGTTCACCTCCCGGTTCATCATCGTGGGCGGGACCCGCCCTCCCGACTTCCTGGCCCCGGCCGGGCCGGTGCCGCCCATCTCGTCCGATCCGCCGTACCACCACGGGGCCCGGCGCAAGCTGATCCCACCCTTCTCCCCCAAGGAGATCGCCAAGATCGAACCGGCCACCCGGGCCTACTGCCACAGCCTGATCGACTCCCTGGCCGGCCGGAACGTGGTCGATGCCGCCGCCGATTACGCCCAGCACATACCAGTGCGGGTAATTGCCGACATGCTCGGCTTTCCTGACGAGGACGCCGACACCTTCCGGACCTTCGTGCACAGCTTCCTGGAGGGCGTGGCTATACCCATCGAGGAGCGCCTGGATGAGGTCATCGCCCTGTTCGGGTACCTGCAGGCCCAGGTGGACGACCACATGGCCAATCCCCGGGACGACCTGACCACCTACCTCATCAACCTGGAGGAGGATCCGGAGTCCCTGCGGGGCGCCTTCGATCAGGCCGGCCTCCAGTTCGAAGAGGCGGCGGCCGAAGAGACCCCGGAGCCCGAGCGCCTGCTCCCGCCCGTGCTCGGCACCATGGCCCTGCTTCTCATCGCCGGCATCGATACGACGTGGAGCGCCATCGGCGCCTCGTTGTGGCACCTGGCCGGCCACCCTAAGGACCGCAAGCGCATGGCCGAGGAGCCCGAGCTTTTCCCGACGGCTCTGGAAGAACTGCTGCGGGCCTACGCCCCGGTCACCATGGCCCGGCTGGTGCGTGAGGACATGGACTGGAACGGGTGTCCCATGAAGAAGGACGACTGGGTGCTGTTGCCTTTCCCCTCCGCCAACCGGGACCCGGAGATGTTCAAGGAGCCCGACCGGGTGATCCTGGACCGGGTGAGCAACCGCCACGCCGCCTTCGGGCTGGGCATCCACCGCTGCGTGGGCTCCCATCTGGCCCGCATGGAGCTCAAAGTCGCCCTGGAGGTGTGGCTCGAGCGCTTCTCCGACTTCGAGTTGGCCGACCCCGCCGCCGTCACCTGGTCCCACGGCCAGGTCCGGGGGCCCCGGGTCCTACCCGTAAAGGTGACGCCCCGGCCCTAGGCGTCGGCGGTCCGGGCCTCGGTGTCCGCACCGTCTTGGCCGTCAGCACTGTCTTGGCCGTCAGTGCCGTCCTGGCTGGTCGGGGTGGTGTCAGCCGTGGGGTCGGGGGTGGTGACGATGACCACAGTCATGTCGGCCCCGTCCAGGATGTGCTCCACGTTGTGGCCCAGGAAGGGGTGACCGTCCAGCCGCCTCACATTGGCGCCCAGGATGATGAGGTCGGCCTCCACCTCCCCGGCCGCGGCCAGGATCTCCTCCCCGGTGGAGTTGCCCGAGCGGACCAGCGTCCTGGGCTCGATGTCGAACTGGCGGGCCAGCCCGACCGCCTCGTCCAGCACGGCGTCGGCCACCGACACCCTCGCCTGGCCCGGGCCCAGGGCCCGGATCTGGCCGGTGTCGCGTCCGGCCCGATCCGACGCCGGCAATCCTGAAGCCGGGCGTCCGGCGGCTGACCGTCCCGAGGCCCGGTCGGCGGCCACCACCCCGGGGCGGTTGACCACGTGGGTCAGCACCACCTCGGTCCCGAGCCGGCTGCTCAGGCTGAAGGCGATCTCCTGAGCGGCGCGCGACGAGGGGCTGCCCGACACCGGGACCAGGGCGCGGGAGAATGCGAAGGGGGTCGGGGTGGACTGGTCCCGGGCCCGGCGGACGATGACCAGGGGGATGGGGCTGTCGGCCAGCACCTCGTCCACGACGGGGGAGAGGAGGCGGTCCCCTCCCAGGTCGGTGGCGCCCAGCCCGATGGCCTGGTAGCCCAGCTTGGCCTCCCGCAGCAGTTCCTCCAGGGCGTCCTCGGACGCCACCCGCCTGAACTCCACCTCCCGACCTTCAAAGACGCTGGCGATGGGATCGAGATCGGGCGTCTCACCCTCGGCCTGTACTGAAACCACCGTCACCCCGACTTCCTCGGGCCAGGCGAAGTGCATGACCTGGGCCGCCACGATGGAGTTGGGACGGCCTCGGCTGGGCAACAGCAGGCGACCACCCCGCACCAGCAGGTTGGAGCTCATCAGGCTCTCGTGCTCGAGGCGCTGGCGTTCCTCGTCCGTCCCGGCCCAGCCCCTGATGAAGACCTTGAGCAGCGGCGGGGCCATGACCGAGGTCAGCAGGGCCATGAGGACGATGGCGGTGAAGGCGGCGTTGCTCAGCACCCCGATGGACAGGCCGACCGTGGCGATGACCACTTCGACCGCCCCCCGGGCGTTGAGGGCCGAGCCCAGGGCCAGCGCCTCCCGGTTGGGCAGCCCGCCGACCCGGGCGCCGAGGAAGGCGCCGCCGAACTTGGCCCCGACGGCCACCACCAGGATCACGGCGCACCAGAGGGCTACCCCGGGTTTGGCCAGGGCCCCCAGGTCGAGCTTGAGCCCGGCGCTGGCGAAGAAGATCGGGGCCAGGATCCCGTAGGTCAGGGATTCGAGGTGACCGGCCACCTCGGGATGCTTGAACCGGGACCGGCCGAGGACGATCCCGGCTATGTACGCCCCCAGCACGGCCTCGATGCCGGCGGCCTGGGCGGCGGTCGCCACCACCAGCACCACCAGGATGGTGGCCACCAGGGAGTCGAGCGGGCCCTCGCTACGGGAGCGGACCCAGCGCAGTATCTGGTCCACGCCGCGCTGGCCGATGGTCAGGCCGCCGCCGAGCAGTACGGCCATGGACCCGATGGTCAGGGCCAGGTGTCCGGCCGACAGCCCGGCGCTGGTGGCCAGGCCGGCAATAACGCCCAGAGCCAGCCAGCCGATCAGGTCGTTGAGCATTCCCACTGCCACCGTCACCTGGCCGAAGTTGCGCCGCATGAGGCCCAGGTCACCGAGGATCTTGGCGATCACCGGCAGGGAGGAGATGCTCAGGCCGACGCCCATGAAGAGGATGAACAGGTCCCGATGGGCGTGGGGTCCGATGAAGGCGACCGGGAGGGCGAAGCCGACGGCCAGGCCGGCCCCGAAGGGGATGAGCAGGGCCCCTCCGGCCACGGCCCCGGCGGCCCGACCGAGCCGGCGGATGATGGTGA
>Ga0307372_10008682_pt1 | contig 14214 bp, 18 predicted proteins | sample OX1MG_FD_202533 | JGI IMG/M metagenome (GOLD analysis project Ga0307372, IMG submission 202533) | Soil microbial communities from Risofladan, Vaasa, Finland - OX-1 | ecosystem: Environmental > Terrestrial > Soil > Coastal area > Acid sulfate soil | place: Finland: Risofladan, Vaasa | collected...
GCTGCCAGCGTTGAGCATCCTTGCTCTTCCATCGTCACAGCCTCCTTGATGCTTGGTTTTTGACCAAACATAAGTTATCAGGAGGCTGTGACTTGCGCAAAGACGAACGGTATTGGGCTTAAGCGACACAGCATTTTTGAAGGCTCCCCTTCGATGGAGGACCTCGAAACTGATCGGCAGACGCTGACGCGCTTGGTGGGGTGAATTCCCGATGCTCATCGTAGCTGACAGTTCGCCCCTGATCGTGCTGATCAATATCGGCCAAGTAGGGCTGCTCCCCGAACTGTTTGGTGAGGTCGTTATCCCGCCTGCGGTTGCCGAAGAGTTGCGCGCCGATAAACGGCCACCTGCCGTCCAGGCTTTTATTGCCGCGCCACCAGGCTGGCTCATCGAGCGAGTCCCTGCCGCCGTTGAACCGATCCCGGCACTGCACCCCGGGGGAGCTCGCAGCCATCAGTCTGGCGATGGAACTGAAGGCGGATTTGCTGCTCATCGACGACTCACAGGGCCGGAAAGCTGCCGCCAGCCGCCAGATTCCATTCACCGGCACAATTGGAGTGCTTGAGTTGGCTGCCGACAGAGGGCTACTTAACCTGCGCGACGCCTTTGAACGCGTGAAGCAAACCGACTTCTGGATATCGCCGGATCTGCTCGATGAGCGCCTTAAGCTTTGGCTAACTCGCAATTCGCCGCATTGACCTCCGCTCAGCGAAGCAAATGCTGCCCGCACAGCGCGCTGAGCGAGGCCTCGTCCGTCACCTGGCGGGCTTCAATCCCCTGCGCCACCAGCCGGCCGCCGTATTCTTCGAACTCGAACTGGTCGAACACGATGAGCACCCCCACCACCGCGTAACCGCGCCGCCGCAGACTTCCCAGGGCCAAGGCCGTTTCGGGCGTCACCTTGGGCAAAACCGCCACGATGGTCGCGTCCCGCGGCAGGCGGCTGATCGTCTCCAGCACGAGTTGGTCGAACGACAAGCCGTCGGTCAGCTCCACGCGGGCCAGGGTTTCCAGGATGTTCCAGAGCTGCTCGGGGCCTCGTCGCGTCGGCACCATCACCGGCCTCAAACGCTCGCTGTGATCGGCCATGTTTACGTTCTGCTGGGCCGCGGCGCGGCTGTGGTAATCGTGCGCCCATCCCTCCTGGCGGATGCGGTCGGCCGCGTCGCGCCCGTTCGTCACCAGTCCCACCTGTTGGCCCATTAGGTAAACCGCGTTGGCGATGGACGCCGCCGTGGTGACGGCCAGTTCCGACCGCAACGGCTCGTTGCTCGACGGGTACTCATCGCGGTGAAACGCCAGCATCACCGTGGCCCCGGCGATGGTCGACGGCTCATAAATCTTGCTGTGCAGCAGGCCGGTGCGGGCTGTGGCCCGCCAGTTGACGCGGTTCAGCGGGTCGCCCTCTTGATAGGGGCGCACGCCCGCGATCCGCGTCGGATCTTCATAGAGCCGGTGCGTGAGGCGAATCTCGCCCACGGGCCGGCGCGACGCCAGGTCGTAGCCGGCCAGCGGCACCAATCGCGGATAGACGAGCACAAAATGCGGTTCCGTCGCCACGCGATAACGGCGGTGCAATCCGAACAAGTCGCCCGTTTCCAGCACCACCGGCCCGAACTGATAGTAGCCGCGCATCAGAAACTCGACCTGGTAAAGCATCGTCTTCTGCCCGCCGCGGCGGAGCATGCCGATCATCAGCCGCCGGTTATGCACCTTGAGCCGCGGCGGCCGCTGCACCAAGGCCTGCCGCGGCAGACTGTCTTCGACCAACGTCCAGGCCACGGGCAGGCGGCCGCGATTGCGCACCGTCACCACCACGGCGGCCTTGTCGCCGATCTCGGCCGAATCGCAATTGCACTCCCGCGTGGCCGAGAGATTGTCGATCCAATGCCGGGCCACAAAGCGGCTGACGACCATGATGCCCAGCAGCACATACATGGCGTAGGCCAGCAGGCCGAGCTGAAAAACGACGGCCACCACGAGCACGAAGACCGCGCCCAGATACCATCTCATGAAGCGGCCGCTCCCGACGCCACCGGCACCGGCACTTCGGCCAGCACTTCCTCCAGCACCTTGGCGGCCGTCACTTTTCGCAGCCGGCTTTCGGGCTTGAGCACCAGGCGATGGTTGAGCACCGGCGCGACCATGCGCTTCACGTCGTCGGGCAGCACGAAATTGTTGCCCCGCATCGCCGCCACGGCCTGGCTGGTGCGGAACAAGGCCAGCGACGCCCGTGGACTGCCGCCCAAGGCCACGTCGTCGTGCAACCGCGTGCCATGCACGATCTCCAAAACGTAATTGCGGACCTTCTCGTCGACGTAGACTTCGCGGATCGCTTTCTGGCAGGCGATCACGTCGGCCGGCGAGACCACCGACTCGATCTGATCGACCGGGTGTCCGCGTTGCAGCCGCTCCAGCATTTTGCCTTCGTCTTCGAAGCTGGGATAGCCGAGGCTGAGCCGCACCAGGAAGCGGTCGAGCTGGGCTTCGGGCAAAGGGAATGTCCCTTCGTGATCGATGGGGTTCTGCGTGGCCACAACCAGGAACGGTCGTTCCAGCTCGTAGGTGTGCCCGTCGACGGTGACGCGGCTTTCGGCCATCGCTTCCAACAGCGCGGCCTGCGTGCGCGGAGTGGCGCGGTTGATTTCGTCGGCCAGCACGATCTGGGCGAAGAGCGGACCGGGACGAAACACGAACTCGGCGGTCTTCTGGTTGAAGATCGAGGCCCCGGTGATGTCCGAGGGCAGCAGGTCGGGCGTGCATTGCACGCGCTTGAACGAGCAAGCGATGCTCAGGGCCAGCGAGCGGGCCAGCATCGTCTTGGCGACGCCGGGCACGTCTTCCAACAGGATATGCCCTTCGCAGAAATAGGAGACGAGCGCCAGCAACACTTCTTGTCGCTTGCCGAGCACGACTTTCTCGATGTTGCCGATGATTCTTTTGGCGACGGTGCTGACGTTGATCGACATGATGAACTCGGCCGCGACAAGACCGGGAAAAGCCCTCGCGGCTTGACCGCCCGGCCAGGGCCATTATGATCGGTCGCGGAACGAGATCCTAGCGGGCAGCTCAATCACGCAATGCGCAAGCGTCGCCTGCTGCGGCCTAAAGGAGGCCCAGGTTGAATTTTATTGCTTCCTCTACGCGCTGAAGATCGCGCGATGACAATACCCCAACACGCTTCGAGGTGAACCGGCCCATGTCGATTGCGCGAAGCTGGTGGCACATAAAAATGGTTTCTTTTTGGAGGCCGTTATCGGCACTGGAAGGGACTACCACGATATTACGGAAGTGAGACGGTTTTCCGTCCGCGCTCGTTCCCGGCACCACGGTGGCAAGCGACAGTTTCCGATTGATGTCGTTGATCGACAAGACCACCACCGGTCGGGGCTTATACCCGCCCATCTCTCGACCGAATACAGGGTCGAGATAGCAGTAGTAGATTTCACCGCGCTGGGCAAGCAGTATTGATGCCATGAAGCGACCGCTCCGCCGGACGCCTACCGAGCCGATTGCTCAGGCTCTGGCTCGCCAACCTCGTCGCCGCTTATCTCGGAAAAGTCGTACACGCGGGGCCAGAAGCCTTTCTTGATCGGGGTTTCGAAGTCAAAGCCATAGCGCGCGAGCTCATTCCAATCATGGCTAAGATATACCATCGTGGCATGGAAGCTTAACCCATTGCGGACGGCGAAATCGATGAATGCCTGAACGCCCCGAAGAAACTTCGTTTCTCCCTCGGACATCGGGCCTCCCAGAACACGAAGCATATCCACCATCCGCTTCTCAAAGGCCTCGTGCGTTTCTTCCGTCTCGTCCATCTTCATCTCCGTCTCTAATACGACGTCCTGACCGGTGCCGGCCCAGCGCAGCGCACTGTGCGCCATTTGCCTCTCCGGTTCGACCGCCTACGTAAAGTATAGCGGTTCGTGACGCTGCCTCAAGAGCCACACTCGCAGACCCATAAAGCGAATCTGCGATCAACCGGCTGATTATTGTTGCGACTTCCGGCGAAGCAACCTGTCTAGCTCGCGCTCCACTTTGTTCCCGATCAGCTCTTTGGCGGTATCGCGGAGGGCCTGACGACCCAAGCTGCGCAGTTCATGTGTGTCGATCACGGGCTTCTTCAGCGTCCCCCCGATCGGCAACTGCAGCGGCTTTGAGGTGAGCAGGGCGGCAAGCGGCCCTTTGAGCAGTTTGGGATCCGAAAGCCGGATTTCGGCCATCATGGCCAGGCTCTGGTCGAAGCCGACCCAGCCATAGGTTTCGATCGACATGCGCGGCAGCTCCAAGCGCAGCCCGCGGTGATAAACCCGCCCGTCGACCAGGCGAAACTCGACTTGCGACTCGCGCGCCAGGTTCAATTGCCGAGGCTGCACGGCCGCCTCGACGCCAATGGCCTCGGCCAGCGTCGCGACCGCGGATAAGAACTGTTCCGCCAACGGACCGGGGCCGACATCGACGGTGTGCAGGGTAATCATGCCCGCCGTTTGACCTGTCGCCGGGCTGGCCAACGGGATGCGGCCACCTTCCAGGTCGAGCGAAAACTCCCCTTGCGATTCCGTGACGTCCGCCAGCACGGGCAATGCGTACTTCAACCAGGCATCGCACATTTCGGGCGTCACGCGCACATGGTCGATCGCCCGCCCGGCGTCGATTTCCAGCAACCAAGGGCGGACCGGTTGCAGCCGCGCCGCCACCTTGAATTGTCCCAAGTGCTCGGTGCCCGCCGAGGGCATGGCTGCCGCAAGGGCGATCCGGACCGGTTCGCCGTCCGCCCGCGTGCGCTTGAGATCGAGCATCACGCGCTCGAGCGTCCATTCTCGCTTGGCAGCCGGGTCGTGAACGGTCACGGTTCCATTGACGATCTCAACCTCGAAGCCGACGTTCCCCGTCTTCTTCTCGGCTTTGGCCAGTTCCGGGGCGACGACTTCTTCGACTTCGGCCGGCTTCGCCTTGAACGTCACGTCGATCGCCGGTTGATCCACGCGTAGATGCCCGAGGTCGCTTCGGTCGAAGAGCAGATCCATAAGGCTCTTGTCGATAGAAACGGCGGGGATGCTCGCCAGCCGCTGATCTAGTTCGTCGCGTAGCTCGAAGTCGGCGACGGACAGCGGCGAGAACCAACCCATCGAGAGGGAACCGATGGTGGCCCGGCCATCGACTGCGGCCGCGCGCAATGCCGCCGCCAAACCGGCGTTTTTTAGCGGCGTTTTGCAAATCACCGTGGGTGCCGCGAGCACGCCGACCGCGATCGCCGACAAGCCGACGAGCCAGCGGCGACCCCGGCGCTTGGCAACGGGCGATTTCGGTATGTCCCGGTGGGTTTCGACATCGGCGTTCGCAGGCATCGTCATGATGGTCTCCTGGCAGCGGTGCCCGCCCGATTGTAGCCGCAAAGTGAGCGTCTGGCCTAGATGGATTATTCCGCGGCGCACCCTGACCGGAAGCGTATACGCATTGCAATTCTTACAAATCGGCCGCGGAACCGCTACTCGCACGGGGGCCGACTTCTTATTGCAACCATTGTTGCTACAAGGGGTTACGTCCCGCGGTTCGCCGGCGCGACAACCGTGGCACGCAACGTGCTTTTGGGTGTGATGAACCACAACCGCCCGCAACGAGACTCAGGGGAGCCGCGACGATGGATCGACATGCGAAATTCCTGTGGATGAAGGATGTTCTGGAGCATCTCAGCGACTGTCACCATGCCTGGCAGACGGCTGGCACTGAGGATGATCGCTTTCTGGTGGAGTCGATGAAACGCGACCTCGACGAGGTCCGCCGGCTCTGCGAGTCGTTGGCGGGCGATCGCGTGGGCCAACGTTGGGCGACCAGTCGCTGACCGTATTGGTACTGGCCGCGCTCGCAACCTTGGGTTAGCCTGGAATGATCGAACTTTTTCGTTCTTTCGTTCGCGGTCGCCCATGCCCGTCCAGTTCGTCTGCTCGAATTGCCATCGCACGCTGAGTGTCGGCAGCCGCAAGGTCGGATGCACGGTCGCTTGCCCTAAGTGCGGGCAGGCGAACGTCGTGCCGCAGCCCCCGCCGCCGGCAACCGTCGAAGCGGCGGCATCGCCGGCGCCTTCGCCTGCGGCAAGCATGCCGCCTGAGGTGCCGACCGCCGAGCGTGCCGGGTCGAAGGGCGAAGCATTCGAGTTCAGCGCATTCGATGAAGTTCTGCAACTCATCGACGCCAAGCCGGCAGGTGCGGCGAAGCTGCCGGCGGTAGACGAGCCGAGCAAGCCGGCGGTCGCACCGCCGCCGCCCGTTATTTCTGTTCCTGGTGCGTCCGATCGTGGGCCGATCGCGACGGTGGCTGGTCCGCCGCCCGTGCGTAGCCCGCTTGCTCCGCAAGGGGAAAGAGCTTCAAACCTAGGTAGCCCGCTTGCTCCGCAAGGGGAAGGATCACCAGACTTAGCAGCTCTTCCTAAAGAGGAGCACCAAGCGAATGCAACGGCCTTCCGCTCACGGAGTGAGCGGGCTACGTGGTCGACCGCGATGCGGCGCGGGCAGCGACAGCCCGGCCCGGTGCTGTTGGTGACGCGCAAAGCGGTCTATGCCCAGGCGGCACTCATGGTCGGCATGATGCTGTTGGCCTTTCTCGCCGGCTGGCTCATCGGTCGCGGCAGTCAGCCAAAAGCAAGCACGGCTCCGGCCGAAACGGTCGGCGAACCCGTCGCATTGGAGGGACGCATCCTATATTCGCTCTCGCCGGGGCAATCGCTGGCCGACGAGCGGGCGGTGGTGATCGCCCTGCCGGCCGGCAAGAAGCCGGCGAAAAAGATCGCCGCGCGGGGCCTGCGGCCCGCCGATGACGACGACCTGAACGCGGCGCCCTCGGCCGAGGCGCTGCGTGCGCTCGGCGGGTCGATCGCTCGCGCCGACGAAAGCGGGCAGTTTCAGTTGGTGGTGCCGAGGCCGGGAAACTATTGGCTGCTGATTATCTCTCACCTTGCCAGCCGCCCCGACGAGTTGGCGATTGCCATGTCCGACGTGAAGGAACTGTCCGAGTACTTCGCTTCGCCGAGCGAGTTGATCGGCCAGCAACGGTACTCTTTGTCGAGTCGGCGGTTGGCCGGCGCGCCGCCCTCGATGGTTCACGAATTCGGCCCCACCGACAAGCTATGACACGTCGCTGGCTTCGTGAGAAGTCAGGCCGGCACCGCCAGAATTCTCACGTGCTTCCGCTACCCGTCGCGTTCAGCCGGCTAGAGCTTTCCGGCTTTGCGTAGATAGGCCAGCACTTCTTCGGCCAGCGTTTCGGCGTCTTTCTTGGCGGAATCGAGCACCAGTTCGGGCTTCACGGGCGCCTCGTAAGGATCGTCGATGCCGGTAAAGCCCTTCAGTTCGCCGGCACGGGCCTTCTTGTAAAGTCCTTTGGGATCGCGGGCCTCGCAGACCTCCAGCGGGGCATCGACCAGGATTTCGATGAAGTCGCCGGCCGGCATGGTGGCGCGGACGGCATCGCGGTCGCGGCGATACGGGCTGATGAAGGCGGTGAGCGTAATCAGGCCGGCGTCGCAAAACAGCTTGGCGACGGCGCCGATGCGGCGAATGTTTTCTTCGCGGTCCTGGGCGGAAAAGCCGAGGCCGAAGCGTTTGGCGAACTCGTCGCCGTGCCGTTCCTTGAGCATGCCCGGCCCGGCGTTGAGGCCGTGCCGCACGTTGTCGCCGTCGAGCACGAAGCTGTGCTTGCCCTGCGAGTGGAGCTTGTGATCGACCAGATTGGCGATGGTGCTCTTGCCGCAACCGCTCAGCCCGGTAAACCAGATCACGCAGCCTTTGTGGCCGTGAAGCCGCTCGCGTTCTTCTCGTGTCACGCTATGTTCGTGCCAATGGACGTTCGTATCGTTCGACATGGCGGTTGGTCAGTCCTCGTACTCGGAAAGGATCTTATATCTCCAGCAAACGACCCATCCTAACAACCGCCGGGAGCGGCGAAAAGGCGTGTTTCTGCGGCGGTGAACAAGCGGGTTGCGGCTCAAGCCTACGGCGTGTCGATCAGTGTGACTTCCAGCCGCATGCCCACCGCGTCGGCATACCTGACCAGCGTCTGGACCGTTGGATTCGGCCGCTCGCCACTTTCGAGCTTCGATAGCGCAGAGCGGTCCATGCCCGTGCGCTCGCTCAGGTCGGCGAGGCTCAGGCCCTTATCTTCGCGCGCGGCCTTCAGTTGTTTCAGTACGTCATCAATTTTGTCCAACGCCGCAACGCGTTGGTAATGGCGATCGAGCAATTCCGGCAGTTCCTCTGCGACCTGATCTCGAATTGCTTGATACTTGGCTGCTTCCTCAGCCGTGAGATGCCGCTGACGAGTGATACGCTTCATCGCTCTTGCCTCCTCGGCACGTCGTAAGCCGTCACCGGGTAAATTGTGTCTTCGTCGATTTGTTCGTAGACAATCAGCAGGTGTCGACCGCTGGCCGTTTCGCCGAATCGAACCGGTCGGCCGGACGATCGGCTAACATCTTCGTCGGTTGGGTTCTCGATTGCTTCCTCGACCTCTTCTTTCGTCACATCGTGCTCGGCACAGTGCTGCACGTTGCCGTCGAGGTCGTCGTCGAGATCCCAAAGGATTGAGATTGAGTGGAATGCCATGGTCGGGCTCTCGCTTCCAGGGAATTATAATACAACAGACGTGGACTTGCCAGTCGTTGTCGCATTCGGCATCCTTCCCGTTTCACTACTCACCCGCATCTGACGCTTTCGTAATCTCATCGGCGAGCGACGTGCCCGTCACCCCAGGCTCCGCCTTGACCCAGCGGCACTCGCTTAAGCTGCGAAACCACGTGAGCTGCCGCTTGGCGAATTGGCGCGTGCGGGTTTTCACCAGTTCGATCGTATCGATAAGCGGCCGGCGGCCGTCGAGATGTTCGAGCACCTCGCGATAGCCCAGCGCCTGGTGGGCCGTGCGGCTCAGTCGCTTGTCCGAGGCCAGCAAGCCGCGGACTTCATCGACCAGGCCCGCGGCGAACATCGCCTCGACGCGAGCGTCGATCCGGCGATAAAGCTCGTCACGCGGCCAGTCGAGCACGAACACACGGCACGCGCTCGCCGGACGCGCGCGGTCGAACTGCTGCTGCCAATCGCTGATCGGGCGGCCGGTCTTCTCCCACACCTCCAAGGCGCGAACCACGCGTCGCACATCACGGGCGTGCAACCGCTGGGCGGCCACGGGATCGACCTCGACCAGCCGAGCGTGCAGCCAGTCGGTGCCGTGCTGCTCGGCTTCGGCCAACAAGCGGCGGCGGAACTCCCAATCGGCCGGCGGCCCCACGAAGATGCCGCGCAACAACGCTTTGAGATAGAGCGGCGTGCCGCCCACGAACAGCACTTCACGTCCGCGGTCGCGCACCTCGGCCGCCAGCGTTTCGGCGGCGGAGACATACTCGGCCAAACTAAAATCCTGGTCGGGCTGGACGAGGTCGATCAGGTGGTGCGTCACTTGCCCGCGTTCGTCGGGCGAGGGCTTGGCCGTGCCGATGTCGAGGCCGCGATAGACGGCCATCGAATCGAGCGAGAAGATTTCGGCGTTCAGCCGCCGGGCCAGCTCCAAGCCGACGGCCGTCTTGCCGCTGGCGGTGGGGCCGGTCAGAAACCAGCAGTCGGCCAAAGGCGTGGGAGCCGAGATGGCGGGTTCGTGACGGGACTCGCTTTTCACTTGACGACTTCCCTTGACGGCGGGCGCTCGGCGCGAAGTAATAGAGGTTCTTTGATTCTCGCCGCAAATCCACCGAGGGAAAGGGCCGATCGTTGAGCGAACCACAGACCGTGCTGACCCGCCTGATGGCCACCATTGAAGACCGCCAGGCGAATCCCTCCGAAAAATCCTACACCAGCCAGCTCCTGACGGCCGGAGTGGCCAAGATCGGAGCCAAAATCACAGAAGAGGCCGCCGAGGTCGTCGAAGCGGCGGGCGAATCCGGCGACGCCGGCCGCGAGCACCTGGTGCGCGAAGCCGCCGACCTGGTCTATCATCTGCTCGTGATGCTGGCCCACTGTGGCAGCAGCCTGACCGCCGTCGAGGCTGAGCTGGCCCGCCGCTTTGGCATTTCGGGCCTGGAAGAAAAGGCCGGCCGCGCGTAGCTGCGCGCGAGGCGAAACGCCTATCGCCTCGCTCCTGACGCCTGAAACCCGACGCCGGCCAGCACGATATCGCCGCGCACGACACCCTCGATCGGCACCGCTTTTTCGTGGGCGGCCAGCATGCGGCCTTCGGGCATGCGCCATAGGGCCATTCGCGAGCGCGTCGAAAGCACCGAGCCTTGGCCCGTCCAATGCAGTCCGGCAAGCAGCGGGCCGGGCCGGACCGGGCCATGATAGACGATCAACGCCGCGGCCGAACGCAGCACGAAGGCGCAGTCGAGGGCTTCAACGTCGAGTTGCCCCAACTGCCGAGGAAGCCGGTCGCAGCCGACCGACAGCACGGAACTCGCACCGCGCACGGTCACGTGCGACAACGTTAGCGTCACTGCTTCGTCGGCTTCGGGAGGCCGGTCGAGTTCGACAAATGGGCCCGGTCCTGGGTGCAAGACGTTGTCGAGCCGGCAAGTCATGCTCTCCACAACGCGGCAGCCCACCGCCGTGGCAACGTGGTTGAACGTCGTATTACGGATCTCTAACTCGCCGGAGATGGAATCCGGGCCGCCAGGCTCGCGGTTCCAAGCGATGGCAAGGGGAAGGCTGCTCGATTCCGCGTTTCCGCCATCGAAGGTGCAGCCGTCAAAGGTCGTCTGTGCGCCGTGCAGCGTCAGCATCGCCCGGCCAGGCAAAAGCGGCTCGCCAGCGATAAAGTCGACGTTTTCGAATGCGATCTCGTCGGCCGCGACAACCAGACCTTCGGCGGGCACATCAATCACCGGCCGGCGAGCGGCATCGCCGCGGACGGTTTGCCCCGCTGCCAGACTGGCGATTTCCAGCGGCGGGTCATCCGCCGAGAGACCGATAACCTCCGCGACCTCACGCGGCTCGGGCAAACCCGCTTCGGTCGGTTCCGGGCGTTCTTCCTGTACCTCTTCCTCCGTCCACGGTTGCTCGTCGGTCCGTTCTGCTTGTGGCTCGGTATGCGTCTCCTCCGCCTCGATTGTCTCCACCACGAGTGGCCGGGCGGGACGTGTCGGCATCCGATTCCTCTCTCCTGTGACGCGGGCGGCGACCGTTTTTACGGGCGGACTACCCTGTTCGGAACCATGCCTCCAACGGGCGACGCTCGGCCAGGCGATCAGCAGGCCGGCCACCATCGCCCCCGCGGCGGCGGCAATCCAGGTGCTTTTGCTCGGCCAATGCCGCCAACGGCCGCCCGCGACGGCGGTTGGCGCGTGCTCGGTCGGTCGGTCGAGTCCGTCGAGCGTCGACGGTGCTGGCAGAGGATCCTTCACGGGGTCGCTAGCTAACAGAAACGCCCGCCGCGAGCAAGATCACTCGATTTCCAGGATCACCTCGATCTCGACGGCGATGTTGCCCGGCAACGAGCCCATTCCCACGGCACTGCGGGCCCCCACGCCGTTTTCTTTGCCGAAAACGTCGGCAAACAGCTCGCTGAAGCCGTTGATGACCGCCGGGTGCTGTTGAAAGTCGGGCGAGGCGTTGACCATGCCCAGCGTTTTTACCACGCGGCGAATGCGGTCGAGGCTGCCCAGCCGGGCTTTTAACGACGCCAGAATCGCCAGGCCCGTCTGCCGCGCCGCCTGGTAGCCGGCCTGCTGATCGAGATCGGCGCCGACGCGGCCGGTAATCATGGTGCCGTCGGGCTTGAGCGGGCCGTGGCCGGAGACGTAGCAAAGGTTGCCGACCAGCAGCACCGGCTGATACACGCCCGCCGGCTTGGGCGCCGGCGGAAATTCCAGACCAAGTTCGTGAACGCGTTTTTCTGCACTCATGGAGACTCCTTGTAGGGTTCAGGGTTCAGGGTTCAGGGTTCAGTACACTTCGCCTGGGTCGAAAACCCGCTCGCCCACCACCATCAACCCCGCCGAGGTGACTTCTCGAAAAAAACAGCTCCGATACCCCTCGTGGCAGGCGGCGCCTCCGCGCTGGTTGACCTTCAGCAAAATGGTGTCGCCGTCGCAATCGACATGAATGGCACGCACCTGCTGCGTGTGGCCGCTTTCTTCGCCTTTCCGCCATAAACGGTTCCGGCTGCGGCTGAAGTACACGGCCTCGCCGCTGGCCAACGTGCGGGCAAAGCTTTCGGCATTCATGTAGGCCAGCATCAAGACCTCGCCGGTATCGGCGTCTTGAGCGATGGCGGGCAGCAGGCCGTCGCCCTTGGAAAAATCGGGAACGGCCGGAGAGGCATGGGTCATGGTCGAAAGCGGGTTAGACGAAACCATTAGCATAACCGCACCTCGCGTGGCTGGCCACCGCTGGAGTTATTCGTCGTTTTCCTTTCGGCGCGTCGTTCCGGCACACGTCCGCCGTCCGATACAGGCCGCGTCATAGTCGTCTTGCCGCCGCGCCTACAGTTCGCCATGTCCGGTGTCCGATGGCTAGGCTGGTACGTTCCTTCTGGAGGAAGCGCGGCATTGAAGACCTCGTTAAGCGCCCTGGTTCCGGTCACCAACAGCCAATCGACGGTCGGTCCGTTGGTTTCACAACTCCTTGAGGTGATGTCGGAGTTGACCGACCGTTTCGAGTTGCTGGTGATCGACAACGGCTCGACCGACGCCACGGCGGAAGTGATCGCCGACCTGGCCCTGCTTTATCCGCAACTGAGCCAGGTCGTGCTGGCCGCGCCGGCCGACCGCGCCACGTTGATGCGTCAGGGGATGCTGCGCAGCAGCGGCGACGTGGTGCTCTATCGCAGCGAAACCTGCGCCGGCGGGCCGGGAGCGCTGAACCTGTTATGGCATGCCCTGCGATTGGGCGACGTCGCAATCGCTCGGCGCGGCGGACCGGCCCTGCTGGGGGCGATCCCTCCGTTGCCCAGCGAAGGGCCGGTCACGGAACCCGATTGGCATATGGCGCGGCGCTGCGTGCTCGACGGCTGGCTGCGGACGCAGTCCAGCCGCGACTGGGCCGACTTTCTGGCGGCACGCGGGTTCGCCGTGCAGGAGATCGATTCCCGCTGGATCGGTCCGCGGCCCTCTTGGCGATCGGGCGTTTCGGTGCAGCTTCCGGCGGCGCACGTCCAGCGGCGCGACTCGGCAGCCTCGCAGGCGACCCGACCGACGCGGCGGCCCAACTACCTCGACCGCCTCAAAGCGTTTGCGCTGGGCGAGTAGTCGTCGCCGCCAGCAGCTCCTCGGATCCCGGCCGAAGGCCATCCGTGCGGCCGGCGAAGTAGCGCTGGGTAAGAACGCCTGCCGACACGTGCCGGCCTGTTCCACGACCAGATCCCCAATGAAGCAAGCGCGGGCCACGATGGATGCTCGGAAGCGGCCCGTGGCCTGCGTCGCACCGAAGGTGCGTAATTCGATAGCCCAGGGTGCAACCCCAGGTGGACGTGCCCAATGCAACATCGTAGCCCTGAAAGGGGCGTCATTCCCCGCGCCAGTCGCGATCGCGGCCCATTCACGTCACCGCACACAGAATCCGGTTCGCTGGGCATGGTGGGCCCATCGCGCAGCGCGCTGCGCCTTCGGAACGGCCCCATCGCAAGGCGCAGCGCGCTGCGCGTCGCGACGGAGGTCGGCCTCTGCGTGCTGCTCGATTTCACACCGCGCGGGACCTTGGCATGCGGTGGTCCCCGCTGCTCGGGCGCAGCGCGCTGCGCGTCCCAATGGCCCCCCTTGTTGGCCAAACGGCGCAGCGCGCTGCGCGTTGCGGCAACCGATACATCAAATCGGCTACACCTTCTCGGTGCCCGCCTGCCGCGAACGGCCGACGAAGCTGTCGCCCGACAAACTGGCCACGCGCTGGCGGCAATCGGCGCAGGACTCCAGGTGCCGGCTCACCATTTCGGCGCCGACCGCGTCGAGCTTGCCGAGGCCGAAATCGGTCAGAAGCGAGTCGAATGGGCATTGAGTGGCGTTCGTCGTGTTCATCGGTCACTATCCATCGTAACGGAATTGTCCACCGCCCCGATGAATGACAGAAACATTCCTGGCAGAAAGATAAGGCAGGTCAAAACCCATTTTTCTATCATGAATGTTTCTGGTGCGCCAGGGAAGCTTGGTTGATCTTGTTAGCTGAAAGGAGCTGACCATGTGAAATTGCTCGTTCGACATGTAGCCGATCCAGCAGTCGAGTAGGGCAACCTCTCGGCTGGAGCCTG
>Ga0307372_10008683_pt1 | contig 14213 bp, 12 predicted proteins | sample OX1MG_FD_202533 | JGI IMG/M metagenome (GOLD analysis project Ga0307372, IMG submission 202533) | Soil microbial communities from Risofladan, Vaasa, Finland - OX-1 | ecosystem: Environmental > Terrestrial > Soil > Coastal area > Acid sulfate soil | place: Finland: Risofladan, Vaasa | collected...
ACGAACGCCGCGACGACATCCACGAAGCGTTCCTCGCGATCGGCTGCAGCCTCATCTGCCTCAAGCTCCTCCACCCCGAGAACGCATTTTGAAAGGCGCTCTAAGGCGAATGCAGGTTGTGAGATGACGGTGACTCCCTTGAGCGGTGGCAGCGGTCCGGCGTTGCGCAAGGGGAGCGCTCGTGCGAGAACACGTGTTGCTTGTTCGGAGGTGGCGTAGCCGTCGCGGACGAGCGACTGCAGCACCTCCAGCTGTCGTTGTCGCGCGAGCAGTGGGTGCAGGAGCGGGTCGTAGGCGGTCGGTGCCTGCACAACGCCGGCGAGGAGGCTTCCCTGCGCGAGGGTTAGCCGGCTCGGCGGGATGCCGAAGTAGCGTTCGCTGGCCGCGTCGATGCCATAGGCGCCGTGGCCGAAGTAGGCGCTGTTCAGGTAGGCGTCGAGCACCTGTTCTTTCGAGTAGCGCGTGGAAATCCGCAGCGCGACCGCGAGGTCCTCGAGCTTGCGCCAGAGCGAGTGGTCGTTGCCATTGAGGTACAGCAGCTTCGCGAGTTGGTCGGTGATCGTGCTCGCCCCTTGCGCGAACGAGAGATGCGCGACGTCGTAGGGGAGCGCACGGGCGATCCCGATTAGATCGATCCCGTGGTTTTGGTAAAAGCGCTCGTCCTCGGTCGCCACCAGCGCTTCGCGTACGAACAGTGAGACCCGTGAGAGTGGGACCGGCACCGTGACGCCGGTCGCGTGCTCCCTCGCGGTGAGCCGGCCGGTGAGATTCTGGGCGCGTGGGGCGGCGAACCACACCGCAGCAAACACTGCCGCAAGCGCGACCAGGAGCACGCTCGCTGCTGCGAGCGGTCTGGGCAGACGGCGAAAGAGACGAAGACCCATTCGCCTCGCGACGGTAGCGGAGCGCCGACGGCGGCCAGGGGCCTGCGAGCGCGCGGCTCGCTCTAGACGGTGTAGAGGAGCCGTGCGGCTGCGAGCAGGAGTTGGATGACGTGCGCTCGCGCATGCGACGGCCGGGGAGAGTCGGAGCGAGCCGTTCGCCGCGAGTGCGCCAGGTGCGAGCACTGCACCAGCCGAGACGGCAACTCCTATCGAGAGCTGAGGCTCTCAATCCTCAGGGCGTTCCCAGATTCGACGGGTATATACCGGAGGTACAGACTGAGGGAGTCTCATGACGCGCCGCCTGGCTCAGCGGCATCTACGCTACGCCACCGCTCGCGTCCTACATGATCGTGCACCTACTGATCGTCGTTGCCCACCGCCATGAATGAATCCGGGCTACCGCGCCTCGCGTTCGTTCCGTCGCCAACATCGGTCAGTCGAAGACGGACCAACAACGAGGCTCTGTCACTGCTGTTTCTCGTTGGGGCCTTACTCGCTCTCGCCGCGTGCGGCGGACATAGCGTTCGTACGAGTTCGGGGCTCTCATCGTCGACTTCGCTCTTCCGGCCGTTGACGGCCGCACACCTTGCGGCCGGCTCCGATCCGTTGGTGTTACCCGGTCCGATCCTAATCGCGGACCGTGGCAACAACCGGCTCCTGATCGTGAACCCGAAGGGACAAATAGTCTGGGAATTCCCGCGGCCAGGAGACCTGCTTCCGGGCCAGAGCTTCCGGGCGCCCGATGATGCCTTTTTTTCGTCGGACGGCCGACAGATCGTCGCCACCCAGGAAGATGACTTCGTCATCAGCGTGATCGATGTCGCCCGGCACCGCATCGTCTACCGCTACGGCAAACCTGGCGTCTCCGGCAGCGGCCCGAACCGCCTCTGGAACCCCGACGACGCCATGTTGCTTCCCAGCGGCTGGATTCTGGCCGCCGACATCAAGAACTGCCGTCTTCTGTTGATCAAGCTCGGCGCGCATCGACCGCACAGGATCTACGGCACGACTACCCAGAGTTGCTTCCACGCCCCTCCCCTGCGTTTTGGCAGTCCCAACGGCGCCTTCCCGATGCGCAACGGACACTTCCTCGTCACAGAAATCAACGGTGACTGGGTCGATGAGCTCAGCCTGACAGGAAGCATCCTTCGCTCCTGGCATCCACCCGGCTTCAGCTACCCCTCCGACTCCAATGAGGTCAAGCCGGGCCTCTACCTCAGCGTCGACTACACCAGTCCCGGCGGACTCGAAACATTCGACCGCAACGGACGCCTGCGCTGGCGTTACCAGCCCCTCCCCGGCGCCCCGCCACTCAACCACCCCTCGCTTGCCGAACCGCTCCCAAACGGCGACATCGTTCTCAACGACGACGACAACAACCGCGTCATCGTCATCAATCCGCACACAAACAGAATCGTCTGGCAATACGGCCATACCGGGCATCCGGGACGCGCCCCTGGATACCTGAACGACCCTGACGGCATAGACCTCGCACCCCCGCACTCGCTCATCATCCGGCAGCAGGCGACGATCGGGCGCCCCTGAGGCGCTTCGAGATCCTCTGAGTGACACGCATCCACACCCAGGCATTCACCTTCGCGCGTATGACTTGAGGGAGATGCGACCTGGATCTCGGGCCGGACTGCGCACGGGTCATCGCGAGCCGTGGTTCTGGCTTGTCAGCCTTAGAATCGCGGGCTGGGATGTTCTGTGCTGATGAGATGCTGGAAGTCGCGGCGTCCCGAAGGGACGAACTGGCGGCGTCAGGTCTGGGGCCGCTTCCGCGCCGGAAGGTGGCGGTGTTGGCTTGCATGGACGCACGAATGGATCTGTTCGTGATGCTCGGTTTAGCACGCGGCGACGCACACATCATTCGCAACGCCGGTGGTCTTGTGACCGATGACGTGCTGCGATCGTTGAGCGTGTCTCAGAGGCTGCTTGGAACGGAAGAGATCGTGGTCATCATGCATGAGGGCTGCGGGTTGCATGGCGCGTCGGAGGATCGCTTCACGGAAGGACTCGCTGCTGATGGTGCGGCGCCGACCTGGCGGCTGGGGGCTTTCGCGGATCTCGAGACGACCCTCCGCGAGGGTCTCAGACGTTTGCGCTCAAGCCCGGAGCTCCCGGCGCGTGACCAGATCCGAGGGTTCGTCTTCGACCCTGAGACCGGTGCGCTGCGTGAAGTCGTCGACTCGCCGAGGAGCGAGAGCGACCCGGAGCGACGCTGACCTCATTCGAGCGCCGGCGGGTCACTGAGCACTTGGTTGTGCCCGCTGGGCTCCATGAATGCTCCATCCATTCTTGTGATCGCTCACGGCAAAGGGATTCCTGGAGCGCGCAGGGTCGCGTCGGCGTTGACCACCTTCCTGGAGGAAGGTGGTGTCTCGAGGGCGGCTACCGCGCGGCGAGCCAGCCCGCGATTGCCGCCGCGATTGCCGCAGGGTCGGACTTGAGCGTGTGGTCGGCCGAGACTTCCACGACGGCGCGTTGCGGCCCGGAGGGCGGCATCCCGAATCGGTCGCGCGTTCCCTGGACGACGAGTGTCGGGACACGAACCGCGTCGAGCTCGGCGAGCCGGCTTGCTCCGCTCGGCGCGATCAGCGGAAACGCAAGGCACAGAACGCCGCGCGCGCCGGTCGCTTCGGCGGTCCGGCACGCGACGCGCGCCCCCGAGGAGCGGCCGCCGATGAGGAGTGGCAGCCCGGCGAGCGGGCCGGCCGCCAGCTGCTCCACGACGGCGATCCACGCCTCGTCGAGGCGAGCCGCCGGCGGCGGTGAGCGGCGCCCGGCGATGCGGTAGGGCTGCTCGACCAGGGCGACCGTCACGCCGGCGGCGAGAGCGGTTTCGGTTGCGACTACGAGATCAGGGGCCGCGACGCCGCCGCCCGCACCGTGGCCGAGCACGAGCGCCAGGCGCGCAGGCTTGGCGGGATGCAGGTGGACCCGAGCCGGGCCGCCCGGCGTGTCAACCTGGGACGTAAGCGAACGTGTCAGGGTTGGGGCCGTTGCGGCCGGCCTCGCCGCGGTCGAGCGCGTCGATCGTCGCGATGTCCGCGGGCTCGAGTTCGAAGTCGAAGATCTGGATGTTCTCGCGGATTCGCTCGGGCGTCACCGACTTCGGGAAGACGACGTTCCCGTGTTGGATGTGCCAGCGGAGGACGACTTGCGCTACCGATTTGCCGATGCGGGCGGCGATCTCGGTCAGCGTTGGGTCGCCGAGCACTTTGCCCTGCGCAATCGGCGCCCAAGCCTCGGTGACGATCCCGTGCGCCTTGCCGTACTCGTCGACCTCCCGGTTCTGGAAGTACGGGTGGAGCTCGACCTGGTTCACGGCCGGTGCCACGTCTCCTTCGGCGGCGAGGCGTTCGAGATGCGGAACCTGGAAGTTCGACACGCCGATCGACCGCGCCCGGCCATCCTGTTTGAACTCCTCGAGCGTCTTCCACGTCGACACGAAGTCGCCGTCGTAGAGCGTCGGCAGGGGCCAGTGGATGAGGAACAGGTCGACGTAGTCGAAGCCGAGCGTTGTGAGCGTCTCGTCGAAAGCGCGCCGCGCTGCGTCGGGCTCGTGGAAGCCGTTGTTCAGCTTGCTCGTGACGTAGACCTCCGACCGATTGAGGCCGGCCGCGCGCACCGCGTCCCCGACGCCGCCTTCGTTGCCGTACATCTCGGCTGTGTCGATGTGGCGGTAGCCGGCGCTGAGCGCGGTTGTCGTCGCCGCTTCGGTATCGGGCGGGGGCACCTGGAATACGCCGAAGCCGAGCTGGGGAATCGAGTGGCCGTCGTTGAGGTCGATCTCTGGCACTGCCCTCATGCCGTGGACCTTAGTGGTTACCCGACGCCGACAACGTCAGGGCCGCGTGCGTGCTCTTCAACGTAGGAGATGGCGCTCGAGCCAGGCGTTCCGGAACGCGCCGCGCGGGTCAAGGCCGTCGAGTAGCGCGACGAAGTCCGGTAGCCGTTCGTAGAGCGGTGCGATCTGCGCGGCGTCGGCGAGGAAGAGCTTGCCCCAGTGCGGCCGCGGGGCGAACGGCTCGAGCGCCCGCTCGACCTCTGCGAGTGCGCGCTCGACGGGCTCTTGCTCGCGCTTCCACGTGAAGTGGATGCCGACCGAGTCACGGCCGTACTCTGGGCTCAACCACAGGTCGTCCGCGGCGATCGTGCGAATCTCCGAGATGTACAGCAACGGGCGAATCCGGTCGCCGAGGCGGAGGAGCGCCTCGATGGCGGCGGGGCCGTGTCGTCGGTCGACGAGGTACTCCGACTGGATCTCGTCACCGGCGCTCGGCATGAAGCCACTGCGGAAATGCGGGAGCCGGTCCGACCAGAGGCCGGGCTGCCCGAGCTGTGCCGTGGCGTTGACGGGGTCGGCGCCGGGTATCGGGTGACGCTCGGCGGTGGCAGCGGCCGCACCGAGCAGTTCGCCATCGATCTCGACGCGACTCTTCAGCCAGATCTGATCAACGTCGTCGGACCAGAGCGTGAAGACGCTCACGCTGTCGGCTGTAGCGGTGATCGCGTCGAACTGCTCGAACAGCATGTCCCAGCTCAGGTGCTCGAACACGCGCTGCTGCATGTCGTACGCCGGTTCGACGTCGAGCGTGACGCGCGTCACGGCGCCGAGTGACCCGAGCCCGACGACGGCGCCGTCGAAGTCCGCGCCACCCCTCGAGAACGTTGTGAGCTCGCCGCGCGACGTCATGAGCTCGAGCGCGGCGACCTGTGTCGCGAGGTTCCCGTTCCGGTTGCCCGACCCATGCGTAGCTGTTGCGATCGCGCCGCCGACCGAGATGTGCGGAAGCGAAGCGAGATTGCGGAGCGCCAGTCCATCTTCGCGCAGCCTGTCAGCCAACTGCGAATACGTCAGGGCCGCCGGCACGGTGACGGTCGCCCCGTCGACCGTGATCTCACCCGGGAGTCCGTCGAGGACGATCAGCTCCGGCGCGTCGGCGATGTCGCTGAACGAGTGCTGTGTGCCGATCACGCGCACCCGCTCCGCACGCACGACGATCTCGCTCAGTTCGTCCAGCGACGACGGACGGTGCACCACGTTGGCCCGATAGATGTAGTTCCCGCCCCAGTTCGTCGTCACGTCCGCTGAGACTACGACCTTCAGCGCGCCTGCCCCAGCGCGGCCGTTGCGCCCGTCGTCAGCGCCGGCTGGACGCACGCCGGACGCGGCTGAAAACGGCAGCACCGACGGGGAGAGCGTCTTTGGCAACGAGCTCGTCGGCATGTCTGGGGATGATTTCTCGCCGTTCGAGCGCTACGGTCTCTGCATGCGGCGCCTCCTTTATCTCCTGCGTCTGCTTTCCCTCGGCCGCTGGCGTGGGGCAGCGCCGAGCATCGAGTCGCGTCGACTCGCAGATGTGCTGCAGCCAGTTCGCCGCCGGCGCTGACCCCGAAGCGACGGTCTGGCGTGCGATGCCTGACACCTGCACGAGGCTCAGCCCGTGCTGCCGCTCGCCTCTTGACGAGTAGACCGGAGAAGGGGTCCCCTCAGTTCCCGCGACGCCGGTAGAGCGAAGCAATACTGCGCGCGAACCGCTGGCTACCGTCTCATGCGTTGAGCAGCCTTATGCACGGCAGAGGCTGCGAAGACACGCGGACGAGGGTCTGCAGCAGCTGACCATGCCTTCTCGTACAGCTTCCGCGCCCGGGCGCTTCGTGCAAGCTCGAACGCCCCGAGTGCGCCGGCGAACAGCAACTCCCTGCCGCGCTTGCTTTTCAGCGCCAACAACAAACCTTTAACGAGCCATGGCATGTTCGGCAACCGTATACCCGGTTCGTCCCACGTTCAGGCATGTATCCACGCCCAGGCGTTCAGCTTCGCGGGCATGGCGGCCCGGAGGTGGGAGGCTCGCGGGCTGTAGTTCGGGTCCGTCCGGGTCGTCGTGCAGCGCCGCCGTATGATCGAGTCGACAAGCACGCAACTGAGAAGGGGGGAGCGACGATGAGTGCGCCGGATAGCACCGCGGCCATTGACTCTGCTGCGCTGAGTGGGGACTACACCTTCGACGTCGCTCACTCGACGTTCGGTTTCGTTGCGCGTCACGTGATGGTTACGAAGGTGCGGGGGACGTTCCGCGAGTTCGAGGGTTCCGCCCACCTCGACTTCGTCGATTTGTCGAAGTCGAGTGTGTTGGTCACGATCAAGGTTGCCAGCATCGATACCCGCAACGCCGACCGTGACGCGCACCTTCGAAGCAACGACTTTTTCGCGATGGAGGATTATCCGGAGATCACCTTCACATCGACGCAGCTGGAGGTGGCCGGAGAGGACATCTACCGTGTTGTTGGTGACTTGACGATTCGCGGGATCACGAAGTCCGTCCAATTCGACGCAGAGCGCAGCGGACCCGTGATCGACCCTTGGGGCAACACCCGGATCGGGTTCTCCGGGACGCTGAAGGTCAATCGAAAGGACTGGGGCGTCAATTGGAACATGGCACTCGAAGCCGGTGGCATCGCCGTCAGCGAAGATGTGACGCTCGAGTTCGACATCTCAGCGACGAAGAACACCTGAACGACCGCTTCGCAAGGATTTCAAAAGGCTGCGCCTGCGCTCAAAGTCGCGAACGAACGCGCCCTTGACGAGAGCTCGACGACGTGATCGCCGATTCGGTTAGGTTCGACCGTGGCCAGTAGCGCGGCGCCTCAGCACGCCGCCGACGTGCTCGTCGTCTTCGGCATCACCGGGGATCTGGCGCGCGTGATGACGTTTCGGTCCCTGTACCGCCTCGAGCGGCGAGCCCTGCTCGACTGTCCTATCGTCGGCGTCGCGGTCGACGACTGGACGGTCGACCAGTTGCGCGCGCACGCGCGCGAGTCGATCGCAGCGACGGGTGAGACGATCGACGAGAAAACGTTCGCGCGCTTCGCCGCCCGGCTCAGCTACGTGAGTGGGGACTTCGCCGATCCCGCCACCTTCGAGCGGGTCGCGGCGGCAGTCGGCAGTGCGCAGCAGCCGGTCTTCTACCTCGAGGTCCCGCCCGGGCTCTTCACAACGGTCGTCACGGGCCTCGCGCAGGTCAAGCTGACCGAGAACGCACGGGTCGTCGTCGAGAAGCCGTTCGGCCACGATCTCGCCTCGGCGCGTGCGCTCGCCGCGGAGCTGCACCGCTACGTCGACGAGCCGCGCCTCTACCGGATCGACCACTTCCTCGGGAAGATGGGCTTGGAGGAGTTCCTGTATCTGCGCTTCGCGAACACGATGCTGGCTCCGATCTGGAACAGCGAGCACCTCCAGGCGGTGCAGATCACGATGGCCGAGAGCTTCGGCGTCGACGATCGCGGTCACTTCTACGACCCGGTCGGTGCACTCCGCGACGTCGTCGTCAACCATCTCCTGCAGCTCCTCGCAGTCGCGGCGATGGAGCAGCCGGCCGCGGCCGACGCACAGACGCTCAACGCCGCGAAGCAGGCCGTCCTGCGCGCGATCGCCGACGCGAGGCCGACCCACTATGTGCGCGGCCAGTACGACGGCTATCTCGCCGTCGCCGGAGTACAACCGAACTCGACGACCGAGACCTACGCCGCGCTGCGACTCGAGATCGAGAACGAGCGCTGGTCCGGCGTCCCCGTCTTGATCAGAACCGGCAAGCGCCTGGCGGTCACACAGACCGAGGTGCGACTGGTCTTCCGCCATGAAGCGCAGCTCGGTTTCGCAACCCATCGCGGACGGCCGCCCGCTGCGAATCAGCTGATCGTGCGGATCGACCCCTCCACCGGAATCCGGCTCGTCGTCGACGCGCTCCGCGCCGATGCGGCGGGGCCTGAGCCGATCACGCTCGACATGGAGTTCGCGGAGGAGGGCGGCGAGGGCGCAACCCCGTACGAGGTGCTCCTCCACGCTGCCATGGTCGGCGACCGCAGCCTCTTCACCGACCAGGATCTCGTCGAGGAGAGCTGGCGCATCCTCCAACCGCTGCTCACATCACCGCCCTCGGTGGAAATCTACGCGTCGGGCAGCTGGGGCCCGGCTGCCGCCGACCAGCTCACCGCCGGTCACGGCGGCTGGCACGACCCCTGGCTCGGCACCTGAGCTAGCGTCTCCCGATGGCGTCAGCGGAACCGTTTGGCGCGCCGGGGATCGGCCCGACGTGGTCGGCGAGTGCGAAAGACGTCGTGACGACGGCGCTCGGGCCGAGCCGGCTGTGGGCGACGGTCGGACTCGGGATCGTGAACGAGGTCTACTGGCCCACGACCGGCCAACCGCAGATTCGCGATCTCGGCTTCATCGTGGCGAACGACAACGAATGGTTCGAGCTAAAGCGCGTCAACCGCTACACGGTGACCACGCCGAAGCCGTACCTGCCCCTTGCGCGCATTGTCCACGAGGGCGACCACTACACGCTGACGCTGGAGTTCCTGCCCGATCCGCTCCGCGACGTGCTGCTCATCTCCTTCGAGCTCGCGGGCGCCGGACTCCGGCTGTACCCGCTGCTCGCTCCCCATCTCGGCGCGACGGGCTGGGACAACACGGCTTGGGTGGAGGACGGCGCGTTGTTCGCGCAAGGCAGTGCCGGCGACGGCCTCTGCCTGATGGCGGAGCACGGCTTCACGCGCTCGAGCGCGGGCTACGTCGGCGCCTCGGACGGGTGGCAGGACTTCAATACGAACGGCCGTCTGACCTGGGAGTTCGCGCGGGCGACGAACGGCAACGTCGCGCTGATCGGCGAGCTCGACGACCAGAGCGGCGTCCTCGCGCTCGGCTTCGGCGAATCACCCACGGGCGCGCGGACACTTGCGACCTCGTCGCTCGTTGAAGGCGCTGCCGCGGTGCGGAAGCGTTTCACCGCCGGCTGGAACCGGTGGCACAAGCGAATCCAGTTGCCCGCGACACCGCACAAGGAGCTCGTGCGGCAGGCGTGGGGCTCCGCAGTGGTGCTGAAGGCGCACCAGGACCGGACCTATCCCGGCGCGACCGTCGCCAGCCTCTCCATCCCGTGGGGGAACTCGCACAACGACGCGGGCGGTTACCACCTCGTATGGGCGAGGGACACGGTCGAGACGGGGCTCTCGCTGCTCGCGCTCTCGGATCTCGAAGGTGCGACCGAGATGCTCTCCTACCTCGTCGCGACACAGAGCTCGGATGGGCACTGGTCGCAGAACTTCTTCCCGGACGGCAGTCCGTACTGGACCGGTGTCCAGCTCGACGAGGTCGGCTTCCCGATCGTGTTCGCGCGCAAAGCGCTCGAGCTCGGCCTGCCGGAGAGGCCGAGCGTCGCGCCGATGGTCCGGAGTGCGGCGTCCTATCTCGTCCGCAACGGGCCGATCAGCCCGCAGGATCGCTGGGAGGAGAATCCCGGCGCGAGCCCGTTTACGCTCGCCGTCGAGGTCGCGGCCCTTGTCGCCGCGGCCGAGTGGCTCGACGGCGACGAACGCACTTACGCGCTCGAGCTGGCGGACTGCTGGAACGAGCGGATCGAAGAATGGACGTACGTCGTGGGAACCGACCTCGCGCGGGAGCACGGCGTCGGCGGCTACTACGTGCGGATCGGTCCGCCGCCGACGCAAGGAGGCCTCCGTGGTCGCGTCCAGGTGCAGAACCGGGGTGGCGAGACCGTCGCCGCCTCGGCCCTCGTCGGGCTCGACTTCCTTTATCTCGCGCGGCTCGGACTACGCGAGGCGAGCGACCCGAAGCTGGTCGACACGCTCGCGGTCGTCGATGCGACGTTGCGGGTCGAGACGCCGAACGGCGCCGTCTACCACCGGTATCCCGATGACGGCTACGGCGAGCACGCCGATGGAAGCCCCTTCGACGGCCAGGGAATCGGACGCGGGTGGCCGCTGCTCGCCGGTGAGCGCGGCCACGGCGAGCTCCTACTCGGGAAGGACCCGCTTCCGTATCTGAACACGATGACCCGGACGACCGGACCGGGCGGACTGATGCCGGAGCAGGTGTGGGACAGCGACCCGATCCCCGAACGGTTTCTCTATCCGGGCAAGCCGAGTGGGAGCGCCATGCCGCTGGTCTGGGCGCACGCCGAGTTCCTGAAGCTGCTCGCCGCCACGGCGACAGGGACACCGGTCGAGTTGCTCGACGTCGTGAAAGCACGCTACGGCGGCGAGAGGCCACGCGCGGCGACATGGTTCTGGCGCGACGCAATCCCCTTCGCCCAGCTCGAACCCGGGCGAGCACTCGTCATCGAAGGGACCGAGCCGTTCAATCTCGAGTACAGCCTCGACAACGGCGGCACATGGACCGGCCGCGACTCGGCAGTGCTCGGGCTGGGCATGCACGGCGTCCGCTTCGCCGCCGCCGATCTCGCCGACCGCGAGACCCTCCGCTTCCGACGTACAAACGACGCGGAACAGATCATCGCGGTAGTCCGTCAACCCGGTTCAACTTCCTCACCATCCATCTAGAGAGGTTCTGAGAGCGGAGCGGCAGCGACCATACGAACCGCTGGGTTGTGAGTTGCGCGCAGCGAGGATCAACGAGGCACGCGTGGCTCAATGACGCCGGGTTCAGCTCGAGTAGAGCGTCCCGCTCGCCCGCGATGGTGACGGCGACACTCCAACACAAACAGGAGCGCCGACCCGCGTTCAGTCATCCCACAGAAGGAGGAGCGAAGGGATGACCGAGCAGCGGACGTCCGCGTACGGAGAGCGCCTCAGCCGCCTACAAGGCATGGTTTGCGCAATGTCTGGTTCCCCCCACAACGGCGGCACTCGCTGTGTGGTGTTCTGAGTCGCGCGTGGTGCGCTGGCGTCAACTCGTGTCGAGACACGGCGCTCGCCGTGGAGCGCTCCTCCTTGTCACCGGGATCTCGCTCTACCTCGTATTCCCCAGTCTTGTGTCCGTGTTCGGCTCTTGGAGGTCGCTCGTTCATCTCGAGTGGAGTTGGGCGGTGCTCGCTCTCCTCGCCGAGTGCGCCAGCTTCGCCTCTTTGTGGCAGCTCGACCGAATCGCACTTCGAACCAAGAGCTGGTTCGTGATTGCCTGCATGCAGCTGAGCGGGAACGCGGTCGGGCACGTGGTGCCCGGCGGAGGCGCAACCGCGACCGCGTTCGAGGTAGGGATGTTGCGCCGTGCGCAGGTCGCGGTCGGTCGGGGTGTTGCGGCACTTGCGGCGTCCACCGGGCTCCAGATCGCCACGACACTGGCGCTCCCGCTGCTTGCGCTACCGGCGATCCTCGCCGGCGCTCCGGTGAGCAGGAGCCTCATCGTGTCGCTCTACCTCGGGATCGCTGCCTTGCTGTTACTGCTGACGGCGGGAGCGCTCTCCTTCGCGACCGACTGGCCGTTGACGTTTGCAGGGCGCGGCTTGCGATGGGCACTCTCCCCGATCGTTCCGTGGCGCGATCGGCTTGCCGCGCTACCGCAGCGGCTGCTCGAGCAACGGAACTTCATCCGCGCCACGCTTGGTCAGCGGTGGCGCGCCGCGCTTCTCTCGGCCACGGGAAACGCCGCGTTCGATTACCTGGCGCTTCTCTGCGCGCTTCGCGCGGTCGGTGCGGAACCACGACCGTCGCTCGTCCTGCTCGCGTATGTCGCTGCGTCGTTCCTGAGCCTCATACCGTTTACGCCAGGCGGGCTCGGTTTCGTCGAGGCGGGCCTCGTCGCCACCCTCACCCTCGCCGGTGTGAGCGCGGCTCACGCCCTCGTGGCAACGCTTCTGTATCGGCTGGTCGCGTTTTGGCTTCCGATCCCGCTCGGAGGCGTCGCCTACCTGGCGTTTCGCCGGCGCCACCCATGAGCAGCTCCTCCTGACCGTCAGGCTGATGTTGTCACCCGCGAGATGCGCTTCTGTCAACTCGAGGCTCAGCGCCCGAGGCGCGAACACACGAGAGCCACACGCGGCTTCCCCCGCCGAAACAACCGGCGGGGAGTGCGGGCTGACGCCGGAAGAGTGTGATCGCAGAGCGAGGCGGCGCTCGTTTTTGCAAGTTCCTGCTCGACAAGTTATGTCGGCGGCTATGGTGAGTGAGCGCGTAGACCTGGCGCGGAAGCCGCTGAGGCTCCATTGTTCCTCTCTCCGACTTGCCTGCTGGCCTGAGTGCATGAGGCGAATCCTTAACGGGTGTCGCCGCAGGCCCGACGAGAAGGAGATTCACAATGAGAGCCAAGCTCTTGCATCGAGTCGGCAGCATCAAAAAGGGTGCGACGGTCGAGATCAGCGGTAAGAAAGCTATGAACGAGCAGCGAGGCCCGAAGGACTGCGGTGGCGCGAGCACGACCTCCGCGCCCGTCTACGCCGTAACTGGCGAGGACGGTCAGACCGAGAGTGTCGACACGCGGGACTTGAAGATCGTCCTCTAACGGAGAAGAGGGTCGCGAGGACAATTCACTCCCAGCCGACTCGAGACGAGATTGCCGAGAGATGGATGATCTAGCGTAAGGATGCAAGCGCAGGCGACGCTAGTTACCCCTGCGCTGCGAAGACGCCGACGCGTCTTCCATAGTCGCTACTCGGAGTCGCCGGTTTGGAAGAAGCTCGCGATCGCGCCTGCCGAGCCCGCGACGACGAGCACGGCCCAGATCTCGAGGAAGACATCGACCACTCGTCCAGCAACGCTGAGCGGATTCTTGATCTGCGACGACACCGTCAGGAGCTGCACGGTAGTGAAGAAGAACGCGTCGAACAGGCTGTGGACGTCCGTCTGCTTGACGTTCCGCTCGAAGAAGTAAACGAGCACCGTCCCGATTCCATCGACCACTGCGGTAAGCATCAGAACGAGCAGGAGCCGGCTGAAGAGCCGCCTGTGCCGCTCCTGCCACGTCCCCAGCCGCTTCAACTCTTCTCGGATCAATCGTCCCCCATCTTACGAGTACCCCGACATTGCTCGGGGCACATTCGTGAACACTCCGCAGCCGATCAGGTCCGCGAGCGCTTGCAAGCGGCTCGTCTCGCGGCGCAAGAGCGAAGTCAGAGGGGTCAAGAGCTGCGTCGGAGACGCGACGAGGCTCGCGAGGCCAAGCTCGAGATCGAGCGAGCAGAGATCGATGTGCGCCAACATCGGGTCGCGGCGGAACTCCTCGAGGACTACCGCGCGTACCAAGACAAACGAGCATGGCCTTGGCGCGAGCAGGGAGCGAGTGCGCTGTCAGTGGCCACAACGGATGGACGCTACGCAGGCATCCGTCTCTCAGACGACTACAATCGCCGACTGGGTCGCCCGCGAGCGCGGGATCGAGATCGGCTTCGTCATCCTGGACGAGGTCTTTGGCAGTCAAGACGAGGAACGTCGAGAGGGGATCCTCGGCGAGCTTCGAGCACTATCGACGCGCTTTCGTCAAGTGCTCGTTATCACGCACCTACCGGAACTAGCCGACCTCTGTGACTAGCGGCTTGACGTGCGCCTCGATCAGCCAGGCACAAG
>Ga0307372_10008690_pt1 | contig 14205 bp, 10 predicted proteins | sample OX1MG_FD_202533 | JGI IMG/M metagenome (GOLD analysis project Ga0307372, IMG submission 202533) | Soil microbial communities from Risofladan, Vaasa, Finland - OX-1 | ecosystem: Environmental > Terrestrial > Soil > Coastal area > Acid sulfate soil | place: Finland: Risofladan, Vaasa | collected...
GACCGGTGGCAGCTGAGCCGACTGATCTGGACAGCGGGTCCACCGACGTCGGCCGCCAACCCACGGGCTCGGACTCCGGAAACGACACCGGTACCGGCCCCGCCTCCCACGGCCCCGCCTACTACGCGTCGGGAGACCACACCTGGTGGCGCGACGTGCGGGCCGTCCTCCATCCTCCCTACACCGCCTGGCACCTCTCCTATGTGGTGATCGGCTCGCTCATCGGTCCGAGGGTCAACTGGGCCACCCTGGGGGCGACGGTCCTGGCATTCTTCTTGGCGGTCGGGGTGGCCGCCCACTGTCTCGACGAACTGCGAGGCCGGCCGCTCGGTACCCTGCTCCCCGCCCGCTTCCTCGTCGCCGCGGCCGCCATCACCTTGGTCGGAGCCGTGGCCATCGGCATCGTCGGCGTCTACCGGCTGGGACCCTGGCTGGCGGCATTCATCGTCGTCGGCGCCTTTCTGGTCCTCGCCTACAACCTCGAACTGTTCGGGGGCCTCGTGCACAACGGGATCGGCTTCGCGCTGGGGTGGGGGGCCTTCCCGGTGCTCACCGCCGCCTTCGCCCAGGACCGGTCGCTGCCGATTTCGGCGATCATCCTGGCCGTCGCGGCCACCCTTCTGTCCGCGGCCCAGCGCCTACTCTCCACCCCGGCCCGCACCATCCGTCGCCATGCCGTCTCCATCGAGGGTCGGATGGTTCTCGATGACGGCCGGGTCCAGGTCCTCGACCACTCCACCCTTCTTGCCCCCATCGAGAAGACCCTGCGGGCACTGTCGTGGACGACGGTGGTGTTGGCGGTCAGCTTGGTCGTGGCTCGCCTGAGCCACTGATCTCGGAATCCGCCGAACCCGGACCGATCGAACCGGCCTCGACGGCCAGGAGCCGACGGAAGTTCTCGACAGTGGCCTGCACCACCAGGTCGTGGCCCCATCGCAACAACGGATGGGCCAGCCGCGCGGCCAGACGCATCGGCCGTTGCATCATCTCGATGGTCCAACCGACGGTGGCTTCGGTGCCGTCGCCGTCCGGGGTGAAGGTGAGGGTGGCCTCTCCGCGGAGGTCGCCGGTGACCACTGCGTCGATCCGCCGGGGCCGGGCGCTCGAGGCCAGCACGACGTCGAGACGCATCCGGTAGGGGAGGGGAGGGACGACAACGCCCCGGAGCACCGACCCGGTCTCCAGGCCCCTGCCCTCGGTCTCCAGCTCCCGCAACCAGCCCCACCAAGCCTCGAAGCGGTCGGTGCGGGAGATGATCGCCCACACCTCGTCCGGGGGGAGGTCGAGATGGAACGTTCCTTCATACTCGATGACATACGGCGAGGTCGCCATGAGACCAGGGTACGTAAGAAAATTCGGCCGCGCTGCTACGTTGCATCAATGTCCAAGCGCCGCCGAGTGCTGATTCCCGGGGGGATTGCGCTGGTGGTGGTGGTCGCCCTGCTGCTGAGCTGGACCCTGGGTGCCTTCGATGAGAGCGCCTCGGGGACGCTCTCCGCCGGCCAGATCGAACTGTCCAAAGCCTCGTACTCCTCCATCGGCGAAGGGACGCTCCGGGGGTCCCTCACGCCCGGCACCAAGGCGTCCCCGTTGATGGCGGTGGTCGGGAACGACTTCGCCTCCGGGATCGGAGAAGGCCTGCAGTCGGGGTTCCCCGAGCACCTCGGCTCCGACATCGGTTACCGGATGGCGGTGAGTGCCGACATCGGAGCCGGGTACGTGAACCCGGGCGAGGCCGGCTTCGGGCCCTACTGGACGCTGCTGGACAACCTGGACCTTCCCCGGCTCCATCCCTCCATCGTGATGCTGCAGGGTGGCTACAACGACGCCGGCGCCGACCCCTTCACTCTGGCCGCGGCGGTCGTCTCGCTGATCCAGACCGTCCACCTGCAGGCCCCCGCCGCCACCGTCGTGGTGATGGGGACCTTCAACGACGACATCGTGGGCCCTCTGTCCCCGGCGGTGGAGTCCGCCAACAGCACCATCCTCGACGCCACCCAGAGCGTTTCGCCCCAGCCGGTGATCATCGATCCACTGACTGACAATTGGCAATTCCAACGGCTCCCGGACGGCCTCCACGCGACCGCGGCGGGGGACCAGGTCATTGCCGGCTACATTGCCACGGCCCTGCAGAACGCCGGAGTGGTGCCCGCCTCCAAGGTTCACATCCCGTCCCTCCCCCTGAGCGCCTCGACCGAGGCCCCGGAGATCCCTGCGGGCATCATCGTCCCGGCCGGCAACCAACCGGTGTTGTTGGTGATCGGTGCGTCGTTCGCCGCCGGGGTCGGGGTCGGTCTCAACCCCCAGCTGGCCTGGCCGGGCATCCTGGGCCAGCGGATCAACTACCGGGTGGTGGTGAGCGCCGACCCCGGGGCCGGCTTCGTCAACCACGGCGACGGTGGGCTCGGTCCCTTCTCCCAACTCCTGGCCGACGCCGATGTGACCACGCTCAAGCCATCCCTCGTCCTCATTCAGGGGGGCCACAACGACCAAGGCGTGAAAGATCCCGCGGAGACGCAGGCGGTCGCGGCGTTGTTCCAGACGGTCCACCAGGAGGCGCCCCAGGCCCGGGTCGGTCTGCTCGGCTTCTTCGACACCAACCGGGTTGGACCGGTCCCGCAATCCATCTTGGGCACCGACGCCACCATCGTCTCGGCCGCCCGCTCGGCGGTGCCGGACCTCATCGTCTTCGACCCGCTGAGGTCGCACTGGGTCTTCCCCCGCATCCGCGACCACCTCCACCCCACTGCGGCCGGTCACAAGAAGATCGCCGGGTATGTGGCGGGCGGCCTGCTTCGGGACAGGGTCATCTCCAAGATCTACTGAACCTCCCACCACTTCCGGCCCAGCTGCCCCTCGGCACCACCGATCACGGGCGCGCGTGGCAAACTCGGGCGTGCGGCCTCCGTCACACGCGGCCCAAACCACCACCGGCACCATCGGCCCGAGCCCGCCGCGGTTCGGCCAGCTGCGACCGAACCTGGTGTCCACCTTGGTCCGGCTCGAACCCGGCCGCCCGGCGTATGCCCTGGGTCTGCGGATGGCCATCATCATCACCGTCCCGCTGGCCGTCGGCGTCGGGCTCGGCCAGGTCGGCCCGACCACCATTGTCGCCCTGGCCGCCCTGAACGGGGGTATGGCCGACAGCGGGGGTGCCAAGATCACCCGGTGGCGGGCCATGACCACCGCCACCGTCTTCAATGCGCTGGCTCTGGCCGCCGGCACCCTGGCCGGCAACCACATTGGGACGGCGGTGCCGTTGGTGTTGGTGGTGACGTTCGCCTGCGCCATGCTCAACCTCTACGGCAACGTGGCCGCCAACGTGGGGTTCGTGGTGTCCATCCTCTTCATCCTCGGTCTGGGCCTGCCCGGGGACGGCGCGGTGTCCGCCCAGCGGCTGTGGCTGGCCTTGGTCGGCGGGGCCTGGTCGGTGGTGATAGCGCTGGTGGTGTGGCCGATGCGCCCGTATGCCGCCGCCGGTGACGGGGTGGCCGGCAGCTTCCGATCGGTCGCCGCCCTGGTGCGGGCGGTGGCCGAACGGGTCCGGGACGATGACCGCTCCGACGCCATCGAGGTGACTGCCGCCGCCCTCGCCGCCCGGGAGAAAATCGCCGCGGCTCGCTCGGTGCTCGCCCTCACCCGGACCCGGCGGCGAGGGCACAGTGCTCGCGGCTCCGTGTTGCTGGAGCTGCTGGAAGGGGCGGGATCACTGGTGGACGGGACCGAGGGCATGGTCACCCTCGGCGAGATGGCCTCGAGGCTGCCCGACTCCGGGGAGATCATCGCCTCCACCGCCCGATCCCTCGACGGGGTAGCGGCGGCGTTGGTGGCGATGGCCGATGCCATCCAGCATCCGGATGCCGGGTTGGACCGGCGTCCCGTCGATGCCCTCGAGACCCAGATGGCCGAGCTCGACGACATCATGGGTTCGATCCGCCGGACCCAGCCCTATGACGCCGTCGCCACCCTCCGGCCGATGGTCGAGGTGCAGCGCCGTCTGGTCACCACCACCGCCCTGCTCGCCTCGGAATGGAGAGGAGCAGGAAGCAAGAGTGGGGCAGACGGGGCCGAACCACCGGACCCCGACGTTGGCACCCGGCTGGCCCCGAGGGAGGAGCTCCGCCCCGGTGACCGGATCCGGGGCGCCTACGAGACCCTGGTCTCCAACCTGACCCTGGGGTCGGCGGTGCTGCGCCACGCCCTCCGGGTGGGCGGCACCTGCGCGGTGGCGGAGGCCCTGGTGCTGGCGGTCCACCTGACGAAGGGCTACTGGGTGCTGATCACCATCGCCGTGGTCCTCCGCCCCTACGCGGCGATCACCTTGCAGCGGACCATCCTGCGCTGCGGCGGAACCATGTTGGGGGCGGCCGTCGGGGCCGGCATCCTGGTGGCTGAGGACCAGTCGGCCGGCCTGATCCTCACCATGTTCGTCCTCGCCATGCTGACCTTCTCGCTGATCTCGCTCAACTACGGACTGGGGGTGGTCTTCCTCACCCCGTTGGTCATCGTGTTGATCTCCACCGGCCAGCCCGGCGACTGGGGCGTGGCCGGTCACCGGGTCCTCGATACGCTGATCGGCGGTGGCCTGGCCCTGCTCGGCGGCTATCTGTTGTGGCCGAAGGTTGACCGCGGCGAGCTGGTGGATGAGCTGGCCACTGCCCTGGAAGCCGACCGGCTGCACCTCGGGGCCGTGTTGGAAGGTTCGGTTCATCCCTCCGACGCCCCCGATGCCGCCGCGGTTCGCACGTTGCACGAGAAGGCCGGGCTGGCGGTGGCCAACGCGCAGACCGCCTTCCAGCGCCTTCTGGGTGAACCGGCCCGGAGCCGACGCCAGTCGGAGGCGTTGTGGTCGGTCACCGATGCCGCCCGACGGACGTTTCTGGCCACCAGTTCGCTCGAAGGTCACCTGGGCCCGGGCGACGACACCCCGCCCCGCCCCCGGCTGGATCGGGCCCGGGGGGACGCCGACCGGGCGCTGTCCGCGCTGTCCCACGCCTTGCGTCAGCACCGGGCCCCGGACCCGTCCCGGGTCGGGAAGGAAGACCTCGCCGACGCGGTGGCCGGAGTCAGCAGCGCCGCCGCCGACCTTCGGGCCCGACGGAGGGCGGAGCTGGCTGTCGATCCCACCACCCTCACCCCGCTGGCGCACCGGGCCCGGGAGGTGTCGCTGATCGCCGGAGTGTTGGAGCTCTTGGAGGTGTCGATCGGCGCGGTGAGCGACGGAGTCGAGGAGTTGAGTTCCGCCACCGCACCAGCATGATGGCCACCACCTCGGAGGCCCGGGTGGCGCCCTGATTGCCTGACGGTCGCGGTGATTGGGGGCAATTCCTGCACTACCATTTTGTTCGCAACTTGCTCGTCGCCGGGCATTGTCGGTTGGGAATCGATCGCCACATCATTGATTCCGTCGGAATCCGGGGGTCATGTCGCAGGTCAAGACCAAGAGGAGCGCAGCGGTGAACGTATCCTCGGCCCTCGACGCCCTCCGGCCGGAAATTCGATGCGCCCGATGAGCCTCTACGGAGCCGGAGACACCGACGCGTGTGACGTCACCATCATCGTGCCCTTCTACAACCCCGGTCCCCGTTTCGGATCCCATCTCGCCGACGTCGTTGAGGTCTTGGAGGGTTCAGGGTCGACCTTCGAGGTCATCGCCGTTTCGGACGGCAGTACAGAGGCCAGTCAGCAAGAAGTGGCCAAGTTCGCCGAACACGGGGTCCGGTTGATCACCATGGCCAGCAACGGCGGCAAGGGCTCGGCGCTGCGGGCCGGAATGGTGGAGGCGCGGGGCAGGTACGTGGGGTTCATCGATGCTGACGGCGACATTCCTGCCCGCACCATCACCCGATTCATCTCGCTGACCCGAACCGACGATGCTCCCGACATCATCCTGGGGAGCAAGCGGCACCCGGAGTCCGACGTGGTGTACCCGGCGTTGAGGCACATCTATTCGTGGTGCTACCAACTCCTGATCGGGATTCTCTTCCACCTGCCGGTGCGGGACACCCAGACCGGCATCAAATTCGTCCGCCGTGACGTCCTCTCGGCGGTGGTGCCGAGGATGCTGGAGAAGCGCTTCGCCTTCGACCTCGAGCTCCTGGTCGTGGCCCGGCATCTCGGGTACCGGCGGGTGGTCGAGGCACCGGTGGAGATCGGCGAGCGGTTCTCGAGCACCGTCTCGATCCATTCCGTCCGAGGCATCGTCCTCGACACCCTGGCGATCTTCTACCGCCTCCACCTCCTCAAGTACTACGACCGGCCTCATGACGTCGCCACTGCGCCCGTCAGCTCCCAGCCGTCCTCGACATCCACCCCACCGGCCACGGCCCCGACCAGATCGGGGCCGTAGGGAAGCGCGCCCGGTGGGGAGCGACGGATAGGCCATACCGCCCAGGTCGATCCCCCATCGGGGCCTCCAGCCGGAGATCGGCGCCCGCGTCGCCCCTGTTACAGTCAGCGTCGATATGACGGCGCGTCAGATTGAGGGGGGATTCGGAACCGTAGTGGAAGTGCTCCGGGCCGCGGCCTCGGTGAACGCCGACGTCGAGGCGTACGTGGAGCCGGCGGTGGGGACGACCCCGAGACGGGCGCTGACCTTCGGGCAGTGGGACCGGGCTGCCGACGGCGTGGCCGGAGTGTTGGCCGAGAGGGGAGTGACCCGCGGCTCCGTGGTCTGCCTGATGCTGCCGTCCTCCCTCGACTACATGGTCGGCTTTGCCGCCGCCACCCGGTTGGGGGCCATCACCTCGGGGATCAACCCTCGGCTCGGGGTTCATGAGGTCAGATCGATCTTCGATCGCACCCGGCCGGCGGTGACCATCATCGATGACGGTGCCGACCGGCCCGATGGACCGGCGGGGGCGGTGATGAACCGGGCGGAGCTGGTGCAGGCCTCGGCCGGACCTCCGCCCGCCCGGTGGCCGGATCTGGAGCCGAGCGATCCGGTCGCGGTGGTGTGGACCAGCGGGACCACCGGACTCCCGAAAGGCGCGGTCTTCGATCATCGACGGCTGGCCGCGGTGGCGGCCGGCACCGATGTCCTGTCGGAGCCGGGTGACCGCCGGCTCTCCCCGTTGCCATTCGCTCACGTTGGTTCCATGACCCGCACCTGGGACGAGGCCGTCCACGGGGTGACCACGGTGATCACCCCCACCCCCTGGAAGGCCGCCGACTGCCTCGTGGTGATGGTCGAAGAACGGATCACCGTCGGCCAGGGTGTCCCCACCCAGTGGGCCCTGATGCTGGCCGAGCCCGCGCTCGACACCGCCGATCTCTCGTCGCTCCGGGTGGTGGGCACCGGCGCCGCCCGGGTGCCGGCCGAGCTGGTGGCGGCCATGCGAGATCGGTTCGGCGTCCCGGTGGTCGTCCGCTATACCTCTACCGAAGCCTCGCTCGGCACCGGGACCGTCCCCGGGGATCCCGACCAGGTGGTCGCTACCACCGTCGGTCGTCCGGTTCCCGGGGTGTCGCTGGCCATCGTCGATGAGGGCGGTGCGGAGGTCGGTGCCGGGGAAGTCGGGAGGGTGCGGGTCCGATCCGGGGCGGTAATGCTCGGTTATTGGGGTGGGCCTTCCACCGGCCCGGGCATCGACGGGGTTGCCTTCGACGCGGCGGCCACCCGGTCGGTGCTCGACGACGAGGGCTGGCTGACCACCGGCGACTTCGGCTTCGTCGACGCCGACGGCAATCTCCATCTGGTCGGGCGGGCCAACGAGATGTACATCCGAGGGGGGTACAACGTCTACCCGGCCGAGGTGGAGGCAGTGCTCTCCGCCCATCCGGCGGTCGCCCAGGTGGCGGTGGTGGGCACCCCCGACCCGGTGCTCGGCGAGATCGGGGTGGCCTTCGTGGTGCCGGCCCCTGACTCCGATGTGTCCCTGGCCGACCTCCGGTCCTGGGCGGCGGGGTCGCTGGCCGACTACAAGTCGCCCGACCGCCTGGCGCTGGTCGAGTCCCTGCCGGTCACCTCGATGATGAAGGTGGACAAGCGGGTCCTGGCCGGACCGGCCGCCGAGGCGGCCGGCGGCGATCGCTATCTGCAAACCACAACCACAGCGAGGAATTCATGAGCGACCGATCCGTACCTGCCACCGGGGGAGTCACCGACGACCCCATCCGGCTGGGGACCATGCTCTACACCCTGGTGGAGCCGCACAAGGGACAGGAGGTGACCTACAACCGCTGGTACGAGCGCGACCACTTCTACGCCGGTTGCCAGATCGGCGCCTACAACTTCTCCGGTGCCCGCTTCGTGGCCACTTCCGACCTGAAGGAGCTGCGGCTGCCCCAGGGCCCGTCGCCGATCACCGCTGACCCCCAGGTCGGTACCTACCTGGGGGTCTACTACGTCCTCGACGGTCACCACGCCGAGTGGAACCGGTGGGCGGTGGACCAGGTCAACGTGCTCCATGCCGCCGGGCGGATGTTCGACCAGCGCGACCACATCCACACCGGCCTCTACCGGTTCGAGTGGGAGCAACGGCGTGACAGCGACGGGGTCCCGGCCGAGCTGACGCTCGACCACCGGTTCGCCGGCATGGTGTCGGTGTTCGTCGAGCCGGTCGACGGGGTGGACCCGGCCGAGTTGTCCGCCTGGTATCGGGACGTCCTTCTCCCTTCGGTGCTCCCCGGTTCGCCGGCTGCCACCGTGCTGGCGTTCTCACCGCTGCCCCTCCTGGCCGATGCGCCCGGTGATGTGCCCCGGGATGCGGCGGCCGACCGGCGCTTGTTGCTGCTGTGGTTCCTCGATGACGCACCCGCAGATTCGTGGGGTCAGCTCTTCGCCGGGCAGGGGGAGGCTTTGGGGTCTTCGGGGTTGGGCCGGCTGCTGTGGGCTTCCCCCTTCATCGGGACCATCCCGGGGACCGACACCTACACCGATCAGTTATGGTCCGAAAGTTGAAGGCCGAGCGGGACGGAGGACCCATGACCGACTTCATCGAAGAGCTGGCGGAGCGGACCACCGGTCGCGGCTGGGTGGGTGCACCGTCGCTGTGGGAACTGATCGAGCGCCGGTCGGCCCGGACTCCCGACGCGGTCCTGGCCCGGGAGGACACCGGACGTCAGATGACCTACGCCGAGTACCGCCGAGCCTGCCTGGTGGCGGCCGCCGGTCTGTGGACCGACTTCTCAGTGGGCGAGGGGACCCCGGTGAGCTGGGAGCTACCCACCTGGATCGAATCCCTGGTGCTGGTGGGGGCCCTCGCCCGATTGGGGGCCCGACAGAACCCGCTCATCCCCATCTACCGGAGCCGGGAGGTCGGCTTCATCACCGAGCAGAGCGAGGCGTCGCTGCTGGTCGTGCCCACCATCTACCGGGGCTTCGACTACGCGGCCATGGCCCGGGAGATCGCCACCGAGCGGCCGGAGATGCGGGTGCTGGTGGCCGACCGTTCGCTGCCCGAGGGCGACCCGGCCGATCTTCCTCCTGTGCGGCAGTTACCGGAGTTTGCCGCCGATGCGCCGATCCGCTGGCTCTTCTACACCTCGGGCACCACCGCCGATCCCAAGGGCGCCCAGCACACCGACCTCACGGTGATGGCCTCGGCCCTGGCCATGGCCGAGTGCCTGGACATGAACGCCGACGACGTGTCCGCGCTGGTCTTTCCCTTCACCCACATCGGCGGCATCGCCTGGTTGATGGCTGCCATGTTCACCGGATGCACCCTGTTGGTCACCGAAGCGTTCGACCCGATCGCCACCCCGTCATTCCTGGCCGCCAACGGCGTCACCGTGGCCGGGTCGGGCACCCCGTTCCACCTCGCCTACCTGACCGCTCAACGGGCGGCCGGCCAGGAATCGATCTTCCCCCGGGTGCGCTCGTTTCCCGGAGGCGGCGCCCCCAAGCCGCCCCAACTCCACTACGACCTGAAGGCGGAGATCGGCGGCATCGGCATCGTCTCGGGCTACGGGCTCACCGAAGCCCCCATCGTGGCGATGGCCCGGACCTTCGATCCGGATCAGAAGCTGGCCGACACCGAGGGCCCCGCCACCCCCGGGGTGACCCTCAAGGTGGTGGACCTCGACGGGAAGGTGGCTCCCGCCGGGGTGGAAGGCGAGATCCGGGTGAAAGGGCCCCAGGTCATCACCGGCTACCTCGATCCCTCCCTCGACGCCGATGCGTTCGACGATGAGGGGTTCTTCCGGAGTGGCGACCTCGGGATCGTCGACGCCGACGGCTACGTCACCATCACCGGCCGGTTGAAGGACGTCATTATCCGCAACGGCGAGAACATCTCGGCCAAGGAAGTCGAGGATCTCCTCTACTCCCACCCGGCGGTGGCCGACGTCGCGGTCATCGGTCTGCCCGACGCCAAGACGGGGGAGCGGGCCTGCGCGGTGGTGGCGGTCAATGAAGGCGAGATCTTCTCGTTCGACGACATGGTCTCGTTCCTGAAGGAGGGGGATCTTCGGGTCCAGGCCATTCCCGAGCAGCTCGAACTGGTTCCGGCGGTGCCGAGGAATCCGGCTGGGAAGATTCTCAAACACAAACTGCGTGAAGAGCTCGCGCCGTCTTCGAAACCAAGGAGTAGTACATGAGCCCGATCAAACGAGTGACGCTGGGCCAGGGTGGCAGCGAACACGATGCCGCCGATGCCGCCATCAGCGGCTTCGTCGGTCGTCGGTTCACCGGCAAGGTGGCGGTGGTCACCGGGGCGGGGTCGGGCATCGGCCAAGCGGTGGCTCTGCGGCTCGCCGCCGAGGGGGCGGAGGTGGCCGCGCTCGACATCGCCGAGGAAGGTTTGAAGTCGACGGTCGAACAGATTGCCGCGGCCGGTGGTCAGTCGGTCGCCGTGAGTTGCGACGTGACCTCCGAAGAATCGGTGATCGCCGCCGTCGCCACCACCGTCGAGGCATTCGGGCCACCCACGGTGGTGTGCAACGTGGCCGGCATCGGTGGTTTCTTCAACACCGTCGACATGCCCCTCGACCGCTGGGAGAAGATCCTGGCCGTGAACCTGACCGGTACGTTCCTGGTCTGCAAGGCGACCCTTCCCTACCTTCTCGAGCACGGCGGGTCCATCGTCAATGTGGCATCGAATACCGCCCTCATGGGGCAGGCGTACTCCGCCGCCTATTGCGCCTCGAAGGCCGGGGTCCTGATGTTTTCCAAAGCCCTGGCCGCCGAGTACCTCAGCCGGAGAGTGCGGGTGAACGTGATCGCCCCCGGCGGGGTGGACACCCCGTTGGTGGGTACGTTCGACCTTCCCGAAGGGGGCGACTTCAACGAGCTCAAAAAGATCATGTCGCCCCTGGGGTTCTCGACCCCGGCCGAGATGGCCGGATCGGTCGCCTTTCTGGCCTCGGACGAGTCCTCGTACACGACCGGCGCGGTGCTGTCGGTCGACGGGGGACTCACCATCTGAGGGGCGGCGTCAGGTCCGGAATCCAACTCTGCTGGGTGTCGCGTAGAACGTTTGCTACACTGGGTGGATGACCGATCTCTCAGTGCGTGAGCTTCGTAACGACGTCAGCGACGTGCTGCGGCGGGTGGAGGCGGGGGAGTCGTTCCGAGTGACGGTGGCGGGCCGACCGGTGGCCAACCTGGCACCGCTCGACCGCCGGCCTCGCTTCGTCTCGCGGGAGGAGTTCATCACCTGGCCCTTGGCCGACTCCGGGTTGCGGGACCAGTTACGGGAGATCGACCCTGACACCACCGATGATCTCGGTGACCCGGGAGGATGGGGCCCTCATGGCCGGTGAATCAGCTCACCCGGCGGGTTTGGTCGACACGTCGGTGCTCATCTCCTGGGAGCAGGGCCGACCGTCGCTCGAGTCTCTCCCAGCTTTGTTGACGACGTCGGCTATCACAGTCGGCGAGCTACGCGCTGGCGTATTGGCCGCCCCGGACAGCCCGACTCGGATCATGAGGCTTCGCATCCTTCGACGGGCGGAGACGCTGTCGCCTCTCCCGGTTGACGATGACGTTGCCGACGCTTGGGCGGCCCTGCGGGTGATGCTCTCCGAGTCAGGGCGCCGGATGGCTATCAACGACTCGTGGATCGCGGCCACCGCCATTGCCCACCAACTCCCTCTCGTTACTCATGACTTGGATTTTGACGGCGTTCCCGGGCTTGACGTGGTGCGGGTATGAGCGGTTGGTGCCCCGGCCTGAATTCTCCGGCGGGCCACCGGCGGGCTGAATCCTGGATGGATCCTGAGCCTACGACCCCTCAAGGCTGCATCAAGATGTATGATGCGGTGATGCGGACGACGGTAGATCTTCCTGACGACCTCCACCGAGCGGCCACCTCGCTGGCTCGGGACCGGGGCCAGAGTCTGAGTCAGACGGTGAGCGAGCTGATGCGACAAGCGTTACGCCCCGAGACGGAAGGTGATCGGGTGGGGATTGACCCCGTAACCGGCCTGCCGTTGGTGTGTCTTGGGACTCCGATCACCACCGAGATGGTACGAACCGCGGTTGACGAGGAATGACAGTTCTTTTGGACAGCAATGTTCTTGTCGCTCTCACGGTCGGCGATCATGTCCACCACCAGTCGGCGACCCGTTGGTGGGCCCACTCGGCTGATCCTTTTGCCACCTGCCCCATCACCCAGGGAGCACTGCTTCGTTTGCTACTTCGTCAAGGATTGGGCAGCAGTGAGGCAGCCCGAGCCCTGAGTCTGTTGTGCAACCACGAGCGCCACACCTTCTGGCCCGACAGCCTCAGTTATGACGATGTCGATCTGATCAACGTGCTCGGGCACGGGCAAGTGACCGATACCTATCTGGCTTCGCTTGCCCGCACCCATGAGGCTCAATTCGCGACGTTTGACCAGGAGCTGGTGCGAAGCCACTCCGACGTCGCAACCCTGGTCCCGCTTGTCTGACAGCAGCCTTCCGTCGGCTCATGGGAGCCGGCTGGGTAGATCAACGGTTGTCTTCATTCTGGTCCGAACCCGCATCAGGGAATCCTGGTAGCAAGGCATATGAGCGAAGACACAGTCGCCGATCTATTGCGAGGCCGGGCTGGTGACAGCCACCCGGCGCTGCTCTTCGAGGACGAGCACTACTCGTGGGCCGAGTTTGTCGCCGCCGCGGGCACCCGCTCCCGGATGTCACTCGCACTTCGTCGGGAGGGGCCCTTCCATATTGGCATCCTCCTCGACAACGTGCCCGAGTTCCTCTTCTGGATCGCCGGCTCGGCGCTGGCCGGGGCCACCACGGTGGGCATCAACCCGACCCGCCGGGGGGAGGAGTTGGCCCACGACGTCCGCCATACCGACTGTCAGTTGATCGTCACGGACGCTGATCACGCTCCACTCCTCGAAGGGCTTGACACCGGCGTGGAGCCCGAGCGGGTGGTGCTCATCGACGATCCCTCCTACCCGGAGTCGATCGCCGCCCAGGCCGGGGGAGGGCTTCCGCTCGTCGAGGTCAGAGCGGCCGACCGCCTGCTCCTCCTGTTCACCTCGGGCTCCACCGGAGCGCCCAAGGCGGTGGTCTGCACCCAGGGCCGACTGGCCGCCATCGCCTCCCGAACCCCGGAGATGTTCGGCATCACCCGCGACACCGTCACCTACCAGTCGATGCCGCTGTTTCACGGCAACGCGCTGATGGCCAACTGGGCTCCCGTCCTCGGCCAGGGGGCAACCATGGCCATGGCCCGGAGGTTCTCGGCTTCCGGGTTTCTTCCCGACGTGCGTAGATTCGGAGCTTCGTTCTTCAACTACGTGGGCCGATCGTTGGCCTACGTGCTGGCCACCCCCGAGGCCCCCGACGACGCCGACAATCCCCTGCGGTTGGGCTTCGGCACCGAGGCATCGGCCCGGGACATGGAGACATTTAGCCGCCGGTTCGGATGCGCCCTTCTGGAGAACTACGGCTCGAGCGAAGGGGCCATCAGCACCCAGAAACCGCCCGGCGCGCCGGCCAACTCCATCGGGCTCTCGCCCCCGGGGATGGACGTGGCCATCGTCGACCCCGCGACCTTGGCCGAGTGCCCTCCGGCCCGCTTCGACGCTGACGGCCGACTGGTCAACGCCCATGCGGCCATCGGTGAGATCGTGGGACGGAACGCCGTCAGTTCTTTCGAGGGGTACTACAACAACGCCGAAGCCGACGCCGAGCGGATACGCCACGGTTGGTACTGGAGCGGTGACCTCGGCTACCGGGACGAGGACGGGTGGCTCTATTTCGCCGGCCGCGGCGGGGACTGGCTTCGGGTCGACAGCGAGAACTTTGCCGCCGCCCCCATCGAGCGGA
>Ga0307372_10008691_pt1 | contig 14204 bp, 11 predicted proteins | sample OX1MG_FD_202533 | JGI IMG/M metagenome (GOLD analysis project Ga0307372, IMG submission 202533) | Soil microbial communities from Risofladan, Vaasa, Finland - OX-1 | ecosystem: Environmental > Terrestrial > Soil > Coastal area > Acid sulfate soil | place: Finland: Risofladan, Vaasa | collected...
CAATTAGGCTAGGCAGGAATGCTCCACCTTTAAACCGTGGGAAACGAATGGGAAAACGAACCAGGCAATTCTTTTTTTTCGCGCTGTTATTTTGGCCGCTTGTCTCGATCTGCCAGACCCCGAACCCAGCTCCGTACCGGCTTTATGGCGGCATCTCTTACTACGCCAATTCGTTCAATGGCGTGCCCGGGGCGCGTTCTTCGATCTTGGGATGGGATACGTCCGCGGAGTTCCCCGCATGGCGCAACCTGCGATTCAAACTGGATTTTTCAGGGACTACGGGTGAAAGCGGCGGCGCGTCGCAGAAGGCGATGTTCTTTCTGGCCGGGGCCCAGTACGAGCACACGTTCGGGCGGGAGAGGGCATTTGCTCATGCGCTTGTAGGTGACATGGGAATTACCCGCGAATGGGGGCCGAACAGCCACCCGGGAATGACGGCGTCGTTTGCGGCAGTTCTGGGCGGCGGAGTGGATACGCCCCTGAGCCGCCACTTCGCATGGCGTGTCGAAGGCGATATGAACCATACCAACCTGGATCTGGTTGCTCTCAACGAACATCAGCTCCCCATTGCATCGCCCGGCTTGCCCCGATTCATCGGCCGGATCTCGACAGGCGTGGTATGGACGCCGAAGCTGGGCAGTGCGGTTCAGGAGAGTAACTCGCACGGAGAGCCGCCGGAAACCGATGTCATCGTAGAAGACAGGAATTCATTCGGCCACTGGCACATTTTTGCGTACACCTGGTGGAGTTATTTCCACGTGGCGGGAGTGGAATACGACCGCAACAGTTGGGGAAAATTCCTCGGGGCGCGGATGGATTACGTTGCGGAGATCCTTCCGGTGGCGATTCTCGAGCAGCCGAGCCAGGCCGACCAGTGGGGAGATCCCCTCACGCCCACCACCGGACACACCACGAATGCGGGAATGGGGATTTCGCCCATAGGAGTGCGATTGCTCTGGTTCGACGGAGGCCGGGTCCAGCCGTATTTCAGCATGAAGGGCGGAATGATCGCCTTCTCAAACAAGGCGCTGTCTCCATACGGATCGTATGAGAATTTCAGCCTGCAGGAGATGGTGGGAGCGCAGATCCGGCTGACAGACAAGTGGGACCTTCGAGCAGGAGTTAGCGATTTTCATTTTTCCAACGCGTTCCTGGTGCCGAACAATCCGGGAATCGACGAGATGATGTGGGACGGGGGGCTGGTGTACCGCTGGCACATCCGGCGGAACGGGCGCTAGTCCACCACGCCGGCGTCGCGGGTGGGCCAACGACGGTTCCGGCGTCTGAGAAGTTTCTTGTGGGCGCCCCTGATTGGAATGGATTCAATTTGTTGTGGCGCAAGATTCCCTTGCATGCTATCCTTGCGCGCATATCCCTTTAATCCCATGAAACTCCCGGTCTATCGAGCTACTCCTAACACCGCTTTATTCTGCGTGGCCATTGTTACGGCAGCGAACTTGTGTGTCGCTCCAAGCCTTGCGCAGGCGGCAAGCGGAACTACCGGGAAAAAACCTGCGAACTATGCGGGCGAAGCAGTTGTAGTTGAAAAATATGAGACCACTTATCGATACAACTCGGATGGCACGGGTGAGACAGACACGATGGTGCGGGCGCGCGTCCAAAACGAAGCCGGTGTCCAGCAATTAAGCGTTCTTGCATTTCCGTACGCGTCGGCGACCCAAAAGGCACTGTTTACAGAAGTGGTAGCGCATCACGCGGACGGTACGTCGACTGAGACTCCGGGAACAGACGCCATGGAGATGCCTGCTCCTATCACGCAGGAGGCGCCGCTCTACTCTGACCTGAAGACGCTCCAGATTCCTGTGAGAAGCCTACGCCCCGGCGACGTACTGGAGTATGAAGTCCGCATTCAGCTCCAGGATGCCGAGGCTCCATCTCAGTTCTGGGGAAGTTACCTCTTCCCAAAAGGGATGGTGTTTCTTTCAGAAAAGCTGACTTTGGACGTGCCGTCGGCCAAGTACGTTCAGCAATGGAGCGCGAAGATTCAGCCAACGGTGTCCGAACAAAGCGGACGCCGTATCTATGTCTGGCAGACAAGTCAACTAAACCCGACCGCGTCGGAGAAGAAAGATGCAGAAGAGACTCCGGCTGCAAAACCTGTCCAGCCGGATGTAGCGTGGACAACGTTTCACACCTGGACGGAGGTCGGCGACTGGTACCGCGGCCTGGCTGCATCGCGAGCGGTGGCAAACGATGCCATTCGGGCGCAAGCGAACGAAATCACCAGGGACGCAAAAACGCCTGAAGAACAGCTCCAAGCCATCTACTCATTCGTATCCGAGCGGATCCGCTACGTCGGGATCGACTTTGGCGTAGGCCGTTACCAGCCGCATCCGGCGCCCGAAGTGCTGGTCACGCGCTATGGCGACTGTAAAGACAAGGACACTCTGTTCGAAGCACTGTTGAAGGCGAAAGGGTTCACAGCCGCCCCGGCGCTTATCGGAGTGAATCTGGAACTGGTTCCCGGACTGCCATCGCCTTCACTGTTCAATCACGTGATCACGGCGATCGAATTACCTTCTGGACGGGTCTGGGCTGATACAACGCCCGGGGTCACGCCTTTTCAGCTCCTGGTTGCGCCGCTGCGGGATAAACAGGCCCTGCTGATTCCCACGGCGGGAGCGGCACATCTTGAGCGAACGCCAGCGAAACCGCCCTTCCCTTTTACCGACAGTTTCGCAGCCACAGCCAAGCTGACCCGGGAAGGCGATCTCTCGAGCCACGTCGATCTTGCCTACAGGTCCGACAGCGAGATCTTTGTTCGCCTGATCGCGGTGAACCTGGCACCGGTGCAGTGGGACAAGGGCACGCAACTCCTCGCCAACGCCATGGGATTCAGCGGCACCACGAGCAATTCCCAGTTCGACCATCCCGAAAACACAACCCAACCGATGCACGTTTCGTATGACTACAGCAAAAAGCCATTCGGCGATTGGAACAACTTCCGCATCGTTGCGTTGCTTCCGGCAAATCCGCTACCCGCGGCCCCTGACAAGGAACCTACGGACGACATTGATCTGGGAGCGCCGCGCACTGAAACGGCAGTCAGCCGCATCCAGCTTCCGGCCGGATTTGGAGCCGATCTGCCGGATGCGATCCATGTAAAAACAGCGTTCGCAACCTTCGACAAGACCTACCGGGTAGAAAACGGCGAGCTCACCATACAGCGACAAATCGTGGTGCTGGAGGGCAAGTTACCGGCGAAGTTCTGGGAGGACTACAAGAAATTCGCCGAGGCTATTTCGCTGGGGCCGGAGCCCTGGATTCAGCTCACGTCGACTTCAACGAGCGGAACGGGACCGCAGCCGCCCAAACCCGGTGAGAACAATCCGGAGGCGGCCACGCTGATCACCGAGGTGCAGGAATTGGAACGCGAGGGGGACTGGCCGCCCACTCTCGCCAAACTTGATGAAGCCAAAAAACTCAACCCCAATCAGCCGTTTCTTTGGAGCAATTACGGCTATGTCGCCATGATCCAAGGCCATCGTGACGAAGCCGACAGAGATTTTCAACATGAACTGTCTCTTTACCCCAAGGAAGTATTCGTAGTACGTCTCTATGCTTCGTTTCTTATGGGAACGAGAGATGCCGATAAGGCACAATCCGTCCTCCAGACATATTTTGACGGCGATCCGTCCGATCCGCAGATTGCATTGATGCTCGCCGGATTGCAATCGCGGAAGGATCTCCCTGGAGCTATCGCAACTCTGCGCAAAGCCAATGCGGCAAAGCCGGGCGATATCAACCTGCAAACAGGATTGGCGGATATGCTGATTCGCGCAGGGGAAAAGCAGGAAGCGGCGGCCGTAGCATCGAAAGCTCTTTCCGCCGCGGGCGACGATCCCAACCTGCTGAACAACGGCGCGTACATGCTGGCCGAGGCGGATGGGGACCTTGCGGTCGCGGAGAAGAGTTCCCGCCACTCCCTGGAGGTTCAGGAAACAAAGATCGCCGGGGAGCAGGTGGGAGAAGCGAACCAGAACAGCTTCAGCCGGACCTCACTTTTGGTGGCCAGCTGGGACACGCTCGGCTACATCCTGGCAAGAGAGAAAAAATTCGAAGAGGCGCTGAGGTACCTGGAACCGGCATGGAACAACGATCCGAGCCTCACGATTGGACTGCACTACGGCGAGGCGCTTGAGGGCGCAGGGCGGGAGGCGGACGCAAGGCACATCTACCTGCTGACGCAGTCGCCGGCGCAGGGCCACGCCGGGAGCCGACCCGATGCCGATGAGCTCACCGCCGACCTCAACCGTCTGCACCTGGCCGCGCCTAAAAAACCAAATGGTCTGCCCGGCCCCGATCCGCTGCAGTTGGCAAGGACATTTCACGTGCCGCTGGCCCGTGCCTGCAAGGGATTCGAATCTTCGACTGTGCGCATGCAGTTCGCATCCACTGGATTGCCCGACGTCCTTCCCGTGAGCGGCGCAGCCGTGGCCGACCCAACGGTCGAGAAAATCAGGAATCTCACTTTCCCGCGCTTCGTTCCCGAGAACTCGAAATCGACAATCCTCCGCGACGCGATTTTCACCTGTTCCGCGTCCAGCTCCCAAGGGGAAGTGGTGTTAATGCCAATGGGCCCGATCGCCGCGGAGCGGGCTAGCCAGTAATCGGGAGAATTGTCGTCAATCCACTACGCCGGCGTCGCGGGTCGGCCAATAAACAAATACTGCCTTGCCGTAAATCAAGTCGCGGTCGACGGGACCGAACTCGCGGCTGTCGGACGAGATGGAGCGGTGGTCGCCCATCATGAAGTACTCGTCCTCGGGGATAACCAAATCCGGCATAGAGCGGGTATCGCGGTACCTGTCCGGAACGTAGGGCTCGGGGAGAAGTTTGCCGTTCAGGTACACGCGCCCCTGGTCGATACGGATGTGATCGCCGGGAAGGGCGATGACGCGCTTGATGTAGCTTTTTTCGGGGTCGCGGGGGTAGCGGAAAACCACAATGTCGCCGCGGTGAATATCCTCGAAATGGTATACGAACTTGTTGATGAAGAGGCGGTCGCGGTCCTCTAAGCCGGGCAACATGCTGGTGCCTTCTACGCGCACGGGCTGGTAGAGGAACATGATGATCAGCACCGAGATGGCGACAGAGATGAGGACGTCGCGGACCCAGAGATAAACGCCGTTAGCGACGCGATCGGGTTCTGCCGCCGGGGCAGGCGCGACGGCGATTGGAGGTTCCGGGGCCGGTGTGATGGAGGAATGCGGGTCGTCGGGCAGCATGCTTCTCTATATCCAGATTACTCGCATCCGAGGCTTCCCGGCGGGCAGAGAATGCGGGCGCGGTTAGGTTTGTGCATGGGCCTGGGCTGGTCGGGCGCCGGGACAAGGACGGTGGCTCCCGCAGCGGCGGCGGCAGACAGGCTTTCCTCTTCGAGAATCAATGGTCGCTGGAGAACCATTTCGACCTGGGTGCCGGCGGGAATGTTGACGTCTGCGCCGCGAGTAAAGAGGCTCACGAGTCCCGCTGCGGCGGCGCCTCCGGCCAGCCCGGCAATGCCGCCGGCCAAAGGATGGCCGCTGCCCAGCCCTGCCAGCGAACCCACCGTGCCGCCGGCCGGAATGCTGACCTCGGCGACCTTCCCCATATTGCGGGTTTTGTCCCCATCCTGCTCGATGGTTCCCTCGCTATCCTTGACCTTTTGCTTACTGGCGCCGGGCAGACTGTCCACCAGACCGGGAATCTCCACCACGGAGCCGTTGGGAAAGATCATGGAAGTAAAGTGCATGTCGAGCTGGGCTCGGCCTTTAACATGGCCGGCGCGCTGCACCCGATCCACCACGCCCTGCACGTAAACGCCTACCGGGATGACAACGCGATTGCCGACCACCGCCGGGAAAACTGAGCTGAGGTACACGCCATCTCCGGGGCGTGCGCTTTTGGTGTTTACCGAGCTGCGCAACTGGAGCAAAATCTTGGTCCCGGCGGGAACCATGACGGTCTTTTTTGCCGGCGCAGGCGGCGGAGAGGGCGACGGCGGGGAGACGAGGGCTTGAGCGGCCTCTGTTGCGGGAGCGGGCTGGCCGCCCGGCGCAGGCTCCTGAGCCAAAACCTGCCCGGCCAGCGCAGCGGCGGCAACCCCGGCTGCCAACCATGTTCGACACACCATGCCCGAATGCCTCCGTGTCCCTCAATGCGATAGACGGGAAATCCCGTCCCAAGGATAGCCCGGTTCGGGGGCGCTGCCATCAAATTTTCGGCCGCCCATCTCAAGCAGGAGCCGGGGAGAGGCGCTACGATGCTGTCACGATGTCTGACAGGGATGCTGCGCCTTTATCTTCTCCTCGCGACGATGCAAGAACCCCATTTGCTCGTGCGATCGGTGTGCTCCGCGAGGCCATTCAGGCGCGCGCCTTCCCGGGGTGCGCATTCGGAGTGCTGGCCCCCGGTGGCGTGGTGCTGGAGAACGCGCTGGGCAGGTTCACTTACGAGGAGAATTCGCCCGCGGTTACCGCGCAGACGGTCTTCGACGTGGCCAGCGTGACCAAGGTGGTTTCAACTACAGCCGCGGCCATGCTGCTCTATCAACAGGGGCGGCTCGATTTGGAAACGCCGCTGGCCGATCTTCTGCCGGGGTTTGTGGTGGGCCGCCCACCGGGAACATTCGCGCGCCAGGTGCGTCTGCGCCACCTGCTGGCGCACAGTTCGGGGCTGCCGGGCTATGTGGAGTTCTTCCGCCAGCACCCCAGCGCTTCCGGCCTGCTCCGCGCCTGCCTGGAGTTGCCGGTCGAATCGCCGCCCGGATCGCGCGCAGAGTATTCCGATCCCGGTTTCATCCTGCTGGGTAAAGCCCTCGATGTGATCCTGGGCGAACCCTTTCATGGATGGGTACAGCGCGAGGTTTTTGAGCCGCTCGGCATGAGCGCCAGCATCTTCTGCCCGCGGCCTTCCATGAGGGCGTTCATTCCTCCTAGTGAGGAAGACACTGGGTTCCGTCATCGCGTGATTCAGGGCGAAGTGCAGGACGAGAACGCATTCGTGCTGGGAGGCGTGGCAGGGCATGCGGGACTCTTCACCAACGTGCGCGATCTGCTCCTGCTGGCGCGTGAGATCCTCGCCGCAGGAGGGCATCCGTCCGTTGCCGACAAGGCCAGGCTGCTTCATCCGGCCACCGTGGAGTTCTTTGCGGAGCGCCAGCCGCCCGAGGGCAGCACCCGCGCGCTGGGATGGGATACTCCGAGCGAAAATTCGTCGGCCGGCCGGCATTTCTCCAGCCGCTCCATCGGCCACCTGGGATACAGCGGTTGCTCGCTCTGGATCGATCGTGAGTCGGGGGTTGCGGCGGCGCTGCTCACGAACCGGACCTGGCCCGATCGGGCCAGCCAGGTAATTCGGCAGGTGCGGCCCGCGTTCCACGACGCCGTCCGCGAAGCGCTCTGAATTCCGGTGCTACTCGCCGGAGACCGGTCCAGGTTCGGTGTCGGGTTGCTGCCCGGATCTTGCCCGGGAAGCCAAGTCCAACAGTGAATCGTTTAAGTAAGCATCCGGGCCGCGCGCCGCGCGTAACGTGATTAGAACCAGAAGAATTCTTTTCCTCTTGATTGAAGTTGCAGTTACAATCTAAATAAGGATACTTCTGATGTTAAGCCCTTCCTCGACGCAAGAGAACGCCATCGCACCAATTCAACAGGCCGCAAAGAAAGACCCGGCGTCCTTGCTCCAGCACCTCACCACAGAGAGCCAGAACGAAGCATCCGAGGGGTTCGACACCAAGTCTGCCCTCGAAATTGCCCGCATCATCAATCACGAGGACGCGAAAGTAGCTGCCGCAGTAAAGAAGGCGCTGCCGGAGATCGCGCAGGTGATCGACCAGGTGGCACGTTCCATGCGAGACGGCGGCAGGCTCATCTATATCGGCGCGGGTTCGAGTGGGCGCATCGCGGCGCTAGACGCATCGGAGTGTCCTCCCACCTACTCCACCGCTCCCGGCCAGGTGCAGTACATTATGGCGGGCGGCCCCAAGGCCCTCGCGTCAGCCGTCGAAGTGAACGAAGATTCGGAAGAGCTGGGCCAGCGCGACATCGCGCGGCGCCGGCCAACGCGCAAGGATGTAGTCGTCGGCGTGTCCGCCTCCGGACGCACGCCCTACGTTGTGGCCGCAACGGCCTATGCCCGCGCTCGCGGAGCATTTACCGCCGCGGTCACGTGCAACCAGGGCGCGCCGGTTTCCGAGGCTGCGGATATTTCCATCGTCGCCGAAGTCGGCCCCGAAGTTGTGTCCGGTTCCACCCGCATGAAAGCCGCCACGGCGCAAAAGATGATTCTGAACATGATCACCACCGGGGCGATGACGCGGCTCGGCTACGTCTACGAGAACCTGATGGTGAACGTGCACATGCAGAACTCCAAGCTGGTGGAGCGCGGCATCCGCATTCTGATGAAGGCGTGCAACATCGACCGGCACACGGCGGTGGAGACCATCAAGAGCGCGGGGCGCAGCGTGCCGGTTGCGCTGGTGATGCTGAAGGCGAAGGTGGACAAGCCGGAGGCGGTGCGGCGGCTGGCCAAGAGCGACGGAAACGTGCGGCTGGCCATCGAGGATAATGTCCTGGAGCTCTAGTCTTCGGTTTTCAGTTTGGTTTTGTTTCAGGTGGCGCGGCGCTGGCTGCGCCATTCCGTTTTCAGGCCGCCCCATCCGTTACACTTTCCCCGATTGCATTCCTCGAGGCACATGAGTTCTCCCGCCCAACTCGACCGCGACGTCTCCTGGATGAAACGCGCGCTGGAGCTGGCCAGGCGCGGCATCGGCGTGACCGCACCGAATCCGGCGGTGGGTTGTGTGATCCTCGATTGCGCGGGGCAGGCCATCGGTGAAGGCTGGCACGAGTATGACCTGAAAGACCATGCCGAGGGGGTTGCGCTGCGGGAAGCACGAAAACATGCCGGAGATCGCCTGCGCGGTGGGACGGCCTACATCACGCTGGAGCCGTGCAACCATACCGGGCGCACCGGCCCGTGTACCGAGGCTTTGATAGAGGCGGGTCTCAGCCGGGTCGTCGCCGCCACCGGCGATCCCAACCCGAGGGTGGCGGGCCAAGGCATGCAACGTTTGCTTGAAGCAGGCATCGAGACAACGCTCGGGGTTTGTGAGGCCGAGGCTCGCCGCTTGAATGAGGCCTTCGCCTGCTGGGCCCGCACCGGACGCCCCTTTGTGCTGATGAAGGTGGCCATGACTCTGGATGGGCGGATTGCGCCGCCGCCAGGACTCCGTACCGCGCACGAGCCTTATTGGATCACCGGGGAAGCCGCGCGCCGTGCCGTGCAGGCGCTGCGATGGAAGGCCGACGCGGTACTGGTGGGAGTGGACACGGTACTGGCTGACGACCCGCATCTCACCGACCGCAGCGGCCTGCGCCGGCGGCGTCCGCTCCAGCGCATCATTCTTGACTCCGCCCTGCGCATGCCGCTCGATTCGAAGCTGGTGCGGACGGCACACAACGACGTGGTGATCTGCACGGTTTCAAAGGACGAGAAGAAGGCCGCCGGGCTGACCGAACGGGGGGTTCGCGTCGAAGTCCTGCCCGCCGAGTCCGGGCAGGTGCCACTGGCGGCGCTGATGGACACGCTGGGGCGCGAGAGCATCTGCACCCTGCTCACCGAGACGGGCACGCGGCTGAACACTGCGCTACTGGCGGCCGGCCTGGTGGATCGCATCCAGCTTTTCGTGAGCCCGCAGATCATGGGCTCAGACGCTGTGCCCGCTTTCAAGGGCTTGGCCTGCCCAATCGCGATAAACGCGGTGGAGGTAGACCGCTACGACAACGACATCGGCCTCACATCGCTGCTGCGCGACCCGTGGGGCACGGCGTGAGTTGGACTGTCCATCTCGATTGCGAACCTGTGGAGCATGTATCAAAATTCCGGCCTTGAAAGGGTACGACTTCCGTCGTGTCGCGGAAAGGCGACAGAATCGCGGGCCTGAGCCCCTGAGGGATGTCCTTTTGCTCGCTGACGGAATGTGTGCAACCAGCTCTACTCCGACTCCGCAGTTCGAAGGTTCCGCATCGCCAGCTTCGCTCCGATCGAGTACCCCAGAAGCGCCGCCGCCGGCCAGGTCGCAAAGAACGGTCCATTGTTGTCGATCAGCCCGCTGGGGCTGGGAATGCTGAATAGCGTCCGCGTCAGCTTCGCCGTCGCGCTGCATCCCAGGCACGCATTGGGGCCCGTCGGCATGTCCAGGATCCACAGGCAGATGATGAGCATCAGGATCAATCCCAGAAGCCAGACGTGGCTCGCCATCTCGCTCGGCTTGGCCCGGACAACGAAGTACCCAACCACCAGCGGAATCGCGATGGAGAGCGCCAGGATCAGCATCTGAGGCATCGGAGTGTTCAGCACGTATCCTGCCGCCATAAACAGGATCCATGCCCCCAGCGCGATGATCGCGTGCAGGAAGAACCCTACGATCTGCCCCGATAGCTTTTCACTGCCTGTGTCCAGTTCGTCCATCATCAGCCTTGCCATGGCTCACAACTCCTTTGCCGGCGTCCTGGGGAAACGCGCTCAGGCCCGATTGCCGTTGAATTTCTACCCCCTAAACTACACGTCGAGCCGCGAAACCACAATAATGCTTTCGTGCGGGTTCCCCCATGGACACTCCCGCTACAATAGGCCCATGTTGATCGAGGGCATCTTCGCCGCCGTCCCCACCCCGTTCTACCCTGACGAGCAGGTCTACTACCGCAAACTGGAAGCCAACCTGGCCCGTTACTCCCGGAGCCTGCTGGCCGGAATGGTGATCATGGGTTCAACCGGCGAGGCAGTTGAGCTGACAGACGCCGAATCGCGCGAGGTGCTGCGCGTTGCCGCCCAGTCCGCCGCGCCGGAAAAGGTGCTCATCGCCGGTGTGGGCAGGGAAAGCGTCCGTGCCACGGTGGAGCTGGCCGAGGCCGCCGCCGAAGCGCATTTCGATGCGGTCCTTGTCCGCACGCCGACCTATTACGCTCCGTCCATGTCCACCGCGGCCGTCCTGCATTACTTCCGCAGCGTCGCCGATCGCTCCCCGCTGCCTGTCCTGCTCTACCACATTCCCAAGTTCGTGCCCTATTCCATTCCCATTGAGGTCGCCGCCGAGCTCGCCCTTCACCCCAACATCATCGGCATCAAGGACTCGAGCGGCGACGTGAACCGCATCCGTGACCTGGTCGCCGCTACCCGCGAAACGCCGAAGCGTACGGTAACGGTTACGCCAATCTTTGAGGCGGTAACCGGGCGCATGCTGGCCGCGAAACCGGAGCCGGTTGGCGGCTTTGTGCCCGCCTCCGATCTGAACGGGGGAGTGGCCGTAGCCTCTGCGCCGCCTGCGCCGGCACTCAAGACTCGTACCCGCGAGGTGGGTTTCCAGGTCCTCTCCGGGTCGCCTGGCAACCTGCTTGATTCGCTCGAAGCCGGGGCCTCCGGCGCCATACTTGCCTTCGCCGCCTGCGCGCCCCAGGCCTGCCAGGAGATCTATCTGGCCTGGAAGGACCACGACCTCAAGCTCGCCCGCGAGAAGCAGCAACGCATCGCCGCCGCCGGCAAGCGCGTGGCCGGCGAACTTGGTATCGCCGGCATCAAGTACGCCTGCGACTTCAACGGCTTCTACGGCGGCCGCCCCCGCGCGCCGCTGCTTCCACTGTCCGCCGAGCAGAAGGCTGAAGTGGAGACGCTGATGGCCGACATCCGCAACTGAGCCGGGAACCAGCGATAGCACTGCCGGGGCATTCCGGCGGCGTTCGCATGCCTTTACGATGGACCCATGCCCGTCCAGCAGCAAGCTCCAGGGCGAAGCCGCCTGCGCGCCCATCTGGCGATCATGCGGCTCGACCACTCCATCAAGAACATCTTTGTTCTTCCGGGCATCGTGGTGCCGATGGAGATGGCCCGGGTGGAGCTGACGGGCCGGCTGGCGCTCACCATTCTGATCGGGCTGGTTTCCTGCACCCTGATCGCCAGCAGCAATTACGTGCTGAACGAGATCCTGGATGCTCCTTTCGACCGCCTTCATCCCATCAAGAGGAGCCGGCCGGTGGCCTCCGGCCAGGTGCTTCTGCCGCTGGCGTGGGTCGAGTGGCTTGTCCTTATGGCGGCGGGCCTGGCGCTGGCGCTGCGGGTGGGCCCGGAGTTCACCGCTGCCGCCGCCGCTTTGTGGGTCATGGGCTGCGTCTACAACGTGCGGCCGCTCAGAACCAAGGACGTGGTTTACCTGGACGTGATCACCGAGTCCATCAACAACCCCTTGCGCATGCTGCTGGGCTGGTACATGGTGGCCACCACGCTGGTGCCGCCCACCTCGCTGCTGGTGTCGTACTGGATGATCGGCTGCTACTTCATGGCTCTCAAGCGCTTCAGCGAGTACCGCGAGATCGGCAGCGCGGATGGGGCGGCGGCTTACCGGAAGTCATTTCGGCACTACACGGAGCGGCGGCTGCTGGAGTCGGTGGTGTTTTATGCGTCGTTCTCCATGCTGATGTTCGGGCTGTTCATTGCCCGCTACCGGCTGGAACTGATCTTCTCCTTTCCTTTGGTGGCGCTGATGATGGCCACCTACTTCGACCTGGCGTTCAAGCCCCACTCGGCAGTGCAGAATCCCGAGAAGCTGTTCCGGGAACCGCGGCTGATGGCGGAGCTGGCAGTGGTGGTTGTGGTGGTGGTGCTGATGCTGCACGTTAACCTGCCCTGGCTGCACCGGATGTTCACCTCGAGCAAGATGTAAGAGCAGGGAACAGGGAACAGGGGACGAGACTGGTCCGGGACCGAGCGGAGGCAGGTACGCGGCGCTCAGCCACCCTGGTCCCCGGCGGAGCCTGAATAGCGGAGGAGGTTACCTTTGGTGGGGAGGGGGGTGGAAGCGGTGCGAGCGGAGTCAGCGGGGCTGGCGGAGTTAGCGGCGCTCAGCCACCCTGGTCCCCAAGTGCGAGGGACCAGGGGCACCCGCCTGGGAGCCTGCGAGGTTACCTTTGGTGGAGAGGGGGGTCGCCCAGGGCAAACGCATTTGAGAATCGATTGAACCAATGAAGGTACTTTGAGGGAGCGTTTGTAGGCCCGAGGTTGTCTGTATGACGACTTCAAGGTTTTCGCAGGAGAGTTTGGCGCAGTTTGTGGAGTGTTGGGAAGGTCTTGAAGACCCTCGGTGTGGCAATGCGGGTCTGCATGATTTTCACGAATTGCTGGCGATAGGGCTTTGTTGTGTATTGTGCGGCGGTCAAGGTCCAACCGACATGGCTCTGTTTGCCCGCGCCAAGGAGCCATTTCTGCGCGGCTTTCTCACTCTGGCCAATGGTCTTCCCAGCCACGATACGTTCAATCGGTTGTTTCGCGATCTCGATCCGGACCAGTTTCGGGATTCGTTTCAGCGATTTATGGGCCAGTTCTCGGAGCAACTGCAGGGCGTGGTAGCTATCGACGGCAAGGTGTTGCGCCGTTCGTTTGATCGGGCCAGCGGCAAGTCGCCGTTGCACATGGTCTCGGCCTGGGGCTGCCAGCAGCGGTTGGTGCTGGCGCAAATCGCCACGGATGCCAAATCGAATGAGATCACCGCCGTGCCCAAGCTGCTCAAGCTGCTGACGCTGAAGGGCGCCATGGTGACGACCGACGCGCTGAACTGTCAGCGCGCCATCGCCGAGCAAATCGTGGAGCAGAAGGGCGACTATGCGCTGGCGCTGAAAGGGAATCAAGGCACGCTACATGCCGACGTAGTTCTTCTTCTGGAGGATCCGGAGTTGAAAGCGAGTCACTCCGCGCCGCTTGTAGAGGCCGATCACGGACGCATCGAGACCCGCACGGCAACGGTGTCGACCGAGATCGGCTGGCTCCAGAAACAGCACCAATGGCCAGGCCTGAAAGCGATCGGGAAGGTGGCGCGAGTACGGGAAACGGTGGAGAAAACCACGACCGAAACCGCGTACTATCTGCTCAGTTCGGAACTGACGCCGGAGCGATTCAATGAGGTTGTCCGCCAACACTGGAGCATAGAAAACAGCCTGCACTGGCGGCTCGACGTGGTGATGAACGAGGATCAGGACCGCACCCGAGCCGGGAACGGAGCACAAAATCTGGCCGTACTGCGCCACATGGTTATCAACGCCATGCAAAAAGAAGGATCAAAAGGCTCTCTGCGCGGTAAATTCAAACGCGCAGGTTGGGACGACCGGTTCTTGTTCAGGCTACTGGAGATGTTTTGAAATGCGTTTGCCCTG
>Ga0307372_10008693_pt1 | contig 14202 bp, 15 predicted proteins | sample OX1MG_FD_202533 | JGI IMG/M metagenome (GOLD analysis project Ga0307372, IMG submission 202533) | Soil microbial communities from Risofladan, Vaasa, Finland - OX-1 | ecosystem: Environmental > Terrestrial > Soil > Coastal area > Acid sulfate soil | place: Finland: Risofladan, Vaasa | collected...
GTGGGCTGCATGGAAAGTTCCTCGATGCCACCGCGATGCGGCCGGGCGAGCCGCCCCCGACCATCCGGACAATTTCCAGGCGGTCACCCTGCTCAATCCGGGTCTCATTCCAGCTCAGCCTCTTCACCACTTCGAGATTGAGTTCGACGGCCACGCGATCGGCTGGAAGCTGAAGCCACTCGATCAGCCCGGCCAGGTTCAAGCCGTCGGGAACTTCGCGCTGCTCACCGTTCAGTTGCACGGTCATGTTTTTTCCAACGGAGCAGAGCCGGGCGCAGGCGTTGAAGGCGGCTTGATTTCTCCGGCGCGAATCCGCGCGATCACCTGCCGGTGCTGCTCTTCCAGCAGCCGCATGAACTCCCGTTCATTGCCCGCCGCCAGATTCAAGAAGCCGGGGTGTAAGGTCTTGAGAGAATGGACAACAGCGCCTTGGACATACACAGCGGTTTCGATGCCCGCTTTCAGGCGTGCCTCGGTCTGAATGTGAAACAGCGTTCCTTCAAACACGACATCCGTGTTAAAACCACTCACCATGCTCCGAACCCTCGAAGCACCCCGCATTGCCTGCCAGCCCGAGCTTACAAAAATAGTAACGATGCCGGGGTTGCAAGGCAACAAGAAACTCGCGGCGGCGCCACGGATCCGAGCCGTGGAAGGCGCGTCCGGGCTGGGAGCCGGAGGAGCCGGGTAGCCCCGCAGTTGAACCTTCCGACTGAATAAGCAGCCCAAGACGAAGGAAAGCCTGTAGAATCATCCCCCGCCGACCTAGGCTCAGCGCCGCACCAGGCTCCACAAGCCCTCACATGGGGTGGATTGATCAAGCGCCCGGAAACGAGCCATCCAGCTTTCCTGATAGCCCGCGAAGGACCGGCTCTTTGAAGAACGTCTATCGCCTCACGCAAGGATGGGAGGCCGAAGCCTCCCACCTTCCGCGAACCAGCACAGGACTATCGAACTTTTACAAAGATGATCGCCAGCGTGTAGAGAGCCAGCGACTCGATGAAGATCAGGGCCAGAATCAGAAAGAGCTGAATTCCAGGCCTGGCGCTCGGATTCCGAGCCAGACCTTCGCAGGCTCCGGCAGCGGCCCTTCCCTGGCCCAGTCCACAGAGGCCCGAAGCGATGGCCATGGCGAAACCCGAGGTAATGGCCACCCAGTTAGCGCCACCCCCGGAGCTTGCCGCGGCAGCTCCTCCTTGAGCACCAAACAGCGGAGCCGTCAGCAACAGACCCGCCATCGAGGTGCAAAAGATCATAACCTTTCGCGTCATCTTTCCTCCTTAACATTAGCCCCACCCTTGCCAGGCAGGCTTTGACTATAAAATTCCGCCAGCAGTTCCAGCGCTTGGCTTCAGCCAAGCGTGCGTTCTTGCCTCCGATGGCGCCAAACCTTTTTCGAACAGGCTCCTTCGGGAGCGCTTGTTCCCGGCCTTCCAGGTGGCGGCAAACCTGAACGAATCCTCCGATTCACGGTTCCCATCCGGCACAGGATTCCCCGCTCTGCCCGGAATGACCCTCAAAAACAGTTCTTCAGCCGCCGGCTAATGTTCCTCTTGGATGGCCAGGCTGATGTAAAGGGCCGGCAGGATCATGAACACATAGGCCTGAAGAAACGACTCAAAAATGTGCAATGCCATGAAGATGGCCGGAATCGCAATCGGGATCAAACCCGTAAAAACGCCCTCGAGGATCCCGCCGACCAGCATGTTGGCCCACAGACGAACGCTGAGTGAAAGCATCCGCAGAACGTTGCTGAGAATCTCCGTCGGGAGCATGATGATGGCGATGCCCATCATGGGTCCGCAGAGATGCCGGAGGTAACCCATGATTCCATGCCGCCGAAGGCCCTGAAAGTTGTAATGAATAAAGACCATCAACGCGCAGCCAAGCGGCACCTGGATGCTCGCCGTCGGCGTTATAAACGTCGGAATCAGGCCCATGATGTTACAGACCACGATAAAAAGCCCCAGCGTTCCGATCAGAGGAACATACTGGCGGCCATCGTGCCCGATCATTTCATCCACAAGGTTCTGGGTGAATTCCAGAAAGATTTCCATGGCATGCTGGAGCTTGCCGGGGTTTTCGACCGAAAGCCGGCGGCGCAAGGCGATAGCTCCGATCACGAGAATCAGAAGCACCAGAAACTCGCCTGCCACATAATCAGGAACCGGATAATGCGGGTTCGCAGGAGGGAACCCGGCCTTGGCCATCAATGCGGTCACCGGGCCAGCCACCAGATCATTCAACAGCTTTGCAAACCAGAAATGTTGTTCAACGGGCACTCAGAATTTCTCCGTCCAAAAAGATTCTTTCACTCCGAACCGGAAACCTGTGGCCGCCCCTGAAGTGTTCCTCACAGGGCCTTCGAGTGGCGCAACGCCGAACCGATTTGAAATACCGATTCCGCCAGAGCCCCGGCCATGGGGACAAACAAACCCACCAGCACGGCTTCAAAAGGCAACCAGTTTTCACGATAAAATACAAAAATTACGACAACAGCCAGCGGATAACGCACCAACAATTTGCCGAGCGTAAACCCGGACGGTCGCACCCGGCCGGCATCCATCAGGCTGACCACTGCTTTATGCAGCCACGAATATCCCAGGATGGCGACGGCGGCCCCCAGGCCAAACCCGCCGGCCGCACGGGCATGTCCCAAAACGAACCCTACCAGCATACCAGCGGCTGCGAACCCCACCATCCATCGCGGCAGTCTTGCTTCAGCTCCTTCAAGCGTTGCTTGATCAACTGTCCCGATCCGCACTTTTTTCTTCCCGGGTCAAAATCTGGTAGATTTCGATGATCCCGCCAACGGCGCCTGCTACTCCGCCTATGATACTCAAAATCGGCGAGGTATGCAGATGTTCATCGAGGAACCATCCCAACAAGGCGCCTCCAACCACGGCGCCGGGAATAATAAAGCCCAGGCTCGAGTAGAAAGCGACCTGCCCCCAGATGCTCCCTCGATTTAGTTTCTGTGGGAACGCCATTCCCACACCTCGAACAGGGAACGAACCGAACCTGCCGTTACGCCTTCACAAGAAAACTCCACGAACCGCTCTTCACGGGCCACGCTCTCGACAACGACTTCCGATGGACGGAGCCAATATCAGGGTTCGCCGTCATCGGCGCCCTTTCAGGAACCTTTTTCACCGATACCCATTCAAAAGAGTCCAGAATTCAGAGCTTAAGGCAGCAAGTGTATCCGTGACAACCGGGACATTTAGAATATAATGAATCGGCCCTATCCGCGAAGCAAAAAATAACGTGCATCCTTGGGATTCCATCCGGTGGCGGGAGTCCTACGGCCGTTTTGAGGCATTGAAAATCCCCTCCAGGCCGCTGGCGGATTTGACGTGAACGTCGCGCTGGGGAAACGGGACCTCCACTCCTTCCCGGCGAAAAGCGGCGTCAATAGCGTAGTTCAACCGGCTCCGCAGCAGGAAATGTTTTGCCGGTTCAACGGTCCACACCAGCAATTCCATGTTCAGCGACGAATTCCCGAATTCGATAAAACGGACCTCGGGGGCGGGCTGTTTCAAAACTCCTTCCGCATCCGCCGCCACCTTGAGCAGGGCCTGGGTCACCGTTTCCAGGTCTGATCCGTAAGCCACCCCGACCGGCACATGAATCCGCACTTTGGGATCTCCAATCGACCAGTTGATGACTTTGCTGTTGATGAACTCGGCGTTGGGCACAATCACGGAAATGTTGTCGTTCGTCACAATCGTGGTGGAACGGAAATTGACCGCGCGCACGTTGCCTTCCACTCCTTCCATCGTAATCCGGTCGTGCACGCGGATGGGCTGTTCCACGAGTAGCACGAGGCCGCAGACGAAGTTGGCCACTACGTTCTGCAGACCGAAGCCGATACCGATGCCGAGCGCGCCGGCCACGACGGCAAGCGCCGTCAGATTGATGTTCAGGATATTCAACGCAACTACAAAACCAATCACCCAGAGGGCGTACTGCGTGAGCCGGGCGACCGCGTACTGAGCTCCGGCTTCCACGGGCAACTTGCGCAGGAAATAGAGTTCCAGCAGGCGCCTGGCTTTGCGCGCCACGATAGCAGTAAGCATGAGGGTCAGCGTGAAGACAATCAGATGATACGGAGTGATCCGCTGTCCGCCTACAGTGAAGAGAGTATAGGTAAGGATTCTTTCAAGATGGACCAGGACATTCATGCCTTAACCCCACTCGATCGGAGACATCTCCGTGCTGGTTCATTTCACACAACGCGGCGAGGGCATGCCTGGGAATCCGTCGACATCCGCGCCCTCCGGTCACAAACCGCTGCTGGAACAAGATTTTACCGGAAGAATGGGGTCTCTGTGGGGATTTTTGCTTGTGCAGCAAGGCTGCGGCGAACGCCGAAGCTTTCGAAATCACAGAATAGGGCAGCCAGCCCGGTGACGCTGAGATACGGAAACTATTTCCTTTTCCCTTTTCCCGAAGCCATCGGCATGGCCCGGCCTGTGCACAAACAGTTGCACTCCAGCCGCCTTTCTGTTAGCCAAAGGTGAAAACAGTAAGAAACGCGGCTCTGAGGAGGAGTAAGAATGTTTCATCTGAATGCAATCCGGTCGGCCGAACCCTGGGTGCGTTCCGTATTACGGACCGTTGTGGGCTTCACTTTTTGCCTCCATAGAATGCAAAAACTCGTCGGGATGTTCGGAGGCGTTGGCGGTCACGGCGCCGGGGTCCATCTGTTTTCCCTGATCGGCCTGGCCGCGTGTCTTGAAACCTTCGGCGGGATTCTGCTCATTCTCGGTCTCTTCACGGTCCCCGTGGCCTTCCTCCTGTCGGGCGAGATGACGGTGGCCTATTTCAAAGCTCATTTCCCGCGAGGCTTTTCCCCGATCCAGAACGGTGGTGAATTAGCCGTGCTCTATTGCTTCACCTTCCTCTATCTGTTTACCGCCAGGCGTGGTCCCCTCAGCGCCGATCACTTGATTCGCAGAAAGAAATAGTCGTCCGCAAACCAGGATTTTCGTGCTCAAGTCTGCGAACGCAGATGGCTCCAGCTCCCGGCGTCGATTCCAGCACGGGCCCAGGCGCCGTTCCAGCCATAAGCCCGCAAAAGACCGCCGGGAAATCCGGCTCCTCCGTTCGAATATTCGTTCAGCAATTTCTTGCGGGCCCCGTCGCGGGCTTCCGCCCAAGAGCAACGGAGAGACCGCCGCGGTCAATCGGGCGCGATCGCACGTAAGCAACCGGGCGCCCTTTGTCCCTGCCCCAAGGCAACCAGCTAACTCTCCATAACCCAGGGACCGGCATCGGCTGGCCGCTCAAGGGATTAACGCATCTGCAAACTATACCAAATGGTAAGGCGTAACGAATCTGTGAACGATACCCGCTGATTAACGGAACTATCGTACGATTGCGAACCGTATCGGTCTTCATTAAATTTAAATCACTTAGGCTCAGCCAGCGGCAGGCGACTGTCGATACACCAGCTGGAACCTATCGGGGTCACAAACTGGGGGGGGAATTGATGGAAGAGTTGGCCGTGAGATTGTGGAAGGACGAGGATGGGCAGTCCGTGGTCGAATACGCCTTGCTCCTCGTTTTAGTCTCTTTGGTCGCCGTTAGCTCAATGAAAAGTCTTGCGACCACCGTGAGCACCGTCTTTTCGGACGCTACGGGTGACATAACAGGGTATTTAGCTCCTGCCCAGATGGGTGGCAATCAAGTGTCCAGCACCGGGCAGGCAAGCGAAGGTGGCACGTCTTCGCAATTGGGATGGGGCATCGACAGCGGAACACAAACCAAATTCAACAACAACAACATAAACAACATAAAGTAGGGTATCGAATTCACTACCTATTGAGTCCCGGCCCCGTTAGCGCGTTAACGCCTATACGGCGGCGGGCGGCCCATGCCCCTGTAAATCTGGAACTGCGCTTCCTTGCCGGCGCACTGGCGGATTTCAAATTCGGCTCTCCTGCCGCCGACATCGAACTTCACCGCACTCGGACAGTCAGGACAGACCGCGCCGCCGGCGTGGAGGTTTGAGGATCAATTCCCGCCTGTGCCCGATGGGTGGTATCGGCAAGTACCGCCTTTCGCGTGGCGGTCAGCATGTCCTGCACGGCTTCCCGGGCTATGCGACGGATCAAGGGCCGGACAAACCAGGCAATCAGAAAGGGTATCGGGCGTGAAAGAGCGATCGATTCCCACTCGATCACCACGCCGTTGTCGCGTTGCTGGTAACGCCAGTAGGAGTTGATGCGCCAAAGGTAACCGCCGTCCTGCCCGACTGGGTCGAGATGTTCACTGGGCGTCCCGGCATTTTCGACTTGTTGGATGCGCGTCGCGACGCTGCGACTGTATCCGGAGTTGTTGCCAAGCGGCGTAAACCGGATGTCGTACCACGTATCCAAGGTGACCGTCACAATACTCGCTTTTTGCAGGCGCAGATATATCTTGTAATCCCCATGGTCATCACGGCTGATCAGCCGTGAGCGGATGACCTCAGGTTGATAGATGTTTTTGAAATTGTCGTAGTCTCGCAGCACCTTGAGCGCAGACGACAGTGATTTTCCCGGGATGAAAACATCCCCTACCCAGTGATGGATCATGCCGTCTGGGACATCAATGGGCTTCCCTTCGGCATCGCAGGTGTCCAGTTGCTGCGTGTAAACTTCACCATGCTCCAGCGATGACATGACCGCGTCATACTGGGGCTTGGGCAAGGTTTCGATGTAGAGAAAATCGCCGGGATGGCCCTCTTCGCGCTGCATGCGCGCCTGGGCAGCCTCCACATAACGGTTGAAAGCCTTCACGGTCTTGGCGCTCAGGTTGGCCGCATAGAGGCCGGATGGACCCGTTGCAGGAAGTCCGATCGCTGCAAAGAAGAACAATAAAACCAGACTCGATAATGGATGCCCCACGGCTCGCTTTTTTTGAGCGGTCATACCCACCTTAATTTGAATCATCAGCCCCATTCTGAATGGTATCATGCCCGGCCGGTCCAAGACCCGAAAGGCCTTTCTCGTTCCCGGCTATGACCGCCAGCAAGTTGTCCTTCTCCGCAGCTCTCTTGCTTCCGCAAGATCGCAAAGTTTTCCCGTAATATGCGGAACAATCGTCAAAGATCTTCTCGCCGGAGGCTGCCGGGCCATTCCCTTCCCAGAACCGTCCCTCCGGCTGAGATCCAAACACCGCCTGCAGGTCCTCTCTGACCTACCCGCGGCAAAACTCTCCTTCAGTCAGGGTCTCCAACCCCAATTCAACCGCTTGCATCATAAATCAGAGTCCTTGAAACGAATTTTTGTGATAAACTCCCACGGACTTCAAATCAACGGGGCAAGGGGATATGGCACAAATCAAAAAGCCTTCAAAAGTTTATGATGCAGTTATCGTGGGTTCAGGAGCAGGGGGTGGCATGGCCGCCTACGTCCTGACCCATGCCGGCGCCAAAGTCCTGATGCTTGAGGCCGGCGGCTGGTATGACACCGCAAAACAATCCAAGATGTTGGAATGGGATTATCAGGCGCCGCACCGCGGCGTGGTGAAGCCAAACACCACCTTCAACTATTTTGATGCCGCAGTGGGTGGATGGCAGATTCCTGGCGAGCCTTACATCAATGCTCCCGGAACGGACTGGACGTGGTTCCGCTCGCGGATGCTCGGAGGACGCACCAACCACTGGGGAAGAATCTCACTGCGTTTCGGGCCGTACGACTTCAAGCCCTATTCGCGCGACGGCAAAGGCTTTGACTGGCCGATCACTTATGACGACCTGGCGCCCTATTACGACAAGGCAGAAGAATTGATCGGGGTCTTCGGCTCCAACGACCACATGGAAAACGCCCCGGACGGGAAATTCCTGCCGCCCCCCAAGCCGCGTTGCTATGAATTGCTGATCCAGAAATCCTGCGAGAAACTCCATATCCCCTGCATCGCCTCGCGGAAATCGATCATCACGCAGCCGCATCACGGCCGGGCCGCCTGCCATTACTGCTCGCAGTGCGGGCGTTCCTGTGCAACGTCTTCGAACTTCTCGTCGCCGACGGTCCTGATCCCTCCTGCAATGGAGACGGGAAACCTGGACATCATTTGCAACGCCATGGTGCGGGAGGTTCTGACGGGGCCCGACGGGCGGGCAACGGGTGTCTCCTACATCGATAAGAAAACGCGCAAGGAAGTGCAAGCCCTCGGAAAAATTGTCGTCTTGGCGGCCAGCAATTGCGAAACATCGAGGCTGCTGCTGAATTCCCGCAGTACACAGCATCCGAACGGCCTGGCAAACTCCAGCGGAGTTGTGGGCCGCTACCTGATGGACACGGTGGGCGCAGATGGCACGGAGGGATTCTTCCCCGTCCTGATGGACCTTCCGCCGCATAACGACGACGGGGTTGGCGGAATGCACCTCTATATGCCCTGGTGGAATTATGGGAAACAGTTCAAAAACCAGATGCCCTTTGCCCGCGGCTATCACATCGAATTCGGCGGCGGCCGGCACATGCCCGGTGCCGGGGAGTTTGGCGGTTCGGAACGTTACCTGGGCGGAGGCTACGGCTCGGAACTGAAACAGGGCTGCCGGAAGTTGTTCGGCGCGTTCGTCGGCTTTTCAAGCCGCGGCGAAATGATTCCCAACGAGGATAGCTATTGCGAGGTTGACCGGAACGTTCTCGATGAATGGGGAATTCCGGTGCTGAAGTTCCATTTCAAATGGAGCGAGGATGAAATCCTGCAGGCGCGGCACGCGCGCGAAACCTTTAGGGAAATTATCGAAACCGCCGGCGGAGAAGTGGTGCGGACTTACGGAGAAGATGAGAACTGGGGCATCTCGCGCGGCGGCGAGATCATCCACGAGGTGGGCACAGCCAGAATGGGAACGGAGCGCAGCACTTCCGCCCTGAATTCCTATTGCCAGGCGTGGGACTGCAAGAACCTGTTTATAACGGACGCGGCGCCCTTCGTCAGCAATGCCGACAAGAATCCCACGCTCACGATTCTGGCCCTGGCCTGGCGCACTTCCGAGCACATTGTGGACGAGGTCAAGAAGCACAATATTTAACAGCGATCATCCAGGTTTCAATTGGGGGGCAATAAGGATCATGTCTGAAAACAAAAACGGCAAACGCGAAGGCACGATGAAACGGCGCGATATGCTGAAGGCAATGTCTGCTGTGCCGGCGGTGTTGATCCCCTTTGGGACCGCCGTGGCGGCGGAACAGAAAGCCTCCGGAAGCGCGGCGGCGGCTCAGGTCGCTACCGCTACCACCTATCAGCGGAAGGTCTTCAACGGCCATGAATGGGAAACGATCAAAGTTCTGAGTGACCTGATCATTCCCGCTGACGAGCGCAGCAGCAGCGCCAGCCAGGCCGGCGTTCCGGCCTTTATCGACGATTGGCTCGACTTTAAGGGCGGAAAACTGAAGGCGGAAATCCTCGGCGGCCTGACCTGGCTTGATCTGGAATGCAACCGGGAGTTCGGCCATGACTTCGTCAGTTGTCCCTTGACCCAGCAGAAAAAGATTCTGGACCGCATCGCCTATCCTGACAAGGCCGTACCCGAGGATTCAAACTACGTGGCATTTTTCAGCCGTTTGCGTGATCTGGTGGTTGGCGGATTCTTTTCAAGCGAACAGGGCGTGAAGGACCTGCCTTATCTGGGCAACAAGTATGTGCCCGTGTGGAAAGGCTGCCCCCCCGACGTTCTGGCACAGATGGAGCAGAATCTTAAGACAAAAAATGTGGGGCTGAGTTTCTCAGGCGAGGGAAATACCACCCAAAGCTAACCCGGATGACTCATGCGATTTGCGAGGGTGGGCCGGGTGCACCCTCTTCCTCCCGCTATTCGCACAGGATCACGCGGTCCTCATTATCCACTTCGCGGAGATGCACCTCAATCACCTCCCTCTCAGCAGTCTGAATGGCGCGGCCGACGTAATCAGCGAGGACCGGCAATTCACGATGGCCGCGGTCGATCAGAACGCAAAGTTCCACGCGCCGCGGGCGTCCATGCTCAAGCAGCGCCTCGAGCGCCGCGCGAGTCGTGCGGCCCGTGAACAGGACATCATCCACCAGGATGACTTTCTTGCCGTCCACCGAAAACTTCACAGAACCGGATTCCACGGACGGACGCTGGCCGGCTTTCGATAAATCGTCGCGATAGAACGTCGTATCGAGCGTTTCCACCCGCGGCTCAACCGCTTCGATGCCGGCAATCATCTGGGCAAGGCGTTGCGCCAGGGGAACGCCCCTCCGCTCAATCCCCACCAGCACCAGGTTTTCGACGCCGTTGTTCCGCTCTAGAATTTCGTGGGCCAGGCGCACGAGTGTGCGGTCAATTTCAGACGCCGACATAAGCTGGGCCTTCTCCTCAACCGGCGTGTGGCCGGCGTGTGATCGTAGTGCCATTTTGTTCACCATCATAGCTCCTCTTCCCGCATTATAACGCACCGCGACCGCAGCGAAAGCCCGGGGGCGCAATGCTACCGCTGCGGCAGCGTTTGCTGATAAGCACGGCGAAGATCGCGAACATAACGGTCTGCCTCGCGCGTCGGCTTGGGAATCCGGTACCCGTCAATGCACCGGCGGACCACTTTCACCGCGGTGGGCAGAGAAATACTATGCCCCTGCGTCACAAAGATAGGCCGGGTACCGTCACGGGTTCGCAGCACCACGCCCACTCGCTCCCCGCGAAACTCGAGCGGCGCGCTCGATCCTGCCTTCGCGGCGGGCTCCCCGGCATTCCCCACCAGCAGGGACTTGGCACAGCCGATGGTCGGCTTGTCGAACAGCACGCCGATGTGGCACGCAAGGCCGAACAGGCGCGGGTGTGCGCGGCCATGGCCATCGATCAGGATCAGATCGGGGTCAGTTTTAAGGCGCGCAAAAGCCGCCATCAGAATGGGGCTTTCGCGGAACGAGAGCAGGCCGGGCACATAGGGAAATTGCAGCTTGCGGCGGGCCATGCGCCGTTCGACCTCTTTGAGTTCCGGAAAGCGGTAAACGACGACCCCGGCAAAAGCAACCTGGGTTTCGGGATCGAAAGCGATGTCGGCGCCGGCCACGTATCGGATGCGTTTGAAGCAATCTTCCAGCACCACGCGTTCGCGGAGGCGATCCTGGAGCCGCATGGCTTCACGGGGAGTAAGTTTCCAGCGAGTTCGGAGGACAGGAGTCATGGGCTTTCAAGTCCTGATCATACTCCATGTCCGCCCGGCCATGGAATTCCGCCCCGTCAGCGTGCCTGGTTGGCAAGGGCCGGAAATAGCGGTACACTTTGGAGCTTCACGTCCATGCAGAGGGAATGTTTGTTCGCAAACCTTTCCGCGCGGTCTTTACCGGTCGCTGAAAAACATTTGGGAACGGTGTCCTTCCGAGCCCGTTCGCCCTCCACTGGTGAACGGCCCTGAGTGGAACGAAGGGGCTCAGGATAAACTCCGCGAGGAATCTCGCATTAGAGTCAGAACCCTTAGGAAATTCCTTTTGACTTGCAGCTCCTCGAAATGGCATCGGGCACGGGTTTTTCAACAGCCGGTTGAAAGGCACTGCCGGCACAAGGCGTCCATAACCTGATAGATCCCATGAAAAACGACTTTCGTTTTCAGAGCAGCGTGTTTCGAATCCTCGAAGAAATATCGCGGCAGCCCGCCCTTCAGCCGAAAACGCTCGCCGGGAAATTGAATCTCAATCTCTCCACCGTCAGGAATCAGGTGCTGAAACTTCGCCGGGCCGGGCTCGTAAGCCCCGTGGAGGGACGCGCCGGAATCAGTCTCAATCCCGATTACGGGTATCTGGTCGGAATCGATATGGGAGCCAGCCATCTCCACTTTGCTTTGGCTGACTTTTCCGGAGAAGTCATCCGTGACACCGTTGAAAAAGTCCGGCCGGAGTACGGGCCCGGGAAAACGATTCGCCAGATCAAGAAAGGAATTCACCGGCTGATCCCGGCGGCAAAGCGAAACAGGCTTCGCGCCGTCGCGCTTGCGGTTCCCAGCGCCGTCGATCCCCGCACCGGCCTGGTGCTGATGGCCAACAATCTGCCGGGCTGGAAAAACATCAACCTGAAGGTAGAGCTGGAAAAGGAATTCCGCCTGCCCGTCCGGATCGACAATGACGCCAACATGGCTGCGATCGGTGAACATTGGCGCGGTGCCGCCCGGCATGCGGACAACTTTGTCTTTATTGCCCTGGGAACCGGTATCGGCTCCGGGATATTTGTCAACGGGCAGCTCTATGCGGGGCGCACGGGCGCGGCGGGCGAGCTTCAATTCCTGCACGTTGAGTGGCCGCGCTGGAATGAGGATTTTGGGAACACGGGATATTTTGAAAGCCATGCCTCCGGGCAAGGGATTGCCTCACTCGGCCGGAAACTCCTGGGCCCCGGGGCAAACGCTCGATCCAAGGGACTGGCAGAAACACGCGACGCTTACTTTGTTTTCGAGGCGTTTCACAAGGGGCAGGCGAAAGCGCGAAAGGTCCTGGAAACGATCTTCACCATTCTTGGCGTGGGCATCGCGAATATCGTCGGCGTTCTGGACCCCGATATGATTGTGCTGGGCGGCGGCATCACCCGGGGCGCTCCCGAATTCATGGTTACGACGGTGGCCACCGTCGCCCAAAGGATTCAGCCCAACTGCCCTCCCATCCTGATGAGCGAGCTTGGAGACCAGGCTCAGACGTATGGAGCCATATATTCGAGCCTGACGGCGGCCTGTCGGAGTGCCACAAGCCGGAGTGGCTGAATCCGCGCACCGAACGCGCACGAGCCCCTTTGCACAGGACCACCGCTTCAACCCCTCACCGGTATGTTTCGGTAAATCACAAAGGTATGAAGAAGCTCTTGATTTAAGGCCGCAGAGTCATGCGCTGTCGCGCACAACTCTGCGCCAGATGCTCTCTACTGCACGGTAAGTGTGACCGGTACGGAGTTCACGAGCGAACCGGAAGTTCCGGTGACGGTGACCGTATAGGTACCAGCGGGAGTCCCGGGATTTGTGGGACCGGTGCTGCCCGCGCCGCAGGCGACTTGCAGCGTGAGGATGAAGATGAAAAGACCCGCCGCTAAACCGAGCGTGGCCAGGCGTCTTCTTGCCGGCCTCTGCAAAACCATCAGACTCAGCAGGCAAAGCGCCATGAAAGCAATCCCCAATCCGTAAGCGGGCGGCAAGCCGAACGGCAGGGTGAACACCGCGGCCGTGGCTGTGGTGGAAAGGGTCAGGGTTGAGGTTGCCCCGGTGCTGCCCGGGGTCACGGAGCTGGGTGAGAACGTACAGGTGGTGTGGGCCGGAAGGTTGGAACAGGACAGCGAAACCGCCTGAGTAAACGCCCCGTAGCGGGGGCCGACGCTCAACGCGTAGGTTGCGGCCCGGCCGGGGCTGACGGCGGCGCTGGAGGGAGTGGGATTAATCGCAAAGCTCGTCACGGTGATCTGGACGCTGCTCTCCGGAGAGAGGGTTACGCCATTATCGGTGACGGTAAGGGTCTCAGTGTTGGTTCCCAGCGGACACGTGACGGTGGGGCTCGCGCCGGTGGCGGTGGTGCACGTTCCCGCCCAATGGAGTGCAAGCGGGCAACCGAACGGCTCGGATGATCCGCTGCCATTCAACGTCACGCTGGCCCCGCTGGAACCCGTGCCATTCACAATCTGCTCTGACCCCGCCACGGCCGCCGGAAGCGTCGCATTCGCAGATGCTAGAGCATCGATGCGGCCGTAACCGTACGCGTAATCGGGGCCGGGCGTTCCAAGGTCCACCGCGTTGTTCAAAACAAGGTTGCGCAAGTTCACCCGCGCGGTGGCGCTGTCCAGGGCCCCGGGCGACCCGTCCAGCAGGCACGGCGCGGCCTGCAACAGCAGCGCGGCCACCCCAGCGCCATGCGGGGCCGCCGCCGAGGTGCCGTAGAAAGTCTGAGGGAACGTTCCAGATGGCGAACTGCCGAAATTGCCTGCGCCGGTGATGGATACGCCGTCAATCCCGGTTACATCCGGCTTCAGCCGTCCGTCGAGGGTGGGACCCTGACTGCTGTAACCCTCAAGCGTATCGGGCGTCTGCCAATTGGCGGCACCGACTGAAATCACACCCGCCGGTGACCCGCCTGCGTCACTCTGGGCCAAGATGCTCCCGCCGACCGTGTTGTAGTTGTGGTCCTGAGCGGGCGCCAACCGCACGGGACCCGGCCCGGCGCAACGGTCGGAAAGCACGAACATATCGAAGGTGCGTGGAGCCGCAAGGTTTTCCCAGT
>Ga0307372_10008694_pt1 | contig 14202 bp, 12 predicted proteins | sample OX1MG_FD_202533 | JGI IMG/M metagenome (GOLD analysis project Ga0307372, IMG submission 202533) | Soil microbial communities from Risofladan, Vaasa, Finland - OX-1 | ecosystem: Environmental > Terrestrial > Soil > Coastal area > Acid sulfate soil | place: Finland: Risofladan, Vaasa | collected...
TGGCCAGGTTGTGTTCCGCCAGCGCCTTCAGTCCCTGCCTGCCCAGCAGGCACAGATAAATGGTTGCGGCCAGCGCGCACAGCGACTGGTTGGTGCAGATGTTTGAGGTGGCCTTCTCGCGCCGGATGTGCTGCTCGCGGGTGGCGAGGGTCAGCACAAACCCCCGCCGCCCTTCGGTGTCGACGGTCTGGCCCACCAGCCGGCCGGGCATCTGGCGCACAAATTTTTCACGGGTGGCGAGGAATCCGACATACGGCCCGCCAAAAGCCACGGGCACGCCGAACGATTGCGCTTCGCCGCAAATGATGTCCGCGTCCGCCGGCGGGTTGACCACGGCCAGGGAGAGCGGCTCGGTGACGGTCACCACCAGCAAGGCGCCGCTCCGGTGGACAAGCTCTGCAATTTCGCCGAATTGCTCGATGACTCCCAGAAAATTGGGTGATTGCACCACCACGGCGGCTGTTTCCCGGCTAAGCGCCGCTTCCAGCGCCTCAAGGTCCAGCCGGCCGGAAGGGGAATAAGGCACTTCCGCGATTTCCGTTCCCAGGTGCCGCACGTAGGTCGACATCACTTCGCGGTATTCGGGATGAAGCGTTCTTGCCACCACCAGGCGATTGCGGCGAGTCAGCCGGAGCGCCATCAGCGCGGCCTCAGTGGTAGCGGTGGAGCCGTCGTAGAGCGAGGCGTTCGAAACTTCCATGGCGGTCAACTGGGCGATCAGCGTCTGGAACTCAAACATCGCCTGCAGGGTGCCCTGCGCGAGTTCCGCCTGGTAGGGCGTGTAGGCGGTGAAGAATTCGCCGCGGGAAAGCAGCGCGTCAACGGCCGCGGGCCGGAAGTGCGAGTAAGCGCCCGCGCCCAGCAGCGAGACGTACTGGCGCGTGCTCTGGCTCGAGGCCTGCTGGAAGAACTCCAGAACTTCCTGTTCGGAAAGCGGCCCGGGAAGGTCGAGGCGCCCTTGAAACCGAATTTGTTCAGGAATTTGCGAAAAGAGTTCTTCGATCGAACTGTGGCCGAGCGTCCGGAGCATTTCCTCGCGGTCGCGCGGCGAGTTCGGAAGATAGCGCATCAGCTGGACTCCGCCTCCTGGATGTACGCCTCATATTCTTCCGACGACATCAGGCCCTCGAGTTCCTTGGGGTCTGAAATAAGAACGCGGATGAGCCACGCCCCTGCGTGCGGATCAGAATTCAGCAGCTCCGGGTGTTCCTGCAGCTTGCTGTTGACGGCGGTGATTTTTCCGGTGACGGGAGAAAAAACTTCTGAAACAGCCTTCACGGACTCCACCGTTCCAAAGGTCTCGGCAGCAATCACCTCTTCGCCCGAATTCGGAAGCTCCACATAGACGATGTCACCCAGTTCTTTCTGGGCGTGGTCCGTGATGCCGATGGTCCCGGTATCGCCGTCCAGTCGAATCCACTCATGGTCTTTGGTGTATTGAAATTCTTCGGGGTACATGAAATCCAAGCTCCCTTATGATTTTCGTTCGGGGCGGACATGACTTTTGCCCCGTCTTTCCATCCTACTTTGGCCGCCTGTAAAAAGGTAGTATCACTTGCCTGGCCCGCACTTTTCTCTGCCGGATCTCGATCATGAACTCGTGGCCGGGCTGCGCTGCCGCAGGCGGCACGTAGGCGAGCCCGATGTTTTTCTTCAGGAACGGGGCGGGAGAACCGCTGGTCACCTGTCCCGCCTTTTCCCCCTCGATCCAGACCGCGTAGCCGTCCCGGGCGATGCCGGCTTCGGCCATCTCAAAACCCACCAGCTTTTTGCCGACGCCCTGCTCGCGCTGCTTCAGCAGCGCGCCGCGCCCGAGGAATTCCCCTTTGTCCAGCTTGCAGATCCAGCCGAGGTTGGCTTCCAGCAGGGTGGTATTTTCATCCAGTTCGTGCCCGTAAAGCGCGTATCCGGCCTCCAGGCGCAGCGTATTCCGTGCGCCCAGTCCAACAGGTTGCACGCCTTCGTCCTTGCCTGCATCCAGCAGGGCGTTCCAGACGCCTTCGGAATGTTCGGGCGAAAAGTAAAACTCAAATCCGTCCTCGCCCGTATAGCCGGTCCTGGCCAGAATGCCAACCACCCCGCAGCATTGGGCCGGGGTAAACCAGTAGGTGCGAATGGAAGCGAGGTCAGCGCCGGTGACCTTGCCCAGAATCGCCGCGGCCTTCGGACCCTGCAAAGCAAGCTGCGAATATTGGGAAGACACGTTTTCCAGCTCGGCGCCCACCGAGTTGTGATCGGCAAGCCAGTCGAAATCCTTCCGGGTATTGGCCGCGTTCACGCAGATGAAGTAATCGTTTTCGCCCATCCGATGGATAACGCAGTCGTCCACCGCGCTGCCCTGGGGATACATCAGGGCGCTGTACTGGGCCTGGTGGTCGCTCAGGCGAGAAACGTCGTTGCAGGTGATCGATTGAAGAAAAGCCAGCGCCCTGGGGCCGCGCACCGCAATCTCGCCCATGTGGCTCACGTCAAAGAGGCCGGCCCTCTGGCGCACGGCCAGATGCTCCTGGGTGATGCCCGCATATTCGATGGGCATTTCCCAGCCGCCGAACTCCATCATGCGGGCGCCCGCTGCCTGATGGGTGGAGTAAAGCGCCGTCCGCTTTGGCCGGGATTCCGCCGGCATGGCCAAATCCATTCCTCCCTGGTCAAATCTTCTGATGATGCCGAAAGATGGAAGTTAACACGCCCGCGGGAAAAGGGTCAAGGACGTGCGTCACTCCTGCCGATGAAAGGCATTGGGGCACAACGCGAGGGGGCGCCGGTTGATGCAAGGCCCCGCTCGTTGGCGAATCGGCCGGCCCATCGCGCGCCGCGCCGGCAGGAGAACCCGATCATGCCCAGAAAAATCTTTCAGTGTTGTGCCTGCGGCCAGACGGAAGACCGCTGCCAATGCGTGAAGTACTGCGCCCTTTGCCACGCGGACCACGGCGTCCGGCTCACCGAAGACGGACAATATTACTGCCTCGACTGCCGCGAAGCCTGCGACTTCCAGACCCAGGAAAACGTTTAAACGCTTGCTCTCGGATGCTCCCGCCGTTACCGCAATTGATTAGGAGGCGAGCGAAGGGTGAAGTATGAAGGATGAAAAAAACACCCTGTGGCCGTTCTTGTTTTATTTCATCCTTCATTCTTCACACTTCATCCTTCATTTTTCATCCTTTCCCGCCGCTTAGGCGGCTGTTGCCGCTGGTTTAAGCCGTATGGTATCGTTACTGCTTGGGCGGGCGGGGGTTTTGCGCGGCCTTTTGACCCAACCCTCAACGGCATTGTGATCCAGCCTATGGCCAGGAAAACCACAGCACAGGAAGAAAAATCAACGGGCGAGGCCGCTGCGTCCTCGCGCTCACTGCCTTCATCCGGAAGCCTGTTCGGCCTGTGCCTGGCAGCGTGGCTGGTTCCCGGGCTGGGACATTTCCTGCAGGGGCGCAAAGGGCGGGCCGTGGTGCTGTTCCTGGCCATTGTGGCGATGTTCTTCTTCGGGGTGGCGATGCAGGGGCAGTTTTTCGCCTCCGGTTCCGGATCATACCTGCACACGCTGGGCTACTTTGCCGAGCTTTCCACTGGAATCCCCATGCCGGCAGCCACCTTCTTCGGCTACGGGGGCGGCAACGTCTATTTTGTCTGCTCGGATTATGGCACTGCGTTTTTGATTTCCGCAGGCATGCTGAACGTCCTGACCATCCTGGATGCGTACGACATTGCGGTGGGAAGGAAGCCTTAGCAGATTGTCGGCCCCATGTTCTATGACCTTACGATTCCGATGTCCGTGCCCGTCATTCCGATCCCGCTGAAGCGGGAGAGGAATCTGCTTTGTTTGTCTTGACAAAGATACAGCAGATGCTTCGCATGGCTCAGCATGACGGTGCGACGTTTTTTGCCGAAGGGTAAAACAAATGGTTCTCTCTCATTTTGAAGCCCTGGTTCTGTTTTCCCTCTTCGTTTCCGTGGTGTTTGCCGTGCTCAGCAAACGCACGCTGCGGGAGCAGGTGATTTACGGCGCCAAGGTTTTTATCGCCTTTGTCGGAATCGCCTTGCTGCTCGGCTGGATCATGCTTCCTTTTGCCTGATTCCGGGCGCCCTCATTTCCCTGCCCGATCCTGAATCTCTACAGACGGCCTCTCATCTTTTGGAAACCAGGTCGCCGAAGGCGGGAAGCAGTTTGTATTTGTTCCGCCAGCTGGTGTACATGATTCCGATGGCGCCGGGCGTGCGGTCGAGCGACTTCAGCCAGCCTTTGGGATTGTCCAGGTTGTCGGCATCGTAATAAGCGCCGGCAAGCGTGTGGTAGCCGAGTTTGGAAAAGAACGGCAGGCTCAGGTCGCGCTTTTCGTAATACCAGCAGGCGATATCCAGATTCTTCGGCAAATATTTCCAGGTGCCGTCAAAGCTTCCGTCGATCAGGTAATACTGCTTGCGGGCGTTGTGGTTGGGATCAAACATGTCTGACCAGATAAAGACCTGGGCGCGGGGATTGAGGGCGCGAATCATTTCCGCCTGCCGTTTAACGCAATCTCCCAGGATTTCCGCCATGGGCAGGTGGCGGTCCTTGCAGGCTTTGCAGAAGCCGCCGATGCGGATTTCATCCATGCTGAGGAAGTACTTTTTCGGCGACAGATATTTCTCGATCAGCGGAATCTGCCTTTTCCAGATTTCGTAAACCTCGGGCTCCGACATATCGATGGGAACCTGGTCCTTGTAAATCGACAGGCTATGGAAGTAGTCCACGCGCAGGCGGTCACCGGGACGGATGCGGCTGCCCGCCGGCAAGTGGATGGAGGGACCTTCGTGGTCCCATCGGAAGTTGAGCTGAGGGTCGGCGATGGCGGCATAGTCCCGTCCCTCTTCATAAACCTCGCCCGTCTTCTCATTTCGAACCGCCACCGGTGTTCCCGGCCGGCGCAGGACATTCATCAGGCCCACTTCCTGCAGCTCCAGGTCATCCAGCCAGACGCTGCGGGCTTTGCCGTCGGCAATGCCCACGCGAAAACTCACCTGGTCCGCGTACCAGCTGTTGAAAGCCCAGTCCACCCTGTTCCAGCCGCTGGCGGCCTTCATGGGAAGTTCCACGTAGGCCAGGTCGCGGCCGTCCGGGGCGATGGCCCAGAAATGGAAGCGCGTTTCCGGCGATACACCCTCCGTCCTGACCCGGCAGCGCAGGCGATAGCAACGGTGAGGAGTGGTGCGGATGTCCTGCGCCAGATAGGTTTCTCCTGAGGCGCCGTTAAAATCCGAAATGCGGACAGAGGCCTTTCCGGAATGGAACACGGCGGTGTCTATGGAAACGTTTTGCCCGTGAATGGAAAAGGCCGCCGGCAGATTCCCCTGCCGGTCTTCGAATCCGCCATTCAAGAGCTTCGCGGGTGAATCGGGAACGAAATGCGCCTGGTGTTCTGCGGCGACAAACAGCGCGCCATGCACCGGAAGCCCGGCGGCAAGGTTCCTGTTGTGGGCCGTCACCCCGCTGCCGTACCCCACGCCGAATCCCAGGGGGATGATCTCCACTTTCAGGCTGTCGCAGGTTTTCTTCAGGCTGGTGAGCCGCGCGAGATAGGCCTGAGGCTTCAAGTCCAGATCATCGAAGCCCGCCGAAAGCAACATGCCGTTCAACCCGTGGCGGGCGGCAGTGTGCGCGATGCCCTCTACGCGTTTCAGTTCTTCCTCACTCCCGAGGCCGGTTGAAACGTAAACCCATCGATCGGGATAAATTTCGGGGTGGCCCGGCGCCAGGACTTTCAAAGATGCTGTGGCGGCTACGCCTGCCTGAAGAAACCGTCTTCGGCTGATGGGATACATCGCAAGTTGCCTCCGCAAAGGGATGTTATTCGAGGCACAACAATACCACAGGGAAATTGTCCTGGCGGGACAATCTCCTGTCGCCCTGGGGCACCGGCCCCCAAAAGGATTTTGCCGGACGGGTGGATTTCCATAGCGCCGGCGACCGCAAGCGGGAGTTATAATTGTCCGTCTTTCCTTTGAACTCTTTGGGAATTGCGATATTCTGCCCGTGCCCTTCCTGAAGGCTGGGAGACCCAATGAATCGAGAGAATGGAACAAGCTCCGGCGCGCCTTTCACCGTGGTTCCCTCCATCGGCATCAGCAACACGCGGCGCTGGGTGGTGATGTGGCTGCTTTTTATCGCCTCGATCATCAACTATCTCGACCGCACAACGATTTCGTTTGCCTTGCCCCTGATCTCCCACGACCTTCACCTGGGTCCGGAATCGAAGGGAGTGTTGCTCTCGGCGTTTTTCTGGTCTTACACCGCCATGCAGATCCCCATCGGCCTGATGGCAGACCGCATGAACCTGTTGTGGGTCTACGCCGGGGCGTTTGCGCTCTGGTCCTTGGCGCAGGGCCTGACGGGCCTGGCCGGCACCCTGACGGTGCTCATCCTGCTTCGCGTCCTGCTGGGCTTTGGCGAATCCATTTACCTGCCGGGCGGCCTCAAGGTTGTCAGCGTGCTTTTTGGCCGCGCTGAACGCGGCCTGCCGTCGGGCTTTTTCGATTCCGGCACCCGCTTCGGCCTGGTCCTGGGAGGGCTCGCCATTCCCTGGCTTCTGGTGCATTACGGCTGGCGGGACGCGTTTGTAATGATCGGGATACTGGGCCTCATCTGGCTGGTCCCGTGGTTTATTGCCTTCCCGGCCAAACTGGCAAATAAGGCTCAGCCACCGCTGCCGGCCGAAGCGCCCGGGCCGCAGGCGCGCCGGCGCTTCAAGCTGGCGCATTTTGACCGCAACCTGCTGGGCGTCTGCCTGGGCTTTTTCTGCTTCGATTATTTCTGGTATCTGATGCTCACCTGGCTCCCCGACTACCTGTACGAAGCCCGGCATCTGGGCATCATCAAGGCGGGTTTATTCTCGGCCATGCCTTACGCGGTATTTGGCGTTTGCCAGCCGCTGGGGGGCTGGGTTGCCGACCGCCTGATCAAACGTGGCTGGGACGCCACCCTCACGCGAAAAAGCATCATAACTTTCGGGTTCATGTTCGGCCTGCTGATGATCCCCGCGGCCTTTGTCCAAAGCGCCAATGTCGCCGTGGGGTTGATCGTCGGCGCGGGCTTTGTGGGACTCGCCACCGCCAATCTGCTGGTGATGGTGCAACTCTGCGCCCCGCACGACGAGGTCGGCGTCTGGACCGGGTTCCTGAACTTTGCAGGAAACATCGGCGGCATCGCCGCGCCGCTGGTCACCGGCTTCCTGATCGCCTGGACGGGTTCATTTGTTTCGGCGTTTGTGCTGGGCCCGGTGCTGCTGGTGAGCGGCCTGCTGGCCTACTGGTTCATTGTGGGGAAACTCGAGTCCCCGCTGGATACAACGGAAAACGCCATCGCCGACGCGGGATAAAATATCCGCCGGGCAGGCATTCCCTGGCCGGAGTTGCAAGGCGAGATGCTAACGCGGATTATTCATGACGCAGCAGGGCTCCGTGAAAGGGCACGACTTCAGTCGTGCCGGTGGGAGCGCCTGAAAAGCTCCTCTCGGGGCTTCAGCCCCTGAGCGGAGCGCTCATGGCGCCGGAACTTTCAGCGGCTGAAGCCGCCGGCTTCGAACCGCCTCTGCGGCACGGATGAATCCGTGCCCTTTCACGGCAGCATCCGCCGGCTCATGAATAGTCCAGGCTAAAGGAGAAGCCCATGGGGAAACTGGCAATCACGGGAGGCAAACCCGTCCGCACGAAGACTTTTGCCGACTGGCCGATTTACAACCGCAAGGAAGAGCGGGCGCTGCAGCAGGTGCTGGCCAGCCGCCAGGACATTGACGACATTGCCGACGCGGTGGAAAAGGTCTGCGCGAACGTGGACGAATTGCGCGGCCTCAAACATCCGGCGATTGAGAAAGGGGCCATGAGCCGCGTGGAACGCCCGCGCATCGAAAAGCGCCAGTACTAGCGCCGGCGCTTTCAGGCTTCATCCGCAATCATCGAGGGACAATAAACAACCATGATTCTTCCCCTCACTCCAGTCCGGTTCAAGCGCCATGCCGCGCGCATCTTCGGGAAAAAGGAAGGCATCGTCTGCGAAAACCTGCGGCTCACCTACAGCCAGTTTGACGAGCGCTGCGACCGGCTTTCAGCGGCGCTGCTGCGTCTGGGCCTCAAGAAAGGCGAGCGCGTGGCCTTCCTGAGTTTTAACTGCCACCGCCTGCTGGAAGCCTATTTCGGGGTTCCTCAACTGGGCGCCATCCTGCTGCCGCTCAACATCCGACTGAGCGCGGAAGAATTGGCTTACATCCTGAACGATGCCGCGCCCGCCATGCTTTTTTTCGATCCCGAATTCATTCCGCTGCTGGAAAAGTTGCGGCCGGGCGCCCCGTCGGTCAGGCACTTTGTGGCGCTGCGGGGTTCCCCGCCCGGGTGGGCGCATGCCAAGACTTATGACGAGATTCTGGCCGAGGCCGGACCGGCGGAAATCGATTACCGCACGATTGATGAAAACTCCGTGGCCGAGCTTTTTTACACCAGTGGCACCACGGCGCATCCCAAGGGCGTGATGCTCACCCATCGCAACCTCTATCTCCACGCGTTTTACAGGCTGCAGGTGGAGAACCAGGTGGACAAAGAAGTGGGGATTTACACGGTCCCTCTGTTTCACGTGAACAGTTGGGGCACGCCGCACTTCCTGACGCTGCTGGGCGGCCGGCATGTGATGATCAAGAAATTCGATCCTCTGGCCTTGCTCCAACTGGTCGAGGCCGAGCGGGTGACGCAGCTCCAGATGGTTCCCACCATGGCGACCGCCATGCTCAATCACCCGGAGTTCGCCCGCTACGATGTTTCCAGCGTCAAAACCTTGTTTCTCGGCGGCGCGCCCTGCGGCACGGCGCTGGTTCGCGAGATTGAAGAAAAGATGCCGGGCTGCGTGGCCAAGGGCGGTTACGGCCTGACGGAAACTTCGCCGGTCATCTCCTTCGCCAGCATCAAAGAACACCTGGAGGGCGATCCTCAGCATGTTCAGGACCGCCGCAAGGCGACCGCGGGATGCGCGTTGGCCGGCGCGGAAATCCGCGTGGTGGATATCCACGGCAACGACGTCAAGCCCGACGGCGAAGAAGTGGGCGAGGTGATTGTCCGCAGCGACGTGGTGATGGCGGGCTACTGGAATCAGCCGGAAGCCACCGAACGCGCCATCCAGGACGACTGGTTCCACACCGGCGACCTGGCCACCATTGACGAGGACGGTTACGTCCTGATCGTCGATCGCTCCAAGGACATGATTTTGAGCGGCGGCGAGAACATCGCCTCGGCGGAGGTTGAACGCGTCCTCAGCTCGCATCCTGCGGTGCTGGAGTGCGCGGTGATTGCCGTTCCGGACGACAAGTGGGGCGAAGTTCCCAAGGCGCTGGTGGTGCTTCGCGAGGCGCAGGCCGCCGATGAAGCCGGCATCCTCGACCACTGCCGCGGCCACCTGGCCGGATTCAAGGTTCCCAAGTCGGTGGAGTTCCTGCCAGTCCTGCCCAAAGGCGGCACGGGCAAAATCCTGAAGAAGGTGCTACGCGAACCCTACTGGGCGGGCTGCAAGCGGCGCGTGCAGTGACTCGCAGGCCATCGGGCGCTACACTGAAGCATGACCCATTTCGAGATCAGACGGGATGAGCCGCTCAAACCCTTCACCACTTTCAAGGTGGGAGGGCCCGCGCGCGCTTTTGCCACCGCGGCCACGCGTGAAGATTTTCTCGATGCGCTTCGGTTTGCGCGGCGGGAACGGCAGGACGTCTTCCTGCTGGGCGGGGGAAGCAACATCCTGGTGAGTGACAGCGGCTTCCCGGGACTGGTCATCCATCCGGTCGCGCGGGGCATTGCCATAGAAACCGCGGAGTCCGGAAGAGCCGTGCTGCGGGCTGAAGCAGGCGAAACCTGGGATGAGGTGGTTGCCCGCTCGGTTGAGGAAGGCTTCTGGGGCATCGAAAGCCTTTCGCACATTCCCGGCCAGGCCGGCGCGGCCCTCGTCCAGAACATCGGAGCGTACGGGCAGCAGATCAGCGACGTTTTCGAAAGCGCCACGGTGATGCAGGTCGCGACGGGCAACGTGCTGAAGCTCCGCGCCGTCGACTGCGGCTTCGACTACCGGAAAAGCATTTTCAACTCCGGCATAGGAGACGGCCTCATCATTCTTCAGATTGAACTCTGGCTCAGCCGCCTGGCCAGACTGGATCTTCGCTACCTGGACGTGCGCGACTACTTCAAAGAACGCGGTATCGACAGGCCCTCCGCCCAGCAGGTTCGCGACGCCATCATCGAGATCCGCGACCGCAAGTTCCCCTTTCCGCGCGAAGAGAAAGGCGGCAACGCCGGCTCGTTTTTCAAGAACCTGATCCTGAGCCAGACGGAATTTGAGACCCTGCGCGCCAACATCCAGCGCAACTTCTCGGAGGCAGAATCGAACCGCCTGCAAGAAATTCGAAAACGCTCGGGCGCCGACGGGGAGGTAAAAATCCCCACCGCTTTCCTGATTGAAATCTGCGGCCTCAAAGGGCACCGCGAGGGCGGCGCGCGCGTGAATGAAACTCAGCCTCTCGTGCTGCTGAATGACGGCGGGGCCACCGCCCACGACGTGCTCGCGCTGGCCGGCTGCGTGCGGCGAACCGTCCACGCCCGCACCGGCATGACCCTCCAGCTAGAGCCGGAACTGGTGGGCTTCAGGCCGGAGGAGGTGGAACAATACCTCGCGCTCGTCTGACGCCGCTTTGCCGGGGCAATTTTGATTTCAGAAGCTGCTTCCGCCGGGAATCCGCTGCCAGCAGCCGCCGCTGCAGTTTTGCTCCCGCCCGCCCGATCGGAACACCGTTGTAGATGCCACGCAGGTGTGTCAGGCTAACCGTAAGCCCTTGATGCAGTGGGAAGCGGCGGAAAAGGACGAGATGAACCTGATGGAACTTTTCAGAACGGGCCCGGCTGGCCACGGCGCAAGCCGCCGGGAGGTGATTTCGCGGTTTGTGGTGTTCACTGCGTTTACCGGCCTGCTGCTGGGGATTTTTGAAGCCGCGCTGCTGCGCACCTCGCCCATCGTTCCGGCCCTGCTGGTTCCGGACATCGGCACCGTGGAATGGTTTGTGGCTCCGCTGGTGGACCTCGCCTCTTTTGGCCTGCTGGGCCTGGTGCTGGGTCTGCTGGCGGGGCGAAAGCCCGGAGGACACCGGATCCGATTGCTGGCTGCGGCTGATGTGGCCATCATCGTGGCTTTTGTGGCGCTGCGGATCCGCTGGCTCCACGCCCGAATCGTGATCAAGGAATACAGCCTGCGGGACTTTCTGGTTCCGCTGCTGGCATTCGCGGCAGCCCTGGCGGCAGCGGCTGTGGTGGTCTACCTGTTGTGGAAGCCGGTTTCGCGCCTGGCCGGGCGCTGGCGCTTCCGCTGGGTGCGTTTCCTGTCGTGGAGCCTTGTGGCGGCCAGCCTCGCCGCCCTGTGCGGCGTGGGATATTACCTGCTCGACCCTTTTCCGGACGCGGCAGGTGTGAAGGCGGCGTCCGCTGAGGACGCCCGGGCCCCGAACATCGTCTTCATCGTTCTCGACACCGTGCGAGCCGATCATCTCTCGGCCTACGGCTACCCGCGCCCCACCACGCCCAACCTTGACCGCCTGGCCCGCCGCGGAGCGCTGTTTGAAAACGCCATTTCGTCCACTTCCTGGACGCTGGCCTCGCACGCCTCCATGTTCACCGGCCTGCTGCCCCACCAGAACGGCGCCGACTGGTGGCTGCCTCTGCCGCCAGGCCCGCGCACTCTGGCCGAGGCCCTGCACTCCGAGGGCTACGAAACCGCGGGATTTGCCGCCAATTTCGATTACTGCCAGAAGGGCTGGGGCATCGGCCGGGGCTTTGGCGTTTACCGTGACGACAGCGAATCGCTGTGGCGCAATCTGGCCGGCACGCTGCTGGGCACGGCGCTCATCCAGCCCGCGTACGAGACCTTCTGCCGGTTTGACTATCTCGAACGGGAGGACGCGCGCGAAACCAACCAGGGTATTTTCCGCTGGCTCCGCCGCCCGCCCGCGAATCCCTATTTTCTCTTTATCAACTACTTTGACACTCACGTGCCCTATCTCACCGAGCCGCCCTACGACCACCGCTTCGGGACGCTCCCGAACAGGCTGGTCCACAAGCTGTTCAACGACCTGCAGGGCCCGGACCCTGCCCGGGACATCACGCCCGCCGAGCGCGCCACGCTGATGGCCGCCTATGACAACTGCCTGGCCTTTCTCGATGCCCAGGTCGGCCGCCTGATTGACGATCTCCAAAAGTCCCCCGAGGGCCGGAACACCATCGTCATCATCACCTCCGACCACGGCGAGGCTTTCGGCGAGCAGGGCTTTTACAGCCACGGTTACAACCTTTATCGCGAACTCCTGCACGTTCCGCTCATCATCGCCGGGCCGGGCGTTCCAAAGGACGTCCGCATCGGGCACATCGTCCGCACCCGCGACCTTTTCTCCACCGTGCTCGACCTGGCCGGCGGTGGCCACACGCCCTTCAGCCGCGAGAGCCTGGCCCGCTTCTGGGATCCGGGATTCAAGCCTCAGCCTTTTGACAATTTTGTTGTTTCGGAACTGGTGCCCATCTTCAACGAGACCGGAACCAAGGCCATGATCAGCCTCACCACGCCCGAGTGGCAATACATCTACGATTCCAGCGGGCGCGGCGAGCTCTACCGCTGGCCGGATGATCCGCTCGACCAGAAGGACCTGGCCGGCTCCCCGGGCGCGCAGGACACCATGGCGGACCTTCACAAAAGGCTCGTTCAACTGGTGGCAGGTTCGTCTGAACCCTGGCGAGACCAGAACTACCTTTTTTCGCACGGTCCCAGCCGAAGTTCGTTCCTGCTCGACGTGCTCTCGGCGCGGAAAAAAGATTCGGACCTGCCTTCACGCAACCAGCAGCCCTTTATCGGCGCCTCCCAGGCCCGCTTCGAGCCCAATCAGCCCGAGCCATCTTCACAACCCACCCAGCCCGATCGCCAAACCCTGCAGAGCCTGCCCTACCACTAGCGCGTGGCCCCGTAGCGCAGGCCCTTGCGGCCTGCGGCTTTTGACTCAGCCCTCCCGCGGATTTCGCAGCGAAGAGAAGCGACGGCCCTTGCGAAAGGGCACGGATTCATCCGTGCCGCAATCCGCACCCATCAGAAAATTAGAGCCCTCTCCCGTGCGGAGAGGGTGCCGGAGGTACGACGGCGGGTGAGGGGTCTTTTTGCCTTCAGCTTTTCCCCCACTTCCTATTTCCTACTTCCTGCTTCCTTTTGCTTTCCGCCTCCTGCCTACCGCCTTTAGCAGCCCGCGAAGCGGGCGAAAGACTTTAGTCCATGGCGCGAGCCATGGGAAACGGAGCCATGACAAAACTTCCCAACCCCGGCAGGGGCGTAAGAATTCGGACCGCCGCCCCGATGGATCGGGCTGATCTCACGGAGATAGAACCGCGGACCTCAGGGGCGGAGGTCCGCGCTACTTGCTAATCCGGGGAGAGAGAGGGCTCGATGGCACGAAAAAATACCTGCCGGAAAGAAAAGGTTCCGGAGCTGCGAAATGGAGATAGAGTCAAACTCCGTGAACACCATCACCAGAAAAACGGCGATGTGCGCTCGGCCCGCGGAACGCTTATTAATTCATTTTTCGCTTTCCTCCTACCGATAGTATTCTTGTTGTAGAATTACGGAGAGGGGTTCGTGTTAGACCTTTGCAAACTCGCTACCGGCTATACGCACGAAAGAAGCGGCAAGAGCATCATCATTCACGCCGATTGCCTTGAATGGATGGGCGTCATTCCCGAAAACAGCATTCACGGTATTGTCACCGATCCACCCTACGGAGTGAAAGAGTACCATTTCGATCAGCTCGAAAAAAGGGCTAACGGGAATGGGGGTATCTGGCGTATTCCACCCTCTTTTGATGGTTCCATTCGGCAACCCCTTCCACGTTTCACTGCGCTTAATCAAAAGGAACGTGAGCAGCTCTTTCTCTTCTTCGTAGAGTGGGCAAAAGTTGCAGTTCATGCTCTTCGTCCGGGAGGACATACCTTCATTGCATCAAATGCCTTTCTCTGCCAACTTGTCTACACTGCGCTCATTGAGGGAGGTTTAGAGTTCAGAGGCCAACTCATTCGCGTCGTCAGAACGCTTCGCGGGGGCGACAGGCCCAAGAATGCAGAGGGAGAATTTCCTGAAGTGTGCTCGCTGCCGAGGGGCGCTTACGAACCGTGGGGCATCTTTCG
>Ga0307372_10008695_pt1 | contig 14200 bp, 15 predicted proteins | sample OX1MG_FD_202533 | JGI IMG/M metagenome (GOLD analysis project Ga0307372, IMG submission 202533) | Soil microbial communities from Risofladan, Vaasa, Finland - OX-1 | ecosystem: Environmental > Terrestrial > Soil > Coastal area > Acid sulfate soil | place: Finland: Risofladan, Vaasa | collected...
CTAATGGTCTTAAGAGTTACCTAAAACTTACCTAAGCCGTTTTGTTGCATGACACAAAACATATAACTTATTGATTTAATGGCGCTCCCTACCGGATTCGAACCGGTGTTACAGCCTTGAGAGGGCCCTTCAGACTCCATGGCTGTCCGGACGCGTCCGGTGTAATCCATTGAAAACACCTTAATTTAAGCTATTTCCATCCGTCGACGTCTACCTGTATATTTGTACCACCAGCACAGACATTGTCCTAAATTGCCCTAAGTTCTGCCAGAAGGCCGTAACGAGGCTGTTACATGGCGAGAAAACAAAGATCGATTCGCCTTCAAACCAAGGAGGCCCGGCGACTCCTACCGCCGGCGCATGAGCCGTACTGGCATGAAGTGCGACCCCTGTTGCATATCGGGTTTCGAAAGGGTAGGCGCTCAAGCACGTGGTTACTTCGGGAGAACGTCAACGGCCGACGACACAAGCGCCGGCTAGGTCTGGCGGACGACGAGAATTTCGATGCCGATCACGTGACCGTCCTTTCGTTCGAGGACGCGCTTACGATCGCGACGGCAGATGACCGCCCGACAGCGGGGCTGGTACCTCGGTATACGGTCAATGCTGCCCTAACGGCCTACTGGGCGCACCGGCGCGCGAAAAGCGCAAAGTCCTCGGTCGAAGCTGACAAGGTCAAAATCAAGGCGCATGTCGTCGAGAAGTTCGGGGAAACAGATGTCGCGGATCTGACGACGGAGAAGCTTCAGGCGTGGCGCGACGGTATGGTCAAGGATACGGATGATGAGGACCTTAAACGTCGTAGCAAGGCGACTGCCAATCGAGTGCGGGCGATTTTCTTTGCTACCCTCAATTTGGCGTACGAGCATGGCCGCATCAAGTCGCGGGACGCCTGGCAGAGGGTTAAGCCCTTCAAGAATGTGGACCAGGCACGAAAGCGTGCGCTGACCGTTGCCGAGGCGGTCAAAGTCATCAATGCCTGTGCGCCAGATTTTCGACCGTTGGTGCGCGGTGCTCTGTATACGGGGTTACGCCTCGGCGAGCTTTTTGCATTGCAAGCCGCCGACGTTACCGAGGAGCGCATCGAGGTTCGCCATTCCAAGTCCGGAAAGCCGCGCTCGGTCCCATTGAATGACGAAGGGGCACAATTCTTCGAAGAGACGACGGCAGGAAAGAGAGGTGCCGACTTGGTCTTCACACGGGCGGACGGCTACGCGTGGCAGCGCATTCACGCGTCGCGCGGCATGAAGCGAGCCTGCACTAACGCCGGCATCAATCCGCCGGCGACGTTTCACGATCTCCGGCGCAGTTACGCTTCACTTTTGATCAACAAGAAGACCGACATCGAGGTTATTCAAAAACTACTGGGCCACGCCGACCTCAGGATGACCGTGCGGGCATACGCGCACCTGTTAGATGCGACAATTTCGAAGGCCGTTAGGAAGAATCTACCGTCGTTCGGTGCCGCCGTGACGAAGGTGAAGAGGTTGATGGCATGACGCGGCCATCTGTGCCATTGATCAATGCCGCTATGCGTGCCCACCAGAGTGCTCGCGGCCAGGCCCTGCATTATCTGAGACGACGGCACCGCAATCGGCACACTTCCTTACCCCGGAGTCGCGTGTCGATCCTGGTGAGCGGCGTGCGCACGAGGTGATCACGGTAGCGCGTGATAAAGGCGAGCTTGCTCCTTTCGTATGAGCGGCTAGGCCGAGCGGGCAACATTGACAGGAAACAGCGTGACCGTGGGCGCTGCCCCCAGCCAGATCACCCCTCGCGCGTCCATCCGCTCGGCTCCGGCGGGACAGGGCCATGCGCAGGACCGCGAGCGCGATGTCTGGGGTCTTCGTGCGACGCCATCCGCTCGCCGCTTCACGGTGGGTTCCGGTAGAATTCTGATGTGGACCTATTGCGGCGCCAAACCGTCGAGGTAGCGGTCGACCTACCAGCGGTGCCGGCTTCGACGCTGTTGAGTCGTGAAGCCAACGAGGACCTCCTCATACGGCGGAATATCGGCGTGGTGCAGCAACTTCCGACGACGGCGAGTGAGGCCGTACACGATACTTTCCATCAGCCCCAGCGAGTGTCCCGTCCTTACTCACTGGGTGCTCCGCCGTTCCCGTCTGTCGTCCAATCCTGAATCCGGCAACGGGCGACAAGCGCAGCGCGGAGCCCGGTGAGGAATCCATGCCGGCCGGGTGTCTCGGGGGTGTCGGGGCGTAGCCCTGATCAAGGGGGTTTGTAACGATTCCGGACTCGTTCCGGAATCGTTTAACAAACCCCTACCTTGTACAGACTCTCCGTCAGTCTCCGCGTCGGAGTCTTCTCGGAGGCATCGCTGTTGCTGGCCGTGGCATTGAGGGCATGCGCCGGAAGCATCCCAAGCCGGAGATCGTCAGTGTCCGGATCTCGATGGTCGATGCCGAGGCGCTACGCGGCCAGGCGCACATTGCGGGCTGACGGTTTCCGAGTTGCCCCGCCGTCGCCACCGGACGCTCGGTGACGAGCAGCACCGATCAGGAGACCGCGGACAGCATCGATCGGCAAGGGCGCATGCTGAAATACCTCTACCCCAAGGACAAAGGTTGGGCGAACCACGAAGATCGTAAGCGGCGGCGGTCGATCGTGACGGAACTCGAACGCGAGCATCGAATGCTGGCGAAGGAATCTCTGGTCCTCGATGTCAATATTGCCGCGGCGAAAGCGGAACGCGATCGCGCGTTCGAAAGCCGGCGTCTCGGTGAGCTTGAAGCGCACGTACAGGCCGACACGGATGTCGCCGATCTCAACGCCCAGGCGCTCGCCTGGTGCACCCGGGAGGCGGCGGCGCGCCCATGTCCGGAGGATCGGACCCGCACGGTGCGGCCGCCGGCTTCGTCTCGGTCAATCTGGATTTCATCTACAGCCTCATCTGGTGATCGTCGATGTGTCGACCGGGCATAAGGGGGTGCCCCGTCGTTGGGAACTCTTCCTCAACACGCCATCGGCCGCGATCACCGACGAGTCGGACCTCAAATAGGTCCAAAATCGCCTCCTGGCGGGTCAAATCCGGAGCAAAAGCTCCGAAAACGGGTCTGCCAAAATCTTGCCATCCTGATCGACGCGCTACAATCGGCGGATGTGGCAAAACTCGAAGGGCGGGAAGTGGTGAGGATCTGCGGCACAGACGGCGAGACGACGATTGCGGATATCAATGACCTGGCGGCAGCGCTTGAAGCTGCGCGCTGACGCCGCCGGGATGTCTTCGGCACAGCAAGGCCCAGAGCAAGGCCCAGCGAAAGGCTCATCGGAAAGTCCGGGCGAAGGCTCCCGGGAGAGACCCCGTGAGCGGACGAAGCGCCGGCTCCTCGGCGCGCATTCCAGGCGGCTCTTTCTGCAGGTGGGACTGCCGTGGGGCGCGGCGCTTCTCGTCGGCCTCGTGTCGGTGCTCTATACTGACTGGAGCACGGATGCCGCCAACGTCTTTCTTGGCTGGATCGCGGGCCGCTCTTGGCTCGCCTTCGTAATCACACCGTCCCTTACCGTCGTGGCGCTGTTTCTCACTCGGCGCTGGTTCACGGGCAGCGAGGGCAGCGGCATTCCGCAGGTGATTGCGGCGCTCCATGCGCCGCGCAAGGAAGAGGACACGCTGATGCGACGCCTCTTCGGCCTGCGCGTGGTAGTTGGTAAGATCGGCATTTCCCTCATCGGCCTATTGGGCGGACTCACCATCGGCCGCGAGGGACCGACGGTGCATATTGGCGCGGCGATCATGGTGGAGATCCGGCGCTTCTACCCGCACCGCAATGCGCAACTCGAGCGCCGGCTCCTGCTGGCCGGCGCGGCGGCGGGGTTGTCGGCAGCGTTCAACACGCCGCTTGCCGGCATCATCTTTGCCATCGAGGAGCTCGCGCGCGACTTCGAGAGCCGCACCAACGGCATCATGATCACCGCCGTGGTGTTCTCCGGACTGACATCGCTCGCGCTCGCGGGCAATTATCTCTATTTCGGCCAGATTAATGTGTCCGGGAATCTGGGTGCCGCGTTCGTGCTGCCGGTAATCCTGTCGGCGTCGCTCTGCGGGCTCTTCGGCGCGGCCTTCAATCTCGCGCTCTTGCGGTGGCGCACGTGGATGCCGGATTGGCTGATCGCGCTACGCACGCGCAAGCCCTTGCTCTATGCGTTGGCTATCGGGTTCGTGATTGCCGCGCTTGGAGTTGGAACGTACGGAGAGACCTGGGGCAGCGGCTACGACCAAGCGCGTCACCTCCTGACGGGCGCTGCGCCGCTCTCTGAAGGGTACGCCGTCACCAAGTGGGGCGCCATGGTGGTGACCTACATGGCCGGCATTCCCGGCGGCCTCTTCTCGCCCTCATTGTCGATCGGGGCGGGTCTTGCGCAGTGGGTGCACGCCGCCTTTGCCTGGGCGCCGATGGCGGCGGTGATCGCGCTCTGCATGACGGGATATCTCGCCGCGGTCACCCAGTCGCCGATCACATCCTTCGTCATCGTGATGGAGATGACCAACGGCACCGGCATGGTGATCCCGATGATGGCGACAGCGCTTGTCGCCTCGCGCATCTCGGCCTTCTTCACGCCACCGCTGTATGAGGCTTTGGCGCAGAGCAACTACTTCCACGTAGCGGCGCTGCCTGCGGGGGAATTCTTGCAAAAAAAGCCGGTGCCGCCTCCAGGAGCATAAGCGGTCTCAGCGCACTCGAGGTCCTCTCGATCATCACCTCCACAGAGGCGATGGCGGCGAAGCTCTTCTGGATGATGGAGAGTGACCCTTAATGGGAATGCCGCTGCGTTAAGCCGTGAGCTTCTTGGGACGCACGCGTATTAATGGCATGGATGCCCCTGCTTTGAACGGCATCGATGTGCCAGAGTGGAAGTGTCAAGCAACCCCCCAAACCAGCAGGAGCGTCCACGCCATTAATACGGGACCGCGATTGGATCGAACACCCGATACGCAAGTAGCTTCAGGCGGTCGTTCAAAAAGAACCAAGCCAACGCATAGCCCCAGACGAACAGCGCCCAGCCCCAGCCCAGCGGCGTCATAAACACTCCGTACACCGCGATCAACGTCGCCACCAGCTGAGTACCGACCACCGCCAGCAGCAAAATCCGCGCAGGCCGAATGGACCAGAACGGACCGCGTGTGCGCGTGAGAAAGATCGTCAGATGCCCGGCGACGGACAGTTTCAAATACATCAGAGTTTGGATGTGCCCACGGTCGAGATGAAATACGCGCTCCCCCAGATAAAACAGCCCAAACGCCGACACAACCCCGATGGCACCCAGGACCGTAGCGACTCCCAACACCATGTGCATGTTCCAGGACTCGGGCTTGTCCTTGTAGTGAACGTTGTCATAGGCAATCGACAGAATCGCGCCGTCGTTGAGCAACGCCAGCATCACGACCATCACCGCCGTCACCGGGTAGAAATTGAATACCAGGATGGACAAGGTCATGAACAACAGCACTCGTAGAGTCTCCGTGATGCGATAGATCGCGTAGCTGTTCATTCGCTGGAAGATCTTGCGGCTCTCCTTGATTGCGTCGATGATCACCGATAGGCCAGGCGTCATCAGTACGATGGACGCTGCTGCGCGCGCCGCGTCCGTGGCGCCCGCAACGGCAATGCCGCAGTCGGCCTTCTTCAGCGCGGGCGCATCGTTCACCCCGTCGCCCGTCATGCCGACGATGTGTCCGAGCCGCTGCAGAACGTCGACGATGTGAAACTTGTGTTCGGGGAACACCTGGGCGAAGCCGTCCGCTTCGTCGATGGTCCGCGCCAACGGGGGCGTCTCATGGCGCCTCGTGTCGCCCAGACTGGCGGCATCGAGAATGCGGGCTCCCATCCCCAGTTTCTTGGCGGTTTCCTGCGCGATGGCCAATGCATCGCCGGTAACCATCTTGACCCTCACGCCCATCTTTGCCGCCGTCGCGATGGTTGTCTTGGCATCGTCTCGGGGTGGATCGAACAGCGGCAGCACGCCGAGAAACTGCCATCCGCCTGCGCCTGCGGCTCGAGCCACACCCAACGAGCGAAACCCCCGCGCGGCGAATTCGCCGACCGCATGCTCGACGGCGGCTTTCACCTGCGCGGCATTGGCCGACAGTTCCAAGATCACCTGCGGCGCACCCTTGGTGACCTTGAACTCCTTTCCATCCGCGCCCTTCACCGTCGCCTCCGTACGCTTGTGCACCGGGTCGAACGGTTGGAAATGCGTAACCTGGTAGCCCGCCAATGCCTGGTCGCTCTTCACTCCGCCCAGCACAGCCAGGTCGATGGTGTCCTCGTTTTCCGCGCGCGACGCCAGCGCGGCGTTGAGGATGACTTGATCGGCGGAGATGCCGTCCGCCCCGAACGGATCGCCCAGCGTGAGCTTGTTTTGGGTGAGTGTTCCGGTCTTATCCGCACACAGCACGTCCACGCCGGCCAACTCTTCGATCGCCGCCAAGCGCGTCACGATCGTCTCTTTCTTTGCCAACAAGCGCGCGCCGACCGCCATGGTCACTGACAGCACCGTGGGCATCGCCACAGGAATCGCGGCAACGGTCAACACCAACGCGAACTCCAACGTAGTGAGGATTGGGTCGCCACGAAATAGCGCGACGCAGATGATCATCAACACGAGTGCGACCGCGAGAACGATCAGATAATCGCCGATCTTGAGCACCGCACGCTGAAAATGACTGACGGTTTTCGCTTCCTGCACCAGATGCGCTGTCTTGCCGAAGTAGGTGTCCGCGCCGATCGCGTACACCATCGCGCCTATTTCCCCCTGGCGGACGATCGATCCTGAAAACACCGCATCGCCGGACTTGCGCGTCGCGGGCAACGACTCCCCCGTCAGCGCCGACTGATCCACCTCGATCTCGTCGCCGTCCAGCAAGCGCGCGTCCGCCGGCACAATGTCACCCAGGCGCAAACGAATGACATCGCCCGGCACGAGCTCACGCGCTGCCGAGGTGGTCCATTTCCCATCACGTTTCACCCTGGCCTTGATCGCCAGCTTTGCCTTCAGTGCGGCGACGGCGTTGCCCGCCTGGCGTTCTTCCCAGAATCCGACTACGGCGTTGGATGCAAGCAGAACGAGGATGATGAAGAAATCAGGCCAATGCCGAACCACGCCAGACAGGATCACCGCGCCCTCGATCATCCACGGAATGGGGCCCCAAAAATAGGTAAGGAATTTCAGGAACGGATTGGTCTTCCTTTCTTCGATCTCGTTGGGTCCGTATTGCGCCAGCCGCTTCTGCGCCTCAGCTTCGCTGAGACCATCCGACGACGACCTCAATTGCTTCTCGACGTCCGCGATGGGCAGGGATTTCAAGTCGCGTTTGGCACTGGACTTGGACCCGCTCTTTAACTTGAGCTCCGTGCTCGGGCGGGCATTGGGTGCGGTCATGTCTATACCCCCGGTTCGTTTTCGATCGCGGCTTCGGCCGGTGCGGCGGACGGGAGGCCATTACTCGGCGATCCGCCTTAAATCGGCACTTCACCTGTGGTGCGCAAATATTGAGTCACGCGCCGACAGGAGCGAAGGAGTACTCGTGACGCAGCCCGCCAAGAATCGATTCGGTGCGGACGGCATATGACTCGTCGCGGCGCTGGCGCGAACGGGCGTTTCCAAAGTCGAAAAATGCAGGTGGTGGATCTGGAAAACCCGGATCCGGCGCCATGTGCGGACGTCCGGAATTGTAGTGGGGGATCCAGGATTTCAGGATGGACCGCAAATGCGATTCGAAAATGGGGATCAGCCAGTCCAGGCACCCGCGCCGAACGGTGCCGACGACTCGTTCGCAGATCGAATTTGCCTTGAGAACGCGCGGGGGCGATTTCAATACCTGGATTCCGAGCCTTGTGACTGATTCGTCGAGATGCGCGGCAAAAATGCTGTCGCGATTATGCAGTAGGTACTGGTATCGCTCCTCGAACCCGATCGCTTCGCGCAATTGTTGCAGCGTCCAACAGGCGGTCGGATGTGCGGTGACGTTGCAATAAACCGAGCGGCTGCCGTGCTCGATGATAACAAATACATAGAGCAACCGGAACGCGGCGAGCACGACGACCAAGACGTCACAGGCAATGATTCCGTGGGCTTGCAAGCGCAGAAACGTCGGCCACCGTAGGTCGCCGCTTGGCCGGCCTGGTGATCGACGGGGAAGATATTTCCGCACGGTCCGTGGCGAGACCTGAATTCCGAGCTTTGGAAGAAGCTCATTCGCCATGCGTTTCTCGCCCCAGGTGGGATTCTCGTCTCCCATCCGGCGGATCAGAGCCTGTACTTGCTTCGGGATCGGCGGTCGGCCGAGCCGAGATTTCAGGCGCCAGAGCAGCCTCCCACCAACCGGGCGCCAGCGGACGATCGTCTCCGGGCGTACGACGACCAATGCGTCTCGCCAGTTGCAGAACCGTGATAGGACGCCAAATGTATTCGCGTGGCGGGGTCGATGCGTCGAAGTGTGATTCCGCGCTCCACGTACAGGGCGGGTGGGCGACGCAGGAAGAGATTCTCAGCTTCGATCGACTTCGTTGAGCGAAACGCCAACCGTAGCCAGCGAAGCATATCGCCGATTACCGAGATCAGAACCCCGAACACCGTCCCCATTGATCAATCATGCCACACCGGGCGAGATCGCGATTTGGATAGTCGAATTGATAGCCGACCGAATAAATGCGGATGACAGGCCCAAGCAGTGAAAGTCTCCCCTCTTAGCGCAGGCATTTTGTCCGGCTTGACATGAAGCGCAACAGATTGCCGCGACGATTTCCTCGGTCGGGTCCTTCGGGCGTGGCTTGCGCCGGGTTCCGGCGGACGAGAACAGGCGCCGATACTTTCGATCGACCAGCGCGTTGTGGGATCGTAACAGCGTCGCCCGCTGGAGAATCGGGGCGAGCTTCGCGACCCGTCTGGGATGCACGAACAACGTCGTCAATCTGAGCACGAGTCCATTGTGGTCAGGGGCGGGGCGCGTCGACGGGAACGGCCGCCGATAATCAGTTGGTGCTTGAGCAACAGAGATTCCGCGATGACGGAGCGGAGGTCGCCGGGACGCGCGAGCTTGGCCAGAATGACGACCAATTGCACCGCGAGATGAAGCAAGTCACGCATCGTCGAGGCAGGCTACCATGAGCACTGATCAGTACAAGACTGTTCGCATACGGCGCATCCCGCTATGATTGGCGAATTCGCACCCGACACGATCCAGATTACCGCTCTGGCGCCCGCCAAACACTGCGTGGATCAAATCCTGGTCCGGGGTCGATGGGCAGGCGGCTCGATGGGCGTGCCGCTCGCACAACTGCAGCCCACCGACACCGACAAAGCCACCGCAGAGGCCATCGCCGACTGACACTACTGGCTGGCGCACGAAAATCAGTTCCGACCGAGTATCAAGATTGGCTCCGACGACAACCAGCGGTACTTCGAGCGCTTACGACGCGAACCGCGCCAGACGGCCGCCAAGAGACCACCGGGAAAATAGCCAGGTGCTCGACGGAGCGGCAAGTGGCCGGTCAAATGAGCGAAATGGCGCGCAACGAAAACATCAGAGTCCGAATTTCCGCGGCTTTTTCAATAAGAAGTTCGCGCTGCGTGAGTATTGCGGTAGCGCCAGGGTAAGCCTGGGAAGGGAGGAAGCCCGGATGTAGCGGGCGGAAACTTTTCGATGGAATCCAGAGGGTTCGACTCCCTCCCGGCAAAGGCTAGGCACCGGCCGGAAGCGAGCCTTGCATGTGCGTGCGGTGACGCACGACTTGAAGCGTAGGCAGCGGGTAATGAAGCCGCGTGATTGAGTCTCGAGAAGTCCGTAATGCCGGTGTCCTCATTGTCCGCAAAGTGGGGACCGCATCGTCAATGCGGCGAAGGCGAGGTGGTTATCGTGACCTTTGCCTGCGAATTTTAAGAACTGATGCCATGTCAAGCGGAAAGAGCTACGGCTACAGCAGATAACTGAGGTAGGCGGCGAGGGCGGAAATTTGTGACTGAGATAAACTGTGTGCAACCTGTTTCATGGGGGCTGCTGCACCTTCTTTTAGCGGATCTTGTCCTCGCAATTTGCTCCAATCCGTCAATTCCTTTTCGGTGTATGAATTGAGCTGACTAGCTAGACGAGGAATTTCGTTTTTCCCCTTGGCCTTGGGGCCGTGACAGCCGGCGCATGAGGGGACATTGGCTGCGGGAACACCCTCTTCGTAGATTATTTTGCCGGTGGCCACCAGTTGCCTTGGGCCCACTCCGATCGGCGCGGGGTTAAGACTGCTAAAATACGCGGCCAAAGCGGGTCGCATTGCCGGTTTGAGAAGATGCGCCGTGGTCATTCCTACATCGCTGTTTTTGTCTCGCGTTGCCTCATTAAAGGCCAGCAGTTGTTTCTCAATGTACTTGGGCGTTTGTCCCGCGATACGCGGGATAGTAAGGTACCCACCACTAAGCCCTTGTCCCGACTTCCCGTGGCAGTCTTGGCAGTAATGTATTTTGGCCTGAAGCGTTTGGTTTGAATTGGCCTCCGTGTCTGTGCCAGCTGCGAAACTTGTCGCGGAGAAAGCGATCGCTAGGAATGCCAGTGGCATCGTCATTAGCAAGCCGATGTACTTCATAATCTAGCCTTCGCCCTAACGCATGGAGACGAATTTCGGAAAAAGCATCATTCCCGACCGGGTCCGCAGCCGGCGGCCCGACCCGGTCCGCAGCCAGACACCCAATACCCGCCGAGCGGGGTCTCGTTCCACGCCTTGAAATTGGCGTCCGAAACGCTCGAGAGCTTTCTCAGATAGGCCACAATGGCCCAGATCGTATTGTTGCGCACCGGTGGTTCATCAATGCCGAAGCTCGGCATTGCGCTCATCTTGATGCCGTTCTTAATGGCCCAGAATAGCTCCTCCGCCGTGCGCTCATTGACTACCTTTCTGAGGTCGGGTGGAGGGTTCAGACCCTCGGAGAATTTTGCCGACTCCACACCGGGCTCGCCGTGACAATTGGTGCAACCGTTCCTGGCGTAGGCAAGTGCGCCTGCCTGTATTGTTGCTGCATCGTCAAGCAACCCCGCCGGCGGTCGATCCGTCGCACGCCGCCTAATTGAAGCCATGCGCACCTGTACGAGCGCCCAATTGACAATATTGGGATCCGGGTGATTGGCCGCGACGTTAAAGAATCCGCCGAAGAAGTATGTCGATACGCCAATGCCCCCGACGACCGCCATTAGGCCAATCAGCGTCAAAACGACATAGACAATCTTCACCAAAAGAATTAATCATATTCGGCGAGGTCGTTCAGTGCGACATCGTACATAAGAGACCTTGCCTGAGGGGCTGTGGGAGGCGAATTGCTGATTATGCCGCGACGGAAGTTTCGAATAGTCCATCGGAACGGCGTTTCCAGGCATAACGTGCACGGTGCGCTGTGGACGCGGATGAGCATCCCCTCCAAATGGCAGGCGTGGGACCGTTGAGCGAACGATGAACGCGAGCGCCATTGTAATAGTGTCGGAATGTTTCGAGTTTCCGATAAAGATCGATTGAGTGCCAGATGAGCATGTGGTCGAGATATTCGCGCCGGATTGTTCCGATCAGTCGTTCGACGAACGGATGTGACATCGGGGCGTACGGGACCGATTTGATCTCCTCCCCCGTGGCAATCCCCGGGGCACTCACTCCGCGTCTGGTTTCAGGCGCGCTCTGAGATCATTTAGTATGCGCTTCGCGGTGTCTGCAATCGGAACCGGCTGAGGAGTTGATTGCACCGCGTGATGGCGCGACGGGAGCGTTCCTGCTCGAACTCGCCCTGACTTCCGATCGTTCACGGAAAGATTCGGAACGAACGTGCCAGACTTCGCCTTTTCGATGAGACAGTGTAGCAAGCCGATCGGATTGCGTACCACGCGCTTAGCCGCCATCGCCGCGATCTCATCGAGCACAGCCTGGCGGCGGTCGGTGGGACAGGCGGCAACCAGGGTGTGGGCAGACGCGAGAACCTCCCCCGCCAAACAGTCCGGATATCGGATTTCAAATCCATCGCCTACTACCCCATCCTCTGGCAACGTCGGCGATCCCTCTGTAGTAGTTTGTTTTAGTCTGAATTCATTCAGTGTGGAGTTTCTTGGAGTATGAATTATATCGACGCCTTTGCCGGCGACGGGTGAACCGTCGACGGCTGAGCCGTCGCCGGTGGAACAGCGAGGTACAGCCCGAAACGCGTATCGCCAGATCCACCGACCGTCCCGTGAATGCGCGAGTGTGCGCGTGAGATACCCAGTCGCCTCGAGCTCGCGCAAGAACCGTCGAGTTCGATCGCGTCCTACATTCCCCGATCGGACCTTCAGTAGCGAGGGCAATGCGCGTGCTCGTATCTCCCAGCCGTCGGGCTTGCTTAGCAGCCACACCGCAAAGGCACGCGTATCCAATCCGAGCTGCGAATCGTTGATCAACGCGACTGGAATCGCTTCCCAGCGACCCAACTGTTTGTCGACTCGCAGTACAGCGTACTCTGGCGTATTTTCTCGTTTAAGCCCCCTGGACTCACTCATAACTGTCTTCGATCGAAGTGGCTAATTCGGTACTCATTGCACACCGATCGCCGGTCCAGTCGACGCTACGAGCCAATGGGCGTCGCTCCAAGGCATGATGTCGGGGGCCAGCTCGCATCGCAGCTACGACGGGCTCCTCGCGCCTTGCGGTTGGGTCGGACATTCGGTGACGTAGCGCTGAAGTTCACGCGCACTGATGAAGGTCCGCCGGCCATCCTTTTGAGGGACGATCAAACCTGCGTTGATTCGCTCGTACAGCGACGCACGACTGATGCGAAGAATCGTTGCGGCTTCGGCGATGTCGAAACGTAGATTGGGGAGCGGCGCAATCGATGACATGGATGTCTCCGTGCACTAGCGAGTACGAGTGTGAATACCTAGATGCATGTCAAAATAAACAGCAAAAATGATCTCAGCGCAAACTCGCATTTCAATTCTGCAATCGATCTACGCTGGTCTTGGTTGGAGTCCGCTGAGGCTCGATGTCAACGATAGTCCGACGTCAGAGTTGCGCAAATAATCAATGCTTGAGCGTGTGGTCAAACTTGTCGTGGGATGCGTCCCGAGCCCACAGGGCTGCGCGGTGGCCATCGGTATGATCGGTGTGGTGGTCGGCTTGATGTCGACGGTGATGACGATCATCGCCGTGGTGGTGACGGTCGTGGTGGTGGCAATCGTCACGGTGCTGGTGATTATCGTCGACGACGACCAACCCGCATCCGTGCTTCCGGGCTACAATCACGCCGCCCCCTGATGCCCACCAACTGGAAAAACCGTCTCACACATTGGCAGCCGCACCGGGAGGGCGGGACGGTGTTCAGTCTTGCGCATCTGCATCCGTTTGCTTTCACATTGGATCTTGCGGCTGCCGGCGGCCATGCCGCGCGAAGAGTCGAGATAAGAGTTGGGTTCTCGAACCACACGTTCACGCGAAAGCGAACTGACCAAGACGGCGCGGCCCAGCACTACGCCGATCGGACCTTTTGCCGCGAGCGGTATCCCTTGTCGCTTTCACTGCCGGCGATCATAAGGAGCTTGGATGGAAAGAACTGCTTCTATGCCGCTCAGGATAACTACTTCATCGTGGAGGCGCCGAACGGCAGGGAGTATTGGATTTTCTTTGATGTACGCCCAACCGACGAGCTGGATGCGGTGCTATTGTTTTTACAGAGTGCGTACCCGCCGGAGGCCGCCCCAACACCGCGCGGCAGGCATCGTAAGAAGGTTGGATTCAGGGTGCTCGTGAATCTTGCGCTTCAGCGCAAGCGACCGACTCCACCCCCTTGAAATGCAAACCCCGCAATGAAGCGGGGTTTGTACGCCGATCCTCTTGGTTATCCCACGCTTGGTGTGGACCCTTGCGGGCGGGCTGACGCCGAGTCGGCCATCGCGTCAGAGACACATTCTACGCTTCCCCATGGCTACATCAACCCAGCTTTCAGAACTGAGAAATAGTGCAGGGGAAATTGCCCTAAATCTGCCCTAAATGCCAATTCTGCCTCGGGGCACTCCTGTAACCCATTGATTCAATGGCGCTCCCTACGAGATTCGAACTCGTGTTACAGCCTTGAGAGGGCCGTGTCCTAGGCCTCTAGACGAAGGGAGCCTTGAGCGAGACCGGCAGCGGATCCGGGCCGCCGCCGGTGCAAGAGGGCTGGTAGTATACGGGCCAATTTTTTGGAC
>Ga0307372_10008698_pt1 | contig 14200 bp, 11 predicted proteins | sample OX1MG_FD_202533 | JGI IMG/M metagenome (GOLD analysis project Ga0307372, IMG submission 202533) | Soil microbial communities from Risofladan, Vaasa, Finland - OX-1 | ecosystem: Environmental > Terrestrial > Soil > Coastal area > Acid sulfate soil | place: Finland: Risofladan, Vaasa | collected...
ATACTGGTAGCCAGTATCGCTCGACGATCTTCCCGATGAATGCCGAGCAGGGCAGGATCGCCAAGGCCTACATCGCGCAGCTCAACGCCGCGCATGTGTTCAACGCCGCGATCGTCACCACGATCGAGCCTGGCCGCACTTTCTATCGGGCCGAGGCCTACCACCAGAATTTCCTGACGCTGCACCCCCGTTCTGCGTACATCGTCATCAACGATCTACCCAAGGTTGCCAACCTCCAGCGCGTATTTCCCAAGCTCTATCGCACCCGCCCCGTGCTGGTACCCACCAGCGGGTACACCGCCGCGACGTCGCCGCAGTAGCCAGCGGCGCGGCCCCGGAGCGAAGGCGATCGGAAAGCACGGCCACCTGAAGGGTGGCAACCATAAGCGCGGCAACGCGTCGGATGGCCCCCGCGTGGCTGTTGTCCTTGCTATTGGGCGAATGCAGCGCCGCCCAGGATGCCGAGCAGGGCTGCGAACGCCAGCGCGTAGGCCACGCCCTTGTGCGCGCGGGCCGCGCGCCGCTGCCCGACCCGCAGCAGATACAGCGCCAGAATCGCCACCACCACCGCAGCGAGTGCCGCCAGCGCGTTTTCCAACGGCGAGCGTGCCCGATCCAGCGCGAAGATTGCGATCAGCAACCCCGTGATGCCGATCTTGCAGTACAGCTCGTTGAGTGCGCTCCTGGGGTCCATATTGCTCGCGATTACCGGTGTCGTTACCGCCCACTCAAACGGCTCGAATGGGCGCCGGATAGCGCGCGACGGTCGTGTCGGTCGTCAAAGCGTGATCCCCTGCACCAGGGCCTGCGCGATCAGCATGCGATCGAAAGGGTCTTTGTGTATAGACGGCAACGTGTCGATCGCCACCACGTGTTCACTATGGATGGGCGGTTCGCTATAGCCATTATCGAGCAGCCCCCGTCGCAGCAATCGGGGATCCACCCTTAAATCCTCTCGACCCAACCCCAGCTTGATGACGGGCACGGCGATTTGACCGGCCAGCAATCCCAGGCGCTTCACCTGACCGGCCTGCGGTGCATCCAGTGCGACGACCTTGACCAATGGTTTGCCCGCCTTCGCGATCACGACAGGTTCTCCCTTTGCCGCCTGGTCCACCAGTCGAGACAGATGCGTCTTGGCTGCATGAATATTGACGGTCCGCATACGCTGTGTCGATCACTTCTTTTTCGGCAGGTACAGGTCGGTCAGCGTACCCTCGCAGGCCTCGGCCGCAAACGCGACCGTCTCCGACAGCGTCGGATGCGCATGTACGGTCAGGCCGATGTCAGCGGCGTCGGCACCCATCTCGATCGCCAGCGTCACCTCGGCAATCAGCTCCCCGGCGTTGGTGCCGACGATGCCGCCGCCGAGCAGGCGGTGGGTCTCGCGATCAAACAGCAGCTTGGTGAAACCCTCGTCGCGCCCGATCGACAATGAACGACCGCTGGCGGCCCACGGAAACGCGGCGCGCTCGATCGCGATGCCCTGCTCCCTGGCGGCGCCCTCGGTCAGGCCGACCCAGGCGATCTCCGGATCGGTGTACGCCACCGACGGAATCGCACGCGCATCGAAGAAGCTCTTGTGCCCGGCCGCCGCCTCGGCCGCGACCTTGCCCTCGTGCGTCGCCTTGTGCGCCAGCATCGGCGGGCCGGCCACGTCACCGATGGCGAAGATGTGCGCCACGTTGGTGCGCATCTGGCGGTCGGTGCGGATGAATCCGCGCTCGTCGATCTGCACCCCGGCACGGTCGGCGCCGATGTTGCGGCCGTTGGGTACGCGCCCGATCGCCACCAGCGCGTAGTCATACGGCTCGGTGCCCTGGGCGCCATCCTGTGCCTGGAAGCTCACCTGCAGCGCGTCTTTGGTGGCGCTCACCGCGGTCACGCGCGTGTTGAGCAGGATCTCGCCGTAGCGCGCGCGGATGCGCTTCTCCAGCGGCCGCACCAGGTCCGCGTCGCACCCGGGCATCAGCTGCCCCGTGAGCTCCACGACGCTGACCTTCGCACCCAGCGCATCGTAGACGCAGGCCATTTCCAAACCGATGATGCCGCCGCCGATCACCAGCAGCCGCCCGGGGTTCGGTGGCAACTCGAGCGCGCCGGTGGAATCGATGATGCGCCCGTCGTCGGGCAGGAACGGCAGGCCCGCGGCCTCGGAGCCCGCCGCGATGATGCATTGATCAAAGCGGATCGTCTGGCCCGCGCCGTGCTCAACGCCACCGGATATCTCGATCACATGCGGACTGATGAACCTGCCGCTGCCGCGCACCACCTCGATCCTGCGTTGCTTCGCGATGGTCGCCAGCCCGCCGGTCAAGCGCCTGACGACACCGGCCTTCCACGAGCGCAACCGATCGAAATCGAGTTTCGGCTCACCGAACTCGATGCCATGCGCGCTCATCGCCCGCGCATCCTCGATGACCTTGGCCGCGTGCAGCAGCGCCTTGGAGGGAATGCATCCGACGTTCAGACACACCCCGCCCAGCGTATCCCAGCGCTCCACCAGCGTGACCTTCAGCCCCAGGTCCGCGGCTCGAAACGCCGCCGTATAACCGCCCGGCCCCGCGCCCAGCACCAGCAACTGCGTGCTGCGCGAGGCCTCGACGTCCGGCACCGCGGGTGCGGCGGCCGCTTGGGCTACGGGGGCCGCTTGGGCTACGGGGGCCGCTTGGGCTGCGGGGGCCGCTTGGGCTGCGGGGGCCGCTTGGGCTGCCGGGGCAGCGGCCGTCTCGATACGCGCCAGCGGGGTGCCCTTGGAGATGAGCGCGCCCTTGGCGACCAGCAGCTCGAGCAGCTTGCCGGCCACCGTCGAGGGCACGTCCATCGTCGCCTTGTCGGTCTCGAGCGTGAGCAGCGGCGTGTCAATCTCGATCTCGTCGCCGGGCTTGACCAGCACTTCGATGACGGGAACGTTTTTGAATTCACCGAGGTCGGGACAGGCCAGCTCCACCCGGCTCACGGTACGGCCTCGACCAGCGAGCCTACGTCGGCCAGCGCAGTGGCCAGGAAGCCGGTGAAGCGTGCACCGGCAGCACCATCCACCACGCGGTGATCATACGACAGCGACAGCGGCAGAATCCGCCGCGGCACGAAGCCACCTTCATGAAATACCGGCCGGACACTCGAGCGCGATACGCCGAGGATGGCAACCTCGGGGGCGTTGATGATCGGAGTGAAAGCGGTGCCGCCGATCCCGCCGAGGCTCGAGACGGTAAAGCTGCCGCCCTGCATTTGCGCCCCGGAGAGCTTGCCGGCTCGGGCCAGCTCGGCCAGCTCGGCCAGAGCGCGCGCGGTCTCGTAGATGTCCTTGCGATCGGCGTCGCGGATCACCGGCACCATCAATCCGTGCGGCGTGTCGGCCGCGAACCCGATGTGGATGTATTTCTTGTACACCAGGTTCTCGCCGCTTTGATCGATCGAAGCATTGAACTGCGGAAAGCGCTGCAGCGCCTTCACGCAGGCACGCACCACGAACGCCAGCACCGTCAGCTTGATGCCGGCGTTCCCGGCGCTCTCGCCCAACGCGCGGCGCTCCTGCTCGAGCTCGGTGATGTCCGCCTCGTCGAACTGCGTGACATGCGGCAGATTCATCCAGCTGGCCTGCAGGCGCGGGCCGGCGATGCGCTGCACGCGGCCGAGCGGCTGAACCTCGACCGCACCGAACTGGGCGAAGTCCGGTACCTGCACCTGCGGCCAGGCGGCGTGGGCGCCGGCCGCCGCTGCGCCCGGGGCACCGGCGCGGCCCGCCATGACCGATTTGACGAATCCCTTCAGATCCTCGGCCGCGATGCGCCCCTTCGGACCGGTGCCGTGCACGCGCGCCAGGTCCACCCCCAGTTCGCGCGCGAACTTGCGCACCGCCGGGCTGGCATGGGCACGGGCAAAGCCAGCCTCGCCGATCGGGGGCAGCACCCCCACCGCAAGTTCAGCGGCAGCCACTCTCGCTTCCTGGACCTGCGCTCCCGCGGGCCTGGCCGCTGGCTGCGCGGCCGCATCAGGTCTGGCCGGTGCCGCGGCGGCCTTGCCGGCTGCGTGCGCTGCCGAGGCGCCCTGCGCACCGTTGCCGGCAGCATTGCCGGCAGCATTGCCGGCGGTTTGGCGCCCTTCCCCGGCAGCATCCTGCTTTCCCTGCTTTCCCTGGTCGGCCGCACCGTCGGCGAGCCTCATGGTTGCAATCAGGCTGCCCGCCGAGACGTGCGCACCCTTGGCGACGTGGATCTTTTCAATGACGCCGGCGTCCGGCGATGGCACGTCCATGGTCGCCTTCTCGGTCTCCAGCGTCAGCAACGGGGTCTCGACCTCGACCGCGTCGCCGGGATGCACCAGCACCTCGATGACGGCGACGTCCTTGAACCCACCCAGATCGGGCACGTGAATGTCTTTCGACGCCAAGACGTGAATTCCTTGCGCTTCAGCTGTAGACAGGGTCGGACTTCTCGGAATCGATACCGAGTTTCGGCATCGCTTCGGCCGCGACGCTGCGGTCGATGAGGTCCATATCGGCCAGCGCCTTCAGCGCCGCCAGCGCAATGAAGTTACGGTCGACCTCGAAATGCCGCCGCAGCGGCGCACGCGCATCGCTGCGCCCGAAACCGTCGGTACCGAGGGTCACGTACCGCCGCGACACCCACGAGCGGATCTGATCGGGTACGTTGCGTACGTAGTCGGTCGCCGCCACCAGTGGACCCTGGCCGTCGGCCAGCAGCGTGCGCACGTACGGCACGCGCGCGCTGTGCGCCGGATGCAGCATGTTCCAGTGTTCGCAGGCGAGCGCCTCGCGGCGCAGTTCGCTGAAGCTGGTAATCGAAAACACTTCAGCCGCAATGTTGAAACGGGTCTCGAGCAGTTCGGCTGCCGCGAGGCATTCACGCAGAATGGTGCCACTACCGAGCAGCGTCGCATGCAGCTTGCCGGCCCCGGCGGGGCGCACGACATAGCCGCCCTTCAGGATGCCCTCCTGCACCCCCTCCGGCAGCGGCGGCTGGGCATAATTTTCGTTCATCAGCGAGATGTAATAGAACACGTCCTCGTGCTCCACATACATGCGCCGCATGCCCTCCTGGATGATCACCGCCAGCTCGTACGCATAGGTCGGATCGTACGCGCGGCAATTGGGAATACAGGTCATCACCAGCTGGCTGTGCCCGTCCTGGTGCTGCAGGCCCTCACCGGCCAGCGTGGTGCGCCCGGCGGTTCCGCCGAGCATGAAGCCGCGCGCCTGCATGTCACCGGCGGCCCACATGAAGTCCCCGACGCGCTGGAAACCGAACATCGAGTAGTAGATGTAGAACGGCACCATGCCGATGCCGTGGTTCGCGTACGAGGTCGCCGCTGCCATCCACGAGCAGGTCGATCCGACCTCGTTGATGCCCTCCTCGAGCATCTGCCCCTTCTTGTCTTCGCGGTATGACATCAGGGTATCGGCATCGACCGGCGTATACAGCTGGCCCACCGAGGAATAGATGCCGACCTGGCGGAACAGCCCTTCCATGCCGAAGGTGCGAGCCTCGTCCGGCACGATCGGCACGATGTGCCGACCGATGTTCTTGTCCTTGAGCAACGCCGTGAGGATGCGCACGAACGCCATCGTGGTGGAGATTTCCCGCTCGCCGGTGCCGTCCAGGATGCTACGGAACGTCTCCAGCGGCGGTACCGGCAGCGGCGCCGTGATCGGTTTGCGCGCGGGCAGGTAGCCGCCGCGCTCGCGCCGGTGTGCCTGCATGTAGCGCATTTCCTCGCTGTCCTCGGGAGGCTTGCGGAACGGCAGGCGCTCGAGGTCCTCATCCGGCACCGGGATATTGAAGCGATCGCGCAGCGCGCGCAGTGCATCGAGATCGAGCTTCTTCTGCTGATGCGCGACCATCTGCCCCTCGGCGCTCTTACCCAGGCCGAAGCCCTTGACGGTCTTGGCGAGAATTACGGTCGGCTTGCCCTGCGTGCGCACCGCCGCGTGGTAGGCCGCGTAGACTTTGCGCGCATCGTGGCCGCCGCGGTTCAGATGCCAGATCTCCTCGTCGGACATGTTGGCGACCATTTCCTTGAGCGCCGGGTCCTTGCCGAAGAAATGCTCGCGCGTGTACGCGCCGCCCTTGGCCTTGAAATTCTGGTATTCCCCGTCTACGCATTGCTCCATCACGCGCCGCAGGATGCCGTGGGTATCACGCGCCAGCAGCGGGTCCCAGCGCGCACCCCACAGCACCTTGATGACGTTCCAGCCGGCGCCCAGGAATGCCGCCTCCAGCTCCTGGATGATCTTGCCGTTGCCGCGCACCGGACCATCCAGTCGCTGCAGGTTGCAGTTGACCACGAAGATCAGGTTGTCGAGCCTCTCGCGTACCGGCATCGTCAGCGCGCCCATCGATTCGGGCTCATCCATTTCGCCATCGCCGCAGAAGCACCATACCTTGCGGTCGGACGGGCCGACCAGGCCGCGATGCTCGAGATAGCGGATGAAGCGCGCCTGGTAGATCGCCATCATCGGCCCCAGGCCCATTGACACGGTCGGGAACTGCCAGAAGTCCGGCATCAGCCACGGGTGCGGATAGGAACTCAGGCCATCGCCGGCGACCTCCTGGCGGAAGAATCGCAGTTGTTGCTCGCTCAGGCGCCCTTCCAGGTACGCGCGCGCGTAGATGCCGGGGGACGAGTGGCCCTGTATGTATATCAGGTCGCCTGGATGCTCCGGGCTCGGCGCGCGCCAGAAGTGATTGAAGCCGACCTCGTACAGCGTCGCCGACGAGGCATAGGTCGAGATATGGCCGCCGTATTCACTGGACTTGCGATTGGCCTGTACCACCATCGCCACCGCGTTCCAGCGGATATACGCCTCGATGCGCCGCTCGAGCGCGCGGTCACCCGGATAGGGCGCCTCCAGGCCGACCGGAATGGTGTTGACGTAGGCGGTATTGGGTCGAAATGGCAGGTAGGCGCCCGAGCGGCGCGTCTGGTCGATCAGCCGCTCGAGCAGGAAATGCGCACGCGCCGGCCCTTCCGCGCGCAGCACGGAATCGATCGATTCCAACCACTCGCGCGTTTCGACCGGATCGAGATCTTCGGTACTGGTCACGTCATTCATGACTGCAATTCTAGTGCTTTCTGGGTCCGGTTGCCCGCAGAAACGTGTCGTTTGCGAATATGCCGAAACCGCAAGGCCGCTCTCGCCGGGGTCGCCGCCGTGCTGTGGTAGGATGATCATGCGCTGGCTCCGGTACACGCGATCGGCGCAGCCCACCCCGCACGATATATGGTTAATCACATGCGTCCGACCGCTGCGGGGCAGCTCACACTGCGGCGCCCCGATGACTGGCACCTGCATCTGCGCGATGGTGCGGCATTGCGCGCGGTGCTGCCCTTCACCGCCGAACGCTTCGCGCGTGCGATCGTCATGCCCAATCTGGCCCCGCCGATCACCACCACCGCGCTGGCGCTGGCCTACCGCGAGCGCATCCGCGCTGCGCTGCCCGTCGGCGCGCGCTTCGAGCCGCTGATGACGCTGTATCTGACCGACCACACCGGCGCAGATGAGATCGAGCGCGCCCGCGCAAGTGGCGCGATCCATGGCTGCAAACTCTATCCGGCCGGCGCGACCACGCATTCGACCGCCGGGGTCACCGACATCGCTCGCCTGGACGAGACGCTGCAGGCGATGATGCGCGTGGACCTGCCGCTGCTGGTGCACGGCGAGATCGCCGATGAGCGCATCGACATCTTTGATCGCGAGGCGCGTTTCATCGACGCGGTGCTGGCACCGCTGGCCGAGCGCTACCCGCGCCTGCGCATCGTGCTCGAACACGTCAGCACCGCCGCCGCGGTGCAATTCATCTGCAACGCGCGGCCGGGACTGGCCGCCACGATCACCCCGCAACATCTGATGTTCAACCGCAACGCACTGTTCACCCCCGGGCTGCGCCCGCATCACTACTGCCGCCCGGTACTCAAGGGCGAACCGGACCGGCGCCGTCTCATCGAGGTCGTCGCCAGCGCGGACATACGTTTTTTCCTCGGCACCGACAGCGCACCCCACGCCCGTCACGCCAAGGAAAGCGACTGCGGCTGCGCCGGCGTGTTCTCCTCGCATGCGGCGATCGAGCTGTACGCGCAAGTGTTCGAGCGCGAGGGTATCCTGCAGCGCCTGCCGGCTTTCGCCGCCGAATTCGGGCCCGACTTCTACCGCCTGCCGCGCAACGAGGAGCGCATTACGCTGGTGCGAGACCCATGGACGCCCCCTGCCAGCTATCCTTTCGATGATGGAGAACTCGTACCCCTGGCCGCCGGCGAGCCGATCGCCTGGCGGCTCTCGACCCACACGGCGCCGCGCTCACAGCGCCCATGAACAGCAACCCCCTGCCGCCACCGGCGCAGCCGCAGCCGCTCGAGCCCGCCGGCGCGGACGACCCATCACGGATGATGCGGCGCTTTCGTGGCTTCCTGCCGGTGGTCATCGACGTGGAGACCGGCGGCTTCGAGCCCAGGACCGATGCGCTGCTGCAGATCGCCGCCGTGCTGGTCGACATGGGTCCACACGGGCGCCTCAGCCGCGGCGAGACCTTCTCGTTCCACGTGCGTCCGTTCGAGAATGCGCGGCTCGATCCGGCCTCGCTGCAGGTCAATAAAATCGATCCCTGGCATCCGCTGCGCCCGGCCATCGACGAGAGCGATGCGTTGCAGCGCATCTTCCGCGAAGTCCGCACCGCCATACGCCGGCACGGCTGCCGCCGCGCCGTGCTGGTCGGTCACAACGCGGCCTTCGATCTGGCCTTTCTCAACGCCGCCGTCACCCGCACCAGCATGAAGCGCAATCCGTTTCACCCGTTTTCCTGCTTCGACACCGCGACCCTGGGAGGCGCGGCGCTCGGGCAGACCGTGCTCGCCAAGGCAGTGACGGTGGCTGGCCTGCCGTGGGACAAGGCGCGCGCGCATTCGGCCAGCTACGATGCCGAGCGCACCGCGGAGCTGTTCTGCCACGTGTGCAACGAGCTGGCGGAGTGCTATGCCCGCGCCGACCAACGCGTGCGCGCGCTCGGCTGGCAACAGGCGGTGATCGTGCCCGACGACGAACCCGATGAGAGCGCGGCATCGACGCGATCGGCCGCAGCCATGCCAACGCCCACACCCACACCCGAGCACGTCAGAGACGCGAAAGATCAGGAAGCGAAAGAGGACGGGCGGACGCACCCAGCGGTTCCATCATGATGGGGCCGCTGGGTGTGTCCGCCCGTCCTCCCTCGTGACTTACCTCTCGGCGCGTCTGGCTCAGGCGCGCTCGGGCACCGGTGCGGTGTGCGCTGTTACGCGGGCGCCCCGACCGCGCCGGCACTCTCGAGCAGCTGCTTGAGCTGGCCGTTGTGATACATCTCCAGCGCGATATCGCAACCGCCGACCAACTCGCCGCTCACGTACAACTGCGGGTAAGTGGGCCAGTTCGAATAGCGCTTGAGCCCTTCACGCAGCTCCGCATCTTCGAAAATATTCACGTAATGGAACTTCGCGCCCAGCTGCTGCAGGGTCGCGACGGTCTGCGCCGAAAAGCCGCACTGGGGAAAGTCCGGCGTGCCCTTCATGAACAGCACCACCGGGGCCGCTGAGAGCTCCTTGCGGATCTTGTCGTTGACATCCATCTTGCTTCACCTGCATCGCGTACGTGACGGGGGATGCGTTGAATTATGGGGCCCGCTCCCCTATTCTTCAAATCGGCTTTCGTTACTCCGTATTAAATAACAATTGTTTACGGATATCTTCTAATGAGGAATGTCACGCTCGATACCGCGGCCCTGCCCGCCGACCTCGCCGCGCAGGTCGAACGCGCCGTGCGCGAGGACCTCGGCCCGGGCGATGTATCCGCCGCGTTGATCCCGGCCGACCGGCAGGCGCGCGCGCACGTGCTGTGCCGGGAGGCGGCGACGATCTGCGGCGCGCCGTGGTTCGATGAGACGTTCCGCCAGATCGACCCCGCAGTCACCATAGGCTGGCGCTGCGCCGAGGGCGCGGACGTCACCACTGATTCAATCGTGTGTGAGCTCGCCGGTCCGGCACGCGCAGTGCTGACCGGCGAGCGCATTGCGCTGAACTTCCTGCAGCTGCTGTCGGCGACGGCCACGATCACGCGGCGCTATACGCAGGCGATCGCCGGCACCGGCTGTCGCATCCTCGATACGCGCAAGACCGTGCCCGGACTGCGCACCGCGCAGAAGTACGCGGTACGCTGCGCAGGCGGCACCAATCATCGCATCGGCCTGTACGACCTGGTGCTGATCAAGGAGAACCACATCGCGGCCGCTGGCGGAATCACCGCCGCGGTTGCCGCCGCGCGCACGCACCAGGCGCACGGGCGCGTCGAGGTCGAGACCGAGACGCTCGCGCAGGTACGCGAAGCGCTGGATGCCGGGGCCGACATCGTGATGTTGGATAATTTCGCGCTTGCGCAGATGCGTGCGGCGGTGGCGCTCACGCGCGCGCACCCGCACCCGGCGCAGTTGGAGGTCTCCGGCGGCGTGACGCTCGCGGGGCTGCGCACCATCGCCGAAACCGGCGTCGACTTCATCTCGGTCGGGGCACTGACCAAGAACGTCGAGGCGGTCGACCTGTCGATGCGTTTCGATACCTGAGGCTTCTACCGGCGCCGAGCGTGTCACTCCGCCGCGAGCGTCGGCGCGCTGCCGCTCGGGCGGCGCACACACCACACCAGCACCAGCGATACCAGCGTCACGATCCCCGACACCCGGAAGTAATCCAGCGCGGACAGCAGGTAGGCCTGGTCGGTCAGGCCGCGATTGAGCACCGCCATGGCGGCGTGGTCGTTGAGGCCGAGTGCGTTCAGGCCGTGCACGGCGTGCTGCAGGCTCGGGCTCAGCGCGCTGGAGCTGCTGGCCAGGCGCGCCTGGTGGAACGCCGCGCGCCGGGCCCACAGCGTGGTGGTGATCGAGGTGGCGAAGCTGCTGGCGACGATGCGCGCGAAATTGGACACACCGGAGGCCGACGGGATGCGTTGCTGCGGCAATCCGTCGAACAGGATCGCCAGCATGCCGACGAAGAAGGATCCCATCCCGATCCCCATTATCAGCTGCGGTATCACGAACGCCTCAAAGCTCGCGTTGGCGGTGAAGCCCGCCCGCATGAAGTAGGAGGCGGCATAGCTCAGGAAGCCAGCGGTGGCGATCCAGCGCGCATCAATCCGGCCGATCAGGCGACCGACGATCGGCGCGACCACCAGCGCGACCAGTCCTGACGGCGCCGCCACCAGCCCGGCCCAGGTCGCGGTGTAGCCCAACTGTGTCTGCAGCCACAACGGCATCAGCACGATGTTGCCGAAGTACGCGGCGTAGCCCAGGCAGAAGGCGATGGTGCCGATGGCGAAGTGACGCCGTGCGAACAAACCCAGCTCGACGATCGGATGCCGGTCGGTCAGCTCCCAGATCAGCCAGGCCACAAATCCGATCACCGCGACCAGCCCCAGCGTGACTATCGCCGGCGAGGTGAACCAGTCCAGGTCATTGCCCTGGTCGAGCATGACCTGCAGCGCCCCGACCCACGCCACCAGCAAACCCACGCCCACCGCATCGATCGGCAGTTTTCGAGTCGGAGTCTCTCGTCGCGCGAGAAAACGGGCACATACCAGCCCCGAGACCACTCCCACCGGCAGGTTGATGAAGAAGATCCACGGCCAGCTCCAGTTGTCCGAGATGTAGCCGCCCAGCACCGGCCCGGCAATCGGGGCGACCAGCGTCGTCATCGACCAGATCGCCAGCGCCGTGCCGCGCCGCTGCGGCGGGAACACACTGAGCAGCAATGCCTGCGAACCCGGGATCATCGGGCCGGAAACCGCACCCTGCAGCACCCGAAATGCCACCAGCGAAGGCAGGCTCCAGGCGATGCCGCACAGAAACGACGCGACGGTGAACGCGAGCACCGATACCACGAAGGTGCGCACTGTTCCGTAGCGCTGCATCAGCCAGCCGGTGAGAGGCACTGCGATCCCATTGCTGACGGCAAACGAGGTGATCACCCAGGTGCCCTGATCGGGCGAGACGCCGAGGTTGCCGGCGATGGTCGGGATCGCGACATTGGCGATGCTGGTGTCGAGCACCTGCATGAAGGTGCCCAGCGCCAGCGCGATCGCAACCAGCGCACGCACGGCGCCGACCATCGACGCGGGGTCGACCTGCATCGCCGGATTTGCGCTCGTGAGATTTGCGCTCATCGGTGGGGCGCCGGCCGCGCCGTGCTCAATGGCGGATCGAGGCGGCGGCGCGGGCCACGTCCAGCGCCCGTGAGCGTCCGGCGTTCTGCGCGACGATGGCGCGGATCGTCGCCTCGAGCGGCGGGTCATAGCCGTCACTGGGCAACGTGGGCAGCGGCGTGGTGCTCAGTTGGTCGGACACCAGCGCGCCGGAGGTATCGTGCACGTCCACCCTCACGGTCATCGACAGGCCCACGCGCAGCGGATGCGCGCTCAGATCGGAAGCCTCGATCGCGATGCGCACCGGTACGCGCTGCACGATCTTGATCCAGTTTCCCGAAGCATTCTGTGCCGGCAGCAGCGCGAACGCGCTACCGCTGCCGGCTGCCATGCCCGCGAGCCTGCCGTGAAACTGCACACCGCCGCCATACAGGTCCGAGCGCAGCGTTACCGGCTGCCCGACCCTCATATCGCGCAGCTGCGCCTCCTTGAAATTTGCATCCACCCACACCTGCGCGAGCGGCACCACCACCATCAACGGCGTACCGGCCGCGACCCGCTGGCCCACCTGCACGGCTCGCTCGCCGACCACGCCGCCGACGGGGGCGCGCAGTCGCGTGCGCCGCAGCGCCAGCGCGGCCTTGCGCACAGCCTGCTCGGCGTTCGACACCTCAGCATTGTTAGCAATCGTCGTACCCTGCAGATGCGCCTGGCTGGCATTGAACTGCTGGCGGGCCGCATCGAGCCCCGCGTGCGCCACGCTCACCGCGTCGCGCGCGTGCGCAAGCTCCTCGCCCGACACCGCCCCGTCGCGCAGCAGGCCCTCGCGGCGCTGCAGATCGTGCTGCGCGCGCTGCAGGTCCGCCTGACGCTGCGCGATCTGCGCCCGCAGCGCATCGAGTTGTGCGAAGCGGCCGCGTACATCGCGCACGGCGCGCGCCAGCTGTGCCTCGGCCGCATTGAGCGCGATGCTCGCATCGGCCGGATCGAGCTCGGCCAGCAGTTGCCCGCGCTTGACCCCCTGGGTATTGTCGACGTAGACGGCCACCACCGTGCCGGGCACCTGGCTGGTGATCTGCACCACGTCGCCTTTCACGTAGGCATCGTCGGTGGTCTCGAAATTGCGATTGACCAGCCACCAGTGCGCGCCCCACGCCACGGCAGCGGCGAGCACCACCACGGTGAGCACCAGCAAGGCGCGCTGGCGCGCGCGATTGCCCTGGCTAGGGGCGGGAGGCGCAGTTTGATCCATGGGCGTTGTTCTCATGGGCGGGTTGGTCGATGCGGAAATTGCCGCCGACGGCTACCAGCAGTGAGATGCGGGCGCCGGCTCGCGCCGAGGCGAGATTGACGGCCAGGCGGCGGGCCTCGAGCACCCCGGTCTCGGCGTTGAGCACCGACAGATAGCTGGCCAGCCCGGCGCGATAGCGTTCCTCGTCCAGGCGGTAGGCTTCCTCGGATGCTGCCTGCCACGCTCGCTGCTGTTGTTGTTCGCCGCCAAGCGAGTCGATCAGGCTGATCTGGTCGGCAGCCTGGCGCACGGCTGCGAGCACGGTATCGTCGTAGCGGGCGATCGCCTGATCCACACCGGCTTGCGCCCCGCGGTACGCGGCGCGCAGACGAGCGCCGTCGAACAGCGGCAGCGACAGCGCGGGCCCGCCGCCGTAGCCGAACGATCGCGCCGAGATCAGATCGCCCAGGCTGATCGAGGCGAACCCGACCAGTGCTGATAGATTGACGCTCGGATAGAACGCGGCCCGGGCCGCGCGCCGCGTGGCGGCGGCCGCCGTGATGCGCGCGCACGCGGCGATCACGTCCGGTCGGCGCGCCAGCAGGTTGATCGGCAGCGCGGCCGGCAGCGGCAGCACCGCCTTGAGGTCCAGGTGCGGGCGGCGCATGCCGGCGTAGGCATCGGCACCACGGCCCAACAGCGCGGCCAGCTGGTGCTTCGCCAGGGCCTGCGCCGAGCGCGCCTGCAGCAACGCCAGATGAGTCTGCGGCACCTCCCCTTCGGCCTCGCGCAGC
>Ga0307372_10008704_pt1 | contig 14195 bp, 13 predicted proteins | sample OX1MG_FD_202533 | JGI IMG/M metagenome (GOLD analysis project Ga0307372, IMG submission 202533) | Soil microbial communities from Risofladan, Vaasa, Finland - OX-1 | ecosystem: Environmental > Terrestrial > Soil > Coastal area > Acid sulfate soil | place: Finland: Risofladan, Vaasa | collected...
CGTCGTCCTCGGATTGAAGGTAAAAAATCAGTTGAACTTATGCACCGCGTCATACTAGAACGCAAGTTAGGTCGTCCTCTCGCGCCAAAGATGATAGTAGACCATATTAACGGAAATGGTCTCGATAATAGACGAGCAAACCTTCGTGAAGCTACAGTAGCACAGAATGCTGGAAATAGAAATCCCAAAGACGGCAAAGGGGTGACTTTCAAACGTGGCAAGTGGGCTGCAAATATAGGTTATCACGGTCAGATTATCTATCTAGGTCAATTTGATACGAAGGACTTGGCATTAGAAGCTTATGATCTAGCTGCGATCAAGTTATTTGGCGAGTTCGCTAGAACAAACCAGGAAACATTAGAGGATACTGCACAAGCAGATATCAGGGCAATTACAAGTCAACATATTCCTCTACCTCATGACGATGAAGCCCGTTCTCTGGATGCTTCATTTGTTACCATTCCCATGAATTTGGGGAAAGTTGCTCTTGTTGACCCGATTGATGCCGACTTGGCAAGCGTTAAGTGGTTTCTTGATCGTGGTCGCTATGCAGGACGCCGCACTGAAAATCATGGCAAGGGCAAGCATCATTCTATGCATCGTATTATCCTTGAGCGGAAATTGGGTAGACCCATCAAAGAAGGTCTGCGTGTCGATCATATAAATGGTGATGGGTTGGATAATCGCCGTGCGAACCTACGTGAAGTAACTCAGGCGCAAAATATGCAAAATACACGATTGCGCCAGAACAATACGCATCGCTACAAAGGGGTTGGGCGCGTCGGGCTTTATACCTGGGAAGCCGAGATAAATGGGCAAGTAGTTGGCTACTTTGACACCGTTCTTGATGCTTCATTTGCCTATGATAAAGCAGCCCTAGAGCAATATGGTGAATTTGCCCATCTTAATCACTCTCTTGAGGAAGTTCATGCATGGAAACCACCCATGCGTCAGTTTGGCCGGAAGAGTGCGAGTGGCTATCGTGGCGTACAGCCTTGTGGGGATCGTTGGATTGCTTCTATCCATAACCAGGGACTTCACTATTATCTTGGCTCTTTTGAAACGGCAGAAGCAGCAGCCTATGCTTATGACAAGGAAGCACTGAGAATATTCGGTAAAAAAGCTACCCTTAATCATGCTATTGAAGAGGTAAAAGCGTGGATACCCCCTGCTCGTATGCTGCGTAAGACGAATACAAGCGGCTATCGCGGAGTAAGGAAATTGGGAGAGCAACGCTGGTATGCCCAAATACACGCCAAGGGACAAAGAGCCTATCTTGGAACATTTGATACACCAGGAGAGGCCGCACGCGCTTATGATCGTGCAGCGATAAAAGCCTATGGAGAGTCAGCCCAATTGAACTTCCTAAAGGAGGATTATAACGATGACTGAGAAATTATATAAGCATACCCCTTATCCCCACGTTCCCAAGAATGTAAATGCAATTCACGAAGCAGAGAAAGCGGCAGGAAACTTCAATCAGAAGATTGCGGTAGGCTTAACCAGCGTTTTTCAGGCGATGCCAACTTTCTGGCTTATCATAGCCTGGATAGTGCTGTGGATAGCGGCTAACGCTACTATTGTCCACTTTGACCCGTTACCCTGGCCGCTCTTGTTGTGCCTCGCCAGTGTGCCACAGTTGCCGCTTATGATCGTGATTATGGTTGGTCAGGGCTTGCTCGGACGCAAGCAGGAACTCCAATCCGAAGAGCAGTACAACACAACCATGAAAACCTACCATGATATCGAAGAGATTATGCAGCATCTTGTCGCCCAGGACGCTGAACTGCTCAGGCACACAAAAATGCTCATTCACCTGTTGAGCGCGGCTGGTATTACTCCAGAGCAACTACCGGATGTGCTACCCAATGACGCCACAATTCCAGCAGCAGGAACCCAGGGATAAGTCAGGGCGACCCGCGCGGGTCGCCCTCATTTTCTCGATATCTATACTAATTCACAACACAAGCCCGGACTAAGCGCCTCTTATATACCGCGCGTGCGCGACCTGGTGATGAGATTGTAGATCAACACAATCAATGCGATCACGAGCAGGATGTGAATGAGGGCACCACCGATGTTGAGAACTAATCCCAATAGCCACAATACGACAAGCACAACGATTACCGTCCAGAGAATACTTCCTAACATTTTACTTACTCCTGTATCACTTGTATCACTTGTATCACTTGTATCACTTGTATCACTTGCGTTAACATCATGCGAGGACCCACCTGGCTTTCCTTACCGGTGTGGAAAGCAGTGTCTCTCTACTAACCTATACACGCAATAGCCGAAATAATAGTTTTAAAACTTGTCAATTGAGCGGAACTGCTGTAAGGTATACGCAACAGGATATTTTCACAATTAACCACTATTAAGGAGACATAATCCATGTCTGCTGATACGCAGACAACGGCACACATGGCGCAAAACTCGGCGCGAACCGATCTGCACGCGGGCGACGCAGCCATAGTCGTTGATAATTTCACAAAAAGCTACGGCTCGCAGCGCGTAGTAGACCAGTTACATTTGACGGTGCAGCGTGGTGAAGTTTTCGCCCTGCTGGGACCGAACGGAGCGGGCAAAACGACCACTATTGAAACACTCGAAGGGTATCGCAAGCCCGACCAGGGCAGCGTGCGCGTGCTGGGCCTGGATCCCATGCGCGAAGCACAGGCGCTCAAAGCACAGATCGGGGTGATGCTACAACAGGATGGCCTCTACCCTGGCCTGACCGCTCGCGAGGTGCTGCGCCTCTTCGCCGGCTATTACCGGCAGCCACAAAACGTTGACGCGCTGTTGGAACGCGTGGGGATGACATCTGCTGCCCGAACGCGCTGTCGCAGGCTCTCCGGCGGACAGAAACGTCGTCTCGCGCTGGCGGTCGCGCTGATAGGCAGCCCGGCGCTGGTATTTCTGGATGAGCCGACTGCGGGTATGGACCCCCAGGCGCGTCTGGCTACCTGGGAAATCATCCGCGAACTGAAGCGCGACGGCACAACCGTGCTGCTCACCACGCACCTGATGGATGAAGCCGAACGACTGGCCGATAGGGTTGCCATTATAGATCACGGGCGGCTTGTTGCTCTTGACACACCTGGCGGACTGACCGGCACACAGAATGCCACGCTGGTGCGCTTCGTTGCTCCGGCTGGCCTGGACTGCGCGCAACTGGCCGCGTTGCCCTTTGCTGGCAAAGCCGAGGAGATTCGCCCCGGCAGTTACCTGCTTGAAACAACAGATGCGCCAGCGCTCGTTGCCGAGTTAAGCGCGTGGCTGCGCGACCAGAAAATTACTCTGACGGAATTGCGCGTCGGTCATGGCTCTCTTGAAGACCTGTTCCTCAGATTGACCGGAACGGAAGTGAAAGATTAAACTAGCATGGCAATACAATCACTTCAACAACAAAACGACAAGTCCCAGGCCGCGCCTTTTGGTCGCCAGCTCATGGCGCAGACGCGCGTCGAACTGCTCCTGACATTACGCCGGGGAGAGAGCGTGTTGATTACGATCATCGTGCCAGTTGTGCTGCTGGTTTTCTTTGCATCGCTCAATATTGTTCCGACATCGTCGGGCAAAGCCGTTGACTTTCTGCTGCCGGGCATGCTCGCTCTGGCAATTATGGCAACCGGCATGGTTAGTCTTGGCATTGCTACCGCCTATGAACGCTACTACGGCGTGCTAAAACGCCTGGGAAGCTCGCCTTTACCGCGCAGCGGCCTGATAATCGCCAAAGTGATCTCAGTGCTGGCCCTCGAACTGCTCCAGGTAATCATCCTGGTGGGTGTTGCGGTCGCGCTCTATGGCTGGCGACCGGCAGGCTCACTCGCGTTAGCCATACTCGTCATAGCTTTAGGGACTATCACTTTCGCGGCTCTCGGTCTGGCGATGGCGGGCGCATTGCGCGCAGAGGTGACGCTGGCAGGCGCGAACGGGCTATACCTGCTCTTCCTGCTGCTTGGCGGGGGCATTCTTCCACTCAGCCATCTCCCGACCGGACTGGCAGCCATAGCGCAGCTTCTGCCGGCAGCAGCTTTGACGCAGGCCCTGCAGGCATCAATGTCCAACAGCGCATCCTTTCCGGGTTTCTCGCTGCTGACGCTGGCAATATGGGCAGGGGTGATCCTGCTGTTCGCAGCGCGCACATTCCGCTGGGAATAGGATAAGGAGAGTTATGCTATTGCTAACGTTGACGTGAAGGACGAGCTGTTTCTAACTTGTCGCTATGTGTACTCTCTGCCTCAGAATCGACTTGCTCTCGCTCAGGCGAGGTGAGATGTAACAAGGTCATAATAAACATCAAGAGAATGAGTACATGCAGTGCGGTACACCAGGCACAGATAGCATGCAGCCTGACGATTTCTGTATACACCAGGTAAAGCACAGTTAGCATGCCAACCAGCGCCCAGGCAAATTGCGCGGGCCGTAACCAGGCCGACTGCGCGTTTAGTCCCACGATAGCCAGAGCGGCCATGACAGCGCACCACGCCAGCCCCGGAATAGAAATGGGAATAGGCGTTCCCGGTACAACCGAGTAGGGGCTGGCTAAGACAACGGCGCAATTGACTACACCACTGCCCGAACAAACCAGGGGAACATTATCATTATAATGCGCGGCAGTCAGATAGACAGCGATACCCATGCCTGCCAGCGAGCATACCAGCAGGAATATCTGACTCCACGAGCGTTTCTTTCGCACGATGCTATCCTCTTTCAAACGCGCGTTCTATGCAATGTCTGCATCACTTTTCTAGATAAGTATACCATACAGGTCGCCCTGGTCACGTCGATGCAACTTCCGTGCAACAAATGAACGACACTCACTGTCAACCTTAGACGGGCGTCACTTTTTCAGAGAAGTGGCAGGCGGCATAATGTTCGCGTCCCTCTTTCGCCTCGTAAGCCGGCTCTACCTCGCGGCAGATATCCTGCGCCATGGGACAGCGCGTATGGAAACGACACCCGGAAGGAATCTTGATGGGACTTGGCAGGTCGCCGGAGAGAATGATACGCTGGCGACGCCTCTCGATCTGCGGGTCAGGAATAGGAATCGCTGAGAGCAAGGCCCTGGTATACGGGTGTTTGGGCGCGCTGTACAGTTCGTCGCGATCCGCCATTTCCACGATTCTGCCCAGGTACATGACCGCGATACGGTCGGCCACATGGCGCACCACGCTCAGGTCATGCGAGATGAACAGGTATGTCAGGTTGAACTGCTGTTGGAGATTTTGCAGCAGGTTCAGCACCTGCGCGCGAATCGAGACATCCAGCGCGGAAACCGGCTCGTCTGCGATGACAAGCTCAGGGTTGATGGCAAGCGCGCGCGCGACCGCGATACGCTGGCGTTGGCCGCCGCTAAACTCATGTGGATAGCGATCAATATATTCTGGGCGCAGGCCAACCACGCGCAGAAGTTCTGCCGTGCGGTCGCGAATCTCTTTGCTGGAGGCTACCTTGAAGATGTGCATTGGTTCAGCGACGAGCGAGCCGATGGTATAGCGCGGATTCAGCGAAGCAAAGGGGTCCTGGAAGACCATTTGCACTCGCTGTCGTATCTGGCGTAACTGTTCGCCATGCAAAGTGGCAAGGTCAACATCACCGAAGAGCATTTGCCCGCCCGTTGGCTTGTAGAGACGCACGATTGTACGCCCAATCGTCGTTTTGCCGGAGCCGCTTTCACCCACCAGGCCCAGCGTTTGCCCGCGCTCGATCGTTAAACTGACGTCATCGACGGCGCGCACATAGCCTACCACGCGTTGGAGGACGATACCCCTGGTCAGGGGGAAATACATCTTGAGATTGCGCACATCGAGCAATGTTTTGCTGGCTACAGCCGTATTCGTCTCAAGCATTTATTTCTCCTCCAACATACTGGCAGCAATTTCCTTGACAACCGCCTGCTGCTTTTCGCTTCTGGCCAGGCGTCGCCTTTCAGCGTAAGCCTGTTCTTTCGGGTCTGTGACGTTCACCCAGCACGCTTTGAGATGATTCGCGTTTCCCTCCACCGGGTCAAGCGGCGGGTTGGTGCGACAAATGGCGCGCGCAAAGGTGCAGCGAGGCATAAAAGGGCAACCGGAAGGCGGCTTGATAAGATTGGGAGGAGCGCCTTCAATAGTCTTGAGCTGCGCGTGGCGCTTTTCATCCAGGCGTGGCACCGATGCCAGCAATCCTAGCGTATAGGGATGGCGCGGATTGGCAAACAACTCGTTGGTTGTAGCCGTTTCAACGACTTTTCCGGCGTACATTACCACCACGCGGTCGCACATGCCCGCCACCACACCCAGATCATGAGTAATCAGAATGACAGCCGTGCCGAAGTCAGAGCAAACGCCATTGATCAATTCGAGGATCTGCGCCTGCACCGTCACATCAAGCGCCGTAGTGGGTTCGTCCGCAATCAGCAGCTTGGGGTTGCATGCCAGGGCGATGGCAATCATCACGCGCTGGCGCATACCACCGCTGAACTGGTGCGGATAGGAGTTGACACGCTCCTCCGCGGCGGGAATGCCGACCTGTTGCAGCAGCGAGATGGCGCGTTTCTGCGCTTCATCCTTGTCCAGCTTCAGGTGAATACGCAGCGCCTCGCCAATTTGTTTGCCCACGGTCATGGTCGGGTTGAGACAGGTCATGGGGTCCTGGAAAATCATGCCTATTTTGCCGCCGCGAATCCTGCGCATTTCCCTTTCAGACAGATCAAGCAGATCCTGGTCGTCGAATAATATACCACCTCCGGCATATTCTCCAGCCGGTTTAGGCAATAAACGCATAATCGAGAGGGCGGTCACGCTTTTCCCACAACCGCTCTCGCCCACTACACCGACCTTCTCACCCGGCCTGACGCCAAAACTCACCCCATCCACGGCGCGCACGCGACCTGCTCTGACTTTGAAATAAGTTTTCAGGTCCTGTACCTCTAACAGATACTCTCCCACTGTAGTCGCTCCTTAAACGCACTATTTTTAACGTTCCGTCATATAAGGGTCGAGGGCATCGCGCAATCCATCGCCAACCAGGTTAAAGCTGAGGACCGTCAGGAAAATGAGCATGCCTGGAATAAAGACAAGCAGGGGATTCACGTCGAAGAGATTATCGCCAAGGTTGATCATGTTTCCCCAGCTCGCTGTGGGCGGCTGAATGCCAAAGCCGAAGAAGCTCAGGACCGATTCGAGAATGATATTATTGCCAACCAGCAGCGTCGCGCTGACGATGATCGGCCCGGCAGCGTTGGGAAGGATATGCCGGAACATCAAGTGGAAGTTGCGCGCCCCAATCGTCCGTGCCGCCAGGACATACTCGCGCTCCTTGAGAGCCAGAAATTCTCCGCGCACCAACCGCGCGGTATACATCCAGCTCAGCGCGGCGATGAGAATGATGATACTTTTCGGGGAACCATCCGTAAATGTGGCCGAGAGCACAAAGAGCAATAGGTACAGGGGGACTGACAGGAAAACGTCGGTGAAACGCATCAACAGGTTGTCAACGATTCCCCCGAAGAAACCGGCGACGGAGCCTATGCCAATACCCAGAATAATGGCAATCAACATCGAAGAGAGTCCAACGAGTAGGGATATCTGGCCGCCTGCCATGGCCCTGGCAAGCCAATCATGCCCGACATCATCGGTGCCAAAGGGATACTGTAGCGTAGGTCGCAGTCCTCCTTCCAGGACAGCGTTGAGGGGGATAGGATGCAGAAGATCTGGCTTATTATGACTAGTAACCGTGGGACCAAAGTAACAAAAGAGCACCATTAAGATCAGGAATAACAGCCCAAAGACAGCAGTACGGTTGCGCATGAAGCGATCAAAGATGATGCGTCCCTGACTGCGCCGCTTCTGCACAAGCTCCACTGTTTCTTCCAGAAGTGGCTCAAGTTCATCTGGCGTTACAGCCGTCTGGTTGAGGTTGATCTGTTCAAATATTTCCATATTGTTCTCCTCTCGGACGCGGATTTCAACAGGTCAGAGGCGCTACGCATATCTGATACGCGGGTCCATTACTCCATAGAGGATATCAGCTATCAGGTTGAACATGATTACGAGTGTTCCGCCGATAGTTAAGATAGCGAGCAGGACGGGATAATCACGCGCTGCGAGTGACGAGAAAAAGAGCGACCCCATACCCGGCCAGGCAAATACGCCTTCGGTAATCGTCGCGCCTCCCGCTATCGCGCCAAAATCAATAGCCACTACCGTAATCAGGGGGATCACCGCGTTGCGTAAAGCGTGGCGGAAGAGGACGGTAAAAGGTCCAACGCCTTTCGCGCGAGCGGTTCGCATGTAATCTTGCTTAATGACCTCAATGGTACTGGAACGCATATAGCGGCTCCAGCCCGCGATAGAGAGGGCAGCCAGAGTCAACACGGGCAGGATGAGATGCTGAATATGGTCGAGAAACGCGCCAAAGGGGGTGAAGTTGGTCCCAAACGATGCAGTACCCGACGTGGGCAAGATGTGCAGCCACACGCCAAAGACATACTGCAAGGCCAGTCCCAGCAGAAAGGCCGGCATAGCAATGCCGAAGTACGAAATGGTGGTCAAACCATAATCGGTGATAGACCCCTGGCGAACGGCAGAGATCACCCCTAAGAAAAGAGCGAGGATCAAGGCCAGGGCGAATGCTGGAATAAAGAGCTGCAAGGTTGCCGGGAAGCGCTGGCCAAGCAGGTAGGAGACCTGGAGATTATCGGCATAGGAGAAACCAAAGTTACCGGTAAGCGTCTGCCCCAGCCATTTCAGGTACTGGATAGGGAGGGGATCGGTCAGACCAAAACGCACGCGCATTTCTTGCCTGGCCGCCGCCGACATGTGTGGATTGAATAATACCTGTTCGGGTCCGCCAGGCATCAAGTGGATCAGGATGAACATAAAAATAGTGAGCAATATCAATAAAGGAATGGCCTGGAGCAATCGCCTGATAATGTATCGTCCCATAAGCACCTCCGAAGGGCGAAACACGTGGATACAATATAATGGACACAGTGTACCATATTTATATCCGTTTGATGGCACTTTTTCAAGAGAAAAAAGCTTCCCTCACTGGATATAGTCGATGACCCAATCCAGTTCAGCAAGATGTCTCCAGCCGGATATTTCTGTAATATCCAACTAGAGACATCTCCCTTGTTATACACCTACAGCGCTGCACGCTCGATTGAAGATAGACTCAATCCAGCTGTACTAGCACTGCCCACCGTTACACCACCACTCCCAGTTGTTGATCGTCTCAGATGCGCCTTCCGGAGCCGGAGTGTAGTTGTTAACTGTCAACTTGTGCATTGACAGGTCTACCGGGGAGTACAGCGTGATGAACGGGAAGTCTGTCAATTCGATCTGGTGGATCTGGTTGAATACATTCTGCTGTACCGTCGGATCGCCGGACGCCTGTTCCTGTGGGAAGAGCGCGTCCAGGTTCTTGTTGCAGTAGTAGCTGAAATTGGAGCCGGCGGGTGGGAACTGGCTGCAAGCCAAAATCGAAGAGTCATCCGCGGTATAGGTAAAGGAGTTTTCAAACTCCGCCAGGTCGTAGCGACCTGACTGCGCGCCTGTTGCCGGGGACGGCGTGTTCTTACCCAGGAATGGGCCAAAGAACGTACTTGCCGGATAGTTTTCGATCTGGATCTGGACACCAATGGCCGCGAAATCCTGCTGCAAGATCAATTCGTCATCGGCACGCCACAGGTTGTTGGCCGTGGACGAGTACTCGAAGCTCAAAATCTCGCTGCCCTTGTGACGGGGTTGACCGGCAACCAGAGGCGACCATCCATCCTGGTCCAGCAACTTATTGGCTGCTGCCGGATCAAACTTGGGACAGGCGGCATTGGCCTGATAGCCAGGCACAAGGCCGGCGGAATGATCGGTACACAGGGGTGAGGCGAAGCCGCGCCGCGCCGTGTCGATCAACGCGCCGTGGTCGATTGCCATCGCCATGGCCTGGCGCACCGCTGAATCGGTCCCCAGAATCGGGTTGCGATAATCAAGATACATGGCTTCAAAGTTCGTGGCCTTCGGGTTGTATGCCAGTTTGTAGTTGGTCAATTGCTGGTAAGCAATCGTTTTGGTAACATCCAGGAACCACGAGGAGTCGATCGAACCAGACTGCAGGTCCTTGAGGATGGTATCCTGGTTGGTCACGATGCGGAACACGATACTGTTCAGGTAGGGGAAGCCCTGCGAAGCGAGGTAGTAATCCGGGTTGCGTACTACCGTGTAGTGGTCGCCCGGCTTGCTTTCGCTCATCATGAATGGGCCGCTTGTCACCGAGGGATCAAGGTTGTCAGATGTGGTCAGCAGCTTATCGGGAGAAATGCCCTGGTAATGATGCGCCGGCAGAGGGGCATTCAAACCATCGGCCCAGAGCGCAACGAAGTCTCCGTAGCCTGACTTGAGGTGGAATGTTATCGAGAGATTATCCGAAGATACGTCGGCCCCTGTGATGAGGTTATAGCCAATGGTGCTGGCAGCCGTAAATTTCGGGTTGGTCCACAGACGCCAGGTGAAGTCCACGTCCCGCGCATCGAGCGGCTGGCCGTCGGACCACTTGAGACCTGAGCGCAGGTGGATTGTCCACGTTTTAAAGTCCGCGCTTGCCCCACCATTAGCAACCGTAGGTAGTTCGGTAGCCAGGCCGGGGTGCAAAATTCCGTTGGCATCACCGTAGAAGAGTGGCGCGTAAATCGTCTGGTCAACCATATCCGAGAAGGTTTCGGACGAGGCATTGGTGATCAGCGAGTCAGGCTCTTCGTACAGGTCATCGATCCATGTACCGCCTTTAACGGGAGTGCCACTACTCGTCGTTGGCGTATTTCCGCTGGGCGTCGTAGTACCTGTACTACAGGCGGCCAGTACCAGGAATAGCACCGCGAGTCCGGCAAAGGACATCCTGAGAAATCGCGATCTGGGCTTCTTGAGCATCGTGTCCTCCTAGAACAAAAAATACATTCGGGGAATCCAGTTGCCCGTTTTATCGAACGGGAACCGACTCTGGTTTCACGATGGCAACTAACCATGCTGCCGGGAAGTATACGCCGCAGTGAGCTTCGTCCTCTAAAAATTGCGATAGTACACGGCGTTACATTATATACGTCCGGTTTCATCAACTTCTCACATATTACGGGAAACTAATCGCGGCAGTTCTTCATGCTTCGATGTGGATTGCAGGTACGCGCTATGTCGCGCCCGCGTGAATGGGGTGGGTTCAGGGGATTATCGACGGTTGAGGTGTTCCAATCGTAGACGACACGCGGAACAGCGGCCAAAAAGGGTGATGGAATGACCCTCGATGGCGAAATCTGTTTGATTGCTAATAGAGGCAAGTTGCTCACCGGGCAGACAAATATCCACCTCGACCACGCGATGACACTGCGTACAGGTCAGGTGGTGATGATGCGTACCACCACAAACGCGATAGTGATGCGTGCCATCCGCGAACTCGATGCGATCCAGCAGTCCCATCCCGACCAGCATCTCAACAGAGCGATAGACGGTCGCTCGTCCCAGGCGTGAATCTTCCTCGCGCAGCATTTGCCACAGGTCGTCAATCGTGAAATCTGCCCCACTCTCCGCGAGTTCAATGAGGCGTTCCGCGATAAGACGGCGCGGGCGAGTATTGCGTTGACTGGTCTTCTCAAAGGCGGCCCAGATTTTGTCTGCGATCAAGATTCAAGATTCCTTTCTTAGCGACGCTCAGATATCGGCTTGCATTCCCTGGTTGGATGGGGCTGCGGCCTGTAGCGGTGTGGAAAACGCAGGCGGCTCAGCGGGATGGAAAGAAAGTAGGAGAGGGCAGCCAGCGCCGAGATGTAAAATCCGACGGGAAGATGCTTTCCAGTGCCAGCAAAGGCCAGTAGTAGCCCACCCCATGTTATACACAGCCCCAGCACAACTGCCAGCGTTATTGATGTCAAAGGACGATGAGTCAGGCGCAGCGCCGCAGCAGCAGGAGCGATCAACAGCGAGAGCGCCAGCAGCACGCCGACCACCAGTACCGCCTCGGCAGTGGTAATTCCAAGTAGTATAAGGAATACGATAGAAAGCAGTCGCACCGGAACGCCGCGCGCCTGCGCCACTTCCTGGTCAATCGAGGCGAAAAGCAATGGACGAAAAAGGAACGCGAGCAGCAACAGGACCGCGCACCCACTGATCAGGGTAATCACCACGTCACTACGCGTCACACTCAAGATTGAGCCGAACAGCACGCCAACACCCTCCGACGCGTTACTGCCAAATTGCGCGTAGATAGCCAGGAATAAGACGCCCAGGCCAAGCGCGAACGAAAGCACCATACCTATCTCCACGTCGCGCCCGCGTATACGTTCGCCCAGCGCGCCCATGCCCAGCGCCGCCAGCATCGTCAAGATAATCATGCCAGGCAATGCACCGATTCCCAGCACAGCCGCGCCCGTCGCGCCGGCGAAGCCGATATCGGCCAGCGCTTCGCCAGCGAATGCCTGCGCGCGCAGCACAACGAAATAGCCAACGATGCTGCTTATCACGGCAACCATCGTCCCCGCCAGAAACGCGTTCTGCACAAATTCCTGTCGCAATAACTCAAACATGCTTTTCCTCTAACTCAGAAGTTCCCTCTTCGTCTACTGTAGGGGCCGGGCTTGTCCCTGCCCGCCCATATTCGTTGGTCGGCACATACAGGCGGGCGGGGACAAGCCCGGCCCCTACAGATATAGCAGGCGGGCGGGGATTCTGCCTGGCGCGGCGTTCTCTCCACAAGGGAGACAAAAAGCGCACTGGCAGGTATACGCCGAAGGAGATGGACGCGATAAAGAAACTGGCAGGCCAGTACAGGCTTTCAGCCGCGATGTAAATTCCCAGGCAGGTATAACCCACTCCCAACGCCATTGCCAGCAAGATAGCCCGCATAGGGCTGTTGGCAATCCTGACAGCAGTCGCGGCAGGACCCACCAGCAGTGTAAAAACGAGCAGCGCGCCCACTACCTGCACCGCGAGCGAGACCGTAATGGCGACCAGCACCAGAAAAATGATGGACAGCGCGCGCACCGGCAGGCCGCGCGCATCGGCCACCTGCGGATCAAACGAGCTGAACAGGAGCGGCCGGTAGAGGAAAACCATGAAGATCAGGGTAAATGCGCCAGAGAGAATCGTAATGATGACATCTTGCCCACTGATACCCACGATTTGACCGAACAGAAAGCTATACACCTGCGACGCGTAACCCGCGTAGAGCGAGAGAAACAGGATACCCAGGCCAAGCGCGAAGGTCATGATGATACCGATGGTCGTATCTCGCTCACGTGCTTCGCCGCCCATCAAAGCGATACTGATGGCAGCTCCGATGGTGAAAACGAATAGCCCGAAAACCGGGTCAATGCCCAGCAGGACAGCTCCTGCCGCGCCCGCGAAACCGATATTTGGCAGCGCGTGTCCGGCGAATGTCAGACCGCGCGCGATCAGGAAATAGCCGGTTACCGCTGCAACGACTGCTACAATCGCTCCTGTGAGTAGAGCATTCTGGATGAATGGATAATGTAAAATGGCAAACATATGCTATATTTCCGCGCCCACTACAAAGATGCGTCCCAACGCATGCACTACTTCGACCGTCGAGCCATAAAGCTGGCTAAGCGTGGCGCTGGTAATAATTTCGTCAGGCGTGCCGCTAGCACATTGCCCGTTCGCAATGTACAGAACGCGATCCACCACCGGCAGCAGGGGATTGATATCGTGCGATACCAGCAGAGCCGCCACGTCGCGCGCCCGGCACACACCGGCGAGCAGCGAGACGATTTCCTGCTCATTAGTGATATCCAGGCTGGCTAACGGCTCGTCTAGCAGTAGTAGGCGCGGGTTAGTCAGCAAGGCCTGGGCGATTAACAGGCGCTGCTGCTCTCCGCCCGATAGCTGCCCGACCGGAGCGTCAGCATAGGCGCAGGCATGCACCTCATCCAGCGCTTTCTCGATGACCGCGTGCCGCTTCGCACTGGGAAAACCGATGCCCCAGCGATTGCCGTCCAACCCAAAGCCAACCACGTCGCGCGCCCTCAGCGCCAGGTCGGCCTCAAGCACGCGGTGCTGTGGAGTATAGCCAATGGCGGCGTTGCCACGACGCGGGGATTGTCCTAACACGCGCACATAGCCCTCAGAAGGCTTGAGCAAGCCAAGCAAGAGCTTGAGCAGCGTGCTTTTCCCTGCTCCGTTTGGTCCTAGCACCGCGATAAACTC
>Ga0307372_10008705_pt1 | contig 14194 bp, 11 predicted proteins | sample OX1MG_FD_202533 | JGI IMG/M metagenome (GOLD analysis project Ga0307372, IMG submission 202533) | Soil microbial communities from Risofladan, Vaasa, Finland - OX-1 | ecosystem: Environmental > Terrestrial > Soil > Coastal area > Acid sulfate soil | place: Finland: Risofladan, Vaasa | collected...
CAGGCCATTGGGGATTACATCGGCGGTCATAACCAAAATCCACGCGTCTTCGTCTGGAGTGCCCCGGTCGAACAAATCCTGACGAAAGTCGCCAAATGTAAAGAAGCGTTAGACGCACTACACTAGTCGTTCGCATGACCCGTGGCACTTTTCGCATCGGCTGGGAATGCTATGTAGCTTTTAGCACAAGGATTGTGGGGTTGCGTCCCGTTCGAGACCAAAGCGGGCTGTGGGAATGGCGCCCCGTGGAAGCCTTGAGAAATCAAGCTCGGCAAACAGTAGCCAAACCCCTCACAGCGCCAGGGAATCCCGCCGCAGGAGGGATTCCCACATTGCTCCCTCATCCTCCGGCAGCGACAGAAACACCTGTTCCCTTGCCTCACCAATCGTTCGGCGCAAGCCACGCTTCCATGCGCAACCCAAGCACTTCTCAAGGAGGGATTAACTCGTCTTCTCTCTTAGAGATGCACTCTATATCCCCAAAATGTGCTGATGGTTGGACCAACACCCCTGTTTGGCCGCGGAGGGACAAACAGAAACCTCAAATCCTGTTTCATATCTCAATAAGCAAGGGGTAGAATAGTTGGTGCCGATGTGACAAGGAATGGACCTTGGCCGCGTATAGTATCCGTTTTCGTAGCACGCCAGAAAGGTTTCCCTTCGTTCTCACGGAAGGGTCTTAAATTCAGTGGAAACTTTTATCGGTCTTGAAACGTATTAAGACATATTGGGCCAAACTCAGGCGGAGGTGTGCCAGTTTTAGCCCGAGGGAAGGGCATTACGATTAGCGGTATTCGGCCGGGCATCCAGGAGACTTCCTAATCGAAAAGGTCTTAAAATGGGTCAAACGACAGAAGTGAAAACTGGACAAATCAGGCACCTGGAAACTGAGGAAGTCAGCTTGCCCCACGGCCCTCTGTCCTCTCCGCCCCGAGGGGCGCCCGTCCAGCGAAAGAAGGTTCTACTTCTCATTTTGGGCATGCTGGTTCTGGCCGGCTTGGTGGTGGGTGGAATCCTGTGGACCCGGCGGGGTTTGGTAACCGTGCAGACCGGCAAGGTCGTGCGCCAAGACTTGGCCTCCGTCGTCACGGCCTCAGGTGAAATAAAGCCGCCGCCTAACAAATTTGCTGCCGTCAACGCCAATTCTTCCGGCAAGGTTACAGAAATGCTCGTCAAAGAGGGAGACCACGTCAAGAAAGGGCAACTCCTCCTCCGAACCGAGGATATTCAGCAAGAAGCCGATGTGCACGCTCAGGAGGCGGCTTTAAGCTCTGCGCACGCCGACGCGCAGGTTAACCAGGCAGCGGTCCAGTCCGCCTCTGCGAACCGGCAGACGGCCGAGGCTAATCTTGCCCAGGCTCAGGCACGCTATCAACAGGCCAAGGACGACTTTGTCCGCTCTCAGGAGATGATGAAGGAGCAGTTGATTGCCAGGCAGGCTTTTGATCAAAATCTCAGCAACTTTCAGGTCGCTCAAGGCGGGGTCGACTCCGCCAAGGCGCAAGTGGTTCAGGCCAAGGCGCAGCTTGCCCAAGCAACCTACAATCGTGACATGTCGCACGCTCGCATCTTGCAAGCTCAGGCGCAGCTCATGGGAACCAAGGATGCGCGGAATAAAACAATTTACACTTCACCCTTTGACGGTGTCATCACTTCCCTGCCTGTTCACGTGGGCGAGAACGTAGTTCCCGGAATCCAAAATCAGCCTGGGAGCGTGCTCTTTCAGGTTTCTGATCTCTCGGTAATCACCGCCGAGGTGAACGTCGATGAAACGGACATTATTAACGTCAAACTCCACCAGCCTGCAGCCGTAACCATAGACGCCATCCCCGACAAGACCTTTGAGGGACACGTTACCGAAATCGGCATGAGCGCGGTCAGCTCCAGTTCGGGCCTTACCACCAGCAGCCAGAGTAGCTCCGGCACCGGTGAAGCCAAGGACTTCAAGGTCGCCGTCACTCTTGATAACCCTCCTGCCGGGCTTCGGCCCGGCCTTTCGGCCACCGCCAAAATCACCACGGCAACCCGCCAAGATGCGATTGCAATCCCGATCCAAGCCCTGACCGTTCGCGAGCGGCAAGAACTTGAAAGGGAAAAAAACAAGGGCTCGGCGGACAAAGCCCTGGCAGCGGGGGTGCCGACAGCCGCCCAAGAAGCAAAGGAGAAGGAAGAACTTCAAGGCGTTTTTGTGGTCCGCGACGGGCGGGCAATCTTTGTGCCGGTGAAAACAGGCATTATGGGAACCACGAATGTCGAGGTGCTAAGCGGCCTGCAACCCGGGGAGGAGATTGTCACGGGCAGTTATCAGGTGCTGCGTACACTGCAAAATTATACAAAAGTCAAGGTTGATAACCAGGCTTCAGTCCTGGGGCCACCGTCGTCGTAGAAGCGCGCACCCCAGCTCGAAAATAGCGTCCTGAAAGGTCAGCTCTGACGTATAGGGGCATTTCTCAGCGATGGAATCGCAAACGGTGACATCACAGCTTCTGGAAAGTTCAGCGCCTCCGGATAACATTGTCATCCACGCTCAAGATCTGTGGAAGATTTACGACATGGGCGCGGTCAAAGTGGATGCCCTGTGCGGGCTTTCATTCTCGATTCGCCGGGGCGAGTACGTTGCGATTATGGGCCCTTCAGGCTCCGGCAAGTCCACCTTGATGAACCTGATCGGATGTTTGGATACGCCCACCCACGGCCAGTACTGGTTGAACGGACGCCTGGTCAGCCAGCTCACGGACGACGAACTGGCGTATATCCGCAACAAGGAGATCGGCTTCGTCTTTCAGACTTTCAACCTCCTGCCGCGCGCGACCGCCCTTCACAACGTCGAACTACCCCTTATTTACAATGGGACGCCACCCGCGGAGCGCCTGGAACGGGCGGAGGAAGTTCTCCGCATGGTTGAATTGGGTGACCGGACCCATCACAAGCCCAGCGAACTTTCCGGAGGCCAGCGACAGCGGGTTGCGGTCGCGCGTGCGTTGATCAATCATCCTTCAATCCTCCTGGCCGATGAGCCTACGGGCAACCTGGATTCCACCACCGGGGAAGAAATCATGAATTTATTTGACCGCCTACACCGGTCCGGCAATACCATCATCGTTGTAACTCATGAGCACGACGTCGCTGCCCACGCGCATCGCATTATTCACATTCGAGACGGCAGAGTTGATCGGGATGAACCGCAAGAGTAGTCGCGGTCTTCCGGCTCACCCTCGCTATTTCGCAAGAGTGGAGAGACCGTGGGGAACTTGACCTCTGGACAAACGCCAGCCCGGAATCCGCGCGCCAAGCACCAAGAACTTTACAACGCCTGGGTGACCGCGCGCGAAGCCTTCTGGATTGCTCTCGAAGCGTTGTATACTCACAAGCTCCGCTCGTTCCTTACCCTGTTGGGCGTGGTTATTGCCACCGCCACCCTGATCGTTGTCATGTCCGTCATCAATGGCATGAACCTTTATATCGCCGATCACATCGCCAACCTGGGCGCCAACACTTTCATCTTGAGCCGGTTCGAGTGGGCCCAGGTCCATGAAGCATGGGTCAAGGCGCTGCGACACAACAAGCCCATTCGCATTGAAGACTACGAATTCTTGAAGGAAAACCTACAAGGCTACAAAGCGATAGGGGCCACTGCCGGGTATGGCGGCCGGACCGCAAAATATGAAAGACAAGTTCTCTATGATGTTTCGCTAAGCGGCGTAACACCGAGCATGATCGATATCGGCCAGGAACGCGTTGAACGGGGCCGGTACATCACCGAACCGGATTATTTGCATGACGCCATGGTCTGCTTCATCGGGCAGGACCTCGTGGACAAGTTCTTTCCTGGCGCCGATCCGCTCGGCAAGGAGATCCAGGTAAACGGCCGTTTGTTCCGAGTCATCGGCGTGGCACGCCGCATCGGAACGACCTTTGGGCAAAGCCAGGATAATTTTGTCCAGATTCCCCTCACCGCGTTTCAAAGAGCCTTTGTCGGTCGGCCCGAGATTAACGTTAGTATCCAGGCTTGGGCTGCGGAGCAAATGTTGCCCCTTGAGGATGAGGTGCGAACGCTGATGCGCGTCCGCCGCCATTTGCCTTTCAAAGAGAAAGACACCTTTGGCATCAACGCTTCAGAAACCATCATGAGCCTCTGGGAAAGGCTGACGGGGTCGATCTTCGCCGTCACCATTGGGGTGGTGGCCGTGTTCATGGTGGTGGGCGGAATTGTGATTATGAACATCATGCTGGCAAGCGTCACCGAGAGGACCCATGAAATCGGAATTCGCAAATCGCTCGGGGCCCGCCGGCGTGACATTCTGACCCAATTCGTCATCGAAGCCGCGGTCATGGCGGGCGCTGGGGGATTGATCGGTGTGATCCTCGCAGTCCTGATCAGCCAGATCGTCGAGAGCTTCTTTGCCTCTGCGGTGCCGCTGACCGGGGTGCTGTTGGGTTTGGCTCTCTCGGCCGCCGTCGGCCTCTTTTTCGGCATCTATCCTGCCAGCAAAGCCGCCAAACTCGATCCCATCGAAGCTCTCCGGATGGAAGGTTAACGATGCCCAGCAACCTGCGCAACATCCGTGAAAACCTTCTGCTGGCGTTCGATACCCTCCGCACCCATAAATTCCGTTCGTTCCTCACCATTCTGGGAGTGCTCATCGGGACCACCACCGTGATCGGCGTGGCCTCGATCATTACCGGATTGAATACCCAGCTCGTCGATGCGGCCAAGGACTACGGCACCCGGACGATCTTCGTCTACAAATTCGAGGCAGGCATCAGATTCCGGCTCACCCGCGAGGAGCGGATGAGAAAGCCGCTATCCTACGAGGACGCGGTCGCCATTCGGAACGATTGTCCTGATGTGGATGCGGTGGGTGTTGAAATGTCGCGCTGGGGAGCGCCCTTGGTCACCAAATACAAGGGTCAGGAGATGTATGATGCCAGCCTGACAGGCGCCACCGCGGAAGACTTCCGCGTCAACGGCGCTTCGTTCGCCGAAGGGCGTCCTTACACCGAAATCGAGGACACTCACCGGCGCAACGTGGCGGTGATTGGCGCTAATGTCGTTAAGATGTTTTTTCAGAACGAGGACCCCATCGGGAAAAACATCATCGTGGACGGCAATACGTTCCAAATCATTGGGGCCTTAGAGAAACGGAAACAGATCCTTGGCGACAATGGCGCGGATCGGACTATCTACGTCCCTTACTGGACCTACCGAAAAATCTACACGGATAACAAAGAGAATTTCATACTGGCTATGGCCTTTCCCGGGCGAATGGATCAAGCGATGGACGAGATTACCGGAGTCCTTCGCAGGCGCCGCCATGTGAAACCTTCCCAGCCCAACAATTTCGGCTTGGCTACCGCGGACTCCATTATCCGCGAGTTTCATGACATTACCGGGACGGTTGCCCTGGCGATGATTGTGCTTTCCTCCATCGGCCTGCTGGTGGGAGGAATCGGCGTGATGAACATTATGCTGGTTTCGGTAACGGAGCGGACGCGCGAGATCGGAGTGCGCAAAGCCATCGGGGCACGCCGGCAGGACATCACCTGGCAGTTTCTGCTGGAGGCCATGACTTTGACCGGAACAGGCGGATTGATGGGCATCCTGGTGGGATATTTGCTGAGCTTTGCAATTCGGACCCTGGTGCCCAGTCTTCCGTCCTCCGTGCCCCTCTGGTCTGTCTTTATTGGTTTCCTGGTTTCGATCAGTATCGGACTCTTCTTCGGCATGTGGCCTGCCATGAAAGCTTCACACCTGGACCCTATCGTGGCGCTGCGCCACGAATAGCCACACGATCTCGCAACGCAAAATCAGCCCTTCAAATCACAACCCTCGCGCAGCCGGGCGTGCGCTATCGGAAGAGGGCCTTCAGACTTTCGACGTAAGGCTCGCGGGCAATGCCGCGCTCGGTAATGATGGCAATAACGTACCGGTGCGGGGTAACGTCAAAGGCCGGATGCCGGGCGCCTACATTTTCCGGAGCGGTCGGAATGCCTCGCCAGTGCGTCACCTCCGCCGGAGAACGTTCCTCGATAGGAATTTCGTCCCCTGAAGCGATGTTCAGGTCAATGGTGGAAAGCGGCGCCGCTACGTAAAATGGGATTTGGTTTTCACGCGCCAGCACGGCCAGCGTGTAGGTGCCGATCTTATTCGCCACGTCGCCGTTGCTCGCAATGCGGTCGGCGCCCACAATGACGGCCTGGATCTTCGACTCCTTCATGAAATGCCCGGCCATATTGTCCGTAATGACGGTAACGGGAATGCCATCCTTAGCCAGTTCCCAGGCAGTCAGCCGGGCGCCCTGCAGGAAGGGCCGCGTTTCATCGGCAAATACGCCAATCTTTTTCCCCTCCGCCACCGCAGCCCGAATCACGCCGAGCGCCGTTCCGTAGCCTCCGGTGGCGAGAGCCCCGGCGTTGCAATGGGTAAGAACCGTCGATGAATCCTCGAGCAGCGCCGCGCCATGCCTGCCCATCGCCTTATTCACGGCAATGTCTTCGGCCAGGACGCGTTGTGCCTCTTCCGCCAGGCGGGTACGCGTCCGCATGATCCGCTCAGCTTCCGAGCCCGCGCCAGCCAGCGCATTTTCAAACGTCTCGCGCATACGCTTGATCGCCCAAAACAGGTTGACGGCCGTGGGCCGCGTTTTTGAGATCATGTCGGCAATCGCCTCAAAATCATTGCGAAGCTCCTGGACACTCTGCGCACTAGAATGCTGAACTCCCAGCGCCACTCCCATAGCCGCCGCCACCCCAATCGCCGGTGCGCCCCGAATCACCATGGAGCGAATGGCTTCCGCAACTTCCTGGTAGTTACGGCAGGTGCGATAAACCTCTTCGCCGGGCAGGCGAGTCTGGTCGATCATACGCACGCCGTCGCTGGTCCACTCGATTGTTTTAAACATCAGGTCTCTTTTCTTCGCAATTATTTAAGTCAACCGAAAACATTGCATTATAGCCTAATTCGATTTTAGCTTTATCACCACGCGGCCCCAACCGTCATCTTTGGCGAATCTCGCTGAGGACGCGGGCTTCGATACCCGAGCGCACGGAACATTCCATGTGGGATTGCGATGTGGATCGCATCCGACAGTTGCGTGACAGCATAAGGTGGACAGGTAGCTGTGGGTAATCCGATTCAGGCGCCCCAAAAGGATGAGCGCTGGTAGCCTTTTCGGATTGAATTGTCTGATCTACCAATGCCGTCCCAACGCCCCATGCTATTACTATTCCCTGGCGGCATCAAAAAACCATGTGCGGTCTTGCGAGGCCTGGCAGTGGTGAGATTGGAAACCCTTGAGGATGGGGATACAGCACGCTATTGAGAGTTGCAAAATATAGTGACAGTTTTTTTGTAGCGCCGCTCGGCGGCAAGCACTGCTTGCCTGAGTGGCGAAAGACGCGGGTCACAGCCCCGCGCACCAGCGGCGGTTGTCACTATATTTTTCAAGCATCAGTCGTTGCTGATGTAAGGACGGGCTACCGCCCCGCAGAGGCGAGGGCGATGCTGGATGTTTGCACGCGCAAGACATGGCAACTGAACTTCCTCTCTCTCAGCACCCGGCATGTCCCCCGCGCTCTCTCTTCATTCATGTCTGAAAACCTGGCACGATACCGTCCGCCGCCAAACTTGACCGCCCGCGGCCTTGCGCCTCTCAAGCGCTCAGGCGCCGTATGAAGGGCGCTTTCCAGCGCGCGCCTCACCCGATACCGATTACGGAAATTGCCGCCAATCTGCACGATCCATCCAAAGTGAGGGCTCGAAACATGATCACGTTCAGTCTCCCTCTCGGATACTTTCCAATAGTCCGCAGATGCATGGCCAGTCCCGGCCTCCCCCTCTGATGTGGCAGCGAGAGTCTCCGCCCGGCCGCGTGAAAAACCTCGATCGAGCAGCGCCATCATAAGCCGATCGCGCGACTGAATTGTCGATCCTCCCATTACCACGCCCACAAGCCGCCGGCCGTGGCGGACCGCCGAGGTTACAATGTTGTAGCCGGAGGCGCGAGTATAGCCCGTCTTCATGCCGTCAACGCCCGGGCATTGGCCCAACAGATGATCGTGACCATAAATCGTCCTGCCGCGAAAAACAAAGCTCCTTGCATCGAAGAAATGATAGTCTTGCGGAAAATTGTGCAAAATCGCCAGCGCCAGCTTCACCATATCACGGGCCGTGGTTTTTTGACGCCAATCAGGCAACCCTGACGCGTTGTAAAATGTTGTATGGTTCAACCCCAGTTGGCGTGCCGTTTTATTCATGAGCTCCGCAAACCCCGCCTCGGTTCCCCCGATGGCTTCGGCCAGCACCACAGCAGCGTCATTAGCGGACTTGGTTGTAATTGAAAGGATGGCCGATTCAACCGTAATCCGCTCGCCGGGACGCAGCCCCAGTTTCATCGGCGATTGTGCAGCGGCGTGCGAGGAGACGCGCAGCTTCTGACCGAGCGTCATTTTGCCGGTGTTGAGCTGCTGGAAGGTGATGTACAGCGTCATCAGCTTCGCCAGCGATGCGGGATAGCATAAAGCATCGGCGTTGCGAGTCTCGATGACCTTTCCCGTCTGGGCATCCATGACGATGAAAGCCTGGACTCGCGCACTTGCTGGAACGGGACCAGCCGCCATCATTAGCGCTGCGAGGGCAAACCCTCCGGCCATCAGGCCGGTGCGCGTCCTGTGGCAAAGATCTGATTTACGGGAAATACAGCCGGAACCATTCCACAACTTCATCAAACCCCCTCCCGGCGAGTTGCTGCGCGAAACTTGAACCAGCCCCGATCGAGCATTACCCGCCATCTGTCCTCTTCCACACCATCACGACCGCGTCCAGTCGTGATCACGTCGAACCTGCAGATTGTATCAAATTGTCAATATACTTAGTAAGTAGAAATCAGCGTTGAACGCAATCCACCTGCCCGCTGGGACAGTTTTCGCTCCGCCACGGACGCTCTCCCTTCGGAGCCGTTCATTTTCTCCGGCCCCTGGCTCTACCTTTTTCCAATCTTCTGCTAATATCGTTCCTAAGGACAGATCGAGTCCGGCGAGGCTTAAAGCCGTCGGGTTCAGCACTCGGGGGCAAAGCGCTTACCATCATTCCGAAGCAAAGTTTCACGATAGTGTCAGGAGGGTGATGACCATGAAAGAGGCAAAAGCTGTCAAAACGGAAAAGGAATGGCAGAAGCTCCTGACACCCGAACAATATCAAGTCACCCGCTGCAAAGCGACCGAACCGCCGTTTATGGGGAAATACTGGGACATGCACGACGATGGCGTCTATCGCTGTGTCTGCTGCGGAGCGGAGCTTTTCAGTTCGGACACCAAGTTTGAATCCGGAACTGGCTGGCCGAGCTTCGCGGCGCCGGTTACTGAAGAGAACGTCCGCACAGAAACGGACACGAGTCTCGGGGTGCGGCGAACCGAGGTTCTCTGCAGCGAATGCGACGCGCATCTGGGGCACGTGTTTCCGGACGGCCCGGGGCCCGCGGGTTTGCGGTATTGTATCAATTCCGCCGCCCTCAACTTTGAAAAGCAGGACAAGTAGCGCCGCCTTTACGGCGGCATGCCGGGCTAAACCCGGCGCTACGTGGGTACCAACCCGCTCCCGAGTCGTAAAGGCTCCTGGGGCGCACAACGCTAGATCTCGAACTCGCGTTTCACCTTTTCCGACTTTTCGATCACCCGGCGCGTAAGCTCCTTCTTGTAATCCACAAGCTTTTGGGCCAGCCCGGCGTCCGCCGTGGCGATAATCTCTACAGCCAGGATGGCCGCGTTGATGGCGCCCGCCTTGCCGATGGCCGTGCAGGCTACCGGAACACCTCCGGGCATCTGTACAGTCGAAAGCAGCGAGTCCAGTCCTGCCAGGGTTGTGGTGGGCATCGGGACGCCGATCACCGGCAAGGTGGTTTCAGCGGCAACCACACCGGCAAGGTGCGCGGCCCCTCCAGCTCCCACGATAATCACTTTCAATCCGCGCGCGACGGCCGTCCGCGCGTACTCTGCCGTCCGGCCTGGCGAACGGTGCGCGGACGTGATGTCGATCTCAAACGGGACCCCAAACTTCTTCAACATCAGCGCAGCTTCCTTCATCACGGGAAGATCCGTATCGCTCCCCATAATAATTCCCACCACCGCTCGCTGTTCCTGAACCATAAGAGTCACCCCTGCGCCCCGGCGCGCGCCCTATAGCCGTTGCGCGCCCGCCTGTCTATTGTGAAAGTGGAGGATTCTCCGCCCGGCCATCGGAGTTCCGGATTTTGGCGGCCGCCTTGAGCCTTCGCACTCCTTTTGCCCCGATGTCGCGCCGGAAATGCATTCCCTCGAAATGAATCTTGCCGACAGCCGCGTAAGCTTTTTCAATGGCGGAGCTTAAATCTTCCGCAACCGCCGTCACTCCCAGCACGCGCCCGCCCGCCGTAAGCAGTTGTCCCTCGTGCGACACCGTGCCCGCATGGAAGACTTTGACTCCGCCCCGGGCTTCCGCCGCTTCAAGACCTGCGATTGCTTGGCCGGTTTCGCTCTTGCCCGGATAACCCTTCGAAGCCGCCACCACACACACGGCAGGGTTTGGACTCCAGCGGGCTCCCACCGCCTCCAACTGTCCTTCCAGCGAGGCCATCAGAAGCTCCACTAGGTCGGACCGTAATCTCATCATGATGGGCTGGGTTTCCGGATCGCCCAGACGCACGTTATACTCCAGGACCTTTGGACCTTCCGATGTCAGCATGAGTCCACAGTAGAGAAATCCCTTGTAGGGCGCGCCTTCTTCGGCCATTCCCTCCAGCGTCGGCTGAACGATCCGGCGAAGGATTTCTTCCCGCAGCCCATCGCTCAGAATCGTATCCTCGCTATAAGCTCCCATGCCTCCCGTGTTGGGGCCTTGGTCGTTATCGAAGGCGGGTTTGTGATCCTGGGTCGGAACCAAAGGCACGAAACCTCGCGTGCCGGCCAGAACAATAAAGGACAATTCTTCGCCCAGAAGACATTCTTCGATCACCAGTCGTCCGCCCGCCGTGCCCAGCACGCTTTGATTCATGAACTCGTCCAGGGTTTTCTCCGCCTCTTCGCGGCTGCGGGCCACCACCACACCCTTTCCGCCCGCAAGTCCGTCGGCTTTGATCACCACCGGTAAATCAAACTCCGAAATAGCCTTCAAAGCGCTGGGATGATCATCGGCAACCACAAATCGTGCGGTCGGGATGCCATGGCGCTGCATAAACTCTTTAGAGAAAATCTTGCTGCCTTCAAGGCTTGCCGCCGCCTTGCTGGGGCCGATGATTTTGCGCCCTCCCTGCTCGAATTCATTCACCACTCCGGCCACCAGCGGAGCTTCCGGACCCACCACGGTAAGTTGCGCGTCAACGCGCTCAGCCAGCTCAAACACTGCGGCCGGGTCGTTGAGGTCGACCGGAAAGCACTCGGCGGCCTGAGCGATCCCGGCGTTGCCGGGCGCGCAAAACACGCTGTCCGTCAGCTGGCTTTCGCGCAGCTTCCACGCCAGCGCGTGTTCCCTTCCCCCCGAACCTAGAACCAGAACATTCATAGTGAGGACGTTACACTATCGGCTGAAAATGGTTTTGTCAATGCCACAAATATCGCATGCCACAAATATCGCTAAGACGCGTGAGCCGTTTTTTTCCTCCCCAGTCTCCGGCATCCCGGCCGGAGACTGCGTCCTGCCTTGTCCTGAAAACCCTGCCCGAAACCCATGATGCGATTCTGGCATCCTGATACAATGGTGATGTACATTTCTTGCTAAATTTGGGGCGATGGTTTCTACCTTCACAGAGAAATACGACGTGGTGGTGGTGGGCGCGGGACATGCGGGTGCTGAAGCGGCGATGGCTGCGGCGCGCATGGGCCTGAAGACCGCGCTTTACACCATCAATCTCGACCTGATCTGCCAGATGTCCTGCAACCCCGCCGTGGGCGGCATTGCCAAGGGCCACCTGGTGCGGGAAGTGGACGCGCTGGGCGGCGTGATGGGCGAAGTCATCGACGCGGTGGGCATCCAGTTCCGCCTGCTCAACACCAGCCGGGGTCCGGCCGTCTGGTCGCCGCGCGCCCAGGCGGACAAAAAGCTCTACCGCAGCAAAATGCGCCAGGTGCTCGAACAGGAACCGAACCTGCGCATCAAGCAAGCGGAAGTTATTGACCTGATCCTGGAGACGGTCCCTGGTGGGAAGGGTTTAGCCCTCCCGAGGGAAACTATCGGGGACGGCTCAGCCTTCCCGTCGCGGGAGCCCATAGGGCTCCCCTACCGTCGCGTGCGCGGCATCCGGCTGATGGACGGCCGCACGGTGGAGGCTGGCGCAGTGGTTGTCACCACCGGAACGTTCCTGAACGGTCTGATCCATTGCGGCGAGCAGAAATATCCCGCCGGGCGTTCCGGCGAGCCGCCCGCGGTGATGCTGGGCGAGGCATTGCGGCGGCTGGGTTTTGAAGTGGGCCGGCTAAAGACCGGAACTCCGCCGAGGCTTGACCGGCGCACCATTGACTTCTCGCAATTTCAGGTTCAGCCCGGCGATCCCATTCCCACACCCTTCAGCTTCCGCACGCGCGCCATCACGCAGCCGCAAACGATCTGCTGGATCACCCTCACGAACGATGAGACGCATCGCGCGATTCGCGAGAACCTTCACCGCTCTCCGCTTTATTCGGGACAAATCAAGAGCGTCGGGCCCCGTTACTGCCCTTCGATTGAAGATAAAATCGTCAAATTCCCCGACAAACCTCATCACCAGATTTTTCTCGAACCCGAAGGCCTGGACACTAATGAGATTTACGTCAACGGCATGTCCACCTCGATGCCCATTGACGTTCAGGCGGCGATGGTGAAATCGATTCCCGGCCTTGAGAACGCCGAAATGATCCGCCCCGGCTACGCCATCGAGTACGACATGATCCAGCCCACGGAACTTTATCCCTGGCTTGAAACCAAGAAGATTCAGAATCTGTTTCTCGCGGGACAAATCAACGGGACGACAGGTTATGAGGAAGCCGCCTGCCAGGGCATCATGGCTGGCATCAACGCGGGGCTGCGCGTGGGGGGCCGGGAGCCGCTCACGATCGAGCGCACCCAGGCCTACACGGGCATTCTGATTGACGATCTCGTCAACAAGGGCGTCGACGAGCCTTATCGCATGTTCACGTCGCGCGCCGAATTTCGTCTGCACCTGCGCATCGACAACGCCGACGAGCGCCTGATGCCCATTGCCTACAAAACCGGCACGCTCAGGCAAAAGGACTACGACGCATTCCTCCAAAAGCGCCAGCGGGTCTCCGCCGCAGCGCGCTTCCTGCTCGAAACGCGGCTCGATCCCGCATCGCGCGCGGGCCGCGCAATTTATGACAAGCTGGGCCTTATGGCAGGCGGCGAATTCTCCGGCCCGGCGCCGCTTACCGGCGCACAACTCCTGAAGCGGCCGGAAGTTAAGATCGAAGACCTCATGGAATGGATCAATGAAGGACTTCGCGCGGGGGGCAAAGCGCCGATCCCGCACCTCAACGGAGACGGCATGGCGTCGCTTTTGGCGCGCGAAGAAGCGCGGCGCATCGAAACTGATTTTAAGTATGAAGGCTACCTGGCCCAGCAGGAAAAGCAGATTGAACGCATGAAGCGCGCCGAGCAGCGCCATATCCCGGACTGGTTCGATTACGGCAAAGTCTCCGGGCTTTCGCGCGAAGTCGTCGAAAAGTTCACCAGAGTCCGCCCGCTCACGCTCGGCCAGGCCCTCCGCATCCCCGGCATTACCCCCGCCGCCGTCTCGCTCGTCAACGTCTATATCGAAATCTTCCAGCGGCGCGCGTCGGAACAAGCGTCCGCGTAGCCCTCCCGATCTTCATAAATTCCTGAAGTTAAACATTGACAGTCGGGGGTCTTCACATGATGAAGTGTTTGGAGTGGGCAACGGTGCCCATACGGTAGGAAATTACGCGAAATTTACAGGAGACAAGAAACGTGAAACTTACAGAAGAACAGGAAGACACGATCGAAACACTGTTAAGGGATAAAGATATCAGCGACCTCGACATTGTCGTGGTCTATGACCAACGATTAGACTACGCCAACAGGCTCGCTAGTGTAATGCGTCATAAATAGATTTACTTATGTTCGGTCTTCGGATATCCTGTTGCGCATGAGCCGAAGAGCCGCACCGATTTTGCTTTCCGGGCAGGAGCGGGCCACCTTGCAGAGGCTGGC
>Ga0307372_10008710_pt1 | contig 14189 bp, 14 predicted proteins | sample OX1MG_FD_202533 | JGI IMG/M metagenome (GOLD analysis project Ga0307372, IMG submission 202533) | Soil microbial communities from Risofladan, Vaasa, Finland - OX-1 | ecosystem: Environmental > Terrestrial > Soil > Coastal area > Acid sulfate soil | place: Finland: Risofladan, Vaasa | collected...
CTCGGGTCCCAGAACACGTTGGACTGTCCCGCCGCCTGGGCGAAGGAAACCGGGGTCGGCCCAGATGTGGCCTTGGACAGGGGCTGGTTGTTGGCCGTCTGCCACTGGTAGCCGTAGAAGGGGACGCCCAGGACCACCTTGGAGGCAGGCACCGAGGCCAGGTAGCCGGCCACCACGTCGGCGTCGCTGGGGTCGCTGCCCTTGAGGGGGGCGTTGGGGGAGGCGTAGCCGGACTGGTACATGTCATAGGCCATGACGAAGAAGCCGTCCACGGACGACTCCATGGCCTGCACGTCGAAGAAGCCCTGGCCGTCGGTGGCCGATCCCCCGTAGGTGTCGACGGTCACCTGCCAGTGCGGGTTCACCCCGTGGAAACGCTGGGCCAGGTAGTTCATGAGCCGGGCGATGCCGGCCCTATCGGCGTTCCCGGTCCCCTCGAAGTCCAGGTTGACGCCGTCCAGGGCCTTGGCCTGCACGGCCGAGATGATGTTGGTGGCCAGGGTGGCGTCGGCGGCCGGGTTGGCCGCTAGCTGATCGAGGGTCTTCTGGTCGAAGCACTCGACGCTCAGCACGACCCGGTCATCAGCGCCATGGGCCCGGGAGATGAGGTCGGCCAATGCCTGGCTCTGGTAGCCCTCCCAACCCGAACCGGACTGGGTCAGGCTGCCTTCGGAGTTGGCGTCGAGGCCGAAATAAGCGATGGTCGACAGGCCCGAGACATCGAATCCGGAAGAGTCGGCCAGGGTCCAGTAGGGGGCGAAGCCGAAGACCTCATGGGGCCGGAGGGTGGCCGAGTCGCTGACGGCCGGGGGCGCCGGCTGGGGGGCGACGGTGGCGGGCGGCAGGGGCGGCAGGGCCGCGGCGGCCGCCTCCTGGGCGGCCACGGCGGCATCGGGCCGGTTGGACTGGGTTGGATCAGCGATGACGACCGGGGCGTGGTGGGCGGTGACTCCGTGGGCGACCTGGGAGCCGATCAGGCCACCCGTGGCCACCACCAGCCCCAGCTGGAGAGCCAGGGCACCAGCCACGAAGCCCCGTGCCGGGCCGGCGCCGGGACCTCGGCGCCAGAGGCCTCGACCGGGAAGGGCGGGCGCCAACCGTACAAAAATGGCCCGTGATCCCCCCATGTATCAGTATGGCTTCTGGGTCCGGCAGGTTGATTCCTGCCGTTCATCCCACTTTCAGGGCAGGGAGGCAACCGGCTGGGAAGTGGCCGAGGTGGCCCCGGACAGGGTCGAGCCCACCGAGCCGGAGGCGCCAGTGACGGCTCCGGGGACGGTCGAGCCCGCCGATGACCCGGTCGAGCCCACCGTGCTGCCGACCGATGACCCGGTCGAGCTGACCGTGCCGCCGACCTGGCTACCCGTGGATGAGACGGTCGAGCCCACCGTGCCACCGACGGCGTTGCCCACCGTGGAAGTAACGGAGCCCACCGTGGAGCCCACCGTGCCGCTTACCGTCGCAATAGTCGAGCCGATGGTCGAGCCGGCGCCGGTGACGACGCCGCCCACTGTCCCGGGCAGGCTGGCCACGGTCCCGGGCAGGCTGGCCACGGTCCCGCCAACGCAGGAAACGGTCTGGGTAACCGTTCCCACTACGTCAGCCGGCAGGGTCGTCACCGTGGTCGACGGAACGCATGCCGTCGGGTTAGAACCCGAGGCACCCGGGGGCGCTGCGGTCTGGCTGGCACTCGAACTAGCTGCGGGCAGGCTGCCGAAGATGGAGCCCGACGTCCCGGAGGCTCCGGAGTTGGCGGGACCTCCTCCGCCGCGGCTGGTTCCGGTCCCGTTTTGGCCCGTCCCCGGGGCCGACGCGCTGGCGCCGCTCGTTCCGACCGGACGGGTCCCATTGGCTGCACCGGCGCTGCCCTTGGCCGGCCCGTTGCTCCCGGCCGATGCAGCCACGGTCGTCCCCGACCCGGCTGGTACCCCGGAGCCTGTCACCGCTCCAGACGCCGAGGCATGGGAGAGCCCACCGCCGGCGCTCAGGGCGGCGGCCGAGCCGATCGTGGCCAGGCCCACCAACCCCGTCCCCAGGATGCCCAGGCTGGTGCCGAATAATCCCCGTCGTAGCTTCGGTGATCCGAACCGATCCGCTGGCATGGCGCTCCTCTTTCCCTACTCCGTATATGTGATCGGGCGATCGAGGGGCGACATGGATAGCTAGTTCTGCTCATTTCGCCACCGCCATTAGTGAGTGACCATTCGGCCTGGAGCCGCACCGGGCGCCGCACGGGCGGCAGGGCAGGCCGCAGCCGGTCTACCGTGACCAGGGCAGGTGCCCCCTGTCGTCGGGCAACAGATTCCCGACCCAGGAGGAGAGACGGATGACCGATCGGGAAGGCAGCGGGAGCCTCACCCTCGTCCTGGGCGGGGCCCGGTCAGGCAAGTCGGAGGCGGCCGAGGCCATGGCCGCATCCGAATCGGCCCGCCTGGGAGCAGGGGTGACCTACGTGGCCGGAGCCGGGCCCGGCCCGGCCGGGGACCGTGACTGGGAACGCAGGGTCGAGGCCCATCGGCGGCGCCGGCCGGCGGACTGGGACACCATCGAGGCTCCCCTGGACCTGGCCGGCGTCCTGGCCGGTCCCGATCTGGCCAGGCGGGTAGTCCTGGTCGACTCCCTGGGCACCTGGCTGGCCCGGCGCCCCGACTTCGGATGGGGCGCCGATCTTCTCACCGCGCTGGTCGGGCGCTCCCTTCCCACCCTGGTCGTCTCCGAGGAAGTGGGCATGGGGGTCCACCCCTCCTCTGAGTCGGGACGGGCCTTCCGCGACGCCCTGGGCCGGCTCAACCGGGAGGTGGCCGACGCCGCCGGGGCCGTCTTCCTGGTGGTAGCCGGGCGGACCCTGGCCCTGGACCGACCGTGAGAATCGGGGACCGATGAGCCTCCTGCAGGCCCTGGGCTTCCTGACCTGTCTGGGCGGCTCCCGCACGCCGTCCCGGCGGGCCAGCGGCTGGTTCCCCGTCGTGGGTCTGGCCCTCGGACTGGCCCTGGGGGGGATCTGGTGGGGAGCGCACGGGATCTGGCCGGCGGCGGCGGCGGCGGTTCTGGTGGTGGTGGCCGACCTGGTCCTGACCGGGATGCTGCATTTCGACGGTCTGCTGGACGCCGCCGACGGACTGCTGGCCCCCATGGACCGGGCCCGGCGCCTGGCGGTGATGCGGGACCCGCACACCGGGGCCTTCGGGGTGACCGCCGGGGCCGGCGTCCTCCTGGCCCGCTGGGCGGCCCTGGCCGCCATGGCCCCCCGTCCCCTCCTCTTGGCCGGCCTGTGGTGCGCCAGCCGCTCGGCCATGACAGTGACCCTGGCCACCGTCCCCTACGCCCGGCCCGAGGGCGGTTTGGCCTCCGCCTTCCGGGGTCTGCGCGCCTCCGGGTGGCGGACAGCCGCTCCCTGGCTCGGGGTGGGCGGGATCCTGATCGGCGTGGTGCTGGCCGCCGCCCAGGCCCACCTGGGCGGGGTGAATGTCCCGTACTGCCGGCTGAGCGGGGCCGTGTCGGTGGTGGGCGCCATGGTCGCCTTTGGCGCCGTGATCGGCCTGGCCCGGCGCCGGTTGGGGGGCTTCACGGGTGATGTGCTGGGAGCCGCCGGCGTGATGGGCGAGACCGTGGGCCTGCTGATTGCCGCGGCCCGCTGGTGAGAGTGCCTCCGCTATCAGCCCGCCTGGCGGGCGCGGCATTGGGGCTGGCCGTCGACCGCTCACTGGGCGAGCCGCCGGCCCGGTACCACCCGGTGGCGGCCTTCGGGTCGGCCATGGCCCGCTTCGAGCGTCTGGCTTACCGGGACAGCCGGGCGGCCGGAGTGGTTCACGCCGCCGCCGGCCTGGCCCTCGGCGCTGGGACCGCCCCCAGGGTGGTGCTCAAAGACCATTCCTTCCTGGGGGAGGCGGTGGCCACCGCCGCCGCCGGCTACATGGCGACTGCCGGGCGCAGCCTGGCCGACACAGCCACGGCTATCGGCCGCCTGCTGGAGGAGGGAAGGCTGGACGAGGCCGGCCAGGCTCTGCCCGCTCTGGTGGGCCGGGACCCGGCGGGTATGGATGAAAAGGAGATGGCCCGGGCGGTGGTGGAGTCCGTAGCCGAGAACACGGTCGATGCCGTGGTCGCCCCCGCCTTCTGGGCGGCGCTGGCCGGTCCGGCCGGCGCCTTCGGCTACCGGGCGGTCAACACCATGGACTCCATGGTCGGCCACAAGAGTCCCCGCTACGCCAACTACGGCTGGGCCTCGGCCCGGCTGGACGATGGGGCCAACTTCGTCCCCGCCCGCCTGACCGTGGCCCTGGTGGCGGCAGCCCGTCCCGGGTCGGCCCGGGAGGTCCTGCGGGTCGTGCGTCGGGACGCAGCCAAACACCCCTCGCCCAACGCCGGGCCGGCGGAAGCCGCCTTTGCCGGGGCGCTGGGGCTGCGGCTCGGGGGCTCCAACCGCTACGGGGAGCGCACCGAAATCCGCGGTCCCCTGGGCCACGGTCGGGCTCCGGAGCCGGCCGACATCGCCCGGGCTGTCCGACTGAGCCTCGACGTCGGAAACCTCCTGAGCGGCTTGTTCGTCATCGGAGCCGGCGTTGGAACCGGGGCGGCTCGGAGCCGGACCGGCGGGAGACGAGCCGGGGCCCGGCGCCGGCGCCGGCCGTGACCGCATCCGCAAGCCGGCTGCCCCCGCCCCCGGGAGCCCACGGCGGTGACGGAGCGGCTGTGGCCGCCGCCCTCGGGATCGATTCAGCCTCGGTGCTTGACCTCTCGGCCAGCCTCAACCCGGCGGCGCCCGACCCGGGCCCGGCCGTCCGGGCCGCCGTCGACGCCGGCGCCCTCGGTCGCTATCCCGATCCTTCCGCTGCCCGCCGGGCCCTGGCCGAAGCCATGGGGGTCGGGCCGGAAAGACTGCTGCTGACCAACGGCGGGGCCGAGGCCATCTCCCTCCTGGCCGGCTTGATGGGCGGCCAGGTGGACGAGCCCGAGTTCTCCCTCCACCCCCGGGGCGGCCCGGACGAGCCGCGGTGGCGGTCCAATCCCCACAACCCCTCCGGCCTCCTGGCCGAGCCGACGGCCACGGCCGAGGTGTGGGACGAGGCCTTCTATCCCCTGGCCACCGGGGCCTGGACTCGGGGCGATGCCGGCGTGCCGGTGGTGGGCTCGCTGACCAAGCTCTTCGCCTGCCCCGGGCTGCGCATTGGATACCTCCTGGCCGACCCCGACACCGTGGCCCGGACGACAGCGCGTCAGCCGGCCTGGTCGGTCAACGGGATGGCCGCCGCCGCCCTGCCCGTCCTCCTGGAAAACGCTGACCTGGCCGGATGGGCCTCCGCCATCGCCGAGCTGCGCGCCCAGCTCACCACCCTCCTGCAGGCTCACGGGCTGGACCCGCAGCCCTCGGATGCCAACTACGTGCTCTGCACCCGGGCCGCCGGCCTGCGGGAGCGGCTCGCTCCCCACGGCGTGGTGGTGCGGGACTGCACTTCCTTCGGCCTGCCCGGCCAAGCCCGGATAGCAGTGCCGGGCCCCGACGGGCTGGAGCGCCTGGCCCGGGCCCTGGAGGACACGGCGAAGTGACCCTCTCCCCCGGACTCCGCGGTGGCGTCATGGTGGTCGGCACGGCCAGCGACGTCGGCAAGTCCCAACTGGTGACCGGCTTGTGCCGCCTCCTCGCCCGGCGCGGCGTGCGGGTGGCCCCCTTCAAGGCCCAGAACATGTCCAACAACTCCTTCGTGACCGAGTCGGGTCACGAGATCGGCCGGGCCCAGGGCGTCCAGGCCCTGGCCGCCGGGGCCGAGCCGGAGACGGCCATGAATCCGATCCTGCTCAAGCCCACCGGTATGCGGGGCAGCCAGGTGGTTTTGAACGGCCGGCCCATCGGGCACCTGGCCGCCCTCGAGTACCACCGGCGCAAGCCGGAGTTCGTCGGAGCGGTCACCGAAGCCCTGGCCGACCTGCGCCGGCGCTACGACGTGGTGGTGGCCGAGGGAGCCGGCGGGGCGGCCGAGATAAACCTGCTGGACAGGGACATCGTGAACCTGTCGGTGGCCGTTCGGGCCGGCCTTCCGGCCGTGGTGGTGGGGGATATAGATAGAGGGGGTGTCTTCGCCGCTCTGTACGGGACCGTCGAGCTGCTGCCCGCCGAGCTGCGGGCCACGGTGGCCGGCTTCATCATCAACAAGTTGCGGGGCGATCCGGCCTTTCTGGTCGGAGCCGGGGCCGACTTGGAGCGGCGCTGCGGGGTCCCCACCCTCGGAGTGATCCCCTGGCTGGACGACATCGCCTTGGACGCCGAGGACTCCCTGGGCCTGGCCGGAGCCCGGCCCCGACCGGCCGGCGTCGGCACAGGGGACCGCCTCGACGTGGCCGTGGTGCGCTTCCCCACCCTCTCCAACTTCACCGACTTCGATCCGCTCGGCCTGGAACCGGCCGTGGGGGTGCGGATGGTGGACCACCCCGGGGCCCTGGGCGCCCCCGACCTGATCGTCCTGCCCGGCACCAAGACCACGGTGGCCGATCTGGCCTGGCTGCGCTCCACCGGGCTGGCGGCGGCGGTGATGCGCGCCGGCCGAGCCGGCAGCCTCATCCTCGGGATCTGCGGCGGCTACCAGATGCTCGGCCGGGTGATCCAGGACGACGTCGAGTCCGGCCAGGGCCGGGTCGAAGGCCTGGGGCTCCTGGAAGTGGAGACGGTCTTCGAGGAGGAGAAGGTGACCCGGAGGCGGCGGGGCGCCACCCACGCCTGGCCCTGGGCGTCGGGAGCCGGCCTAACGGTGAGCGGCTACCAGATCCACCACGGCCGCTGCCGAGTCGTCACCGGCCCCGAGGCGGGCGAGGCCTGGTTCCGACTCTCCGACGGCTGGGGTCAGGAGGACGAGGGCCTGGTCTCCCCCGACGGGACGGTGCTGGGCACCAGCCTGCACGGGCTGTTCGAAGCCGACGCCTTCCGGGCCGCCTTCCTCGACTACGTGGCCGGGCGGAGGGGACGGGGAGTTCCGGAGTCGACGGTTACCTTTGCCGAAGCCCGGGTGGCCCAGTGGGACCGGCTGGCCGACGCCATCGAGGAGCACATCGACCTGGTGGCCCTGGAGAGGATCATCCGTCTCGGCGCCCCGGCCCCGCCGGCGTGAGAAGGTTGTCCGTGACATCGACATCGCGTCCGAGCTTCCAAGACACCATCGCCACCCTGGCCGGCGCCGACCCGTCGGCCATGGCCGCCGCCCTCGAGCACCAGGACCGCCTGACCAAGCCCCGGGGGGCGTTGGGGGAACTGGAGGCCATCGGGGTGCGCCTGGCCGGGGCGGCCGGGGTCGACCCGCCGCCGGTGCCGGAGCCGGCGGTGGTGGCCGTCTTTGCCGGGGACCACGGGGTGGCCCGGGCCGGGGTGACACCGTGGCCGTCCGAGGTGACCGGGCAGATGGTGGCCAACTTCCTGGCCGGCGGGGCGGCCATCAACGTGGTGGCCCGCCAGGTCGGGGCCCGGGTGGTGGTGGTCGACGTCGGGGTGGCCTCCGACCTGCCGGCCGGGCCCGGCTTGCTCCTCCGCAAGGTCAGGGCCGGAACGGGGGACATATCCGTCGAGCCGGCCATGACCCGGGTCGAGGCGTCGGCCGCCCTCCAGGTCGGCCTGGACGTCGCCCGGGAGCTGGTCGATGAAGGCGCCCGCTGCCTTCTGACCGGGGACATGGGGATCGGTAACACCACGCCGTCGGCAGCTCTGATCGCCCACTTCACGGGCCGGCCGGCGGCCGAGGTGACCGGCCGGGGCACCGGGGTGGACGACCCCATGCTGGCCCACAAGGTGGAGGTGGTCTCCTCCGCCCTGGCTCGGGCCGGCGCCGAGCTGGAGCCCGGGGACCACCTGGGCTGGCTGGCCTCGGTGGGCGGCCTGGAGATAGCCGCCCTGGCCGGCTACATGGTGGGAGGGGCCGAGGCCCGGGTTCCAGTAGTCATCGACGGGGTGATAGCCGCCGCCGGCCTGGTGGTGGCGGCGGCCATGGCTCCGGCCGTGGTGGACCACTGCTTTGCCGGCCATCGCTCCAGCGAGCCCGGGGCCGGCGCCGTGCTCGAGCACCTGGGCCTGCGCCCGGTTCTGGACCTGGGCCTGCGCCTGGGCGAGGGCACCGGAGCGGCCCTGGCCCTGCCGGTCATCCAGTCCGCCGCCCGCATCCTGGGAGAGATGGCCACCTTCGACTCGGCCGGGGTGACGGACAAGGACGGCTGAGCGAGGCTCGTAACGCAGAATTAACGCGCTGGGGTCGACCCTCGGGCACTCACCGTGAGAGGCTTTCCTGAACCGCACACCCCGGGCGGCGCTACGCCGGCCCGGGCTTCTCAGGAGGACACAAGGTTGGCTATCAGGGCCGAGTACATCTGGATCGACGGCACCGAGCCGACGCCGAACGTCCGGTCGAAGACCAAGGTCATCGACAAGGGCTCCTCTTTGAAGGACCTACCCATCTGGGGCTTCGACGGCTCCAGCACCAACCAGGCCCCGGGCAAGGCGTCCGACTGCGTCCTCAAGCCGGTGGCCGTCTACCCCGACCCCACCCGGGGCGCTGACGACCTCCTGGTCATGAGCGAGGTGCTCCTTACCGACCTGACCCCGCACCGGACCAATACTCGGGCGGCGCTGGCCGAGGTGGCGGCCAAGTTTGCCGGGCAGGAGCCCCTCTTCGGGATCGAGCAGGAGTACACCCTGTTCAAGGGCGGTCGCCCCCTGGGTTTCCCCGAGTCGGGCGGCTTCCCCCGTCCCCAGGGCCCGTACTACTGCGGCGTGGGCGCGGATGAGATCTTCGGCCGTCCGGTGGTGGAGAGCCACCTGGACGCCTGCCTGCGGGCCGGCCTGTCCCTGTCCGGCATCAACGCCGAGGTCATGCCCGGTCAGTGGGAGTTCCAGGTCGGGCCCCTTCCCCCCCTGGATGTGTCGGACCAGATGTGGGTGGCCCGCTGGCTGCTGCATCGCATCGGGGAGGACTACGGGGTGAGCGCCACTCTCGACCCCAAGCCGGTGCGGGGCGACTGGAACGGCGCCGGGGCGCATACCAACTTCTCCACCAAGGCCATGCGGCAGAACTACGAGGCCATCATCACCGCCGCCGAGGCCCTGGGTAAGAACGCCGAGCTGCACGTGGCCCACTACGGCCACGGCATCGAGGGCCGCCTGACCGGTGAGCACGAGACGGCCCCCTACGACCAGTTCAGCTACGGCGTGTCGGACCGGGGCGCATCGGTGCGCATCCCCTGGCAGGTGGAGCAGGACCAGGCGGGCTACATCGAGGACCGCCGGCCCAACGCCAACATGGACCCCTACACGGTCACCCGGCTCATCGTGGAGACCTGCTGCTCGGCCCTGGCCTGAGCCTCCGCCGCCACGGGCGGCACCTGTTGAATCTCAAGAGACCGGGTCGCCTCTGGCCCGGTCTCTTCGGTACCTAGCCCCGGGGACCGCGAGCAATCCTCAGTGCGGGCCCGGCTGAGTGGTCGTAGTGGTGCTGGTCGTTGAGGTGGTCGTCGAAGACGATGAAGTGGTCGTCGACGAGGTGGTGGTGGCCGGCCGGGTCGTGGTGGTGGTCGAGGACGTAGTCGGCGGACGGGTGGTCGTGGTGCTGGGATGGGTCGTGGTCGTAGTCGACGGGCGCGTGGTGGTCACCGGCCGGGTGGTTGGAGCCGACCGCGCCGATGAGGCCAGGGTCGTGGCCGGGGCCAGGGTGGTGGCCGGGGCCAGGGTGGTGGCCGGGGCCAATGAGGTGGTGGTCGATGGGACTGTCGTGGAAGCGACCGACGACGACGACGTGGTGGTGGCCAGTCCACCGGTACCCGAGCCCACCCCGCCGGCGCTCACACCGGCCGGCCGACTGTGGTGAAGAGCGAGCACACCCAGGACCACCACCACCGGCACCAGGGCCACGGTCAGGACCCGAAGCCACCTCCCGTCCCCGAGCATTGGCGAATGCTAAGCGAGTCTCACAACAGCTCAAGTCCCATTGACCAGGCCGCCTCACGCCGCCGTGCCAGGCAAGATCAGAGTCGGAGGTCCGGCCGTAACCGTCAGGGTTCCGGCCGGTCCCGGAAGGGGTTCTCGACCCGGACGCCGCCGTAGTCGATCCCATCACCGAGATCCTCTGACAGAACGGTTTGACATCCACATGCCCTGGCCGCCTCGATGACGGCCGCATCCCAGTAGGAGATGCCATAACGGTCCCGGGCCTCGATGGCCGCCACCATCACCGCCGAGGTGTTGTCCTGAATGGGGAAGCGCAGAAACGACTGGATCAATCCAGCGGCCTGGTCATGGCTCAGGCGATCAAGTCGGGTCTGGCGGGTGGCTTGGACGTAGAACTCCTGAAGCACCTGCACCGACAGCCTGAGGCTCCGATCCTGCAGGACCTCCAGAGCTTTGTCCTTCTTGGACGCCTCATCGGGGTCGGTGGAGACGGAATAGAGCAGGACGTTGGTGTCAACGAAGCGCACGGGCGTGTACCTCGTCCCGGCTCAGCCTGTCCCGGGCCCGGAAAGCACGGATGCCGCTCTGGATCTCCTGCTGCTGAGCCTCCAGGCGAGAGAACTCGGACGGCGCTCCGGCCAAGGACCGGAGGTAGGCCGCCACCAGGGCGCTGACCGACGTGTCCCTCTCGGCGGCTCTGATCCGGGCCGCCCGGTAGACGTCCTCGGGAACCGCCACCGTAATGTGTTTCACAGAAATACAGTATCACAGGGCTAAATCCCCTCCCTCGTCGGCCCCTAGAGCCCTCTGGGAAGTCTTTGGTTATCAGATCTGATAATCTTATGGAGTGAGGGACATCACCGAGTGGTGCCCGCCCGGGTGATCCTGGCCGCTTTGGCCAATCGGATGGGGCCCGAACAGAGCTCTTCAGTGCTGTCGGACATGGATCGCTTCTATTCCGATCAGAATTCTTGCCAAGACGGGATCGCTTCACAGCTAGCGGTCTGTCGCGAGTTGGCCGTACGAATGGTCGAGGCAGCGCCATGACACTGAGCTTCCGGAACCTGAAGCAGTCCCCCGAGGATCCCGTCGCGGTCTGGCCGACCGAGGCCGTTCAGACCGCCTTGGAGAGAGGAAGCCTCTCCTATTGGCGCCGCCTGGCGACAGCGGTGAAAAGTGATCCCTGGGGTCCGACCGCTCGGCAGCTCGAGGAGGTCCTCCGGCATAGCCGGCCCTACGGCGTGGCCGACGTCATGACCGACATCATCGGGCGGGCCCGGGCTGAGTCAGAGCGGCGGGAGCGGGCCGAGGTGGCGGCCGAGATTGCCTCTCTCCTGGCCGCCTCAGGGATGTCCCGGGAGGGGTTTTCCCGACGGATAGGCACCTCGGCGTCTCGGCTCTCCACCTACCTGTCCGGCCAGGTGGTGCCATCAGCGGCCCTGCTGGTCCGGATGCGTCATGTTGCGTCCCGGGCCCAAGACCCAAGCCCTCGGGGAGGGACCCCTTGACCTCTCGTACCGCGGCCTTCAACGTCCCCCAGGCCGTCTGGCCCCTGAGTGACCGTGGCCTGGCCGCACGGCTGGCCGACCTGGCCACGCTCCGGTTCCTGGAGGGGGAGCAGCCCTATGCCCGACAGGCCTTCTTTGCCGATGTGCACAGCATCGACGGCCTGGCCCCGGAGGGAGCGGAGCTGGTCCGGGAGCTGGCCTCCGACAACGGGGACTGCCAGAGGCTCCTGGTCGGCGAAGGCTGGTCCGTCCACCTGGTCCTGGTCACGCGCCGGCCCGAGGTCCAGGTCATGGTCACGGCCCGCACCGCCGAGCTGGCCGACCGGGTCCTGGACGCCGTGCGCAGGGCGGTGCCGCCGGCCGAGAAGACTGACGGCAAGGCGCGCCTGACCATGTGGACGGCGGGCACGGGCGGGTCCCCGAGCCGCCACCGCCGCTGGGTCGACACCCCGGCCTGGGAGGCCATCACCGCCAACTATCCCGGCGAAGTCGGCCTCGCCCTGGGCCAGCTCATGCAACTTCCCGAGCCCCCCGCCCACGGGGGACGGCTCCTCCTCTGGTACGGGGAGCCGGGCACGGGCAAGACGACCGCCATCCGGTCACTGGGCCACGAGTGGCGGAACTGGGCCGACATCCACTTCGTGCTCGACCCCGAGGCCTTCTTCGGCTCCCCCGAGTACCTCATGCATGTGGTGGCCGATGAGGACCTCTGGGATCCGCGCTCGCTTTCCACCAGCCGGTGGAAGGTGCTGGTGGTGGAGGACGCCGACGAGCTCATCCGGGCCGACGCCCGCATGGACGCCGGCGCCTCCATGGGCCGGCTGCTCAACCTCACCGACGGGATCCTGGGCCACGGCCTACGTGTGCTGCTGCTCATCACCACCAACGAGCCCATGCGTGGCCTGCATCCGGCGGTCGTCCGCCCGGGCCGTTGCCTGGCCGATGTGCAGTTCCGACCGTTCAGCCGTTCGGAGGCCGGGGCCTGGCTGCGCGGACAGGCCCCCGTCCCCGGCCGGGACCCGACCCTGGCCGAGCTCTACCGGGCCAACGGGGAGCTCGAGCCGGTGTCAGCCCATCACCAGGGGGACGGGGGCGGCCGCTACATCTGACGGCTCCGAATAGTTCGATACAACCTTGGCCCCGGGCCGGGCTCCCCGTGAGCAGAAACCGGAGCCATCACGGACCCAGGAGCCCCGCCGGGATGACGGCCACGCCATCGCTTCGCCGGTAGGCGTCCGGTCCGGTCGTGATGACCGCGGCGTCGATGAGATCTGCTCCCACGGTGTCCGCCAGCCAGGTCAGGTGCCGAATGTCTCCTGCGCCGACGGTGCGGGCCAGCTTCACCTCTAGGGCAACGGCGCGCCCGTCGCGCCGCTCGACGATGAGGTCCACCTCGTGCTCGCCGCCCCTCGTTCGCAGGTGCGACACCCGGGACTCAGCCGCCTGCGCGTAGACCCGGACCGAAAGGGCGACGAGGGATTCGAACAGCGCTCCGAGCAGACTTCCATGGCGAGGGATCGACGGGCCGACCGGCTCACCGCTGAGAAGAGCCTCCGCGTCCACGCCCAGCAGTCGAACGGCGAGCGCCGGATCACTCAGGTGGTGTCGGGGAGCTTCACTCAGCCGTCGGATGTGGTTACGGGTCGGCAACCAGGCGGGGAGGTCCTCGATGATCCACAGCTGCTCCAGGACGGAGCGGTACGGGATGGTTGTCGACTTGGCCGGCTTTTCGGAGCTTCCTCCAGAGGCCGCATCCCGGATCGTCTCGAAGGACGCCGTGGTAGAGCTGGCCGCGGCATAGGCCGTCATCCACCGTCGCAGTGCGCCCTCGTTCCGGACCCGGCGGCCCATCTCTTCGAAGTCGCGTTCAACGATGCGCTCCAAGTAGCCGTCCAAGTGGGCTCGCAACACTCGACCGGGCAGCCCGCGCAGCCCGGGGAAGCCAGAGGCAATGACTTCACCGGCGTAGTCCTCCAGTCCCAAGGATGTGGACCCCGAGACCGGTGGGCGGCCCCCGGCCAGAAGTGCGGCCAGGCTGACCGTCGGAGCCGTCAGACCACGCTCGGCCAGGGACAGCGGGCGCATCCGAAGGGTGACGATGCGCCCCGCCCCAGAGTGGGTCGGAACCTCGGTGGGGGCCGTGGACCCGGTGAGAAGGAACCGCCCCGGGGATGCATCGGCGTCCACGGCGCGACGCACGACGTCCCAGGACACGGGGAGGCGTTGCCACTCGTCGATGAGGACCGGCGGCGCGCCAGTGGCGAGTCGCGCCGGGGCGGCCTCTGCTATCTCGCGCTCGGCAGGGTCGTCGAGGCGGTAGGTCGTTCTGGCCCGTTGAAGGGCCGTCTCGGTCTTTCCGACCGCCCTAGGTCCCTCCAGGGCGATGGCCGCCAGTGAGGGGAGGAGCTCATCGAGCTCCTCATCGACCACACGACGGACGTAGGCGGCGGGTGCCATCGGCAGACTTAGAATACCATATGGACGGCTTTATCACTACCATACGGACGGCCTATACGGATCCAGCTGGACGGTGCGCGACGCACGACGTCCGGATCGCCGGGTCGAACCCGATCTCGGCACCCTGATCCTTCCCCGTCCGGGTCACGCGCCGATCCCCGATGACACCCAAGCCGGTGATCTGTTGTGCTCACGCCGCCGCCCGGAACAAAGACGGCCGGGACGCCGGCGGAGCGGTCGTGGCCAGCACCGAGCCGTTGGGGCGGTGGAAGGCCAGCTCATGATTGGCATCGCCCGAGGCCCGGTAG
>Ga0307372_10008711_pt1 | contig 14189 bp, 9 predicted proteins | sample OX1MG_FD_202533 | JGI IMG/M metagenome (GOLD analysis project Ga0307372, IMG submission 202533) | Soil microbial communities from Risofladan, Vaasa, Finland - OX-1 | ecosystem: Environmental > Terrestrial > Soil > Coastal area > Acid sulfate soil | place: Finland: Risofladan, Vaasa | collected...
AGTCGGCGGCGAGCCGGCCGGCGTTCTGACCGCCGAGTTATTCTCGATTGGCACAGAATTGACGCTCGGTCGAATTCAGGACACAAACTCGTTCTGGATGGCGGCGCGCCTCAGTGAGATGGGTGTCCAAACGCGCCGCATTACGGTGCTGGCGGATGATCTGGATGACATTGTGTCGGCGCTTGGCGCCTCCATCGAGCGCAGGACGGGGCTCATGATCATCACCGGCGGGCTGGGCCCCACGCCGGATGATCGGACCGTGGAGGCGATTTGCCGGCTCACGGGGCGCTCAGCAATAGTGTATGACAATATCGTCGAGGAGTACATGGAGCGCCGCTTTATTTCGCGAAGCGAAGTTTCGGAGGGGCTGCTGAAGATGGCCACGGCGCCGGAGGGCGCGGACGCGCAGCCTAACCCGGCCGGCTGGGCGCCCTGCATCCGGTTGGATCTCGGCGAAACGACGCTGTTTGTGCTGCCAGGTCCGCCCCGTGAGATGGAGGCTGTTTTCACCACCCACGTGGCGCCCTATCTCGCCGGCCGGTTGACCCGGCGGAGTCACAGCCTGCGCGTATTCGTGGATATGTATGAATCGGAGGTTTCGCCGTTCATGGAAGAGGTGATGCGGCGCTGCGAAGGCGTCTATCTCAAGGCGTATGTTGCGCTTCGAGTGGGCGATCGGCACGGTCTGCCTGTCGATATTGTCGCAAGCGGCGATGACGAAGAATCGTCGCTCAACCGGCTCCGAGACGCCGAGATACTTTTCGCAGAGCTCGTCCATGCCCACGGCAAAAACATTTCCAATCTATGATAGGAGGGTATTGGCCGGCCGTCGCGGCTTCCTGGGGATTACGCGGTGGTGTCGCGAATGACGGCGCCCGACGGCGCGATTGGGTCGCCGCCTACTGATCTTCCATCATTTTTGCTCCTCTGGATACTCCAGCCTTTATCGAAAGAATCTTACCCACTTTTGCTGCTTGAACTCAAACTCTCTTCGCTCGCCAGGATCTCATCCAGCGTGGTTAGCGCGAACACGATCTGATCTTCGTGGATGATATACGGAGGGACGAGCTCGATCACGTTCCCACGAGACCCTGCCGGTAGGAGAATCACGCCCCGCTGCAGCGCCTGAAACATGATTTCAACGGCGCCGGCCGAATCAGACGCCCCGGAAGGATCGACCATCTCGATGCCGATCATGAGGCCGCGGCCGCGGACGTCGCCGATGCGAGGATATCGATTTTTGAGCGCCTCAAGCCCGTCCTTGAGGCGCTGGCCCGCGGTCCGACACTTTTCCAACAGGTCCTCATCTTCGATAACGTCCAGGACGGCGAGGGCGGCGGCGCATCCGAGCGGGCTGCCTAAAAACGTGCTGGTATGAATCGCCTCGCCGCTCGACTCGCCCCACGCGTCCATCACTGCGGCCGTCCCGATGCAGGCCGAAATGGGGAAACCGCCGCCGAGCGCCTTTCCCAAGCAGAGGAGATCGGGCGCCACTTCGCTGGCAAACCATTCGCCCGTGCGCCCGCAGCCGGTGAATATCTCGTCCGCAATGAGCAGAATTCCATGCTTCTTGCATACCTCACTGAGGCCGGTAAGCCACCCGTCCGGTGGTGTGATGATTCCTCCCCGGCCCTGAATGGGTTCCACAATCGCGGCGCCGATCTCGGTCGCGCCGGAGGCCCGGTTGGAGAGCGCCTCTTCGACTGAATCGAGGCAAGCGATGCCGCAGTTGGGATAACTCTTTCCCCAGGGGCAGCGATAGCAGTCGGGGTAGGGGAGGTGTGTCGCAAATCGACCGAGCTGCGCGAGGAATGGCGCGCGAAAGTCGCTGCGACTCGTGACATTCAAGGCGCCATAGGAGAGGCCGTGATAGGCGCCGTAAAACGCCAGGACGCCCGGTTTCTTCGTGACAATGGCCGATGTCTTCAGCGCCGCCTCTACGGCGTCGGAGCCACTGCTGCCGAAGATTACCTTTTGGAGGCCTTCCGGGGCGATCGCCGCGATCCGCCGCGCCAGCTCAATCTTCAGGGCCGGGGGGTGAACGTCACCCATGCCATGGATGAGTTTCCCCGCCTGCCGCCGGATCGCTTCAACGACCCGGGGATGGCAGTGGCCCACACCCGCGACGCCGAATGCGGCGCACATGTCCAAGAAGACGTTGCCGTCGACGTCGTGGACGAGCGAGCCGCTGGCCGATTCCCAGAAGACCGGGAATCTCTCGTCCACGTAGGTAATTCCGGGCGACTCGAACTGGCGGAGATCCTTTGCCATCTGCCGGGAGCGGGGGCCGGGGATAGGGGGGATCAGTGAGGGGAGCATCTCAATCCTGCAGCGGAATCACCGCATCGAGCACCGCGACGCCCTCCGCGGAAACGACGGTATATCTGAGGGCATGTTCGGGCGGGCGGGTTGAGGCGGCGCCGGTTCGGCCATCCATTCCGAGCGCGATCACTCCGACCTGGAGCTCGCGGTAGCGTCGATCCGCAGACACGAGCCGAAGAATTGCCGCCTCGCAGGCTTCCTGCGGAGATTGTCCAGCACGCATTGCCTCAACCACTAAATGGCTCAGGGAGAACCGTAAGATCAATTCACCGACACCGGTTGCCGTTGCGGCGCCGGCGCCCTCGTCCACATAGAGGCCGGCGCCGATCAACGGTGAATCGCCCACTCTTCCCGGATACTTGAACGCCAGTCCGCTCGTCGAGCATCCGACAGCGATCCGGCCGTCGGCGTCCAGCGCGGCGAGTCCCACGGTGTCGTGACTCCGCGGGAGATCGGATGTCGTGGGATTGGCTTCATCACCCGGGTCGGCGCCGCCCAGCCAGCGGCGCCGCTTGCCGCCCCGGACCCAGTCATCGTACATCTCACGTGCCGCTTCGGTCAGCGTTGGCTGCTGCTTGAATCCATGTTCAAGGGCAAAGCGGAGCGCTCCATCGCCAACGAGCATGACGTGCGGAGAGCGATCCATCACACTCCGGGCTACCGAAATCGGGTTTCGGATTTCCTTCAACGCGGCCACGCTCCCCGCTCGATGGCCTGTCCCATCCATGATCGCGGCGTCCAATTCCACCTCGCCATCGGCGTTGGGTAAACCGCCATATCCCACGCTGCGCACCGTGAAGTCCAACTCAACAACTCGAATGCCGGCCTCGACCGCGTCCAGCGCGGACGCGCCCTGTGTCATCCGGCGGTGCGCCTCCTCAGCGCCGGCCATCCCAAAATCCCAGGTCGCAATCGCCTTTGGCTCCATCAGGCGTTTCCCAATCTCGCTTCCACAAATTAAGTCAATGACCCTGAAACCTGTACTCCAAGGCCACCCTCTTCGCAAGGTTACGCGCCTTCGACCCAACACCCAACACCTAACACCTACTCCACCGTCACGCTCTTCGCCAGGTTGCGCGGCTGGTCCACGTCACAGCCCTTACGATTGGCGATATGATAGGCGAAGAGCTGCAGCGGAATCACCGCGAGCGCCGGGCTTACGATTTCTTCAACCGGCGGCACTCGCAGAACGTAATCGGCGTAAAGATCGATCTCCGAATCTCCGTCTACCGCGACCGCGATCACCTGCCCCTCGCGTGCCCGCACCTCTTGCATGTTGCTCAGCATCTTATCATAGACCAGGCCGGGAAGAGCTACGGCGACAGTGGGAACCTCCGGTTCTACGAGCGCGATAGGTCCGTGTTTCATTTCACCGGCGGCGTATCCCTCCGCGTGGATATAGCTGATCTCCTTCAGCTTGAGCGCGCCCTCCAGAGCCGTCGGAAAATTGATACCGCGCCCGAGGAATAGAAAATCCTGGCGCGAGAAGAAGACGCGCGCGCACTCCGCGACTTCCTGCTGCCGATCCACGGCAGCCTCCGCGAGCTTTGGAAGGTCCCATAGAGCGTCGGCTACCTGCTTCGATCGTTCGGGCGAAACCGTTCCCCGTTCCTGAGCCAGGTGGAGCGCCAGCATGAACAGCGCCATTAACTGCGTCGTGTAGGCCTTTGTCGAGGCCACGGCAATTTCGGGGCCGGCGTACGTATAGAGGGTGTGGCCGGCTTCTCGCGCGATTGAGCTTCCCACCACGTTGGTGATGGCCAGTGTCGTCGCGCCGCGGTCCCTGGCTTCCCGAAGCCCTACCAGTGTATCGAGCGTCTCACCGGACTGGCTGATGACGATTCCAAGGGTGTCCGGTCCAACTATTGGCGTGCGGTATCGAAACTCAGACGCCGCCTCCACGTCGCAGGGAATCCGGGCGAGAGATTCGATAACATATTTGCCCACCAGCCCGGCATGATACGCCGTCCCACAGGCGATAATACTGATCCGCTGGATTCGGTCAAGCGCTTCTCGGTTGAGATCCATCTCGGCCAGCGTTACCCGGTCGCTGCCTTCGGAAAGCCGGCCGCGCATCGTCTCCCGCATCGCTGCGGGCTGCTCGGCGATCTCCTTGAGCATGAAATGTTTGTGGCCCGACTTCGTCGCCATCGACGCGTCCCAGTTGACGATAAACGGCGCTTTTCGGATTGAGGCGCCTGTTTTATCCCATAACCGGACCTCGTCGGCGGTCACCAGCGCCATATCGCCGTCGTCCAAAAGGTAGACTTTTCGAGTGTACGGGAGTGTGGCAGGGATGTCGGAGGCGATGAAGTTCTCCCGATCGCCGAGTCCCACTATCAGCGGGCTTTGATGCCGCACGCAAACCAAACGGTCCGGCTCATCGCGGACAATTGCGGCGATGGCGTAACTCCCCTGAATCTGCGCCACAGCGGAGCGCACCGCCTGCGTAAGGTCGCCTTCGTAGCCCTCTTCAATCAGGTGAGCGATCACCTCGGTATCGGTCTCCGACTGAAACCGGTGGCCTCTCGTTATCAGCTCACTGCGAAGTGCCCGGTAGTTTTCAACAATCCCGTTATGAACCACTGAGATTCGGCCGGAGCAGTCTTGCTGTGGATGGGCATTCGGCTCGCTTGGACGCCCGTGCGTCGCCCAGCGTGTATGTCCCACGCCGATATGGCCTTCTATCGCTCGTTCTTCGAGCGACGCTCGCAGCGCCGCAAGCTTTCCCACCGTCCGCCGGATCACCACCACGCCGTCCGAGAGAATGGCGACTCCCGCCGAGTCGTAGCCGCGATATTCCAATCGGCTTAACCCCTCCACCAGGACTTCGGCCGCGTCACGCGGGCCAATATATCCCACGATTCCACACATTCATTTAGCTCCTGATATTCTCACCCGCCTCGAGTTTCGCAAAATGATCGAGATCAAGTGGCAAAATACCGGCAGTCGTCGCCCCCATTACTGGGGGTTAGGGGGCCAGCGACGACTGCCGGAGAATTTACGCCGAGCCAGCACTAGATCAAGTGGCAAAGTACCGGCGAGTGGCGCGGAGCATCACCTCCACGCCGATCAACATCGCGTCTTCATCGAAATCGAACCGGGGATTATGGTGAGCGTAGGTGAGGTTGCGCTCGCGATTTGCCGACCCCACAAAGAAGAAGCATCCAGGCTTTCGCTGTAGAAAGAATGCCATGTCCTCGCCACCCATCGACGGCAGCGGAGCGATGACACGATCTCGCCCAACAACTTCAACCGCGGCTGACCGCACAATCTCGCACATCGTTTCATCATTTACAACCGTCGGATAACCCGGATCGATGACGACTTCCGCCGTCGTCCCGTGCGCCCTGGCCGTCGCCATAGAAATCTGACGCACCCGTTCGATCATAGCCTCCTGTACCGTCTCATCAAACGTCCGTAACGTGCCGCGCAAGACAGCGTCTTCCGCAATAACATTATTCGCTGTACCGGAATGAAACTCGCCAACGCTGAGCACCGCCGGGACCGCCGGCGGCACACCCCGGCTCACGATGGTCTGCAGGGCCACCACAATATGCGCGGCCGCAACGAGCGCGTCGGCGGCGAGCTGCGGCGCCGAATTGTGACCCCCTCGGCCATGAATGATTACGTCGAACCGGGCGATGCTCGCCATCACCGGCCCGGGGCGCACACCGATGACCCCCACCGGAAGCTCGTTCCAGAGGTGCATTCCAAGACACGCGTCCACGTCAGGATCTGCAAGCACACCCTCCTCAATCATGCGGCTGGCGCCTCCCAGGCTCTCTTCGGCGGGCTGAAAGATCAGTTTCACCGTGCCGGGCAGTGGATCCAACTGCAGCAGCTCGGCCAGCGCCAGGCCCATACTGGTATGCCCGTCGTGCCCGCACGCGTGCATCCAGCCCGGCGTGTTCGACGCGTACGGGGCGCCGGTAGCCTCCATAATCGGCAGCGCGTCCATGTCGAAGCGCAGCATCAGCGTTCGCGAACCACGGCCCCGCCCTGTGTCTACCACGACACCCGTCTCAGCCACGCCGGCGCGGACCTGGTACCCAAGATCTTTGAGCCGGTTGGCTGCCATTGCGGCGGTCCGCACCTCGTGGAATCCTGGTTCCGGATGCTGATGTAAATCGCGGCGCACGGCAACCAGTCGATCCCGGAGGCGCATGACCGGTGGGCTTATTTGAAGATCACTGATGAGCATAACTCATTCCCCTGTGAAGGCGCAGTCGCCTATCTGTCGGCGCTGTTACTGCGGCCGGGAGGTCACTGGAATACAGAGTCTGGTCGCTATCGGATCGCACGCCTCTGCCAGGCGGCGCCGCCCCAACTGCGAGTGATGGTCGCGAATGAATGGCACGATACCCAGAATCGGGACGGATGTCAAACGGGAGATGATCGCCGGGTTCGTCTTCTCCGCGGCGCTGCCAGTCTCTACTTCGGAGCTGTTCAGAACAATGCCTGCCACCGCAAGGCCCGCCGCCCGGGCGTAAGAAGTGGTAAGAACGGTATAGTTGATGGTGCCCAGGCCAAGCGATGAGATGATCACGATCGGCAGTTCCAGTTCCCGACAGAGATCCGACATGAGGTAATCAAGCCGGATTGGCACGGCGATCCCGCCGGCGCCCTCTACCATCATAAACGCGTGCGCTGCTCTGAGCCGGCGGTATGCGGCGAAGACCCGGTCCATCGGTATGGTAATGCCTTCGAGATCGGCGGCGACCGATGGCGCCGCAGGAGTTTGCAGTTGAACCGGGCTTACCAGGTGAGGATCGTCGGAGACACCGGCCATTGCGGCTAAGAAGCCGGCGTCGGTTCCCTGCAGAGAGGGCTCATCGCAAGAGACGCCGGTCTCGAATGGTTTCATCACCCCTACGTCAATCCCGCGGGCCCGCAGCGCCGCAGCGATTCCACCGGCGACGATTGTCTTCCCAACGCCGGTTCCTGTGCCTGTAATGAATACGCCACTGCCTTGCGCTGGCGGTGTCATGGATTCTCCTCCTCGGAAAGGGCGTTGAGCCGGCTCATGGTATCGCTGCAGTTTGCGACGGCCCGACGCAGCCATTCCAGGTCTGCGCTTGAAAGAGCGGCGGAGGCGGTCACCCGCAGGCGAGCCGAGCCTTTTGGAACGGTGGGGTACCGGATAGCCGGGATCAGCACTCCTTGTTCCAGGAGGGCGTCACTCACCCGAACAGCCTCTGACTCACCGCCAACCAGCAGCGGGAGAATCGGGGTACTTCCATCGGGAATAAGGTAACCGAGCGGCCGGAGCGCGATCCGGATTTCTCGGATATTATGTTTAAGTCGATCGCGGAGATCGTCTCCCCGGCGCGCCAGCGCGAGCGCTGCGCGAGCGCCGGCGGCGGTGGATGGAGGCATTCCGGTAGAAAAGACAAAAGTCCGGGCGCGGTGACGCAGATAACGGCAGAGAACGGCGCTGCCCGCGGCGAATCCACCGGCGGCGCCAAGCGCCTTGCTCAGTGTCCCGATTTGCACAGCTATCCGGCGCCCGGCGCCCATCGCGGCCGGCGCTCCCGCTCCCTCCGGTCCCAGAACGCCGCCGCCGTGCGCGTCGTCTGTGATCAGGCAGGCGTCGTTCGCCTCGGCAAGATCGCAGAGCTCGGATAATGGCGCCAGATCGCCATCCATGCTGAAGACGGTATCAGTGACCACGAAGCAGCGCCGGAACCGGTTCCGATCGGCGAGCAAGGTTCGAGCGTGGGCGGGATCAGCGTGGTTGTAAACGCGAACAACCGCCCGGCTGAGCCGGCAGCCATCGATAAGGCTCGCATGGTTGAGCCGGTCACTGAGGATCAGATCCTCCGGGCCGGCGAGTGCGGGTATGACGCCAGTGTTGACTGCATAGCCGCTATCGAAGAGCACGGCGTCCTCCGTGCCTTTCCAGGCGCCCAGATCTCGCTCCAGCGCCTCGTGCTCGGGATAGTTACCGGTAACCAGGCGAGAGGCGCCTGATCCCAGTCCGAGGCGTTCGAGGGCCGCAATTGCGGCCTGCCGGACTTCCGGATGGCCCGCAAGGCCCAGATAGTTGTTGGACGAAAGCGAGAGGACCTCGCGACTGTCGCCGTTCTCCCGGTTATAGATGCGGACGCGACAGCCGGCCGAATCATCGAGCGGTCGAAGAATCCTCTCCAGCCCCTGGCGCCGCCAGGAGCGCAGCTCGGCGTCAAGCTCCCGGTCCAGATCCATGCGCGGTGTCAGGCCGTCGCCTTCGACTCATGCTCGGTGAGCCACTCAAGGCCCTTTCGCACATCCGGAAGCGGATCTCCTTCCGCAGGCTCGTGCTCGAGCGATAAGTAGCCCTGGTACCCGATCTCTTTCAGCGCGTCGAGGACCCGATCAAGCCCGACCACGCCATATCCCATCGCGCAGGAGTCGTGCGAGCCTACCGCCTTCATATCCTTCCAGTGAACATGCCAAACGTGCTTGCCCAACTGGCGGATCGCTGCGGCCGCGTCGGCGCCAACGACCCCAAACCACCCGGTGTCTGGTCCGGCGCCAATCCATTCCGGGTCCGCCGCAATCTGCTTGAGCATCTGATCCGGCGTCTCCATCCCGGGATGATTCTCAATCGTGACTCTAACGCCATACTCGCGCAGCACAGGCAGAGCCACATCCAGCTTATTCCACGCCAGTCCACCCTGCACGTAAGGCGCTCCAATGGTTCGGACGGTCAGGCAAGCCTTCTCAAAGCTCGCGCGAGAATTGTCCGGTCCCCCTATCCAGCCGGCGTAGGCCGATACCGTGAGGCCGTAATCAGCGGTAATCTTCGCGAACTCTCGCATGTGACTCTCGTCCACCCGCTGATACGGAAGATGAGCGGTCCATACTTCGATGGCCTGAAGGCCCACGCCGACCGTCTCTTCGCAAATGGCCTTCCACTCTTTCTGCCAGCCGGGGCTCGAGAATCGCTCCTGCGTTGCCCGGTCACACACGCCCCAATCGAACGGCTGCGGAGGATGGTAACCGAAAACCCGCGTAACGTAATTGGCGGTAACGACGGATTTTTTCATCATAAGGCTGGGCTCCTGTTGAAGTATGTCCTCGGTGGAATAGCGGCTACCAACAGTGTATCTCAAAAGCAAAGAGCGGCGCTGCAGAGTCTGCAGCGCCGCTCTATTGGACGCATCGTGCGTCCTGGCGGGTGGAACCGGCGGATGATAATCTCCGGATGACGGGATAAAAAGCCGGTCCCCACCCCCTCCTTGTGCCTCACTATCCCGCATCCTGCGCTGGCACATCCAACAACTTCACATCCAACGATATGCGCCCCTCAGCCTCATATCGAGCATAAGTCCACTCCGTGCGATCTCAGTCCCCGTAGAGCGCGATGGCAGAGATGTCGGTTCCAACTCCGACGAGGTCAGATAACATCGCGTCACCCCAGACCACGCTGTCACCGGCGATGACTGAGTCGCCCCAGACCACGCTGTCGCCCCAGATGACACTGTCACCCCAGACCACGCTATCATCCCAGATCACGCTGTCGCCCCAGACCACGCTATCACTCCAGATAACGGTATCGCTCCAGATGACACTGTCACCCCATGACCCGGAAATGTCCTGCAGCGCAAGACTTCCATTACTGCCGCGGATGACCCGGGGGGAGAGAGCGTAGCCGCTGACGATATCTTTGCACGATATCGCTGCGGGGATATCCAGGAGACCGGCGCCCTGCATGCAGTAGTCATAGCCCGCCGTAGGACTCCAGTTCTTTACCGCGGTTTTCATCAACCGGCCCTTCACTGTGTCCGGTGTGAGCGAGGGATCCTTTTCAATAAGGAGCGCCGCGGCGCCGCTCACCACCGCCGTCGCCATGCTCGTCCCCGAAAGACGGAAGTAGAGAGGAGACAGCGCAGTTGAATGCAGCTTAGTGTAATAATCCATTGGAATGCCGTTTGTGGCGGACCACTGCTGCAGATAGGTCCCTTGAGTAACGGATGAGACGAGCCGGTTGCCAGGCGCCACAAGATCCGGCTTCAGGATATGATCTATCAGCGTGGGCCCGTGCGAGGAATACGATGCCATTACGTCGTCGCTCGGGTCCATCGTGTCCTTCGTATTGGTAGCGCCGACGGTAAGAACGTACGGATCGTTCGCCGGAGACTCGATGCCCCCGAAGGACGGAGCGCTCAGGGGATTATCAGAAACCGATCTGCCGTCGTTGCCGGCTGCGCAGACCACCACAATCCCCGCCTTCCAGGCTGCCTCAACCGCCTGGCACAGTGGATCTGTCGTATAGCTTTCGTAAACCGGATGACCCACCGAGAGGTTCAAGACGCGAATACGATACTTCTCTCGGTTTTGTACGCACCACTGGATTCCGTTGAGAACAGCGTTGATCGTTCCCTGCCCCTGATAGTTCAACGCTTTGATCGCGAGGATTCGCACCCCGGGGGCGACCCCCTTGAACGTCCGCGTGAACTCTGGCCCCGTGCTCATGGCGCCGTTGCCGCCAATCAGGCCACTCACGTGCGTACCGTGTCCGCAGGTATCCAGCGGAGATGTTTCGTCGCTGAAATTCGGTCCGTAAATCAAGCGACTCTCGTGCTCGTCCGTATCCTTGGAGTCGTGTCCATCCTTAGAACCATGTCCATCGTCAAAACCGAAGTGATTGTTACCCTCGTTCCCATGCTGTTCGCTAAAGTCTGGGTTATCATCCACTCCCGAGTCTAGCACGGCGACCGTTACTCCGCGCCCGTCCAGGCGCCATCTGGTGTTGGCGTAATCGGCGCCGACGACGTAATCGGCTGACTCGTCGAGTTTCTTCACGGTGGCGTTGGACGAAACATCGCTGACCCAGGGGAGAGCTTCCAACTTGCGAAGCGACCCGGACGGGATAGATACGCTGAATCCGCGTATGATGGTGAATGTGGACTCAATCCGTCCGCCAAGCGCTTCCACCTGGCTGCGCATCAGGGGAGAAAGCGCCCGCCGCGTTTGGACGATCACGGTCAATCGCGCCGAGCTGCCGCCCGCGGGGGATTTACGAAGCACGGTCGCGAGTGAACTGTCCAGCTTGGAAGCCGCAGACGCTGCCGAAGCTGCGCCCGCCGCGAAGAGCAGTGAAGCGGCAAGAACGACACAGATCGACGATTTCCGGGGCAGCCGGGATGATTTTTTCTCAGTTGGCACAGTTATGGTTTCCGCGGTGTGAAGGGGGCAGTCGATGTCGTTCGGGTGTTTGGGGTTCATCTATCATTTCCCCCGGTGACGTGGGACGCTATCAGAACTGAGGAAGCGCAGTCGGTCCATACCGCGCTTCCAATCCACCGGACGCGACCCCCGCTCGATCGCGATGGGATACGATGTACCTGAACTGGCAAACACCCATCATGTTCGGCGGCGATATTCTGAAAAGCGACGCACGTGCTTGATAAGAGCGCCACACTACGAATTGACCTCCAGCCCGTTCTGTGGCGCCGGTTCACGGACGGATGCGGTCTGAGCATGATATCGGTCTCCTTTCGACCAGTTCTTCTGGCCTGCCCGTCGCTGCCGGGCCCTGCGTTCCGATCTTTTACTTCGCTGACTCCACCCGGTTCCGGCGGCTTCTTCGCCAGTCTCAAGGTTGTCGCATTCATGATACTGAATAACAAAACTTCGCAACAGCGGTCATTCGGCGTAGGAGTGATCAGCCGATAGGCGTAAAACTGAAGCCGCGGCTTGATCTCAGGTGTTGATCCTGATAGAATCTTGCCGATAGGTAATCCTTAGTTCACCTAAATGCGGGGCGAACACTCCGCTGGACTCTCTCCCGAACATGCATGAATTCAAAATTCATTCCGAATACGAGCCCACGGGCGATCAGCCGCAGGCCATCCGGCAGCTTGTTGAATCAATCAATGCCGGCGCCCGGTTCCAGACTCTTCTCGGGGTTACCGGATCCGGTAAGACGTTCACTATCGCCCACGTCATTGCGAAAATCCAGCGACCCACTCTCGTACTCGCTCCGAACAAGACTCTGGCCGCGCAGCTCTGCTCTGAATTCCGTTCGTTCTTTCCGGAAAATCGGGTGGAATACTTTGTCAGCTACTACGACTACTACCAGCCGGAAGCCTATATCCCGCAGAGCGACACGTACATCGAGAAGGACAGCGCGACCAACGAAGAGATAGATCGGCTCCGTCATGCCGCAACCCAGGCGGTTCGTAATCGCCGCGACACCATCGTCGTCGCCAGTGTCTCGGCCATCTACGGCCTCGGTTCTCCCGAAGAGTATCAAAAGGAGGCCGTGGAGCTCGAAGTGGGACGCGACTTTGACCGGGACGATCTGCTGCACCGGTTGGTGGACATGCAGTTCACCCGGAATGACATGACCTTGAGCCGGGGCACGTTCCGTTCACGGGGCGACGCCCTGGAGATCCATCCCGCCAACGAAGACATCACAATTCACGCCGACTTTTTTGGCGATGAGCTGGAGCGGCTGAAGATCCTGAACGCCCTGACCGGTGAGATTATCGATGAGCCGGCGCGGATCACCGTCTTCCCGGCTTCGCATTACGTCGCGTCGGCGGAGAGCACCGAAAGAGCGATCAAGACGATTGAGAAGGAGTTGATCGAGCGGATAGAGTTCTTCCGAGGCCAGAATAAGCTGATCGAAGCGCAGCGAATCGAGCAGCGGACCCGGTTCGACCTGGAAATGATCCGGGAGGTTGGGTTCTGCTCCGGTATCGAGAACTATTCCCGCCACTTTGATGAGCGAGCGCCCGGCACCCGGCCTTATACGCTGCTCGATTATTTTCCGAAGGACTTCATGGTCGTCATCGACGAATCCCACCAGGGGGTACCGCAGCTGCACGGTATGTACAACGGCGACCGGGCACGCAAAGACGTGCTGATTGAATACGGCTTTCGACTGCCATCGGCGGCCGATAACCGCCCTCTAAAGTTCGAGGAGTTCGAGGAGTTGGTGGGACAGGTCATCTTTACGACTGCGACGCCGGGGCCTTATGAGCGGGCGCACAGCGAGCGCGTGGTGGAGCAGATCATTCGCCCGACCGGGCTTATCGATCCTCCGGTGACCGTGAAGCCAACCCGCGGACAGGTGGATGACCTCATCGCTCGTATCCGCGAGCGGGTGGAGCTGCAGGAGCGTGTCCTGGTGACCACCCTCACCAAGAAGATGGCCGAAGACCTTACCGAGTATCTGGAGGAGTTGGGAATCAAGGTGCATTACCTGCATTCCGACGTGCATACTCTGGAACGAACCGAGATTTTGCGTGACCTCCGGCTGGGAGTGTATGACGTTGTTGTTGGGATCAACCTGCTTCGGGAGGGCCTGGACCTCCCGGAGGTCTCGCTTGTCGCTATTCTGGACGCCGACAAAGAAGGATTTCTTCGATCTGAGACATCCCTTATCCAGACCATCGGCCGGGCCGCCCGCAACCTGAACGGCGAGGTCATCATGTACGCCGACAATATGACCGGTTCGATGGAGCGCGCGCTGGGTGAGACGGATCGCCGCCGCCATATACAGGTAGAATATAATGACAGGCACAACATCACGCCGGCATCCGTTACGAAGGCCGTGCGCGACATTATCGAGGCAAAGAAGGTCGCCGAACAAAAGGCGTACTATCGCGTCAGCAAGCAGCCGGAAACGCTGCAGCTTGATGAATTAATGAGTAACCTGGCGGAGTTGGAGAAGCGAATGAAGCAAGCCGCAAAAGCGCTGGATTTTGAGCAGGCCGCGCTGCTCAGGGATGAGATGAAGGACCTCCGCCGCTTTCTCCCCGCTGAAGCTCGGCGATAGATCTTCATTATGCCACAAGATCAGATCGTTATCCGCGGCGCGCGCCAGCATAATCTCAAGAACATCGACGTCACCATTCCTCGGGATCGGCTGG
>Ga0307372_10008713_pt1 | contig 14186 bp, 12 predicted proteins | sample OX1MG_FD_202533 | JGI IMG/M metagenome (GOLD analysis project Ga0307372, IMG submission 202533) | Soil microbial communities from Risofladan, Vaasa, Finland - OX-1 | ecosystem: Environmental > Terrestrial > Soil > Coastal area > Acid sulfate soil | place: Finland: Risofladan, Vaasa | collected...
CTGGAAACATGGCCTGCCATGAACGGGACCTCGTTGCTGACCGGCCTTCTGATCGGTGCGCTGCTCGGCGCCTTGATCGGCTTTCTCTATGCCCGTACCAGGCTGGCTGGCGCCACCGCCGACCTGGCGGCGCAGGCGCGGGCGGCCGACGAACGGGCCAGGGCGGCGCAGCAGCGAGCCGAACTGACCGACCGCGCCGCACAGGAGCGGGCCGCGCTGGTCGACGGCTACCTGGCCGAGCGGTTCCAGGCCCTGTCCGCGCAGGCGCTCGATGCCAGCCAGCAGCGGCTGATGGAAGTGAGCGAGATCCGGCTGCGCGCGGCCAACCTGAGCGCGGCAAGCGATCTCGACTCTCGCCGCCATGCGGTCGAGCAGCTCGTCGAGCCGCTCCGGCAGACCCTGGCCAGGGTGGAGGCCCAGCTCCGCGAGTCCGACGCAGCCAGGCAGACGTCGCACGCCGCGCTGACCGAGCAGGTGAAGTCGGCGAAGGAGACTTCCGAGCAGCTGCGCACCCAGACGCAGGCTCTGGTCACCGCGCTGCGCCGCCCCGAGGCACGGGGGCGGTGGGGCGAGATGCAGCTGCGCCGGGTGGTCGAGCTCGCCGGGATGGATGCCAGGTGCGACTTCGACGAGCAGGTCACCGTCGCCGATCCCAGCATGAACGGGCACGACGGTGCCACGCTGCGTCCCGACCTGGTGGTCCGCCTGGCCGGCGGCAAGAACATCGTGGTCGACTCGAAGGTGTCGCTGGCTGCTTACCTGGAGGCAGCGGAGACGGGAGATGACGCCGTCATCCAAGGACGGCTGACCGCACATGCCAGGCATCTGCGTGACCATGTCGACAAACTCGCGGCGAAAGCGTACTGGTCGGCGCTGAGCCCCACACCGGAGTTCGTGGTCTTGTTCATTCCCGGCGAGGCGTTCCTGGCGCCGGCGCTGGAGCGCGATCCTGGCCTGCTGGAACATGCGATGTCCAGAAAGGTGCATATCGCCACGCCGACCACCCTGGTCACGATGCTCAGGACGGCCCACTACGCCTGGCAGCAGCAGGCGCTCTCGGAGAATGCCAAGGCCGTGTTCGACCTGGGCAGGGAGCTCTATGACCGGCTGGCTCAGCTTGGCAAGAACGTGGACGCGGTCGGCCGGTCACTGGCGAGCGCCGTCACCGCGTACAACCGTGCGGTCGGCTCGCTGGAGAGCCGGGTCCTGGTCAGCGCGCGCAAGCTCAGCGCCCTCGGCGTGACCGATGCCGAACTGGAAGCGCCCAAGCCGGTCGAGGAAGCGGTCCGCATGCTCTCCGCACCCGAACTCGTCACCACCGCCGTTCCGGTGCCGCCGCAGCGCTGATTTCCCGGTCAGCCTCACCCGAACCGCGCTCGCGGTCCTGGCCGGCTGCCCGCTCGCACGCCCGGCCGGGACACCGGTCGCGTGTCTGACCAGTGCCGCGCCAGCGGCGGGAGATACTAAGACGCGCGGCGGGCAGCCGTCACGCACGGAAAGGCTCGGCTACGGTGCGTTTCCAGATAATCACAAAGGGCTCTATCGGCGTCAACGGTGCGCACTCGTCAATCCCGGTCGGCGCACCGACCACACCAGGGGCTGCCGGTTGACTCGTCAGCGCCACGGCAGGGTGGTTCCGCGCCCAGGTCTATGGCCGGTGATCGGCGGCCGTGCCGCGGTTGCCGTCATGTTCGCGGTGTTCCTGCTGTCGGATCTGGTCGCTGGTTCGCTGCGGGTCGCCGGGCTGACCGGATTCGGTTTCGCCGCCGGGAGCGCCGCCGCGGCGGGCTGCGTCAGGCGGCGGGACCTGCTCATCGTGGTCACGACGCCGCCGATCCTCTTCCTGGCCGCGATGACCTGCGCCGAGCTGATCTCGGCACACCTGAACCACGTGGCCGGGTCGGCCGGGCTCGTCATCGCCGGAGTCTTCCTGACTCTCACCGGGAGCACGCCGTGGCTTTTCGGCGGCCTTGCCGGAGCGTTCGTCATCGCCACCGTCCGCGGGCTACCGCGGTGCCTCCGCGATCTGCGCGCGGAACTGGCAGCGACCGGCAGGGCACCGGGCAGCGGCGACGCACCAGGCCGGCGCGGCGTGCCGCGACGACCTGGCAGCAATGACTGGCGCTAGCCGGCGAGCCTTTGCGGGCCGGAACCTGCGGGCCGACAGCAGCAGGCCTCCCTAGGAGGCCGAGTCGCGCCTGGCTAAGGGACGGCGCAGTCCGTGCGGCAGCGCGAACGCGACTGTCTCGTGGACAGCCTCGGCCTCGCTGACCTCGCCGAAGCCTGCTTCGGCAAGTGACTGGAGTACCTGCGACACCAGTTCCTCAGGAACGGACGCGCCACTCGTCAGCCCGATTGTGCGGGCCGATCCGAGCCAGGTCTGGTCGATAGCGCCGGCGTCGTCCACGAGGTAAGCCGCCTCGGCACCGGCTTCCCTGGCTACTTCCACCAGCCGGACCGAGTTGGAAGAGTTCTTCGACCCGACCACGATGACGACGTCGCACTCCTTGGCGATCTGCTTCACCGCCGCCTGGCGATTCTGGGTGGCATAGCAGATATCGTCGCTTGGCGGATCGATGAGCAGCGGGAAGCGCTCGCGCAATGCGGCGACCGTCTGCGCGGTCTCGTCCACCGACAGGGTCGTCTGGGACAGCCACGCCACCTTGGCCGGATCACGAACCTCGATATCGCCGGCGTGGTCTGGGCCGTCTACGAGCTGGATGTTCGCCGGAGCCTCGCCGGTCGTCCCGATGACTTCCTCGTGCCCTTCGTGGCCGATCAGCAAGATGTCATAGCCCTGGGCCGCGAAGCGGCGCGCTTCATTGTGAACCTTCGTCACCAGCGGGCAAGTGGCGTCGATGGTTCGCAGGCCGCGCTCCTTGGCCGCTTCGTGTACCTGCGGTGCGACTCCGTGGGCGGAGAAGACGACCATCGCGCCCTCGGGCACTTCCTCGGTCTCCTCCACGAAGATCGCGCCGCGCTGTTCCAGGGTCCGGACCACGTGCGTGTTGTGCACGATTTGCTTGCGAACGTAGACAGGAGCGCCAAACCGCTCAAGCGCCTGCTCCACGGTCTGCACCGCGCGGTCGACGCCCGCGCAGTAACCACGGGGCTTCGCAAGCAGGACGCGCTTGGCCGGCTCAGACATGACACCCATCGTAGGCGACCCATGGGGTGCCCCGGCGCCCGCTACCGCGGTGGTGCGCGGACGCCACGGTGCGGCAGCCGGGCCGGTGGCGCAGCGGTGCGCGGCGCGCCGGTCGATGAACTGCCCTCAGCAGCGTGTATGCGGCACCATGGCGATGACTGGCTCATCAGCGGTGGTCGGCAACGTTACGGTTGACCACGCCCAACGCGGCGAATAGCCACGTCGGCGCGACGCGCGGTCAGGTCGGGTAAGGAGGCGATGACGGTGCGGTTGCCAGAAGCTACAGGACAGGTGAAGGCTGCGCCGGTACGTGCCCTGCGGGCCGTTTTTGCCGGAATCGGGCAACTACTGCTCGCCGCGGACCGCTTCAGGGCCGAAGGCGAGGCTGACCTCGAAAGATCAGGTCGGCACGACAATCACGATCCGCTCAGGCCGTGGGACAGCCAACACGACCAGGCGGGCGCCCTGGCGGCATCGTCTGGGGCACGGAAGCAGGGCAGCGGACAAAAGCTGACCCGCGGCAAGAAGCCGGGCAAGGCGCGGCGCGGCGGAAAGTCAGCCAAGGCGGACCAGCCAGCGCGCTTCCGCTCGCTCGACTCCACCGGCAACGTCCGCTTGCTGACGAAAGAAGACTTCGGCACCGAACTGACACCACAGGAGCCGACTCCTGCCCCGCCCGAAACCGGCCACGCCACCACACCGGGAGCCGGCCACCCCGCTGCCCCGCCGACCGAGCTGCCGGTGCCCGGTTACGACGGGCTTACGGTACCGTCCCTTCGCGCGCGGCTGCGGGCACTCGACGTCAGCCAGCTCCAGGTGCTCCTGGAATACGAGAAAGCGAACGCCGGGCGCGAGGACGTGGTGCGAATGTTCGAACGCCGGATCACCAAGCTCGGAGCTACCGTCCATGCCACTTGAAACCAGCGCGGAGTCCCCGATTCCGGTCCGTACGGTCCTGCGCTTGGTCGGGGACTGGATTGGCAAGCTCGGCCGGGTCTGGGTGGAGGGTCAGATCGCCGAACTCAGCCGCCGCGGCGGCACGGTCTACCTGACGCTTCGCGATCCGGTAGCCGCGGTCTCGGTGCGGGTGATCTGTCCGCGACAAGTCTTCGACGCGGCCGACCCTGCGCCCGCCGAAGGTGCCCGGGTCGTCGTCTGGGTCAAGCCGGACTTCAGCATGGCCAAGGGGTCTTTCTCGCTCAGTGCGCTCGAACTCCGCGCGGTCGGAATCGGTGAACTGCTCGCGCGCCTGGAGCGGCTCAGGCGCTCGCTGGCGGCCGAGGGCCTGTTCGCCGCGGAACGCAAACGCCGGCTGCCCTTCCTGCCCGGCCAGGTCGGACTGATCTGCGGCCGGGGATCGGCGGCGGAACGAGATGTGCTTGAGAACGCCGAGCGCCGCTGGCCAGCCGTCCGGTTCAGGGTCGAGCAGGCCGCGGTGCAAGGGCAGTACGCCGTGTCGGAGGTGACGAGTGCGCTGCGAACGCTTGACCTCGACCCGTCCGTCGACGTGATCATCATCGCCCGGGGCGGCGGTTCGATCGAAGATCTGCTTCCGTTCTCCGACGAGTCGCTCGTCCGTGCGGTCGCGGCGTGCCGCACTCCGGTGGTCAGCGCCATCGGCCATGAGCAGGACGTTCCGTTGCTCGACCTGGTGGCCGACGTCCGGGCATCGACGCCGACCGATGCGGCTCGTCGCGTCGTACCGGACATCAGCGAACAGCTCACGATGATCCGCGAGCTCAGGTCCAGGGCCCGGCGTCAGCTCGCCGGGCGGATCGAACGCGAGGCTGCCTGGCTGGCCGGTATCCGGTCCAGGCCGGCGATCGCGAACCCGGCTGCCGAGGTCGACCGGCGGCACGAGCAGGTACGAGCACTGACCGAACGTGCCCGCCGCTGCCTCGCCGGGAGCCTGGACCGGGCCGGAGCGGACCTGCGGCATACGCGGGCACGGCTGGTAGCACTCTCCCCGGCAGCGACGCTGCGCCGGGGTTACGCGATCGTGCAGAGCCAGGACTCCGCTGTGGTCCGGTCCGCGCAAGAGTTGTCGCAGGGCGAGCGCCTCGTCCTCCGCTTCGCCGCCGACCAGGCAACTGTCACGGTGAGCGAGTGACCGATCACGAAATAGCGTAGCCGGACTGCAAGGTATTACTCACTCTGCGTGGCGTTAACCGGCACGTCGACGCCGAAAATTAAGCTATCGTCCAAGGGACGGCGAATGGCCAGCGCCCAGGCAGACGCGATGCGCATCCTAGAGAATAAGAACCTGTCGCCTGGTGAGCAGCGGGCTGCCGACACCCAGTAGGTGATGCCGAACCAGACGTCGGGATCTGGTAGCGCAACAACACGAGATCAGGGAGGACGCGTCGTGCCGGTGCGGTCGACCTCTGCCGGGGTAACCGATTCGGTGAGTAAGGACCAATCGGCCAGCAGCGTCGTACCATCCGATCAAGCGGATACCCAGCCCGACTTGGACAACGGCACCGAAGCGACGGCAGCCGCAACTGCCGGGCCTGCTACGCCGACGGCGGCGGCCCTGAGCAAGTACATCCCGGCCCTGCGCAACCCGATGCCCGCCCTGAGCAGACATATCCCGGCCCTAAGCGACCAGGCTCCGCCCCTGGGCGATCCTGCCCTCAGCAGCCGCCAGGTAGCTGCGCGCATGCCAGTGCCCGCGCCCGGCGAGCGGTCGCCCAAGCCACCCAAGACCGCATGGCGGGCTCCTGGCCTGGACGGTGTCCGTGCGCTGGCCGTCCTCGCGGTCCTCGCGTTCCACGAGGGCATCCCGTGGATCCCCGGCGGCTTCCTCGGCGTGGACATCTTCTTCGTGCTCAGCGGCTACCTGATCACAGACCTGCTGGTCGCCCGGCATCGCCGGGACGGCACGGTCGGCCTGAAGAGCTTCTGGCAGCGCCGCGCACGGCGCCTGCTCCCGGCGCTCGCCCTGCTGCTGGTCGCCGTGACCGCAGCCGTGGCGGTGCTCGAACCCGACCAGCGGGCAGCACTGCGCCCGGCCCTGCTCGGCGCGCTGACCTACACGAGCAACTGGTGGCAGGCCTTCGCGGGCCAGTCGTACTTTACGCAGTTCGGTCCGCCCCCGCCGTTGGCGCACCTGTGGTCACTCGCTGTGGAAGAGCAGTTCTACCTGCTCTGGCCGCTCGTCCTGGCGGTCGTGCTCACCGCCGTGCGGCGCCGCTGGCTCCGCGCCATGGTCGCGTGGGCCGGCGCCCTGGTCTCCGCACTAATCATGTTCGCGGTCTACGCCCCTGGCTCGGATCCCTCGCTGGTGTACTACGGCACCGACACGCACGCCAGCGCCCTGATGGTCGGCGCGGCACTGGCCCTGACCTGGCCGCTGGCGAAGGTAGCGGCTACAGCCGGCAAGCTGCGGGGCAGGCTCGACGTGGTCGGTGCCGCCGGAGCGGTTGTTCTCGCCTTCTGCATGTGGCACTTCTCCGGTGCCAACTCGCTGGTCTACCCATACGGGCTCGCGCTCGCCGCACTCGCCGCCGGCGGCCTGGTCCTCGCCGCGGCGGCACCAGGCAGAGTCGGGGCCGCGCTGTCCTGGAAGCCGCTCCGCTGGCTCGGCATCCGCTCCTATGGCATCTACCTCTGGCACTGGCCGGTCATCGCGATCACGACGGGCGTCGACGAGCACGGAGCGAGCTCGCTGACCGCGCGCTCCGTCGAGACGCTGCTGCCGATCGCCCTCGCGGCAGCATCCTGGCGCTGGATTGAAGAGCCGATCCTGCGCAACGGCCTGCGCCGGGAACTGCGGCGGACAGGCGGGCTGTTCCGCCAGGCAATCGTGACCATCCGGCACGCCCCGCTCACCGCAGTGCGCACCCCGGCGGCCAGCCTGCCAGTCGCGGGAGCGGTCTTGCTGCTCGCGCTGACTGGTACCGCGGGTTACGGGATACTCAACCCGCCCACCGGCCCGACGTTGCAGCAGCAGATCGACAACGCCGCCAAGCTCATCGCCGGCGATCAGTTGCAGTCGCTGGCCGTGCCCCGGTCATCGGGCCAGGCCGGCCAGTGGTGGCTGCGCGGTGCGGCCGGGCTAGGGCCCTACCGGGTCGGCGCGCACACCGCGCGGATCAGACCGGTCAGGTCGAGCGGCTCGAAAGTCATCGCAATCGGCGACTCGGTGCTGCTTGCCGCCGCGCCCGAACTGGCCAGGGCGATACCAGGCATCTACATCAATGCCAAGGTGAGCAGGCAGATGTACACGGGGTTGGACATGGTCAGGCGGCTGGCGGCGGCAAGACGCCTCCGGCCGGTCGTCATCCTCGCGCTGGGCACCAACGGCACGGTGACGCTGCGGCAGATCAACCAGGTCAGGACCGCGATCGGCAATTCGCGCTGGCTGGTCCTGGTCAACACCTTCGTGCCGCGGTCGTGGGAACGTGGGGACAACGCCGCCATGGCGGCGGCCAGCAGGTACCCGAACGTGCTGCTGGTCAACTGGCACAACACCATCGAGCACCATACGAATCTGTTGTGGAGCGACGGGATTCACCCGCAGCCGGTCGGCGGCACGCTGTACGCCAGAGTTGTCCGGCTGGTCGTGCTGCTGGCGCTGCGGCACCCGCCCCGCCTGCCCCGGCCGGAACCTCGCTCCATCGCTGCTCCGCTAGGACATGTCACTTACTTGAGGCTGTGGTGAACCCTCCAAAGGCGCAGGCTAACCGGCCCGGCTATGAGCAGGCCCGCGACCAGCTCGCTGAGTTGGTCAAGCGGCTGGAGGCGGGCGGGCTGACCCTCGAACAGTCGCTGGAGCTCTGGGAACAGGGCGAACGACTGGCGACCATCTGCGAAGAGTGGCTAGAGGGCGCCCGTGCCAGGCTGGCTGCCGCGATCAAGCCGGCTGCCGACGAGGACACGGAAGCGGCAGGCGAGGCGGCTAAGCCGTTCTAGCGAAGTGCCGTTCCGGTGAAGTTCCGTCCTAACCCCCTAGGGGGAAGCGCCCGCGCAGACTGGCTACGTAGGATGCGATGGCGGCCAGGATAGTTGCCGGGGTCACGCCGCCGCACGACCGGACCACGGCGCAGCCGCGCCGACAGCAAGGACGATATCCACGGGGAGGTGAAGCGACGGCTCTCCTCCGGCACGGTGCCGGAGCGGGCGGGCCGCGCGATCACGATGACCGATGACCCAATATCCGGTGGCCCAGGCCAGGCCCCCCGGCACGCCGATCCGGCTCACGAGCACACCGGGCCGAGCGCGCCCGACCGCAACCTCGCGCTCGAGCTGGCCAGGGTCACCGAAGCCGCAGCGCTCGCCGCCGGGCGCTGGGTCGGCCGGGGCGACAAGAACGGCGCTGACGGCGCCGCCGTGGGCGCCATGCGCCAGCTGATCAGCACCGTGTCGATGGACGGCGTAGTCGTCATCGGTGAGGGCGAGAAGGACCACGCCCCGATGCTGTTCAACGGAGAACGCGTCGGAGACGGCACCGGGCCGGAATGCGACGTCGCCGTGGACCCGATCGACGGCACCAGGCTGACGGTCAACGGCATGCCGAACGCGATCTCGGTCATCGCAGTCAGCGCGCGCGGGTCCATGTATGACCCGACGGCCGTGTTCTACATGTCCAAGCTCGTTGCCGGGCCTGAGGCCGCAGAGGTCGTCGATATCGATGCTCCGGCCGCCGCCAACGTGGCCGCCGTCGCCAGGGCAAAGCGCTGTGCTCCGCACGACGTCACCGTCGTGATCTTGGACAGGGACCGGCACAGGGACCTGATCACGGAGGTACGCCAGACCGGTGCCCGGATCAAGCTGATCACGGATGGCGACGTCGCCGGCGCGATCCTGGCGGCCCGCGAAGGCACCGGTGTCGACTTGATGCTCGGCATCGGCGGCACCCCCGAAGGCATCATCGCAGCCTGCGCGATCAAGTGCCTGGGCGGCGTGATACTCGGCAAGCTCGCGCCGCGCGACGAGGAAGAACATGACCGCGCGATCGACGCGGGCCACGACCTGGACCGGGTCCTGACAACCGACGACCTTGTCTCCTCTGACGACGCTTTCTTCGCGGCGACCGGGCTGACCGACGGCGAACTGCTCCAGGGTGTCCGGTACCGGTCCGGTGGCGCGTCAACCCACTCACTGGTCATGCGAGCGCGCTCAGGAACGATACGCAACATCCACAGTGAGCATGCTTTGTGGAAGGTCTCCCGGTACTCGGTCGTGCAGTACTGACCTGGGCCGCGCCGTACTGACTGCGCCGTGCCGGTCAGCGACGGCGGAGCGCCGAGCGCCAGCGCGACCGACGCGCGGCGACTGCCTTGACCACTCCGCCGACCGCCAGCGTGCGGATCTCGATCACGCCAGCGCCAGGCGCGGCGCCGGACATCAGAGCCCGGCCGCGCAGGCTCCTGATGCCCAGGAAGGAACGCCCGACCATTTCCACCGCGACACCGGCGGGAACGATCAGCCTGATCTGGCCCGCGACCGCCGTGGCGTAGATCGTGACTCGCTGGCTTTGCAGCGTCGCCTCGCTCAGGTCGAGCACAATATCGCCGAAAAACGCGGTCACCGGGAATGTCTCGGGCACCACCCACCGGCCCTCCCTGCGCTCGCGGGAGAAGAAGGCCGTCACCGAGGCTCGTGAGTAGAACCTGATCGGCTGCCCGGCCGGTGCCGCGAGGTCAGCGGTCAGCCCGGCCAGTTCGCCGAGTGTCCGGGCGGCCAGCGCTTGCGCCAGCCGCTCGCCGTGCTCGTCCAGGCTCAGCCGCCCGTCCCCGGCCGCCTCGCTCAGCATCGTGATCACGAGTTCGCGGTCGGCATCGGATGCGCGCAGGTCACGAGGACCCGGCCGGGAATTCACATCCCGAACGATACCGGACTCACTTCCAGTCGCTGCCCGCGTCGTGCGTCGCCAGCTCGATCACCGCGCCCGTCTTGGCCTGGCGGGCGGCCTTGAGCCCATCGCTGGCGAGCCTCGTTGCCGACCGGGCAGCCTCCGGGTGCTCCCCGGCAGACGCCGATGTCACAGAGCCGGCAGATCCACCTGGTGGCTCCCGGCCCTCGCATCATGCCGGTCAGCACCTTGCCGGCCAGTTCCTCGAAAGTCACCCGCTCGGCCGGCGACAGGACTCCCAGTGCATGCTCCAGCACTGCGGCGCGGACTTAGGACACCCGCGCCGCGGCCCGGCGGCCCGCATCGGTCAGCACGACCGACGTACCGCGGAGATCCCCGTCCAGCCCGAACATGACCCGTGCCCTGGTCAGCTTGCCTCCGTCAGTCAGTTCCTGGTAGGTGTCCTCGTCCCAGGACGAGACCGTGAAAGTTCCTGTCGCGCGTGCGGCCATGGCTGCACCTCCTTGGCGTTGCGAGGAACAAAAAAGATGTGTGAGTCACACATTGCTGCACGCGCGATCCGCGACGGCGGGTGCCGTGTTACTCGACCTCAGCGCCCGGCAGGGCTCCTGTCCCCGCCGAGGGCTACGCGCAACGCGTTTTCCGCCGCGTCCGCGGCCGCCCGGGCGGTGATGGCATGCACATGTGCACGGTCAAGCTCGCCGAGTCCGATGCAGTCGAAGGCGACCCGGGCATCATGCGCGGCCTGCTGAAGTTGCCGCGTGGCCTCCTTGAGGTCGACGCCATTGCTGTCCGCGTCAATGGTGCTTTCCATCGGCCACTCCTTCGATACGGATACGAACCCATTCCGATGCCAGCCATTTACCCGCGCAAGACCGTTGCATGCCCCTGGCCTTGTCAGCATCACTAGCCGTCAGCGCACGGCAATGCGGCCACGAACGCGGCACGCCCGGCACGGACTTGGTTGTGCCGGGGCATCTCGGCCATGATTGTCCTGTGCTGCTCCCGCTGAGATGTTTGCTGTACCAGACTGACCGGTCAGGCTCTCACCGGAGCAGGTCCTGAGCGCGGGGCCGCTGGCCCTGGTGGGGAGTGGCGAGTACCTGCCGGTCATGACCGCCGTTGAGGGCATGTTGCTGGCGGGCCGGCCGCGCCGGTACGTGCAGATCCCTACGGCCGCGGCGCCGGAGGGGGAACCGACGCTGCGGCGCTGGCTCGGCCTCGGTGCCGAGCAGGCGGAGCGGCTTGGCGTGGAACAGGTGCCGGTCGTGGTCAGGGACCGCAGGGAGGCCGACGCGCCGGAGCTTGCCGCCTTGATCGAGGGAGCCGGGCTGATCTATCTCTCCGGCGGCAACCCCACGTACCTGGCCCAGACCCTGCGCGGAACCAGGGTCGGGAACGCCATAGTCGAGTCCTGGCAGGCAGGCTCGGCCCTGGCGGGCTGCTCGGCAGGTGCCATCGCGCTGACCGACTGGGTACCGTCGATCCGCGACATGCGGCGCGATCCCGGCCCCGGCCTAGGCGTGCTGCCGGGCCTGCGGGTACTTCCGCACTTCGACAAGATGCTCGGCTGGGCGCCTGACCTGGCGGGCCATGCGCAACGGAACGCGCCGGCGGGCACCACCGTACTCGGGATCGACGAGGACACCGCCCTGGTGGACCTGACGGGCGGCGGGTATAGCTGGCAGGTGCATGGCCGACAGCAGGTGTGGGTGCTCGACGGCGAACTGCACCACGGTCATCCGGCAGGATCGACGCTGGTCACACCGTAACCCGACCCTCCCGGCCCGGAACCGGAATCGCCACCTCACCGATGGCCCGTTGGTGCGCCTATAGCAGCACCAACGGGCCATCGGTGTCGCGCACCGGAGGGCGGGGGGCGGGGAGGTCTGGGGGGATGGAGGGGTAGCGGACGATTTAGGATTAGGTGATCCCCTGGTCGCGACGAGGATGTGCCGTCAATGCCCGATTTCAGCTACTCCGATCTCCTGCCGCTAGGTCCGGACACCGCCGAGTACCGCCTGGTCAGTGCCGACGGAGTTACCGTGCGCTCCGCGTTTGGCCGGGAGTTTCTCGAGGTGGAGCCGGCCGCTCTCACCCTGCTGACGGCAGAAGCCATGCACGACATCGCCCATCTCCTCCGTCCGGCGCACCTACGTCAGTTGCGGTCGATCCTGGACGACCCGGAGGCGTCCGCGAACGACCGCTTCGTCGCGAGCGACCTGCTGCAGAACGCGTGCATCGCGGCCGCCGGAGTGCTCCCCATGTGCCAGGACACCGGCACCGCGATCGTCATGGGCAAACGCGGCCAGCAGGTGCTCACCGACGGCAACGACGAAGAGCACATCGCCCGCGGCGTCTACGACGCTTACACCAAGCTGAACCTGCGGTACTCCCAGCTCGCGCCGCTGACGATGTGGGACGAACGCAACACGGGCACCAACCTGCCCGCCCAGATCGAGCTGTACGCGACCGACGGCGCGGCGTACAAGTTCCTCTTCATGGCCAAGGGCGGCGGCTCGGCGAACAAGTCCTACCTGTACCAGGAGACCAAGGCGGTACTGAATCCCGCGCGGATGGCCGCGTTCCTGGCGGAAAAACTGCGGTCGCTGGGCGCTGCCGCCTGCCCGCCCTATCACCTGGCGATCGTCGTGGGCGGCACCAGCGCGGAGTACGCACTGAAGACCGCCAAGTACGCGTCGGCCAAGTACCTGGACTCGCTTCCGGCTAGCGGGTCCATGGCCGCGCACGGGTTCCGCGATCTGGAGCTGGAGCAGTCGGTGCTGGAGATCACCAGGCAGAGCGGGATTGGTGCCCAGTTCGGCGGCAAGTACTTCTGCCATGACGTCCGGGTGATCCGGCTGCCCAGGCACGGTGCGTCCTGCCCCGTCGCGATCGCGGTCTCCTGCTCGGCTGACCGCCAGGCGCTGGCCAAGATCACCAGGGACGGCATCTTCCTCGAGCGGCTCGAAACCGACCCTGCCCAGTACCTGCCCGATACCGAAGATCACGATCTTGACGGTGACGTGGTCCAGATCGACCTGTCCCGGCCGATGAGCGAGATCCGGGCCGAGTTGTCCAGATACCCGGTCAAGACCAGGTTGTCGCTGAGCGGGCCGCTGGTCGTCGCCCGCGATATCGCCCACGCCAAGATCGCGGAACGGCTGGCCGCGGGCGAGCCGATGCCCTCCTACCTGCGCGACCACGCCGTCTACTACGCCGGCCCCGCCAAGACCCCGGAAGGCTACGCGTCCGGATCGTTCGGCCCGACCACCGCGGGCCGGATGGACAGCTACGTGGACCAGTTCCAGGCGGCCGGCGGCTCGCTGGTCATGCTGGCGAAGGGCAACCGGTCAGCAGGCGTCTCCGCGGCCTGCAAGGAGCATGGCGGCTTCTACCTCGGCTCGATCGGCGGAGCCGCGGCGAAGCTTGCACAGGACAGCATCACCAGAGTCGACGTGCTTGAGTACCCCGAACTGGGCATGGAGGCGGTCTGGCGGATCGAGGTCCGCGATTTCCCCGCGTTCATCGTGGTCGACGACAAGGGCAATGATTTCTTCGCCGATGTCATGGCACCGAAGACTCCGATGCTGTCCATCGGCCGCAAACCCTGACATCCGGCAACGGCGATACTTCGCCGGCTGGCGGGCATGATGGAACGCATGACCGACCACAAGGCGTTCCGCGTCGAGCACGACTCTATGGGCGAGGTAGAGGTACCAGCCGAGGCCCTGTGGGGTGCGCAGACTCAGCGGGCCGTGGGCAATTTCACCGTCTCCGGCGAGCGGCTGCCCGGCGAGCTGATCCGCGCCCTTGTCTCGCTCAAAGGCGTCGCCGCCACCGTCAACGGCCAGCTCGGCACTCTCGAACCCGACATGGCGACGGCGATTCACGACGCGGCCGCCGAGATCGCCAGCGGCCGGCATCTCGACCAGTTTCCCGTGGACGTGTTCCAGACCGGCTCAGGAACGTCGTCGAACATGAACGCCAACGAGGTGATCGCGCGGCTGGCCAGCCGGCGGCTTGGCCGGCCGGTGCACCCGAATGACCATGTCAACGCGTCGCAGTCGTCCAACGACGTGTTCCCCTCCGCCGTTCACCTGGCCGTCGTCTGGGCATTGCACCGGACGTTGCTCCCCGCCCTGGATCATCTCGCTGCCACCTTCGAAGCCAAGTCCGCGGAATTCGCCGGGTACGTCAAGGCTGGCCGGACCCACCTGA
>Ga0307372_10008717_pt1 | contig 14183 bp, 11 predicted proteins | sample OX1MG_FD_202533 | JGI IMG/M metagenome (GOLD analysis project Ga0307372, IMG submission 202533) | Soil microbial communities from Risofladan, Vaasa, Finland - OX-1 | ecosystem: Environmental > Terrestrial > Soil > Coastal area > Acid sulfate soil | place: Finland: Risofladan, Vaasa | collected...
GCCGAAACCCATGTGATCGACCTGAAGGAGCCTCCCGTCGATGTGGCCAGCTATCACTCGGTGGACTTGAAGGACCCCGACGCCGTGGCGTCGACCGTCGAGGCCATCGGTGGCCGTATCCACGGACTGTTCAACTGCGCCGGGCTGCCCGGTGGGCGGTTCTCGGACCTCGACACCATGCTCGTCAACTTCGTCGGCCAACGCCACCTCACCGACCTGGTGGCGGAACGGATGGAGCCCGGTTCGGCCATCGCCAGCATCTCCTCGGGAGCGGGAGCGGGATGGCAGGGGAACATCGAGAAGTGGAGGGCGCTGGTGGCCACCGAGGGATTCGCCGCCGGCAAAGCCTGGCTGGAGGAGCACCCCACGGAGATCGCCAGTGGCTACGCCCCCTCCAAGGAGGTCATCATCGTCTGGACCGTGTGGCGCTCCCTGGCCTTGGCCGAGAAGGGCATCCGCATCAACTGCACGCTGCCCGGGCCGACGGACACGCCGATGATGCCAGACTTCGAGGATCAGATGGGCAAGGCCTTCATGGACAACTACCCGATTCCGCTCGGGCATCGCCAGACACCCGACGAGCAGGCGGCTCCGCTGGTGTTCCTCAACTCTCCGGCTGCCTCGGCCATCACCGGTGAGGCCATCCTCACCGATGGAGGCACCATGGCCGCCCTCTCGGTGGGGACGCTCGACGTGTCGGCGTTCGGCTTTTGAGCGGTGTGACCGGTGAGCCCTCCGGCGGCGGACCCGCTGCCCGTCCGGCGGCGGGACCGGAGGACCGGCACGACGCCTTCCGGCTGACCGAACTGACCGGGCTGCCCGGCCACCGGTTCACCGCCACCAGTATCGGGGACCCATCCCAGCGCGACGTGGTCTACGGGGGCCAGCTCCTGGCCCAGATGATTCTGGCCTCGGATCTCGTGGCCGCGGACAAGGACGTGGCCTCGATCCACACCATCTTCGCCCGTAGCGCCCGGCTCTCGAGCCCGATCGAGATCGATGTCGACGTGATCCACGACGGCCGGACCATGGGCAGCCACTCGGTGACCGTGCATCAGGGTGACCGGGTGTGCGCACAGGGGCTGGTCCTGCGGCGTCTCGACGCGCCCGACCTCATCCGGCACCAACCCGACATGCCCGAGGTCGCCGGCCCGGACGATTCGCCGGACACCGGCCAGGGCGGTCTGCTGGCCCCGGGGAGCGAGCTCAGGGTGGTGGGGGGCACGAACACCTGGGATCCCGATGCCGCGGTGGGACCGGCCGAACTGTTGGTCTGGGCACGGCTCCCAGCCGGCTCCGACCATCCAGCACTGGCCCAGGCCCTGCTGGCCTACGCCACCGACGGATTCCTCATCGGGACGGCAATGCTGCCCCACGCCGGGATCGGCCAGAACATGGCCCATCGCAACATCGGGACCGGTGTGGTCTCCCACACCCTCACCTTCCACGAGCCGATACCGGTCGGGAGCTGGCTGCTGCTGGCCCACGAGAGCCCGTATGCCGGCCGGGGGGCGAGCTACGGGCGGGCGAACGTGTTCGCACAGGACGGGAAGCTGGTGGCGTCCTTCGTCCAGGAGAACATGATCCGGGACGCCGGGCCCACCGACCACTGAGGACCTGGTCCCAGCCCCTGTGGCTCGGCGCGCACACCCCACCCGATCCCCGTTACCGGCGGTGATGCGGGGCCGTGCCTCCCGTCGGGACAGGCGCATCGGACCGGCTCAGTGGCAGTGCTCGGCCGAGGGAGGCAGATCCAGGGCGGGATTGGCATCGAAGAACCCAAAGGGAACGAGGTGGAACCCGCAGTACTCGACGGGCATGACCGGCCAGTCCTCTGGTCGGGGCCCGTGGGTGACCCCGAAGGTGTGCCAGACCACGAGATCCGTGCCGACCAGCGAACGGTCGGCCGTCGTCCAGGCCGGGAGCCCGTCGCCGCCGACGTGCTGGTTGGGGTAGTCACCGGCGGCCCGCCGTTCCCCGGGGGTGTAGGGGGTCACCCAGAGGTTGTGCCGTGCGAAGCCCGCCCGCCGCCCGATACTGGAGTCCGGTTGTGCCAGCAGGACCGGGGTGGGCCCGGGGACCAGCTTGTAGGCCACCGGCCGGCCCAGCCCGTTGAACGAGCCGGGATTCACGAACCTCCAGTGACGTCCACTGGCCGCATCGACGTCGCGCCGGGCCTCCAGTTCGGACTCGAGCCGGGTGGATCGCTGCCGGAAGGCATTGCCCAACGGGTTGCCGTCCCCGGTGGGCACGGACTCGTAGCAGATCTCATAGGCCTCGTTCACAGGCCCGTCGATGGAGAGGTCGAGGCGGGCGCAGAACAGGTGCTGGTGGAACGGCGCCGCCAGCTCCGGGGCCACCAACGCCCCGTACTCGGGCAGCTCCCCGGGCGACAGTGCCTGGGTGGACATGATCCCGGTCAGCTTGACCTCGAGCTGGATGGTCCCGTCGAGGTAGAAGTACCAGTAGAAGCCGTACTCGTAGTTTCCGACGGTGGCGATGGACGACACCACCAGGCGGCGGGAGCGTCGCACCTCGGTGCGACCGGCGTTCATGTCTTGGTGCTTCCAGAGGATCCCGTAGTCCTCCTCGTGGATGCAGACGGCGTTCTCGACGACGTACGGCGTTCCGTGCTCGCTGGAGAAGACGGCGTCGAGGTAGGTGATCTCCCCGAGGCAGTCGCAGCCCAGGGTCAGGGAGTTTGCCATTCGGCCGAGGCCCCACTCGCCGACGTCGAAGGCGTTCTTCCACCCGTGCATCGGGCCCGGGTCACCGTAGGGAACGACCATCTCACTGACCGATGCACGGTGCAGGATGGGACGCGGTCCCCCGTCGTCGTAGGCGACGCCTCTCAGGACCAGTCCCTCGAGGGGTTCCATCGAGACCCGCATGGACCAGTGCTGCCACGTGAGCAGATTGCCGTCGAGCTCGAAGCTGGGACCGTCCGGCTGGACGATCTCCAGCGGGCGGAGGTCGCTGCGCAGTGGTTGGTTGTCCTCGGGAAGGTAGCTGCCGCGGCCCGGGGGGAGGGGGACAACGCCGAAGTCCGTCACTTCGAGGACCTCGCCTCGTGCGGCGTCCACGGTGGCCAGGACACCCTCGACGGGCCGCGCGTAGCCGTTGTCGGAGGGTTGCTGCCGGTAGTACGAGAGGCAGCGGGCGATCCGGCGACCCTCCTCGAGGGAATTCCCGAAGTTCCCGGTGGGCCAGGGGTCGATCTGGACCCGCTCCAGGTCGGTGATGCCCCGGCGGCGCATGGCCTCTTGCCACTCCGGGTTGTCCCGCAGGGCCAGGATGGCCCGGTACGAGTCGTCGAACAGGAGGGCGGGCCGTACCCCCTTTCTCGGGGTCCACTCGGTGATCTGGCCAGTGGCCAGCGCCACCACGACCTCCACCACGGCAGCCTCGGGGCCGGGGAGGACGACCAGGCGGACCCGCCGCTCGACCGCGTCCCCGGGACGGTGGGTCGCCACCGTCTCCCGGTCCGGCTCGTCAAGGGTGACCATGGCGAAGAGGGCCCCCTCGTCGACACGCCCGCTCTCGCGCACCACGGACACCGCGGCCCGTATCTCGTCGGCGGTGAGCGAATCGAGCGGGTGGGCTGTCGTCGATGCCACGTCAACCATGATCGATCGCCCCGATCGCCACTATCGCCCCGATCGGCTGGGTCGGGGGGAGGGTGGAGTCCCCTGCTGGCTCGCTCACGGTTCCCATTCTCTCTCCTTCTTCCCCCCGGCCCTTCATTCGCCCCCGGGCCTTCTTCCCCCCGGCCTTCGTCCCTCGGCCGAGCACCCTGTGCCGGGCGCCCGAGGGGCCAGGGGCAGTAGTCTCAGCGACGATGACAGAACGTACCGCGGGTCTGGTGCGGGGGGTGACGGGCCATGCCACGGAGGGTGCTGATCGTCCCGCCGTCGTCAATGGATACGTGGTGCGCACCTACGGCGAGCTGCAGGAACGGGCCCTCAGGCTGGCCACGGTGCTCCTGGACCGGGGTGCGGGCCCGGGGTGCCCGGTGGCTGCCGTCCTGCCCAACGGCATCGAGATCTTCGAGGTGGCCACGGCCGCAGCCATGGTCGATGCCCCGTTCCTCCCGGTGAATTGGCATCTCCGCGCCGAAGAGCTGAGGTACATCCTGGCCGACGCGGACGTGGCCGTGGCCGTGGGCCAGGAGGGGTACGAGGCCGACGTGGCCCGGGCCCTCGAGGGTCTCGACGCCCGATCCCTCACGGTCGGCGTGGAGTACGAGGACGCATTGGCCTCAGCGGTGCCCCTCCCCGGTGGGGACAGCGGGGGCGGCCCGGAGCTGATGTTCTACACGTCGGGCACCACAGCCCGTCCCAAGGGTGTGGTGCACGGTGCCCTGGCCGATCGGTCCAGCCGGCTCCGGGCCATGGAGGGGCAGGTGGCCCTGTGGGAGTGGACCGCCGACGAGGTCTACGTCATGAGCGGCCCGGCGTACCACGCCTCCCATCTCGGTTGGTCTCTGTGCGCGCTCTACGTGGGGGCCACCACGGTGGTCACCGAGCAGTTCGAGGCGCGAGCCTGGCTGGCCGAGGTCGCCCGGTGTCGCGGCACCCGCACCTTCATGGTGCCGGCCCACTTCATCCGGATCCTCGAGCTCTCCGGAGACGAGCGCGCCGCCATCGACGTGTCGAGCCTGTCCCTCATCGTCCACGCCGCCGCGCCCTGCCCGGTGGCGGTCAAGTTCCGGATGATGGAGGCCTTCCCCGAGGCCGAGATCCACGAGTTGTACGGGGCCAGCGAGGGCGGGGCGACCAAGATCTCCCCCGAGGAGTGGCGGCGCAAGCCGGGCAGTGTGGGACTCCCTTGGCCCGGGGTTGAGATCCGTATCCTCGATGACGACGGAGCGCCACGACCCACCGGTGTGCCGGGACTGGTGTACATCCGCCCGTCCGGGCCCCAGCGGTTCAGCTACCGCAACGACGAGGAGGCCACCAAGGACGCGTGGCGCGACGACGCCTTCACCGTGGGCGACATCGGATTCCTGGACGACGACGGCTACCTCACCATCACCGACAGGGTTTCGGACATGGTGCTGTGGGGTGGGGTGAACATTGCCCCGCGTGAGATCGAGGAGGTGCTCTTCGAGCATCCGGCCGTTGTGGACTGCGCCGTCCTCGGCATCCCCGACGAGCGCGACGGTGAGCACCTGTTGGCCCTGGTCCAGTTGAGGGAGGTCGTCGGTGAAGCGGAGTTGGCCGACCACGTGGGCTCGCGGCTGGCCAAGTACAAGATCCCCCATCACTGGGAGGTGGTCGAGGAGCTTCCGCGTGACCACAACGGGAAGGTTCGCAAGCGCCAACTCCGCCAGGCGTACTCGGTGATCGGACGGTAGCGGGTCGTGCACCGAATCGTGATCGATCGGGACCGATGTGTAGGCTCCGGCAACTGCCTGTTCTGGGCGCCGGCCACCTTCGACCTGGATGACGGGGGCACCTCGGTGGTGGTGGATCCGGCCGGCGACGACGAGGACCGCATCCGGGTGGCCGTCGACGGTTGCCCGACGAGAGCCATCACCCTCGAGATCGTGGTCGCCGCCACCGCCACCGCCACCGACGCACCGAGCGCAGCCGCCGACGCACCGAGCGGAGCCGCTGGCGCGCCGTCCGACGTGCAGCATGAAGGGGGACCCGATGCCGATCGCTCTCACTGACGAGCACGAGGCCCAACGGTTGTCGGCCCGGCGCTGGCTCGACGCCCACTGCCCGTCCTCGGTTCCGCGCGCCCTGCTGGACGAGGAGGTGGAGACGCTCCAGCCGGTGTGGAAGGAGATGGCGGCCCAGGGCTGGCTGGGGATCCACCTTCCCGAGGAGTTCGGCGGGCAGGGTTTCGGCCTGTTCGAGCTGGCGGTGATCCTCGAGGAGACCGGATGGTCGGTGCTGCCCGGCCCCCTCCTTCCCACCGTGGTCACCTCGGCCCTGGTGGCCGAGGCCATGGAGCCCGCCGCGGCCGGCCGGATCCTTCCCGGGTTGATCGACGGGAGCGTGACCGCCGCCCTGTCGTTCGGTGATACCCACCTCGACTTCGTGGGTGACGAGGCAACGGGGGGAGTGGTGGTCTCGGGGACGCTCCGGCCCCTGCTCGGTGCGGCCACCGCCTCGGTGGTCCTGGCCCCGGCGCGCCATCAGGACGGAACCGAGACCTGGTGTCTGATCGACGTGCCCGGTCCGGAGGGGCGGGCCCAGGTGACGCCCCTCGGCAGCCTCGACGCCACCCGCCGGGTCGGTGCGGTGGAGGTGGACGCTCTCGTGGTGGGTGCCGACCGGCAGCTCCGGTCGCTCACCACCCGCCGTCTGCGCCAGGTGGCCGTGACCCTGATGGCAGCCGAGCACGTGGGGGGGGCCCGGTGGTGCCTCGAGACGGCCACCGAGTACGCCAAGGTGCGGGTGCAATTCGGTCGGCCGATCGGACAGTTCCAGGCGGTGAAGCACCGCCTGGCCGACATGGCGGTACGGGTCGAGCAGATGACCGCGGTGGCCTGGGACGCCGCCGTGGCCGTTTCCGTCCCCGCCGATGGGCCCGACAGCGTGGAGCTGGCCTCCGCCACCGCCGGTGCGCTGAGCTTCGACGGCTACGTGCGCTCCTCCCAGGAGTGCCTGCAGCTGCTGGGCGGCATCGGGTTCACCTGGGAGCACGATCTGCATCTGCATTTCAAGAGGGCCCACGCCGATCGGCAGTTGATCGGGGACACCGACGTGTTCCGCCGCGAAGTGGCATCTGTGGCCGGGGCCGGCGTGCGTCGCGAGTTGACTGCCGACCTGCCCGACGAGGCCGAGTCGGCGCGGGCCGGCCTGGCGCCGCTCATGGCCGAGCTTGCCGCCGCGCCGGACGCCGAGCGGCGGGCTGCCCTGGTCGACGCGGGTCTGGTGGTGCCCCACTGGCCGAAGCCGTGGGGACGGGACGCCGGTGCCGTCGAGCAGGTGGTCATCGACCAGCAGCTGGCCGAGGTGGGGATCGTCCGGCCGCACATCGGGATCAGTGCCTGGGCCCTTCCCGTCATCATCGCCAGCGGTACCGAGGAGCAGTGCGCCCGATGGGTGCGCCCTTCCCTCCTCGGCGAGCTGGCCTGGTGCCAGCTGTTCTCCGAGCCCGGTGCCGGCTCCGACCTGGCCAGCCTGTCCACCCGAGCCGTCCGGACCGAGGGCGGATGGCTGCTCACCGGCCAGAAGGTGTGGACGTCGATGGCCCAGCAGGCCGACTGGGGGATCTGCCTGGCCCGGACCGATCCCTCAGCGCCCAAGCACGAGGGGATCACCTTCTTCATCGTGGAGATGCGCTCAGCCGGCTTGGACATCCGGCCCCTGCGGGAGCTCACCGGGGCCGCCCTCTTCAACGAGGTCTTCCTGGACGAGGTCTTCGTCCCCGACGACTGCGTGATCGGTGGGGTCAACAACGGCTGGGCCGCGGCCCGCATGACGCTGGCCAACGAGAGGATCTCGATGTCCTCGGGCTCGACCTACGGGATCGGCGTCGAGTCCCTGCTCAAGCTGGCCCGTCGGCTCGGTGACGCCATCTCGCCCGGCACGTTGGTGAGAGTGGGGGCCCTCCTGGCCGAGGCCCAGTCGATCAGTCTGATGGCCCACCGCTCGACACTGCTGGCCCTGGCCGGATCGGACCCCGGACCGGCGGCAGGTCTGCGCAAGCTGCTCGGGGCCGAGCACGAGCAGCGTCTCCAAGAGCTGGGCCTGTCCATGCTGGGGGCCGAGGGCGCCACGACCGAGGGACCGTCGCAACGGTGGATCCAGGGGTTGCTGTTCACCCGTTGCCTGACCATCGCCGGCGGAACCAGCGAGGTTCAGCGCAACGTGATCGCCGAGCGGATCCTCGGACTGCCACGCGACCCCGAGCCCGGTGGCTGACCCGGTCTCCGGAGCGGCGGCCCAAGGGTGCGGCGTGCCCTCAGATGGTTCCGGATCTCTGCAGCTGGTCGAACTCGTCGGGTGACAGGCCGACCAGGTCGCACCAGACCTGGCGGTTGTCGGCGCCCAACCGGGGGGCACCCGTCGGCACCGGGGCCCGGCGCCCGACGAACCTGGGGAAGGGGGCCTGCTGCCGGATGGGCCCGACCACAGGGTCGTCGACGGCCACCAGGTCGCCCCGTGCCGCCATGTGGGGATCGGCGAAGATGTCGGCGGCACTGTAGGCCGTACCCACCGGTACGTCATTGGCGATGCACACGGCTTCGATGTCGGCGGCGTTCCTCCCGCCGGTCCACTCCGCCACCACGCCGTTGATCTCATCGGCATGCTCGGATCGGCTGGCCAGGGTGGCGTAGCGCGGGTCAGCCACCAGGTCCTCCCGACCCATGGCCCGGCACAGCCGGCGAAAGTTGGCGTCCGAGCCTCCAACGATGCAGATGTAGGCGCCGTCGGCGGTGGGGTAGTTGTCCAGGGGGGCGGAGTTCCGGAGCCGGTTCCCCTCACGGCCCCGCACCGTCCCCAGTCGGTCGTAGCCGGCCAGGGTCCACTCCAGGACCCGGAGCACGGCGCCGTACAGCGGGGCATCGATGACCGCCCCCCGCCCCCCGCCGTCGTCGGGAGGGCGCCGGTCGCGCCCGTAGAGACCGGCGACCGCGGCCATGGCCGCGAACACGCCTGTCAGGTAGTCGGAGATGGTCACACCGGGACGCACCGGGGGACGATCGGGCTCCCCGGTGAGGTTGAGGAGGCCGCCGTAGGCGATACCCAGGCGGTCGAGACCCGGCCGGGGTGAGTAGGGCCCGTCCTGGCCGAACACGCTGATCCGCACGTAGACCAGCCGGCTGTCGAGGTCGTCGGGCCCGAGACCCCATTTCTCCATGGTTCCGGGCCGGAAGTTCTCGCACACAACGTCGGCGTGGGCGGCAAGCCGCCGGAACAGCGCCTGGCCATCCGGCGTGCGGAGGTCGCAGGTCGCACCCCGTCGGCCCCGGCCCTCGACCGACCAGAACAAGGAGTAGGCCTCGTCGTCGTCGGTGTCGACGAAGGGGCCGATGGAGCGCATGAAGTCGCCCGAGCCGGGAAGCTCGACCTTGATCACGTCGGCGCCCAGCTCACCGAGGAGGCCGGCGCAGAAGGGGGCCGAGATCCGGGTCCCCACATCGAGGACCCGCAGTCCCCTCAACGGACCGTCGGATCCTCCCTCTTCGGGATCAGGAGTCAAGCGCCCGACCGGTCGCCCCGGTCGCGGTCGGCGAAGACCTCCTTCATGGAGGCCTTGGCCTTGCGCTCGTCGAGGGCCTGGGCCGCCGTGGCCGTGTTGTGCATCCAGTGGTGGGCCATGAAGTGGTACTTCCACGAGTCCGACTTCCCCATGAGCTCACCGGTGTGGTTGATGGTGTCCTTCACCAGCTGGGCCGTGGCCGGGGGCACCAGCGAGATCCGCTCGGCCAGCTGGTGGGCACGCTCGGCCAGCTGGTCGCGGGGCACCACCCGGTTGACCAGACCCAGGCGCCACGCCTCCTGGGCGTCGATGATGTCGCCGGTCCAGAGGAACTCCTTGGCCTTGCGGATCCCGAGCTCCCAGGGCTCCACCAGGAGCTCCACCCCGGCGCCGGTCATGCGGAGGACCGGGTTGGAGAAGGCAGCGTCGTCGGCGGCCACGATCAGGTCGCACATACAGGCCAGCATCAGTCCGGCGGCGACGCAGCTGCCCTGTACGGCGGCGATGGTCGGTTTGCGAAAGTCGTGGATCCGTTTGCACCGGTCGTAGTACATGACCTTCTCGTGGTGCATCTTTCCTTCGGGGGTCTCCCGCATCTCGCGCCACTTGTCGGGTTCGGAGTCGCCGATGAGGGCCTTCAGGTCGTGACCGGACGAGAAGTGCTTCCCGGCCCCGGCGAGGACCACCACACGGACCGAGTCGTCCGCATCGGCCTGGTCGAAGGCGTCGTCCATCTCGTCGATGAGACGGGTGTCCTGGGCGTTGGCCATCTGGGGTCGGTTCATGGTGACGGTGGCCACCGTGCCCCTGACCTGATAGAGGATCGCTTCGTACTCCATTGGCAGTCCTTCCCGATCGCCGCTCACCGTCCGGTCAGTCCCGGGGGAGTCCCAACACCCGCTCGCCGACCAGGGTGCGCTGCACCTCGTTGGTGCCGGCGAAGATCGACGAGGCCTGATAGTAGAGCCACGACCGTTGCCACATGCCGTCCCCGGGGTTGTCCGACGCTCCCTGCCAGAGGGAGGCGGCCGGGCCGAGGACGGCCATCACCGTCTCGTGCAGGCGTTTGGACATCTCGCTCCAGTACAGCTTCAATGCGCTGCCCTCCGGTCCGGGATGCTCTCCCCGCTCCAGGCGGGTCAGGGTGCGCCAGTTGTGGAGTTGGAACAGCTTGACCTCGATGTAGGCCTCGGCGACGCGTTGGCGGACGTCCCAGTCGTCGAGCCCTCCGGGCCGACCGGCGGCCAGCTCGAGGAGCTCTGCCAGCAGTTGCACGTGGATCCCCAACTGCCTTGGGTTCACCCCGCGCTCGTGGGAGAGAGTGGAGTTTGCCACCGTCCAGCCGCTCCCTTCCGGACCGACCAGCTGGGAGCGGGGCACGAACACGTCGTCGAGGAGGACCTCGTTGAACTCGGCGTCGCCGGTGATCTGGACCAGCGGTCGGACCTCCACACCCTCGGCGTGCATGTCGACGACCAGGCACGACAGGCCCTGCTGCCGCTTGGGGGCGTCGGGGTCGCTCCGGGCCAGGCACAGGCCCCAGTCGGCGAACTGTGCGTAGGAGGTCCACACCTTGTGCCCGGTGACCCGGAACCCCCCGGGGACGGGAACGGCGCGGGTGGTGAGCGAGGCCAGGTCGCTGCCGGCCTCGGGCTCGCTGAAGAGCTGGCACCACAGCTCGTCGGCCCCGAGGATCGGGGGCAGCCACTGCTGGCGCTGCTCCGGAGTGGCGTGGGTGAAGAGCGTGGGTCCGACCAGGTTGATGCCGATCCGACCGACGAGCTCGGGGGCTCGGGCCCGGGCCATCTCCTCGGTGACCAGGAAGTGCTCGGTGGGCCCGAGTCCCCGCCCGCCCAGCTCCTCGGGCCAGGTCAACCCGACCCATCGGGCGGCGGCCAGTTCTGACTGCCACCGGCGGCCGAAGGCCACCACCTCGGCCAGGTCGTTCGAGCGCGTCGGCGGCTCGGCCCCGTACTCCCAGGGGAGGTGGGTGACCAGCCAGACCCGCAGTTCGGCCCGCAGCTCCTGCTGCTCCTCGGTCATCTGCAGATCCATTCCCGTCAGCTTGGCACAGGCGTCGCCGGGGCCGATCACGAGGGCGCCCGCCACCGGGAGCAGCGTGCTTGCGACCTGGACCGTATGCTTCGCCGCTGTGGAATTCGAACTGTCTGCCGACCAGACCGCGCTGGAGTCGGCGGCTGCCGACCTCCTCGACGACCTGGCCTCCGCGCAACGGGTGCGGGAGTTCGTAGGTCCGGGCACCGTCACCTCCGAGGAGCAGTCTGATCCGAGTGCCGGGGGATTCGACCGGCCGCTGTGGGAGGCCATGGCCGAGCAGGGGTGGTTGGGGGTGGAGCGGCCCGAGGCGGCCGGAGGCCTGGGACTGGGCATGGTGGAGGTGGCCGTGCTCTGCGAGCAGCTGGGTCGACGGGCAGCCCCGGCCCCGTTCCTCGGGAGCATCCTGGCCATGGTGGCCCTTCAGGAGGCGGGCGTCGACGAGCCGGTCGCTCCCGCCGTGCGCGAGGCCACCGAGAGGTGGGCCGACCGGCTCTCGGCCGGGGACGCCGTGGGCTGTCTCGTGTGGGCGGCCCGGCCGGGCACGCTCACCGTGCGTCCGGTTGGCGACCGGTGGCTCCTCCACGGTCGACCCGAGCCCACGCTCCACGCCGACGTGGCCGACGTGGCCGTCGTGGTCACCGAGGATGCGGTCTACGCAGTGGACCTCGAAGAGACCGGACGCCCCAGTGCCGAGCCGGCCATGGACCGGACCCGGTCCCTGGCATGGTTGCGCCTGGCGGGGACGCCGGCCCGACGGATCGGGGGCGGGTCCGCGGCGGCACGTCTGGTGGACCGGGCCGCCACCGGCTCGGCGGCCGAGCTGTTGGGGGCCTCGGCCCACGTGCTCGAGATGAGCGTGGAGTACGCCAAGGTACGCCGTCAGTTCGGCCATCCCGTCGGCAGCTTCCAGGCCGTCAAGCACCGGCTGGCCGATGCTCTGGTGGACGTGGAGGCCATGCGATCCTGCACCTACTTCGCGGCGTGGTGCTCGGCCTCCCACGATCCCGAGGCCTCGTTGGCCGCCTCGATGGCCAAGGCCTGGTGCTCGGACGCGTCCCAGCGGGTCATGGCCTCGGGGATGCAGGTGCATGGTGGCATCGGCTTCACCTGGGACCACGACCTGCACCTCTTCCTCAAACGAGCCCGCCACGATGCCGCCGCCTTCGGCACGGCGGCGTGGCACCGGGACCGGATCGCAGGGAAGTTGGAGCGTCGGGTGGCGGAGGGTGTGAGCCCGCTGTGACCGCTGGCGCCTCTCAGCGCACGTCGGTGTCCTGTTGGATCTCGATGGTGTTGCCGGCGGGGTCGGTGAACCAGATCTGGACCGTGGTTCCCTGGGCCCCCTCCACGTAGGGGATGCCGGCCTGGTCCAGCTCGGCGACGGCGGCGTCGAGGTCGGAAACGGCGAAGCACACATGAGGCCCGGCCGGGCGGATGGGTCCCGGACCGGCATCGGCGTCCACCAGGTGGAGCTGGGCGGTGCCGATCCCGAACCAGTGGCCGTCGATGCCTGGGATCGTCGGACGGTCGTCGTCGGCCAGGCCCAGGAGGCGCTGGTAGAAGGTGGTGGTTTCGGCTAGGTGGCCTTCCACGTTCAGGCTGTGGTGGAGCGTGCGGGTGACCTTCATGGTGGTGTCCTCCCTTTCCGGGCAAGTCCGGCCCTCTGCGGTCAGGCTCTCAGTCTGGTGGGGTCACCCGGGCCACCCGTCGGGCGTGACGGTTCCGGTGACGGTACGGGGGTCCACCGGAAGCCGGGAGTTGCCGGCCTGGTAGACCGCGAAGCAGAGCTGGAGGGCCTTGGTGGCTTCGGTGGCGGTCATCTGGGCCGGGGTGCCGTTCACCAGGGCGTCCACGAAGTGGCGGGACGACCTCCGGAACCCGGAGGCCCAGTCGGCGTCTAGGGCGGTGAACGACGTGGTGGTCTGACGGTCCCGGGCTCCGTCGTAGTGGACCACGGCAGGGAGGTCGAGCAACTGACCGGTGCACCGGGTCACCCACAGGAACCCCTCGTCCCCGTGGATCTCGAAGAACTCGTCCGCGCCGTAGTACCCGCTCCGCATCCACATCCCCGGGGAGTAGGCGACGTCCATGGTGCCGAGGAGCCCGGGATCCTCGTACTCGAAGATCACCGAACAGGGCTCGAAGAACAGGTCCCGGCGGCGGACCGCGGCCTGGACCGAGACGATGTCCTGGTCGAAGAGCCACAACGCCACCGCGTACTTGTGGATCATGTCGTCGAAGAGGTGGCCCCCCGGGCTGGTCGAGTTGAATCGCCATGTGTACCCGTCGGCCTCCAGCCCGGCCTGGAAGGCCGAGTCGGTCTGACCGACCACGGTGCTCATCCGGAAGTGATTGGGTCGGCCGATGGCGCCCTCGGCGATGAGCTTCTTGACCAACTCCAGCGGGGGATAGTGCCGGAAGCACTCACTGACCCGGAGGATCAGGCCGGCCTCGGCAGCGGCCCGGTCCATGGCCACGGCCTCGTCGACCGAATTGGCGAGAGGCTTCTGGCACGACACGTGCTTGCCGGCGGCCAGGGCCGCCAGGACGTGGTCGTGGTGGAGGTAGGTCGGAGTGAGGATCTCCACGGCGTCGATGCCGGGATCGGCCAGCAGCGCGTCGAGATCGGTGTACACCGACGGGACTCTCCAGGCCTCGGCGGCCTCGGCCGCCCGGCTCCCGTTGGTGTCGCAGACCGCCACCACGCGACACCGCTCGTCCTCGAGGTAACCGGCCACGTTGAGCGCGGCGATGTTGCCGGTCCCCACGATGGCGATGCGGGGCCCCTGGTCGCTCTCCTTCACCGGCATGCTGTCAGGCTCCTCTCGTGTGTTCGGTGCGGCCCGTGCGGACACTGCGGCCCGTGCGGACACTGCGGCCTGTACGGACACTGCGGGACCCCGAGATGACGGTCACCGGTCCACCGCCCCAGCGGCGGACCCAGGCCGGTCGTTGTCGGCGTA
>Ga0307372_10008718_pt1 | contig 14182 bp, 9 predicted proteins | sample OX1MG_FD_202533 | JGI IMG/M metagenome (GOLD analysis project Ga0307372, IMG submission 202533) | Soil microbial communities from Risofladan, Vaasa, Finland - OX-1 | ecosystem: Environmental > Terrestrial > Soil > Coastal area > Acid sulfate soil | place: Finland: Risofladan, Vaasa | collected...
ATCTCGCCGCCGTCCTGGGTGAAGTTCACGATCCGCTTCAGCGCGGCCGCCACCCAGTCCATGTTCTCGGTGCCGGACGACATCGAGATCCGGGCGCCCGCGGAGAGCGCGAACCACTCCAGCGGCATCCGCATCTGCTCGGCCAGGTCGAGCGCGGCGATCACCCGCGCGCACTCGGGCTCGGACAGCGCGCCGAGCGCCTTCGTCGGGTCGCCCAGCAGCACGACGCGGGTCATGCCCTCCGGGTGGCGCGGCGTGGGCGTGCTGACGACACCCGCGACGAGCGCGGCGGTGTTGCGCCCCTTGGGCCGGTTCACCGGTACCAGCTTCGAGTGCTCGTCCAGGTCGTACTCGGTGAACGAGCCGAACGGCCCGGCGAGCATGCCGGTCAGCTCGTACGGGTAGTGCGTGCCGCGGCTGTGCGCGCGCAGCACTTCCTGGCGGTAGTCGTCCAGCGGCTCGATGGGCTCGGTCGGCGGCGGCACGACGGACAGCCGCACGCCGGAGCCCGCGTCGTAGCCGATCCGGACGGCGATGTCGGCGAGCTCGCCGGTGGCGCTGTCGCGGCGCCTCCCGAGGAACAGCACCTCCTCCAGGCCCGCGCCCGCAGTCGTCGGCAACACGCGCTTCGCCACGGTGTTCAGGTCGTCCGGCGAGAAGTCGGTCGGCGGCCACACGTAGATGACGATCCGGTTCGTGGCGGACGTCTTCGCGCCGGGCTTCTTGCCCCGGCGGATCGCGTCGAGGCAGGTGGCCAGGATGTCCTCGGCCGCGGGCAGCGCGACGAGCCTGCCCTCGTCATCGCGCAACGGGGTCAGGTCGCGGACCTGACCCAGGGCGACGAGGCGCTCGTCGGACGGGTTCTGCCGTGCCGCGGCCCGGAAGAGGTAGACCTCCTCGTCGGGCGAGGGCAGCCGGGTGAGGTCGAAGTCGCGCAACCGCTCCAGCTGCATGCGCTCGGCGATGCGCGGGTGCAGACCGCGCAGCAGCCGTTCCTCCACGAAGCCGTCCGCGGACGGCCGGAAGGTGAAGTGGTGGTGCATCACGGCGCCGCTGTTGCCCGCGACGGTCGTGGTGATGCGGCCGACCCGGTTCGACGGCTGCTGCGCGACCAGGACCTCGCGCAGGCGCGTGGCCATCTCGTGGGGGTCGCTCGGACCGTCCGACCAGGTCAGGTAGATGTCCGCTACCAGCTCGCCGTCACCGGCGAACTCGTCGACCGCCTTGACCGCCTCGGCCAGCGCCGGGAAGTCGACCGCTGTGGTCACGACGCGGCCGTTGCCGGTCGCGGTGCGGTGGTCGGCGACGACGAACGTGCAGTCCGCCACCTTGCTCACCCGGATGTCGCTGAGCGCGCGGTTGCCGTAGTAGCGGCGGGTCAGCACCTCCAGCAGCGGCACGGGGTCCGCGCCTTCGCGGCCGATCCGCTGGCCGACCAGCCGGACGAGCGGCTCGGCGCTGGCGACCATCGCGGAGATCCGCTCGGCGCGGTCGGGCGCGTCCGGGTGCTGGTCGAGGTGGCGCAGGTGCTTGCGCACGGCCGTGTAGACCTTGGCGCGGGTGCGGCGCAGCAGCGGCTGGGCGAACCAGCCGAACACGACGCCGCGTGCCAGGTCGGCGACGGCCGGGAACCGGACCTGGGTGGCGGCGACCAGGTGCTCCAGCGCCAGGCCGACGGTGACACGGTCCGCCTCGGCGGGCGGGGCCTCGTTCACCCACTGGCGCAGCAGGGTCGTCACCACGGCGACGTCGGCGGACGCGCGCTGCTGGGCCAGGAAGATCCGGAAGACCGCGTCCTCCAGCTCCGGCGTGCGGTCCAGGCCTTCGACGCCGTAGCGGGACAGCACGTGCGTGAGCCGCTGCTGGAAGCTCTCCGACAGCCCGGACCGGTCCGAGTCGAGGCTCTGCAGGTACGTGTGGAAGTACTCGCGGGGGCTGTGCACCGCGGAGCCGGACTTCGACTCCTCGCCGGCGGGCTGGTTGCGGCTCAGTTCGCTCAGGTCGGCGAACAGCCGCAGCAGCTCGACCTCACCGGCCAGCTCGTGCTGACCCTCCGCAACGAGCTGCGCGCGCGCGGCCAGGTAGCTGGCGAGCAGGCGCTTCTCGTCCCGCGAGTCGATATCGAAGCCCAGCAGGAGGCTACGCAGGTCCTGCAGACCACGCGCGGCCCGCTCGGCCGCGGGCACGTCCACCGGCTCGGACGGCAGGTCCAGCTCGACTTGCTTCGCCGCGGCCGCGGGACCGGCCGCCTCGTCGCCGTCACCCAGCGGCTCCAGGCGGAGCAGGCGGGCGCCCGCCTCCACCTGGCTGCCGACCGACACCGCGAGCTCCCGCACGCGACCGCGGAACGGCGCGCGCAGCACGGTCTCCATCTTCATGCTCTCGAGCACGAGCAGCGGCGCACCGGCCTCGACCTCGTCGCCCGCGTGCAGCGGCGTGGCCACCACGAGCGCGGGCACGGGCGAGCGCACGATGCCGCCCTCGTCGCGGCTGATCCGGTGCGTGATGCCGCCGACCTCGACCAGGTGGATCGGGCCACGCGTGCCCGTGACGACCTTGAAGCGGACGCCGTTCACGCTGATCTGGCCGCTGTGCTCGTCGAAGCGCTCGATGTCGACGTCGGCCGCGTGCCCGGGGCCGCCCGCCGAGATGCCGATGCGGAACCGGTGGCCGCCGGTGCGGGCGACCTGGACGCGGTAGCCGACATCGCGGAGCTTGAGCTCCAGCGCGCGGCCGCTCTCGTGCTGCGACTGCGGACGGCCGCCGTGCGCGGTGGACAGGAAGCGCTGCCGCGTCACGGCCTCCTCGTCCTCGTAGGCCTCGATGCCGGCGGCGATCAGCGCGATCGCGGAGTGCTGGTGCGACACGAGGCCGCCCTGGGCGCGCACGCGGTCGATCCAGCCGGTGTCGGCGGACCCGTCGATCACCGCGCGCTCGTCGAGCAGCATGCGGACGAAGCCCTTGTTCGTCACGCCGCCCTCGATGATGACGGTCGTCTGCGTCATCGCGCGGCGCAGGCGGGCCAGCGCCTCCGTGCGGTCACGGCCGTGCGCGATGATCTTGGCGATCATCGAGTCGAAGTCGGCGGGGATCGTGTCGCCCTCGCTGAACCCGGTGTCCACCCGGATGCCGGGGCCGCCGGGCAGCGCCAGCCGCGCGATCCGGCCGGGCGAGGGCGCGAAGTCGCGGTCGGGGTCTTCGGCGTTGAGGCGCGCCTCAACGGCGTGGCCCCACTCCTCGGGCGCGTCACCCTCGAGCTTGCCGCCCGCCGCGACGTGCAGCTGGGCCTTCACCAGGTCGACGCCGGTGGTGATCTCGGTGATCGGGTGCTCGACCTGCAGGCGCGTGTTGACCTCGAGGAACGCGAACAGCCGCTCACCGGGGTGGTAGAGGAACTCGATGGTGCCCGCGCTTTGGTAGTCCACCGCGAGCACGAGCCGCTCGGCCGACGCCTTCAGCTCGGCGACCTGCTTGGCGTTCAGGACCGGGGAGGCGGACTCCTCGATGATCTTCTGATTGCGCCGCTGCACGGAGCAGTCGCGCACGCCCAGAGCCCACGCGGTGCCCTGCCCGTCCGCGATGACCTGCACCTCGACGTGCCGGGCACCCGTCACCAGGCGCTCCAGGAACACGACGCCACTGCCGAACGCGCGCGCGGCTTCCTGGCGCGTCAGCTCGTAGGCCTGGGTCAGCTCGTCGGCGTTGGAGACCATCCGGATACCACGACCGCCGCCGCCCGCGGTCGCCTTCAGCATCAACGGGTAGCCGATCCGGTCCGCCGCCGCCTTCGCGTCCTCCAGCGTCTCCACCGGACCGCGGCTCCACGGCGCGACGGGCACACCGACCTTTTCGGCGATCAGCTTCGAGCCGATCTTGTCGCCCAGCTTGCGCATCGCCTCGGCGCTCGGGCCGACGAACGTCACGCCTATCTCGGCGCACAGGTCGGCGAACGCCGGGTCCTCCGCCACGAAGCCCCAACCGACCCAGGCCGCGTCCGCGCCGGTCTCGACCAGGGCTTTCTTGAGGACCGCGTGGTCCAGATAGGGCCGGTTCGCGGCGAGCCCCAGGTCGTAGGCGATGTCCGCCTCGCGGACGAACGTGGCCGTCCGGTCGGAGTCCGTGTACAGGGCGACGGTCTCGATCCGTGTCCCCGTCTCCGCGGTTAGGTCCCGAACGGCGTGGATCAGCCGCATGGCGGCTTCACCGCGGTTGACGATGGCGACACGACTGAACACTGAGCGGCCTTTCGAAGACGGTAAACAGGCGGCCGTCCCCGCCCCAGCCGGGGTTACATACTCTCGGCTGCCCCCGGATACCGGAATGGCGGGAACTAAGCGTGTTTCGCAACCGGAGTTGTGGGGATCGCACAAACGCGCCCGTGGCGGTGGTGTGACCTGCGGCTCAGCAACTTCCATCCTCACATCGGTTCACACGTGGCTGCTGGGATGCGCCCACTCCCTCTCCCGGCTCCGGCGTCCGCTGGCAGAACGGCAAGATCAGCGGCCGTGGGGTAGGCGGGCATCGTGCCGTGCCGTGTCACCGAGAACGACGCGACCGTGGCGGCATAGGCGGCTGCGGCCGGCAGATCGTCGCCGGCGCGCAGGCGAGCAGCCAGGCCTCCTATGAATGCGTCACCCGCGCCTGTTGTGTCGGCCACCTGCACCTTCGGGGCCGGGCAGTGGCGCCCCTTCTCGCCAGGTACCTCGACGAAGCACCCGAGTGGGCCGGCGGTGACGACAACGGCACAGCCGAAGCGGCGGGCGAGCCCTGATGCCATGACGGCCGGTTCTGCGAGTGAGCCATGGAGCGCCGCCGCCTCATGCTCGTTCGGGACGAGGATGTCGGTCAGCGATATCAGTTCGGGGCTGAGCGTGGCTGCAGGAGCCGGGTTGAGGATGGTGATGGCGCCAACCACACGCGCGAGCCGGAAGCTCTCCAGGGCGCAGGTTTGCGGCGCCTCGAGTTGGCAGGCCACCACGGATGCATCTGTGAACGCGTCCCTGACGGACAGGACCGCGTCTCCGTCGAGCGAAGCGCTCAGGTCGCGCGAACTGGCTATGGCCGGAATGCGATTCGGTGGCAGCATGACAAAGCCGACGTCCGTAGCTCCGTTGGCCTCGAGGAGAAACTGGACATCGATTGCGTGCCCCTCGAGGATCCGCCGCCAGCGTCGTCCTCTCTCGTCGTTGCCGAGCAGGGTGACCAGCCGGACCGGCGCTCCCAGTTTCGCGGCAGCGACGGCCTGGTTGGTGGCTTTGCCGCCGTCTTCTGGCTCCTCAAAGCCCGCAGCAAGCACGGTTTCACCCTCACGGGGCACGGCGTCGACGCGTAGTAGCAGGCTTTGTCCATGCGCACCCGCGACAACGACCGGCCCGGCGGTCTTCGCGCCATCCGCGCTGCTCCGGTTAAGCATGGGCGAGGCCACCTTCCAATTCGTCGATCAGCCGCTGCTGAGCAACCTCCGTCGCCCATCTGACAGCTCCTACGACCGCCGCCTCCGCACCAAGCTTGCTCGGCTCGATCCTGGGCATGACGGGTACAAGCTGCGTGATGCGCTCGCGCAGCGGAGCCAACAGTGGCTCGCCGGCGGTGCCGAGCCCGCCACCTATCACGACCATTGCGGGGTTGCAGAGGAGAATTGCGTTCGCGATGGCCACGGAGAGTTCCGCGACCATCCCGGACACTGCTTCCTGGGCTGCGGGCTCCCCTGCTGCCGCGCGCTCGAACACTTGCTCCATGCCTGCTGCCCGGGTTCCTGCTCGCGCAGCATAGGCCTCGGCAACGACCGCTGGCGCCACGCGCCGCTCCAGCTCAGGCACGGCGCCTGTGGCGTTCCGGAAGAGCCCGATCTCGCCGGCCGCACCCGTCGAGCCGCGATATAGGGCGTTGTTCAGGACGAGGCCCGCGCCGACTCCCGCGCCCAGCGCCACGAACAGCATGTCCGTGACACCGACTCCCACCCCTGCCTGATGCTCTCCCAGCGTGGCGAGGTTCGCCTCGTTGTCGACTAGCAGGGGGGCGTCAAAGCGGTCAAGCCACGACAGATGTGAGTCGTCAGGCCATCCGGGAATGTTGTCCACGCGGGATACTCGCCCGGTCGCGGGATCCACTATGCCGGCGACTGCCACGCTGATGGCGCGCACAGGACCAGTGAGGTGGCGCCGGGCCTTCTCGTTCAGTCGGATGACGAGCGAGCGCAGGCGCTTGAACGATGGATCGGGGATGCTCCTCGTCTCCCGGTACAAGATCGTGCCCCGGCAGTCCGCAGCAGCCACCCGGACGTTGATCCCGCCGATGTCGGTTGCCAGCACGCCGCCGATATCGGGGGCGACGTCGAGGATCTCCGGTGGCCTCCCTCCCGTGGACAGCGCCCGGCCTGACTCGACCAGCAGGCCGGCATTGAACAAGTCCTGTACGGCCCCGGTCACCATCGACGAGCTCGTGCCGATGCTCCGGCGCAGGTCACCCCGGGAGAGCGGCCCCTGCTGGAGCACCTGCGCCAGTACCTGTGTGGGCAGGCTAAGACCCCTTCGCCCCGCCATGATCCACCACCTGTTCCATCTTGCCTGGTGTGCCTGACTAGTTTATTCTGCACGAAGAAAGAAGTTTCAGCTAGGAGCGCCGAGATGATCACTGCACAACATCTAAACGAGTGGATCAGCGTGCCGGCCGAGGATCTCGCGGATCGCGCGCACGTTCCCTTCACCCTTGCGGAGTCCCCGCTGGACGTGCACAAGATCTTCGCCAATGACCTATGGGACGAGATCGAGGGGGCCCGTGCGGCAGGCCGGGAGATCTCGCTCATCGTGCCACTGGGCCCGGTCGGCCAGTTCCCGATTCTTGCCCGGCGCGTGAACGAGGCCCGACTGCCTCTCGACCACGTGAGCTTCTTCGGCATGGACGACTGGCTCGACTGGCAGGGCCGGCCGTTCCCGCGCGGCCACCTCTTCAGCCTCGAGAGCCGTTTCCACAGTTCGTTCATCGACCTGATCGAGCCGGACTTGCGGCCACGGCCGGGGAACATCATCTTCCCGACACCCCTCGCCCTGGACCGCGCCTCCGAGGAACTTGCGCGCCGCGGTAATCTTGCCGCCAGCTTCGGCGGCGTCGGCTTTCAGGGCCATCTTGCCTTCAACGAGCCCCCTGCCTCCCGATGGACGGCCGTGACTGCGGACGACCTCCGCAACTCCCTGACCCGGGTGGTCCCGGTGGCCATTGACACCATCATCGCCCACGCCCAGCGCTCGGCTGGCGGCAATGTGTTCGCCGTCCCGCCGATGGCAATCACATTGGGAATGCGTGATCTGCTGGCCGCGCCACGTGTCCGCTTGTATATGGACACCGGCGAGTGGAAACGGACGATACTGCGCATCCTCCTCTTCGCCGATGCCGATGCCGACTACCCGGCAACCCTGGTCCGCGGGCACCCCGACGTCCGGGTGGTGGCCGACCGGCAGAGCGCCCTCTCACCGCTCGCCGGGCCAGGGCCGGCCGCGTGAGAACGGCCAGTATCCGTCCCACTCCCCATCTGGCGCTCATCAGGCACGGCCGTCGGCCCGCTCGATTGGCGCACCCCTCGGTAAGAGCTTTTAGTTATGAACAAGAAAGCGGTTATGCGCCATGGCAAAGAGGAACAGGCAGCAAACATATCCAGTCTGCGGTCAGCCGCGGAGGACCTCTCGTGTTCGTGCCCGCCTGGGTGTGGTCGCCGCACTCGGGCTCGGGGTAACACTAGCCGCCTGCGGTGGCGGAGGTAGCTCGGGAAGCGCTGCCCCGGCAGCTGGCGGCAAGCCGGCCCCCATCACGAAGAGCGTGAGCGGCACGGTCCAGGAATGGAATTGGGACATAGCTGCGGACGATCCCGGTGAGCACGCCGTCATCCCGCTCATGATCAAGCTCATGAAGCAGAGCTATCCCCATCTCAGCATCGTCAACACGTCGATGAGCCTCACGGAACAGAATGACAAGCTGCCGCTGGCCTTCGCCTCCTCCTCGAGTACGCCGACCGTGAGCCAGACCAACGAGGGCCTGGAGAACCAAGGGCGGCTTGTCAAGGATGGCGAGTTGCTCTCTCTCGATCCATACAACAAGATTTATCACTGGTCCTCCAGGATGGGAACATTTCCGCTGGCACTGAACTCATTCCCGGCAGGAGGCAAGATTTTCGGCTCTGGCAACATCTACGGGGTGCCTGAGACGGGAACGGTCGTGGGCATCTTCTATAACCGTGCCCTGCTCGCCTCCGTTGGCGCGGCACCGCCAACCACGTGGTCGATGTTCACCAAAGACCTCGCGCTGCTCGCCAAGGCCGGAAAGACACCAATCGCGTATGCGGGCGGGCAGCCCACGGCCTATCAGCCGACCCATGTTCTGTGGATGCTGATCAACCATTACGTGCCAGCTGCGCAGAGCCTGGCATTCGTCACGCATAAGGGACAAAACCCGTCCATCGACCTGAGCGGCGACGTGCAGGCGGCGTCCACGTTTGCGGAGTGGACCAAGGATGGCTATTTCCCAAAGGGGTATCAAGGGCTCTCCGATGTGGACGCGCTCAACACGTTCGATGCCGGCAAGGCCGGTTTCTTCATCGAGGGGAACTGGTACACCGCGTCGGTCCAGCAGGCGCTGGGCAGCAAGGCAGGGTTCTGGGCTCCTCCCGTGGTGACCGGTGGTCCCGGAGAGGGCTGGTCCATCCCCGCGCACTCGCCGGACCCCAATGCGGCGGCGGCGATCATCAACGAGATGATCAGCCCGCAAATACAAAACGCCCTGCTGGAGAACGGCGACATCCCCGTGGTGACTCCCAGCGCCAGCGCGTTGGCTCACGCTTCTCCCCTGTTGCGAACCGCCGAGGCGACGTGGCAGTCCGGGGTCAAGGCGGGCACAGTGGTGCCCTACATGGACTGGGCATACCCCAACTTCCTCAATCAGGCTATGGCCGGGATCGCGGAATTGCAGGGTGGCCAGATGTCTGCTTCCGCGCTCATGTCCTCGCTCCAGTCCGACTACACCTCGTACTGGTCACAGCAGGGCTGACGTGCCCGGTGCAGGCGCCCGCAGGTGGATCTCCACTGCGGGCGCCGGCACCCGGAAAAGCCAGGAAGGGCAGACGTGAGTTCTACCAACACCATCGACACCAGCCCCGGAATCGGGGGAAACGTCAGCGGCCATGGTCGGCGCGCACCGCGCCGTCTGACGCCCCTCAAGCGCCGGGCAGCGGTCTCCGGATACCTCTTCCTGCTGCCAGCGGTCGTCCTCATCGCCGCGCTTCTGGTGGAGCCGCTCGCGAAGGCCGCGCAGTACTCGCTTGAGAAATGGGACGGGGTCGGCCCCGCCCAATACGTTGGCTTGCACAACTACGCCCTGATATTCGCCGACCCGGTCGAGCGAGGCTCCCTGGTCAACCTGTGCATCTTGTTCGTCTTCTACTCACTGCTGCCGACCGGCGCGGGCCTCGTCGCCGCCAGCATCATCCGCCGGAGCAGGCAGCGGGGCATGGGCGTGTTCCGCGTCGTGTTCTTCCTCCCGCAGGTCATCGTCACCGTGGTTGTCGCGATCGTCTGGACGTGGCTGATGGCGCCGAGCGGCCCGGGAACGATCAATTGGCTCGCTCACGCCGTGGGACTCGGGTCTGGTGCTGGCACGCCATGGCTCGGCAGTTTCAGCACCGCGCTCGTCGCGGTCGGGCTCATCGCGCTGTGGCTGGACTTCGGGCTCTGCTTCGTGCTCTTCCTGGCGGGCATCCAGCGCATCTCGCCCGATCTGTATGACGCGGCCCGGGTCGACGGGGCCAGCCCGGTGCGGGAGTTCTTCAGCATTACCGTTCCACAGCTCAAGCGCGAGACCGGGGCAGCCATCACCATCACGACGGTGGCCGCGCTGCAGAGCTTCACCCTTATCTATCAGGCAACCAATGGTGGCCCCGGTTACGCGACCATGGTGCCGGGCCTGCTCGTCTACCGGGATGGATTCCAACTCGGGGAAGTGGGCGTGGCCAGCGCTCTCGGGATTACGATGGCCGTCCTCATCTTCGGCCTGACCTTCGGCATCCGCGCCCTGATCGAGAGGAGGGCGACGTGACCGGGCACTCATTCGGGCCGGCTGGGGCAGTGGTCCAGGTGGCGGCCCGCGCAGGTCATCCGGTCATGGCCACTCGCCAGCGGTCCAGGAGGAACGATGCTTTCCCGAACTGAGCGGACTGTCAGCCTGCTCATCCTCGTGTGCGGTGCGGTCATCACCCTCTACCCGATCGCCGTCCTGGTCAGCACCGCACTGGAGCCGCTGAAGGCTGGCGGGGGCGGGATCAGCTTCAACCACCCGCTCTCCTTGAGCGCATTCGGATACGCATGGCAGACCGGGAACTTCTCCTCGTACATGCTGAATACTGCGATCGTCACGGTGGTGGTGGTGGCCGTGTCAGCAGTCGTCGCCGTGATGTCCGGCTATGCTGTCGCGCTGATCAAGCCACCCGGCGCGAAGCTTGTCCTGTACATCGCGATTCTGGGGTTCATTCTGCCGGTCGAGGCTCTCATCCTGCCGTGGTACTACCAGTTCCTGCCACTCGGGCTCATCAACACGTACTGGGCGATGATCCTCCCGCAACTCGCCCAGTCGGTGGCATTTGGCACGTTCTGGATGTCCACGGTCTTCCGGTCGCTGCCGCCGTCGCTGTCAGAGAGTGCCATGCTCGACGGGGCGTCCCGCTGGACTGTGCTGTGGCGCATCCTGACCCCTAACGCGGCCCCTGGCGTGCGCACCATGGCCGCCCTCGTGTTCGTCTGGACATGGAATTCGTTCCTGCTCCCACTGGTCATGGTCTCAAATCAGTCGCTGTATGTCGTAACTGTTGGGTTGTCCAATTTCCAGGGCGCGCACTTCAATAATTATGCTGCTCTCGCAGCCGGCAGCGTGCTCGCAGCCCTCCCCGTTGTCGCCGTTTATCTCTTCACGCAGAGAAGGTTCATCTCAGGCCTTCTCGCCGGGTCGATCGTCGAGTAGCGGCTTGACGCCCGTGCGCCGTTCCGTGGGAGATGACCACAGGATGCTGATCATGCCATCCGCCGAGAAAGGATTCTGATGCGCTACATCGAGGCCGTCAGAGCGCAGGGGCGTAACCTGCGTGCGTGCCGGGCCGGCATCGCCGGCCGATTTTCCAGAGCAGATCTGGCGCCCTGGCGCGACGAGGCGCTGGCGCTTGCCGGGATGGGCGCGAGCTACAACGCGGTACTGGCCGCTGTTGGTTCATACTGGGAAACCGGCATCCGCGCCTCGGCATGGCTGGGGTCAGAACTCCAGCGCCAGGGCGCTGACCGCAACTTCGGTGCCGTGATCGCGGTCACGCAGTCGGGGCGAAGCGCAGAGGTGGTGTCTTGCCTTGCCTCGCTGCCCGCTCGCTACCCGAAACTGGTGCTGACCGATGACCCGAGGTCTCCCGCTGCCGAGGGTGCCGACCTGACAGTCCCACTGTCGCTGCTGGAGGACAGCGCGGTGCGAACCCTGGGATACACCGGGACTGTGGCGGCACTCGCACTGGTGCGGGACATGCTGACGGGGGCCGCCGGGAGGCCTGACTGGGAACGGGTCGCTGACGAGGTCGAGCGGCAGGTCCCGGAGGCGGAACGCTTTGCGGAGCGGGTTCTGCCCTCGATCCGCTCGATCCGCTCCTTCGACGTCGTCGGCTCCGGGGCTCATCTGGGCTCGGCTGCGCAAGGCGCCCTGCTCCTGCGCGAGGTTTCCCGCCTGGCGGGTGCGCCGTACGACTCCCGCCAGTACCTGCACGGACCCGTAGAGGTGGCTGAACCGGGGACGGCGGTGATCGTGATCGGTGGAAGCCGGGAAGCGCAACTAGCCGTATCCCTGGCGGACGCGGGAGCAGCAGTGATCCTGATCACCAGCGAGAATGTCGGTGAGCGCAAGGGGCTGTTCGTCTTCGGGCTGCCACGTGCGGATGACCACGCCCTGCCCGTCCTGGAGATCCTTCCGCTGCAGACCGTCGCACTGGCCCTAGCCGAAGACAACGGCGTGCCGGTGGATGATTTCCGGCATCACCAAGATGACACGAAGGTTGGCGGATGAGCCCGCGAGAAGTGACCGGATCTGAAGGGCGCACAAGGTCCGCGGAAACCAAAGAGCTATCCAGCGGGAGTGCCCCGGCCGCTGGCTACCGTCCTTCGCCCCGGCCGACGTTCGATCATCCGGCCGTCATACCGAAATCTGGGACGACTCGTCATATTTGGGGAGACGAAGAGTCCGGCGAGATACTCGACGATATCTACGTATCAAGTAACAAGATTCACCAGCTGCTTTTCGAGATCCCCATCGGTGGCCAGTTCACGCATTCGCCATCCTTCCGGACGGTCTTCGGGGCTGACGAAGTCCTCTACGTCGTGGAAGGGAATGTTGTATTCGCGGATCCGGAAACAGGGGAGGTCGTGCGCGTCGGAACCGGCGAATCGCTCTTCTTCAGGCCCGGTACCTGGCACCATGCCTTCAACTGGGCCGGATACCCGGCGCGCGTGCTTGAGTTCTTCGCCCCGCCGCCGGTCACGGGCACGTCCGGTGCTTACGCGCAACTGCGTCCCCTGCTCGAGGACCGGCGCTACCGGGACAGCTCGGTCCTGGCGAACCAGATTCCCGGAACTCCCCAGCGGCGGGTTCCCCGGCGCTTGGTGGTTGTCCGGGAAAGCGAGTACTGGTGGCAGCTTGACGGGACGAGTGGCGTGGTCCTCTCCGGCATCATCGCGAGCACGCCCCATCTCACAGTGGCCCGAAGCGAGGTCCGGGGACACCGCTGGAGCGGGTGGCTCGCTCATGGTGGCGATTCCAGTGGCTATGTGCTGTCCGGAGTCCTGGTGCTGCGCGTCAGCGGCGGCTCGGACCGGGGATGGCATGAGCTCACCCCGGGAGACGGGTTCTTCATCCCGGAAGGATCGCAGTACCAGGTACGCAACGGCACGTCGAGAAACGCCGTCTACCTCGCGGGCGCGGCACCGTCATACAGCGCGGAGCAATGTTCGCCAGCGTGACGCCGGGCCGCATCGGCCGCCGTGACGGTGATGCCGCCATCGGCGTTGACGTCGGGGGCACCAAGGTGGCAGTAGGGCTCATCGATGCCGCCTCGCTGTCACTGCTCACCCGCACCACGATTGCGACTCGCCGCGACCACGGTGGCGAGGGTGTATTGCGCGATACGGACACTCAGCTCAAGAAGATGGCCGACGAGGCCACGAGGCGGGGCCGCCGCGTGGTGGGAGTCGGCCTGGCCGTGCCGGAAATCGTTGATCTCGAGGGCCGGATAACCTCTGGCGCCGTCATCCCCCACTGGGATGAACTGCCCGTCGCGGAGACGCTCGGCAAGATTGCCCCACTCCGCGTCGAGGCAGACGTGCGGGCGGCAGCGTTCGCGGAAGCGGTGCTGGGCGCTGGTCGGCGCCTGACCTATTACGTCTACCTGACGGTCGGCACAGGAATCAGCTACAGCGCCGTCTACAAGGGCAGGCCAGTTGCAGGCGCCCACGGTGGCGCGCTGAACATCGGCTCCTCCGTGCTGGCGGACCTGCCGGCCAGCGGCTCCGGGACCCAGCACCTGGTGCTGGAACGGATCGCCTCAGGGCATGCCCTCGTTGAGCGGTATGTCGCGAGCGGCGGGACGGCACGGCGGGCCGAAGATGTCCTGGCTGCTGCCCGGCATGGTGACCCGCTGGCCGCCAGCATCGTCGACGAGGGCGCGAGGACGCTGGGTAATGCGATGGCGCTGCTGGTTAACCTGCTCGATCCGGAAGCGTTGATCGCCGGAGGCGGCCTGGGCAGTGCCGACACCACTTTCTGGTCAACCGCAGTTGCCTGCGCCCGTTGCCGCATGTACTCCGATACAGTCCGGTCACTGCCGATTCTGCATGCTCAGCTAGGAGCGGATGCGGGAGTAATAGGGGCCGGGCTCGTGGGACTGCTAGGCGGCGTTCCCAGGAAAACGTGATTTCCGACGCAGGGCCAGGACCGGATGAGCGGAGCGACCCTTGCCAAGCTCTGCTATCAGGTGACCGTGCGAGAACCCACGCCCCAGGCTCCTGACGTTAGCCGACCCTGACGTTAGCCGGCCGCGGATAGGGAGCAGTCGTCGGCTTCGAAGGTGGCGCCGCCGCCGGAGGTGGAGTTGGTGAAGGTGTAGAAGGGCATCATGTTG
>Ga0307372_10008719_pt1 | contig 14182 bp, 11 predicted proteins | sample OX1MG_FD_202533 | JGI IMG/M metagenome (GOLD analysis project Ga0307372, IMG submission 202533) | Soil microbial communities from Risofladan, Vaasa, Finland - OX-1 | ecosystem: Environmental > Terrestrial > Soil > Coastal area > Acid sulfate soil | place: Finland: Risofladan, Vaasa | collected...
CGGATCGCACCTTGCGTTTGTGTCGAATCTGGCGGGCGCCTCCGGCAATCAGGTGTGGCAGGTCTTTGAGAAGGCCGTGAACTAGAAACGGCGGCCTCGGCTTTGCGAGCGCCACCTCGTTGGCCGGCCTCACGGTTCGTCGTGGATCTCACCTTCGACGATGGACAGAACGGGAGGTCATTCTCGAAAACAAGCTTCGCGGCCGTTGATGCAGCGCCTACATCCCAGACCTCCTGCGCCAGACTCGAGACCTCAATGGCGCCACGACCACAGCAGTGTGGTTCGGATTGTGAGCGGTTGGGAGCATTTCATTCAAGCGCCTTGAAATCTCCGATTGAGCAAGCGTTTCCCGCGCATGGGCGACTACGCCAGGGCGCTCCGCTGTGAACCGCTCGGACCCGTTCGTGACCCTATTGCCAGGGTCTCGGCAGGGTCGCAGGGTCTGGCCGGGGTCGCACCTGCTGTGAGATGGTCACCGCATGACGAGATACGGCAGGACGGATGCGGAGTGGCAGAGCCTCACTGACGCAGGGCTCGGGTTCCTCATTGACCGCGCCCGCCTCGGGAAAGTCACGTCATATACCGAGCTAAACACCGTCCTGGCGAACCGAACCGGCGTGCGACCATTCGACTTCGATCGGGCTGACGAGCGAGCGGCAATGGGAGAGCTCCTAGGGGCGATCGTCGACCGGAACCGACCGCAGACAGGGCTCATGATCTCTGCGCTCGTGCACTACCTCAACGAGAACGACGCAGGAGCAGGCTTCTACTCTTTCGCTCAGGAGCTTGGCCTCTTGTCTAAGACCGCATCCGCAGATGAAAGACTTAGCTTCTGGGTTGGGCAGGTGGACGGTCTGCACCAGTTCTACGCGCAATAGCGTCGCGGCAGGGCTTGGCGCTATCGGGGCTTCGAGGCTGCGAGCAGTGTCTCGACTAGCGATTCGACTTTGTCTTGACTCGATGGCTCCATAGCCGAACGGCGCGGACATGGACCCGGACGTCCTCCACGGCGATTTCGAGCCGACCGAGACAGCCGCTACAGCCCACGTCTCGCACGCGAAACCCTGAGCTTCAGTCGCGTTCCGACCACCGTCGCGTGGTTCGGGTTATGACCGACTGGGAGCATCGCCGAACTTCCGCTTGGTTGAGCCGGATTCCCGGACTCGAAAGGCCCACCGTATCGTCGGCGAGGCGAGGCCGATTCAAGACGGCGGGCTATCAGCACCGTCTCCAACGGCTTGGTTGACCTAAGTCCCGGGCTGCAAGCGGTTCTCGCCACCGCTGTTCGGCGCGCCGGGCCGACACCGACTACCCTCAGACGGTATCTCCTGTCGCTTTCGAACATGACTGCTCTGCTGATCAGATGACCGCTCAGGGCCCGGTCAACGAGACATCCCTGCGGGCGACCCTCGCACCCTACGCGGTGCCGCGGCTCGGTCAGGGAATCTCGAACCTCCTCACCTCGGTCGTCCCGTACCTCGGGCTCATCACGGCGGCATGTTTCGCGCTCAGAATCTCCGGCGCGCTCGCGTTCGCGCTCTCGCTGCTTGCGGCCGGTTTCCTCCTTCGCACGTTCATCGTCTTCCATGACTGCGCGCACGGTTCGTTCCTGCCGTCGAAGCGCACGAACGCCCTACTCGGGCCGGCGTTGGGCGTGCTCGTCTATACCCCCTTCGCGGTGTGGCGGCGCGAGCACGCCGTTCATCACGCGACCGCCGGCGACCTTGACCGTCGCGGCGTCGGGGACATCCAGACCCTGACAGTCGACGAGTATCGGGCCCGGCCGTGGTGGGGCCGTCTCGGCTACCGGCTGTTCCGGAACCCGCTCGTGATGTTCGGGCTCGGCCCGCTCTGGGTCGTCCTGCTCGAGCCACGAATCGTTTCCTGGTCGGCCCCGCAACGGCTTCGGCGGAGCGCGCTTGGCACGGACCTCGCCCTGGTAGTCCTCGTCGCCGCGCTCTGCTGGCTGCTCGGCTGGACGGGATTCCTGATCGTGCAGCTGCCCGCACTCCTCGTGACGGGCAGCGTCGGCATCTGGCTCTTCTATGTCCAGCACCAGTTCGAGGACACCTACTGGCAGTCGAGCGAGACGTGGAGCTACGACGACGCGGCGCTCAAAGGCAGCTCCTACCTGAGGCTGCCGAAGATCCTGCAATTCCTGACCGGCAACATCGGCCTGCATCACGTCCACCACCTGAGCGCACGGATTCCGAACTACAACCTGCAGGCAGCCCACGACGAGAACGCCGCTCTCCACACCGTCCCAACGATCTCCCTGCTCGAAGGCCTTCGGGCGACGCGCTTGAAGCTATGGGACGTGCAACAGGGGAAGCTCGTCGGCTTCCGGGTGGCACGCGCCTCGCGGGCGGACGCCGAAATCAGCACAACCCCCCTCCGCCCGACCGCGCAGTAGACGAAAGCAGGCGTCGCCAACCGGCGGCACGCCTCTGAAGTGCAGTGGGCGGTCTGACCGCATCAGGCGGTACTAGCGAAACGAGAGCCAGTGCTGCGTGCCGACGAGAATCCACAGCAGCAGGGCAAACGCGACGACGATGACGAGCCATCGACTCTGACGCACACTCTCCTCCTCAGTCGCGGTCGAGTTCGATCGTATGCGCAAGGCTTCGGGCGAAAGGCTGCCGCGCTGAGCCAGCGATGCGAACGTGAATCTGGCGGAGGCGAACATCAAGCAGCGGAGGTTGCACGCCGCGCGTTGGCGCACTGTTGTGGCGGACGGCTCCAAGCTTGGGCGCGTCGAACTCGCGCATCTCTGCGCCGCGAATGACCTCGATCTCTTCGTCACCGGTCGGTCTGCCAACCCGGACGTGGTTGCGGAGCTCACCGAGTGCTGCCTTACAGCGGAGATTGTCGGATAGGCCGCCGCTCCTGGTCGGAGTGCTCGAGCGCCTCGCGCACGGTGCTCGCGAGCGTCTCCAAGGTGAAGGGCTTTTGCAGGAACGGTGATTTCCCGGTGTCCATGTCTTCGGTGTAGCCGGAGATGAAGACGAACGGCAGCTCGGGTTGCCATTCCGCGGCCTTGCGAGCCAACTCGGCTCCGGTCATGTGCGGCATCATCATGTCGGAGATCACCAGCGCGAACTCGTCGCCGCGTTCGCGGAGCTTCGGCAATGCGAACGAGGGATCCTCTGCAGTTTCGACGGCGTAGCCGAGCTGCGCGAGCGTGTGGGCGAGCAGTCTCCGCACAACCGCTTCGTCCTCGACGACGAGGATCCGCCGGCCGGCCCCCGGCGGTGCGTCGCTGAACAGCCGCTGGGGCTCAGGCTCCGTCGTCTCCTCCTCGGCGAGCGGAGCAGGAATCGCGGGCAGGTAGCAGTGGAAGGCGCTGCCACGGCTGGGCTCGCTCGCTACCTCGATGTGGCCGCCGCTCTGCTTGAGGATCCCGTGCGCGCTCGAGAGCCCCAGGCCGGTTCCCTTCCCGACCTCCTTCGTCGTGAAGAAGGGATCGAAGATCTTGTCGAGGATCTCGGCCGTCATCCCGAAGCCCTCGTCCTCGACGGAGAGGACCACGTACCGTCCGGGCTCGAGCTCGCGGCTGAAGGCCTCGCCCGCGCCGACTTCGGCGTTGGTTGTGCGGATCGTCAAGGTGCCGCCGTCGGGCATCGCGTCGCGCGCGTTCAGGGCTAGGTTGAGGAGCACCTGCTGCATCTGGCCGCCATCGGCCCGAACGATGCCGAGCGCGGGGTCGAGCACGGCCACGAGCTCGATCCGGTCGCCGAGGATGTTGCGCAACATCGCGACGGTCTCCGAGACGAGCGCGTTCAGCTCGAGCGGCCGCGGGTGGAGGGCCTGGCGCCGGCCGAACGCGAGCAGCTGCCCGGTCAGCGTGGTGGCGCGCTGCGCGCAGATCTCGACTTGGCTCAGGTACTCGGCTGCCGGTTCGCCGGCATCGATCTTCGCTCGTGCGAGCTCGGTGTAGCCGAGCATCCCGACGAGCAGGTTGTTGAAGTCGTGCGCAATACCCGCGGAAAGCTGGCCGATCGCCTCGATCTTCTGAGACTGGCGCAGTTGCTCCTCAGCCGCGCGCCGCCGCGTGATGTCCTGGGCCATCGAGACCGCGCCCTGCGGCTTCCCGTCCGCGTCACGCAGGAGCGCCGTGGCCGCGTCGACCCAGACAACCTCTCCGTCCTTCGTATAGAGGCGGTGCACATGGCGGTACGAGTCGTGCTTTCCCTCAAGCATGTCCCTGAAGAGCTTGCGCACCAGGTCGACGTCCTCTGGCACCGTGTACTCGCTCACGTCTCGGCTCGCAAGCTCCTCTGGGCTTTGGCCGGTGATGTCGCGCATGACCGAGTTCGTGGTCCGGAACCGGCCGCTCAGGCTGAGGAGTCCGATGCCGATCGGGGCGCGCTCGAAGATCGTCTCGAAGCGGGCGAGTGCCTCCGTTTGCTCGCGCCGTGCGACGCGTTCGGCCGCCTCGCTCACCGCTGAGGAGAGGAGGATCGCGAGCAGCTCCAGCGTGCGGCGGTCTTTGTCCGTGATGCCGGACCGTTTCGTCACACCGAGCGAGCCGACGTTCCGGCCGCCTTGAAGGAGCGGGACGCTGACCTCGGCTGCCGCGTCGGATTGTCCCGCCACGAACCGGGTCACAGCGTCAGCTCCATCAAGGATGCGCACCATCGCACCATCGGCGTCGGTCAGCTCCTGTGCACGTTCGGCGATCAGTTGCGCCGCGCCCTCGAGCCCAAGGTCGGCGGCTGCGATCTTGGCTTGAGTCTCGACCAGCCGCGACAGGTCGGCTTTCTCCCGTTGCAGGTTCACCTCGGCGAGCTTGCGCGATGTGATGTCCTGGACCATCCCGAGCGCGGTCCACGGCGCCCCTGAGGTCTCCTGCGTCGTGGTGAGGTAGCAATCGACCCAGACCGTGCAGCCGCCCTTGTCGATCAGCCGCGTCTCCAGCCGGTAGGAATCCATCTCACCGGCGAGCAGGCGGCGGAAGCTCGACACCGTTTCGAGAACGTCGTCCGGGTGCGTGTAGCTCGAGATCGGCAGCCGCGCGAGCTCGTCCGCGTCGTAGCCGGTGATCAACCGCATCGCCTCGTTGCTCTGCAGGATGTGGCCCTCGGCGTCCAGGAGGCTGACGCCGAACGGTGCGCCTTCCCACGAGTAGAGCAGGTGCCTGCGATCGTAGGCACAAGAGTGTGCGAGAGCCACGTTCCCAGCATCGGTGTCGAACGGGCCGAGCATGAGGAACCGGGTCACGACGAGCACGAAACTCCCGCAAACCAGTGTGATCGGACGTCTAGCCTTTTGCCCGCGGTGAGTCCCCCGTCGACGACGAGGCCCGAGCGCCTCACGGGCCGGTGGTCATACTTGCGTCATTCCGCGCGGCTCCAGGCAAGTGCCGCTTCTCGTGCCCGAGGTCACGGAAACCAGACGGAAGCGCCGGAGACATATCTCGTCTGTCTACCGGGAGTAGCCGGACTGAACCGAACAACACGACACGCACGCGCACTCGACTTACCTCACGACCCGGACCACAAGAACGTGACGAACGCACTCGAACAACACACCGTTCCGGCCGAGTTCCTAAACCGCGTGCACAAGTTCGATTCTTGTCGGGGGCATGAGCCGCGAGGGCCGCTTCGAAAGCCAGTTTCGGCACCCGCCGGCCCTGCGTCATCCGTCCCGCCGGCGACGTTCGACTGAGATCCGGCCTGGCCTTAAACTGCTTGCATGACTGTTCTGGGTCGGTGTGCGATGGCTGCAGCCGTCGTCTTCAGCATGTTTGTCGCAGTCGCGGGGGCGGCAGGGCTTGCGAGACAGCCGACTCCCGGCGAACGCCAAGCGATCATCCAGGCACTGCCTTCCTACTTCCAGAAGTATCCCATCGGTTGTATCTGGCTTGGCATCACCCTCTCCGACAATGGGCGATACGCAACCGTCTCACCGCAAGACCTGAACGTGGGCCACAGCCCCTGCGGCCTGAAGTACGCAGGTAACGGCTGGTTCATTCTCAGGAAGCTCACCAGGTGGAAGGTCATCTTCGTCGGATCCGTCAACCCGCCATGCAGCCTCGGAGTCCCGCGCGATCTCTCGCGGTGCACGAAACGCAAGTAGAACTCTGAGACGCGACTGTCCTACGGGAAGGTGACGGTCAGCGTCCCTTTCGAGAAGACTTTCTTGCCTGCACTCGAGGCACGCTCTGCCGAGAGCTTCAGTCAACCCTCGCCGAAGCGGAGCGAGCTCGCCGAAGGCGAAGAATGGCTCGACGTTCCGCCTGCTCGCTCTTCGGCGTCAGGCCCGAGCGGAGAAGCTGTTGAGAATCCGGGTCGCGAGCGAATGCTGCGACGCCGGAAGCCACAGTTCGGCGATCTCTGAACCAGAGACGTTGCCCTTCCGGTTGAGGACGACGACGAGCCCGTTGGCTTGGTAGGGATCGTCGGCGACATAGCCGGAGAAGGCGAGCTTCCAGGGGCTGATCCAGTAGAGCCCGGTGGCGTAGCTCGGCAACTCGCCTTTCGGGTTGGGACGGTGCGCGTCGAAGTTCGTCTCGACGCAGCCGATGCAGCCGGAGACCGTGATGAGCAACTTGCGCAGCGCGTTGGCAGGGTCGTACCAGAGGTAGGTCGAATGGTCGGACGGGTAGCTCGCGTTGCGATACCGCCAGGTGCTCGGAAGCACGACGCGGTAGCTGTTGTACCGGCCGGTTCGCCAGACGAGGCGCGGCTGCGCTGCGGCTGCGGTCGCCGTCAAGAGCAGGGTGGCGAGGATCACGAGGCAGAGCGCCCGGCGCACGGGAGCAGCCTACCGCGCCCATTCGCCGCGTTGCGGAAGCCGGCCCGCCGTCCGAGCTCAAGCCCGGCATTCGGGCCAGGCGATACGCCGAAGAGAGCCGAGGAAGGCGACGAACTGCGAAAGCGTCTCACCCTTGGCGACGGCGTAGGTCAGATCGGCCCGGTTGCCGCCGGACGTCTGCCAGTCGGCATAGAGGCGCCCGCCCTCGACCTTGGCCAGCCGCATCACCTGGAGCTTGCGGTGGAAGTTCGCCAGGTATGGGTCCGAGACGTTCGTCGGGAACGGCTCACCGAGGTTCGCGCCGCCCGGCACGCGACCGAGAAAGACGTAGCGCTGCCCTGATGTCCACTTCAGGCCCGGTCCGAAGATCGGCACGTAGGCGTTCAGCACGAAGCGGCCCGCCGGCGGCGGCGCGGGGAACCAGACCGGGCGCACCGCAGCGCGCGCGAGTGACTTCGCCGTTGCGCAATCGACGGGCGTGTTCTTCGCGGTTGCGTGGAGAACAACCCGCCCGATCCTGTTGCTGCCGGCCTCGGTGAACCAAACGTTGCCGTCCGGACCGGCAACGATCCCTTCGGGCGCGCTGTAGGGGGTGATGCCGGCGCTGTACTCGGCGACGACGCCGGCCGTCGTGATCTTCCCGATCCGGTCGGCGCCGGGCTCGGTGAACCAGAGCTTGCCGTCAGGGCCGGCGGTGATCCCGCTAGGCCCGGAGTTGCGGGTGATGCCGGCGCGGTACTCGGTGACGACGCCGGCCGTCGTGATCTTCCCGATCCGGTCAGCGCCGTCCTCGACAAACCAGAGCTTGCCGTCAGGGCCGGCAGCGATCCCTTCGGGGTAGCTGCCGGGCGTAATGCCGGCGCTGTACTCGGTGACGACGCCGCCCGTCGTGATCTTCCAGATTCGTCCGGCCGGCCGTCGCTCGGTGAACCAGAGCTTGCCGTCCGGGCCGGCGGCGATCCAGTTGGGGCCGTCGGGGTTGCTGGGGCTGCTGCCGGGCGTGCCGACCCGGTACTCGGTGACGACGCCGGCCGTCGTGATCTTCCCGATCCGGTCGGCGCCGGGCTCGGTGAACCAGAGGTTGCCGTCCGGGCCCGCAACGATCTCTTCGGGCTGGCTGCCGGGGGTGATGCCGGCCCTGAACTCGCTGACGACGCCCGTCGTGATCTTCCCGATCCGGTCGGCGCCGGGCTCGGTGAACCAGAGGTTGCCGTCCGGGCCGACAGCGATTCCTTGGGGGTGGCTGCCGGGGGTGATGCCGGCGCTGTACACGGTGATCGTCGGGGCCGCGGCACGAGCAGCCGGCTGCCGTGGCGCGGTCTGCAGACGCGCATTGCCGCCCGGGGTGGAGAGGCTGGAGCCGGCCCGATAACCCGCGCCCGCCGCTCCGGCGAGCAGCAGCAAGATCAGCAGCGAGTACCGGGCGCAAGTGCCCATGGCGAGATGATATGCGCCCAGTCAGAGCGTCGCTCCTGTCCTCAGCGAAGGCGGGCCGCCGATCGAACCACTAGGCCTGGTCGCCTGACCAAACCCTCCAGGCCCAGGGGTCTACGTCGAGCGAACGACGCGAACTGCCGCATAGGCGCCGTCACGCCGGAGCGACAACCCAGACTCCGAGATACGCGACCGCTGTCGACACCTCGGGCAGCATCTCGACGATCCTCCAGAGCTGCTCGCCGTACTCGAATGTGTCGCCGGCTACCCACTCGAGCCGGCTTGTTTCGAAGCGACCGATCCGGCTGCCGTCCGTGTCGATCAGCAGGTAGCGAAAGACCGGCAAGACGGGGACTTTAGATGGTTGATCAGGCCGCTCGAGCCGGGCCGCACGCCGACCGGCCGCCTGTCTCGCAATAATGCCCTCTCGTCATGGAGTGGCCACAACGTACGGTTCGATCGTGAAGATGCGCGCCACTCACTATGACTGCTCGTAGCGAGCAGTCAGCCAACGCGCGTCGCGTCCTGATTCTGACCGCCGAGGTCGGCGACGGGCATCTGAGCGCCGCGCGGACACTCGCCGCGGACATCGCAAGCCAAGAGCCCGGATGCGAGGTCGTCATCGCGGATGCGCTCGAAGGACTCGGCCCGGTGCTGCGCTTCATGCTGCTCGACTCCTACCGCTGGCAGCTGCGGTGGGCTCCGTGGATCTTCGGCTGCCTGTACGCGGTGTTCGGCCGCTTCGCTCCGTTGCGCGGGGTGGGACGGGCGGGGCTCGCCCTGCTGGGGTCCCGTTCGATGCGCCGGCTGATGCTCCGCCACGACGCCGACGTGGTCGTTTCCACGTACCCGGCCGCCGCAAGCGTGCTCGGCTCCCTGCGCAGGCGCGGCCTGCTGTCGCTTCCTGTCTATGCGACGGTCACAGATCTGGGCGGCCTGGCGTTCTGGGCCCACCCCGGCGTCGATCTGCACCTCGTGATGCACGAGGCATGCGTCACCGAAGTCGAACGGCTGGCCGGACCGGGTAGCGCCCGCCGCGTGCGGCCGTTGGTCGACGCAACCTTCTTCCAGCCGTGCGACGCCGGCCCCATTCGGTCTCGGCTCGGGGTCACCGGCGACCAGGTACTGGTGATCGTCTCGGGCGGAGGCTGGGGAGTGGGCGATCTCGCCGGTGCCGCCGAGACCGCCCTGACTCGTGCCGATGCCTTCGTCGTCTGCCTGGCAGGGCGCGACGAGCAGCTCCGCCGGCGGTTGGAGCAGCGCTTTGCCGGCGAGCAGCGAGTGCTCGTGCTCGGATTCACGGACGAGATGAACGAGCTCCTCTCGGCAGCTGACGTGCTCGTTCACTCGACCGGCGGTGTGACCTCGCTCGAGGCGCTCGTTCGCGGCTGTCCGGTGATCGCCTACGGGTCGCCACCCGGGCATGCGCCCCTGCTTTCGCGCACGATCGCCGCGCTGGGGCTGGGAGAGGACGCCCGTTCACCGGCCGAGCTCAAGGCGAGCTTGCAGCGAATCCACGTCAGGCAGCAGCGAGGGCCGTCGCTTCTCGATCCCGCCCCTCCGGCCGCTTTGCTGATCGTCGCTGCCGGCGCGAACGAGCTCCGGACCCGGTCCGACTCCGGGCGAAAGAGAATCGCTGCGGTGGCGGCGTTGCTGGCTGCGCTGCTGCTTGGAGGCTGGACGCTGGCGAGCGACGACGGCTACCGCGTGTGGGCCTCACCCGTACAGCGCACGGGCAGTCAGTGGATCTGCGCCTCGAACCACTCGTACCAGGCCCGCACAGCGGGGTGCGCGCGCGTGTAGGTATCGAAAGCCCCGTCGCCGCCGCCGATCAGGCTGCGGAGGCCGTCCGCCGTCGTGACGAACCTCCCCTCGACGACGATGCCGCGCTCGTAGAGCCGCAGGGTCACACCGTGGCGCGGGCGCTGCTCCTGCCAGACGACGCGGAGCTGACCCGGGCCCGAGTCGCTCGGGAGCGGCACACCGTTCTCGACGGCGAAGCGCGCGTGCTGTGAGCCGAGCTGGTCGTAGCGCGCGAAGGTCAAGTTCGGATCGGACATGAGGTCGAAGGTCAGGACGCCGGACGACAGGTCTCCGAGCTCGACGAGAGCCTTCTGGCCACCGGCCCGGAGCCGAAGCTCGCGGGCCGCGCCGGTCCAAGGGTGGCCCGCCGTCCACCCGGTCACGAACTGCGCGTCGTCGAGACCCGGGTACCGGGCGGTCGCCGGGCCGGCAAGCACGGACGCCGTCAGGTAGAGGGGCGCAGCGACGACGAGGAGCACGACACCCGCCGCGGCCATGAGCGCGTAACGGCTCGGCGGCACGACGCGCCGTGCGGAACGCGCAAGCTGCAGTGCCCCGTGGGCGACGAGGACCGGCAGCGGCGCGATCGCGGGCAGGAGATAGCGCGCGTAGCCCGCCTCGCCGAAGAGCACGTCGGCAACGAGTGCGGTGAGCGACCACAGCGCGATCACGATCGCGAGCCGTGCCCGCGCGAGGATGCCGTACACGAGCCCGGCGACCGCCACCAGGGCGATCGGGATCGTCAGGTACCCGCGCAACGCAGCCTGGTACCCGGGCCAGTTCTCATCGAACCAGCGCAGTGGATGCGCGAAGGCGGCGTCGAAACCCCGCACCGCGACGGCGCTCTTCTGGATCTGCGCCTGTTCGTAGTAGAGGGGGCTCAACTTGAGAACGGCGTGGATCACACCGCAGAGCAGGAGCGCGAGCGCGATACACCCGACGAAGCGGCTCAACCTGCTGCGAATCTCCGGTGACCGCCAGGGCAGGAGAACAAGGCCGGTCCCCACCAACACAACGGTGAGCTGGCCACTCGCCTTCGTCAGCACCCCCGCTCCGAGCGCCAGGCCGAGGATGATCGCGAGATCGAGCCGCGGCCTCTCCGCGAGCCGCACCGTCAAATAGAGCGAGAGCATCACGGTCGCCGTCAACAGCGGCTCCATCAGCCCGAGAACATCGTGGACGACGAAGAGCGGCAGCAACGCGTAGACCGCTGCTGCCACGACACCGGCCCAGGCACCGCCGAGGCGTCGCGCGAGCAGGACGGCGACGGAAAGGCTCACGAGCCCCGACAGCACGGAGATCAGCCGCAGCGACGTGATCGCACCCACCCGCAGCCAGATCAACACCGCACCGAGCCACGGCAGGAGCGGCTCCTTGCCGTTGGCGAGCGAGACAAACCGATCGGACGCCGAATCGTGCACTCGCTGCGCCCAGCCGGCATAGGCGGCCTCGTCCGAGAACACGGGAAACCGCCAGACGAGCGCGAGGCGGGTGGTCACATAGACGAGCACGACCGCGCCGAGCGCGAGCCAGACAGCGCGCTCCCTCACCCACGGGGCGAGCCTCCCCCGAATGACCATCTAGGCGGCGTCGGCTCGCGTCGCGCGACGCAGCGACACGTAGAGCACAGCGACGACGACGGGCGGCAACAGCCACCAGGCGGCAACGCTCGCATGAGCGAGCATGACGGTGGCAGCGATCCCGGCGATCACGCCGGCGGCCGCGCGCCAGTCGTCGCCGACCACGAAGTCCCACCAGAAGCGGCCGAATGCGCTGACGAAGCTCACGCGTCTGCTCCCACAGCTGCGAGGGCGGTGCGCTGGTTGCGCAGGGTGGTGACGAGCAGCGCTGACGAGGCGCCCACGAAGGCGAGGACCGCGAGCAGCGCGAGGTCGGACCCGGGCCAATGCGCGCCCGCGCCCTCGACCGACCAGAAGATGCCGAAGGTGGTCAGCATCGTCCCGACCGCGAACTTCATGGCGTTCTCGGGGACGCGAGAGAGTGGAGCGCGGATCGCCACGCCGACGCCCGCCACGAGCACGAGCGCCACGCCGGCACCGGTCGCCGCAAGCGGGATGCTCCCTTGCGTGCTGCCGAACGTCAGCACGATAAACGCCACCTCGAGCCCTTCCAGGAACACTCCCTTGAACGAGAGCGTGAAGCCATACCAGTCGATGCCGCCGCCGGCGACGCGCCCCGCATGCTCCGCCTCTGCGAGCGACCGCGCGAAGATCGCGTCCTCGTCGTGCAGCGCCTTGTAGCCGCTCGCGCGCAGGATCGCCTTGCGCAGCCACTGCAGACCGAAGACGAGCAGCACAGCACCCACCGTCAGGCGCAGCGCGTTGAGCGGGATGACTGTCAGCGCGGGCCCGAGCGCGGCAACCACAGCCGCGAGCGCGACGGTTGCAGCCGCGACGCCGGTGAGCGACGAGCGCCACCCGCGTGCAAGGCCGGCGGCGAGCACGATCGTGAGCGCTTCGACCATCTCGACAGCGCTCGCGAGGAAGGACGAGAGAACGAGAAAGGCAGCGCTCATGTCGAGAGCCTAGCGCCGTCGTTTGAGGCGACGGACATGCAGCGCGTAGGCGGGCAGCCCGACGATCAGGAACAGGAAGACGAAGCTCGCCCACGCCGACGGGTGGCGAACCTTGTGGCGCTCGGCGTGAAAGAACACGGCGGTCCCTGCAGCGGCGGCGGCGAGGAACGCAACGAGGAACTGTCCTGTCGACATGCTCCTCATCCAGGAGGCAACGTACCTGCGGCCGGTGCTCAGGCGGGCAGCTGTTCGAACTGCGCGGTGAAGTGGCGCAGCGTCGGCGGCTCCCACGTGATCCGCAACCCGCGCAGGCCGGCAGCACGCTGGGCGATCTCGGCGCCGACCTCGATCACGTAGTCGATGTGACTCTGCGTGTAGGTGCGGCGCGGGACGGCGAGCCGGACGAGATCCATCGCCGCCGGGGTCTCTGTCCCGTCCGGCTGCCGTCCGAACATGACCGTCCCGATCTCGCAACCACGGATGCCACCGGTCAGGTAGAAGGCCACCGCGAGCGCCTGCCCCGGATACTGATGCGGTGGGATGTGCGGCAGGAACGCGCGGGCATCGACGTAGACGGCATGCCCGCCGGCCGGCTGCAGGACGGGGATCCCGGCCTGTTGCAGTCCGTCGCTCAGATAGGCGGTGGAGCGAATGCGGTAGCGAAGGTAGTCGTGGTCGACAGCCTCCTTGAGCCCCTGCGCGATCGCCTCCAGGTCGCGCCCGGCGAGGCCGCCGTAGGTGGGGAACCCCTCCGTCAGGATCTCGAGGTTGCGGCAGCGGTCGGCCAGCGCGTCGTCGTTCAGCGCGAGCCAGCCGCCGATGTTCGCGAGTGGATCCTTCTTCGCGCTCATCGTCATCCCGTCGGCAAGCGCCGCCATCTCCCGCACGATGTCGGCGACTGCGACGTCGCCGTACCCGGGCTCTCGCTCGCGGATGAACCACGCGTTCTCGGCGAAGCGGCACGCGTCGAGGAAGAGCGGCACGTCGTAGCGGTCACAGATCGCCCGGACGCCGCGAAGGTTCTCGAGCGAGACCGGCTGACCGCCCCCGGTGTTGTTCGTGATCGTCACGAAGACGGCGGGCACGGCGTTGCGTCCACGCTCGCCGATGAACGCCGCGAGCGCCTCCAGGTCCATGTTCCCCTTGAACGGGTGCGATGCCGCGGGGTCCCGACCCTCCGCAATCACGAGGTCGACCGCCTCCGCGCCCGTGTACTCGATGTTCGCCCGCGTCGTGTCGAAGTGCGTGTTGTTCGGGAACACCTTGCCGGGCCCACCGAGCAGGGAGAAGATGATCCGCTCGGCGGCGCGCCCCTGGTGCGTGGGGATCACGTGCTTGAAAGGGAAGAGCTCTTGCACCGCAGTGCAGAACACGGTCCAGGACGGCGAGCCCGCGTAACTCTCGTCGCCGTGCTGCACCGCCGCCCACTGGTCCCGCGACATCGCGCCGGTTCCCGAGTCGGTCAGCAGGTCGATCAGGACGTCGCGGGCCGGCACCTTGAACAGGTTCAGGCCCGCCGCCTCGATCGCCGCCCGCCGTTCGGACTCGGTCGTGATCCGAAGCGGCTCCACCGAGTGGATCCGGAACGGCTCGAAGATCGTCTTGCGGCTCATCGGCTCACGCGCGCGCAGCACCCGCGAGTTTGCGCCGCGC
>Ga0307372_10008720_pt1 | contig 14182 bp, 20 predicted proteins | sample OX1MG_FD_202533 | JGI IMG/M metagenome (GOLD analysis project Ga0307372, IMG submission 202533) | Soil microbial communities from Risofladan, Vaasa, Finland - OX-1 | ecosystem: Environmental > Terrestrial > Soil > Coastal area > Acid sulfate soil | place: Finland: Risofladan, Vaasa | collected...
CGATGGCGGCCGAGCCCGCCTCGAGCCTGGTTCGCAGACTGTCCGAACGGGCTCGGCAGGAGGGATGCGACGAGGTCGTCATCGGGCTCCCGCGCCGGCTCGACGGGGGCTTCGGCCCCGAGGCGCACGCCGCCCGAACCACGGCGGATGAACTCCGCCGCTCGGCCGGCCTTCGAGTCCACCTGGTGGACGAGCGGCTCACCAGCGTCCAGGCCGAGCGCTCCCTGATCGAGCAGGGGGTCTCGAGGCGGCGGCGCCGCACCCTGTCGGATCCCGTCGCGGCAACCCTGATTCTGCAGGGCTTTCTGGGTGCCACCGACCGTGGATGAGCCGGCCGAGCAGGTCTCCCTGGTGGGCGAGGACGGCAGGGAGATCGTCTTCACCCTGCACGACGCCTTCGATCTCGACGGCGAGGTGTACTACCTGGTCGAATCGGGCGAGGATCCAGAGCAGGTCCTGCTCTTGAAGTCGGTGGGAGAGGATCTGGAGGCGCTGGCCGGAGACGAGTTCGACCGGGTGATCGAACGCCTGGAGGCGGCTGAGGCCCAAGGCGAGGGTGGTGCTGCCCCGGAGCCCGCCGGGTGAAGGGGCTGGCGATCGTGGTCGCGCTCCTGGTCGTGGTCGGGGCGGTGGCCAGCCGTGGCTTTGATTGGTGGACGCTCAACGTGGGCACGCCCGTGTCCCAGCACTCAGTCCCCGTCGCTTTCACCGTCTCCACCGGGGAGGGCGCGAGCGAAGTCGGCGACGCGCTGAAGGCCAAGGGGCTGATCAGAAGCACCTTGGCCTTCGATCTCTACACCCGCCAGAGCGGGACCCGGGGCAAGCTGCAGGCCGGGACCTTCGTTCTGAACAAGGACATGGCGGTTCCCGCCCTGGTCGCGGCGCTGGAGCACGGTCACGCCAACCAGCTCGCCGTACGCCTGCTCGAGGGCGACACCATGGTCCAGATGTCGCAGCTGGTCCAGGCCGCGGGCCTGGGAAGCGCTTCGGCCTATGTCTCCGCGGCCGAGGACCCGAGCTGGACGGCGAAGTATCCGTTCCTGCAGAACCGACCCCCGGGCTCGCCCCAAAACCTGGAGGGGTTCCTGTTTCCCGACACCTACCTGGTCAACCAGGGGTCGGGCCCGACGGCGCTGATCCAGCGCCAGCTGGATGAGTTCGGGCAGCAGTTCTCCCCCGCGCTTCAGGCCCAGGCGGCCCAATCCACCTCGGTCCGCCCCGCAGAGTCGATCTTCAACATCGTCACCCTGGCCTCGATCGTCGAGCGCGAGGTCAACCAGCCCCCGGACCGCGCCCTGGCTTGTGACGTGTTCTACAACCGACTGGCCCAGGGCATACCGCTCGGTTCTGACGCGACCATCGAATACGCCATCGGGCAGTGGAACGCCAATCTCACCCCGGCCGATCTGGCCAACCCGTCGCCGTTCAACACGCGGCTCCACGCGGGTCTGCCGCCCGGTCCCATCTCCAACCCATCCCTGGCATCGATCAAGGCCTGCATCGAGCCCAAGGCGAGCACCTACCTGTTCTTCTTCATCGATGCCAAGGGTGTGACGCGCTTTTCCTCCTCCGACGCCGAGTTCACCCAGCAGCAGCAGCAGTACGGCCTGGCGGGGGGCTAGGCGCACGGTGGCGCCGACCCAGGTGGCTCTGCTGGGTTCGGGGATCGCCTATTCGGCCAGCCCGGCGATGCAGAACGCGGCCTTCTCCGCGCTCGGTCTTACCTGGCGCTACTCGATCCTGGATCTGGCGCCCGAGCAGCTGGCCGACGCCGTGGATGCCCTGCGCCAGGCGGAGTGGGCGGGGGCCAACGTGACCATCCCCTACAAGGTGGCGGTGATGGAGCACCTAGATCGCATCGAGGCCGAGGCGGAAGAGGCGGGCGCGGTCAACACCGTCTTCAAACAGGGCTCGAGCCTGGTCGGACGGAACACCGATGTGCTCGGCCTGCGCCAGGGGATGAAGAGCCTGGGCCACGATCCTGAGCTGGCGGGCTCCGGTCTCAAGGTCCTGGTGCTGGGCGGGGGCGGCGGCGCTCGAGCCGTCGCCGTCGCGCTCCGCGCAGCTCAGCTGACCTGGGTCCTGCGCGGTCGTCGCAGCGGGTTCGAGCCCCCCGGCGAGTACCTTTCCTGGTCCCAGCCGAACTGGTGGGAGCGAGCCCGCGCTGCCGACCTTTTGGTCAACGCGACGCCACTCGGGCGCGCCCCGGGGAGCGGGGAGGAGCTGGTGCGCGCACTGCCTGAGCATGGCGGCGTGATCGATCTCGTCTACGCCGCGGGGGGCACCCCGCTGGTCCGGGCCGGGCGATCTGGCGGGAGTCCGGTATACGACGGTTGGGAGCTGCTTCTGGCCCAGGGCGCGGCGGCGTTCGAGTCCTGGACCGGACTTAAAGCCCCGCTCCAGGTCATGCGCCAGGCGTTGGAGATCTGATGGTCGATCTGCTGGCGCTGATCTGGGCCGCGGTCGGGGCCGCCCTGGGGTGGGGGGTGGTCTTATTGTCGGCGTGGCTTGAGAGGCGTGAGGACATTGATCCCCTGCCCGGCCCCGCCCCCCGCCTGCAGCGCCTGGGTCCACCGCTGCTCTTAGCTCCACTCTTCCTCGTCTTCGCGCTCAAGCTGGGGCCTCATCCCGTGCTCGCCATCGTCAGCCTGTGGCTGGTGGTGCTGACCCAGATCCTCTTCTTTGACCTCCGCCATCACCTGATCCTGGACCGGGTATTGCTCCCCGCCTGCGCTGCTGCCCTGCTCTTGAGCCCGGTGACACCGCACCTGGGTTGGCGTCTGGCCCTGGTCGCGGGTGTGGCCGCCGGGCTTTTCTTTCTCCTCCTGGCGCTGCTCGGGCGGATCATCTTCCGGGCCGAGGCGATGGGGCTGGGCGACGTCAAGTTCGTGGTCCTGATCGGCTTCATCCTCGGGCCCCTGGGCGGATTCGACGCCATCGTGACCGGCATGCTGCTGGCCGGACTGGCCTCGCTCGTGGTGGTCGTGTTCCGGCTCCGCGGACTCCGCGACTCCATCGCCTACGGCCCCTTCCTGGCTCTGGGCGCTTTGCTGGCCCTGTATCGCTTCAGCGGCGCCTGAATATGCTTGCAGCGTGATCCGCCTCTTACCGGAGGAGACCCTGGTGCTGGTGGCGCGGCGGCATTGGGTGACCGCGGCCGGCGCGCTCCTGGCCCCGGCCGCTCTACTTCTGCTGGTGCTCCTGGTCGATCTGCGCTGGAACCTTCCCGGGGTCGGGTTGAAACTTGCCCTGACCCTGCTCGCCCTCGGGCTGGCCGGGCTCTGGACGATCGCGGTGTGGGCGCGCTGGAGCTCGGCCAGTATCACCCTGACCGATCAGCGCCTGGTCTTAGAGCAGGGCATACTACGCCGGCGAACCAAGGTCATCGCCCTGGATCGGGTCCAGGATGTGGCCACCAGCGTGTCACCCCTGGGCCGGCTCTTGGACTACGGTCGGGTGGAGGTGGCGGCCGCCGGGCTCAACTCCACCGAGGCTCTGGACGCGGTGCCTTCGCCCCTACGCCTGCGCGACCAGATATACCTCTGCGCTCGGGCCCAGCGCAGCGCCCATCTGGGCGTGCCCGGCCCCGGGCTGGTCTGAGCGGGTGGACGATCCCACCGAGCCGCTGGAGCGGATCGAGCTGGCGGTGCCCGGTCACGAGCACTGGGCCGGCGTCGGCCGGGGAGCTTTGGAGCTGCTGGCCGATGTGATCAAGGATCAGGCGCCGAGCCGGGTGGTGCTGGTCAGCGATCACGGGGTGGGGCCGATCTGGGCCGAGCGGGTGAGGGCGGAGGTGGCGCGGGCCGGTTTTGAGTGCGCCCTGCACCTGACCCCTCAGGGGGAGGCGGCCAAGAGCCGGGAGGGATTGTTCGACCTCCTGGCCTTCCTGGAGCGCGAGCGGGTCGATCGCGCCGGCCTGATCCTGGCCCTGGGAGGGGGCACGGTGGGGGATGTGAGCGGCCTGGCGGCCTCGCTGTGGCTGCGTGGCGTGCGCCTGATCCATCTCCCGACCACCCTTCTGGCCATGGTCGACTCCGCGCTCGGGGGCAAGACCGGGATCAACTCCGAGGTCTCCAAGAACAGCATCGGCACCTTTCACCAGCCGGTTGCGGTGCTGAGTGATCTCGATCTCCTCTCCACCCTGCCCCGGGACCAGTATCTGGCCGCGTTCGGCGAGGTGGTCAAGTACGGGGTCGCCATGGACGCCGAGCTGGCTCGGCTGCTGCAGGCGGAGGCGGCGCGCTTGCGCTCGCCCTCAGACCCGCTCCTGGCCCGCGTCGTGGCTCGCTGTGTCGAGCTCAAGGCCCAGGTGGTGGCGGCAGATGAGCACGATCGCGGAGGCCGGGCGATCCTGAACTACGGCCACACCATCGCCCACGCCTTGGAGGCCGCCTCCGGATACACCGCGACGCACGGCCGGGCGGTGGCCCTGGGTATGCGCGGGGCGGCCCTTCTGGGCCAGCGGAGCGGCTTCACCGAGCCCGCTTTGGTGCAGGAGCAGGATCGGCTCCTGGCCGCGTACGACCTGCCCGGGAGCCTGCCTCGGGTCGACCCCGAGCTCGCCCTTGAGGCCCTCGGGCGGGACAAGAAGAGCGCCTTCGGCCGCCTCGGATGGGTATTGCCGCGGCGCCTGGGCGAGGCGGTGATCTCCCGCCAGCTGGACTCCGACCTGGTGCGTCAGGTGGTGCTCGAGATTCTGGGCTGAGGCGCCAGGGACCGGGTCGGGCCCGCTCGCGCGGGGTAGGATGGGGAGGTTACAAGGCGTTGAGGACACGGCCGCAGTGGTCCAGACGGGCCGGCTGCGAGCGCACCTCGAACGCCGCCGGTGATCGCGGACGTGAGCGAGGTGGAGAGCTTCTTTGATCGAGACCAATGACTTTCGCGTGGGCACCGCATTCGAGATGGACGGCAAGCTTCTGACCATCGTCCAGGTCGAACACATAAAGCTGGCGCGGGCCGGAGCGGTGATCAAGGCCAAGCTTCGCAACATCCGCGACGGAGCCATCTTCGAGCAGAGCTTTCGCAGCGGGGACAAGTACAAGGTGGTCCGGATCGAGAAGTCGGCCGCGACCTACCTCTACGCCGACGCCGATCTTCACCACTTCATGGATTCCTCCACCTATGAGCAGATCCCGATCGAGCACGGGATCCTGCAGGACGTGCTCCCCTTTTTGAAGGAGGGCAATCCGGTCTCGCTCCTGCGCTACGAGGATCAGGTGATCGGGATCGAGATCCCGATCACGGTCGAACTCGAGGTCACCGACTCCGATCCTGGGCTCAAGGGCGACACCGTCTCGGGTACCACCAAGCCCGCGCGCCTGGAGACGGGGGCGATGGTGCAGGTGCCGCTCTTCGTCAATCCGGGAGATCGGATTCGCGTCGACACCCGCACCGGGGCCTACATGGAGCGGGTGTAGGATCGGCGCCATGGAGTCAGCCCCCAGCGGGCGCGTGCGGGTCGCCAACGAGGTCATCGCCAGCATCGCGTCCATGGCCGCCCGCGAGGTCGATGGCGTGACGGGTCTCGACAATTCGGGGGCGCATCACGTCGCCGACTGGTTGAAGCGCGACGTGCTCCACCACGGCGTTCGGGTGATGGTCGACGACGATCGCGGGATCCACCTCGACGTGTTCATCAGCGTGCGCTCGGGGGCGGTCATCACTCAGGTGGCGGAGCGGGTGCAGGACAACGTGATCGAGGCCGTCGAGCGCATGCTCGGGCTCGAGGTGGCGGAGACCAACGTCCTCGTCTCCGGCGTCAGCTTCGAGCCCTAGCTGGAAGCCAAAGTGGCGGGCTCGAGGCATCAGGCCAGGGAGCTGGCCCTGCAGGTGCTGTTCCAGATCGACGGCGACGCGGCCGCCGACGCCGATGAGCAGCTCAGCTATCTGGCCCAGGAGGCCGGAGTGTCGGAGCGCGCGCGCGAGTTCGCCAGCGGCCTGATCCGCGGGGTCGTCGCCCACCGCGAGGAGCTGGACCAGGTCATTCTGGAGGCGTCCCAGAACTGGCGCTTGGAGCAGATGGGTCGGGTCGACCGGGCGGTTCTACGGCTGGCCACATTCGAGATTCGGCACGGCCAGGGAGTCCCGGTCAAGGCCGCGATCAACGAATCGATCGAGCTCGCCAAGACCTTCAGCGGACACGAATCGGGCCGCTTCGTCAATGGCGTCCTGGGTCGCATCGCGGCCCTGACCACGCCATGAGCCCGGATCGGCCAGGGGAGCTGGGCCTTGGGGTCGCGCCCGAGTCGGAGCTCGGATTGGAGGATCTGATGCTCACCCTGGAGGACCTGATTCAAAGTCTGGCCGGGGGGGAGGCCCCGCTCGAGCAGCTGGTCTTGGACCACGCCCGCGCAGCGCGCCTTCTGGCCCTGGCGCAGAGCCGGCTGGACGCGGCGAGCTTGCGGGCCAAGGGCGATTGAGGTACGTACTGCCCCCCCTGCTGGCCTGGTTCATCGCCCAGGTCATGAAGGTCATCATCTCCTCCTCCCGGCAGCGGAGATTGAACCTGCGGGTGCTGGCCGAGACCGGGGGAATGCCGAGCTCGCACTCCGCCATCGTGGCCGGGCTCACCACTGGGATCGGGCGCATCGACGGCGTGGGTTCGGCCGGCTTTGCGATTGCGCTTATCTTCTCCATCGTGGTCATGTACGACGCCCAGGGCGTCCGCCGCGCCGCCGGGCGCCAGGCCGCGCTCCTCAATCAGATCGCCAACGAGCTCCTGGCCGGGCACCAGATCCAGCAGGTCCGGCTGCGCGAGCTCTTAGGGCACACACCGGTGGAGGTCCTGGTCGGCGCCGCGCTCGGCGTGGTGATCGGGTTGCTGCCGTTCTGAGCCGACTCGACGTGGCCCTGACCGAGGCCGGGCTGGCCGAGTCGCGGAGCCGGGCCCAGGCCCTGATCCTGGCCGGTCAGGTCCGCGTCGACGGCGAGACCGTACGCCGCCCGAGCCAGCGCCTGGGCTCAGAGCAGCGGGTCGAGCTCGCGCCGCAGCGGCGCTGGGCCTCGCGCGGAGGGGACAAGCTCGAACCCGCCCTCGATCACTTCCTGATCGATCCCGGGGGACGGATATGCGCCGACGTCGGCGCCTCCACCGGGGGCTTCACCGACGTTCTCTTGGCCCGGGGCGCCAGTTTGGTCTTCGCCGTCGACGTCGGCCGCGGGATCATGGACTGGCGGCTGCGTCAGGATCCTCGAGTGCAACTGATGGAGCGCACCAACGCCCGCCACCTTACGTCCTATCCCCAGCCGGTCTCGCTCCAGGTCGTCGACCTCTCATTCATCGGTCTGGAGAAGGTGCTCCCCGCGCTCCGCCTGGCCGCACCCGACTCGGAGTTGGTGGCGCTCTTCAAGCCCCAGTTCCAGGTCGGCCGGGGCCTGGTCGGAAAGGGCGGGGTGGTGCGCGATCCGAGCCTCACCCAGAGCGCCATCGAGGACTTCGAGCACTGGTGCCGGCAGAGTGGCTTTGAGGTCCTGGGCTGGGTTCCCTCCGCCCTGGCGGGAGCCGACGGAAACCAGGAATGGCTCTGCCATCTAAGGTGCCGCTGATGGCCTCGGTCGTCTTCTTTGCTCACCCCCGCGTCGACATGGTCCAGCCCGCCCTGGCGGATGCGCGCCGCCTCCTGGCCGAGCGTGGGATCGAGGTCGTGGCCACCGACCGCGACTCGCGCCGGGCGCTGCCCGACGACGCCCTGCTCATGGTCACGCTGGGCGGGGACGGCACCCTGCTTCAGGGCGCGGTGCGCGCCGCCCGCCGGCGCCTTCCCCTACTCGGTGTGAACCTGGGCCGGTTGGGCTTTTTGACCGAACTCGAGGCCCCCGGCCTGGCTCCCGGACTGCAGCGGTTCTTTGACGGTGCCTTCCGGATCGAGGAGCGGACCGTGCTCCAGGTCTGGGTCGAGTCGGGCTCGCGGCGTTCGCGCCCGGGTCTGGCTCTGAACGAGGCGGTGGTCCACCGCCTGGCCATCGACGGCTTGGTCCGCCTCGACGTGCGCGCGGGAGACCAGGAACTGGGCGTGATCGACGCCGATGGCGTCATGGCCGCCACCGCCACCGGCTCCACCGCCTACGCTCTGGCCGCGGGTGGCCCGGTGCTCGACCCGCGCCTTGACGACGTCGCCCTGATCCCGATGAACCCCTTCGCGCTCACCGTGCGCCCGATCGTCCTCCCGTCCGACCAGCCTGTCAGCATCCGCCTCGCCTTCCAGGGCGCCAGCCTGACCCTGGATGGAGGTCCGCCTCGACGCCTGAAGCGCGGCGACGTGGTCCGGATCGCTCGCTATCCGCGCAGCCTGCGCCTGATCCGGTTCACGCCGCCTGAACACTTCTACCTCCAGTTGCGCCACAAGCTGGGCTGGGGGCTTCCCCTGGTCCCGACGCCGCCGGGTGCTTAAAGAGCTCCGGGTCCGAGATCTGGCCCTGGTGGAGAGCGCCGAGGTCGGATTCCGACCCGGTCTGAACCTGCTCAGCGGCGAGACCGGGAGCGGCAAGTCACTCATCGTCGACGCGCTCGGGCTCTGCCTGGGAGCTCCCGCCAGCTCGGATCAGATTCGCGAAGGGGCCAAGCGGGCGACGGCCGAGGCGGTGTTCGAAGTCGATCAACCGGGCTCTGCCGAGGCGAGCGAACCCCAGCAGCTGATCTTGGGGCGAGAGCTGGCCGGACGCAGCAGCGCCCGCCTCAACGGTGGCGCCGTCGAGCTGGCGCGGCTGCGCGAGCTGGGGCGGCAGCTGGTGGCGGTACACGGCCAGCACGAACAGCACCTGCTGCTCGACGCCGAGGCCCAGGCTCTGATGCTGGACGGATACGGGGATTTGGGCGAGCTGCGCGCGAGCGTCATGGCCATCCACGCCGAGTGGGCGGGGGCGCGCTCGCGGCTCGATCAGCTGCTCCGCCAGCAGGCTCGCGGGGAGCGCGAGGAGCAGTACCTGCGCGCGCAGCTGGAGGAGCTCGAGGCCGCCCGCCTCGCGCCTGGCGAGGACTTGGAGCTGGGGGCCGAGAGATCGGCTCTGCGCCATGCCACCCAGCTCGGGGCGGATCTGGATCGGGCGCTGGAGGCGATGGAGGAGGAGGGGGGACTGGAGCGCGCCCAGAGCCTGGTCCGATCAGCCAGCGAGTTCGACCCGCGTCTGGCCGACCTGGCCCAGGCTCTGGGCGGTCTGCTCGAGCAGGCCACAGACCTGCGCTCCGAGCTCAGGCGGCGGCGCGAGTCGGTCGAGCCGGACCCGGTCCGATTGGAGGAGGTTGAGGCCCGGCTATCTCAGATCGAGACCTTAAAGAGGCGTTACGGGGGCACCCTGGAGGAGGTGCTGGCGGAGCTTGAGCGGCTCCGTGGTCAGGTCGGCACGGGGATCTCGATCGAGGACTCGATCTCCGGTGCCCGGAGCGCGGTGGAGACGGGCGAGCGCGCCTACATGGCTGTGGCCCAGCAGCTGAGCGCGGGACGGGCCTCAGCCGCGGCCCGGCTGGCTGGGGCCGCCGAGCTCGAGTTGAGGGCGCTGCGACTGGAGCAGGCCCGGCTCGAGATCCGGCTCGAGCCCCGTCTTGAGCCCTCGCCGCAGGGCCTCGAATCGGTTGCGATCCACTTCAGCGCCAATCCCGGGGAGAGCCTGCGACCGCTGGCCCGGGTGGCCTCGGGCGGCGAGCTCTCCCGCCTCATGCTGGCCCTGAAGACGGTGGCGGCGGAGTCCGACTCCGTCCCCACCCTGGTCTTCGATGAGATCGACGCCGGCATCGGGGGCGAGGCGGCGGTGCAGGTCGGGCTGCGCCTGGCCCGGCTGGGACGGCGGCGTCAGGTCCTGGTCGTGACCCACCTGGCCCAGATCGCGTGCTTCGCCGAGCATCACCTGGTGGTGGAGAAGGTGGCGGAGGCGAGCGGGCGCAATGTGGTCCGGGTGCGCGAACTCGTCACCGCCCAGGAGCGCGCCGCCGAGCTGGCCCGGATGATGAGCGGGGGGGTCACCCAGAAGGCGATCGAGCGCGCGCTCGAACTGATGGCCGAGGCCGCCGCCAGCGGCTGAGGGGGACGTGGGCACAGGGGGGAGGGGGGGACCGGACGGCTATGATTTCGGCCCGATGGGCAAGCCCCGCCTGGAGATCACGACCCCCGTCTTCGAGGGTCCCCTCGAACTCCTTTTGGCCCTGGTCGAGCGCGATCAGGTGGACCTCTTCTCCGTCCGCCTGCACGAGCTCACCGCCGCCTACCTGGCGGCTGTGGCGGGGCTCAAGCGGCCGGATGCGAACGAGATGTCCGAGTTCTTGTGGCTCGCCGCCCGGCTCCTTCTGCTCAAGTCGATGCGGCTGCTGCCCGTGCCCCCGACCGAGCCCGAGGAGATCGACCTGGTGGGCTGGGAGGAGGACGTCCGCGCCCGCCTGGTCGAGTACCAGGCCTACCGCCGTCTGGCCCAGGGTCTGATGGAGCGGGCCAGCCAGCAGGAGTTCTCCTTCCCCGCCCCGGTGCGCGAGATCGCCGCCGCGGGGCAGGAGGAGCCGCTGCAGGTGGAGGCTCTGGTGGGTGCCCTGGAGGCGCTGCTGGCGCGCATCCCGCCTCGCCCTCTGGTCGTGACCCAGGAGCGCTGGACCCTGGAGGACCGGCTCGAGGACTTGAACCGGCGTCTGGCCGAGGGCGGATTCGATCTCGTCCAGGTGCTTCTGCAGAGCCAGGATCGTCTGCAGGCCGTGGTCACCTTCGTCGCGCTGCTCGAACTGCTGCGCCAGGGCCGGGTCAGCATCCGCCAGGAGCACAACTTCGCCTCGATCTGGGTCGAGCCGCGGTGAGCGATCTTGCCGCCGCCCTGGAGGCGATCCTCTTCGCCTCTCATCGACCGCTCACCCGGCGCGAGCTGGAGCACGCGACCGCGGCCTCGCGAGCCCAAGTCGAGGCCGCGCTGGAATCATTGGAGATCGCTCTGGGTGATCGCGGGGTGATGCTTCAGCACCATCAGGACCTGGTCCAGATCGCCACCCGTCCGGCCTACTCGAGCCAGGTCCGGCGCGCCCTCAACCCCGAGATTGGCGGCCGCCTGTCCGCCGCCGCCTACGAGACCCTGGCCATCGTCGCGGTTCAACAGCCGGTGCCCAAATCACGCATCGAGCAGATCCGGGGAGTCAACTGTGACGGCGTCCTGGCCAACCTGGAGCTGCGCGACCTGGTCCACGAGGTGGGCCGGGGGGAGGGACCGGGTCAGCCCAAGCTGTACGGCACCACCATGCGCTTTCTCCGCCTGCTCGGACTGGGCAGCCTGGAGGACCTGGACCTGCCCGAGGTGCTGCCATCGCCGAACGATTGAATCGCTACCTGGCGCGGTGCGGGGTGGCCTCGCGCCGCGCCGCTGACGCCCTGATCGCAGGCGGTGCCGTCCTGGTCAACGGGCAGCTTCCACCGGCCTCCGGCCAGCTGGTTGAGCCCGGGGTCGATCGCGTCACCCTGCGTGGCGCTGAGGTGTCTCCTCCCTCAGCTCGGGCGAGGCACCACATCGTGCTCCACAAGCCGGTTGGGGTCATCGTCACCGCCCACGACCCCCAGGGCCGGCCGACGGTGTTCGAGCTCGTCGGGGAGGAGACGGGAGCCCGCCGCCTATTCAGCGTCGGGCGGCTGGATATGGACAGCTCGGGGCTCCTCCTGCTCACCGACGATGGCGACCTCGCCCAGCGCCTGGCCCATCCCCGCCATGGCCTGAGCAAGGAGTACCGGGTCACGGTCTCAGGAGTTCCCGACGAGGCCGCACTGCGCAGCCTGCGCCAGGGCGTGAGCCTGGACGGGCGTCCGGCGCGCGCGCTGCAGGTCGAAGTGCTGCAGCAGCAGGGACGGCTGTCCAGCCTGCGCGTGGTGGTGGCCGAGGGACGCAACCGGCAGGTACGACGGATGCTCGAGGGGGTTGGGCACCCGGTGATCGATCTGCGCCGGGAGGCGTTCGGGCCGATCCGGTTGGGACGTCTTAAGGTGGGGGCCTGGCGCCACCTGCGGCCGGCCGAGGTGGCAGCGCTGCAGGGCCAGTCGGGCGCGGAGACGAGGTCTTGATCGTGGCCATCGACGGTCCCGCCGGGAGCGGGAAGTCGGCCGTGGGCCGGCGCCTGGCGAGCGCGCTCGAACTTCCCTTTGTCGATTCCGGCCTCTTCTACCGCGCCCTCGCCTGCGCCATCGAGGAAGGCTCGGCGGGGGGAGCGGAGCCCGATCCGGCGGCGCTGGCGCTGGAACTTGAGTTCGACCTCGGGGGGGACCGGATCCGAGCCGGGGGACGGGATGTGACCGATCTGGTCTACGGAGCTGAGATCAGCGCCCGGGCCTCGACTCTGGCCCAGATCCCAAAGGTTCGGTCGGCCCTTTTGGGCCAGCAGCGCTCCCTCGCCCATGATCCCGGGGTGGTGATGGCCGGGCGCGACATCGGGACGGTGGTGCTGCCCTGGGCGGAGCACAAATTCTTCCTCACCGCCGGGGTCGAGGAGCGCGCGCGGCGGCGTGAACGGCAATTGCGGGCGCGGGGCCTGGCCGCCGATGAGGACGCGCTCAAGGCCGAGATCTCCGAGCGCGACCGCCAGGATACAGAGCGCGCCGTCGCACCCCTGCGCCCGGCCGCCGACGCCACCGTGGTGGAGACCGAGGGGGTCGCGCTGGAGGCCGTGGTGGCGCGCCTTCTGGGCCTCATCCGGGGAGCATGAGCGCCGTCGTCTACGGCTTCCTGCGCGGCGTCATGCGCACTCTGACCCTGACCATCCTGGCCGGCGGGTTGTTCCAGGTGAGGGGCCGCGAACTGGTGCCACGCTCGGGCGCACTCCTGGTCTGCGCCAACCACACGGCGACGGTCGATCCACCCCTGGTCCCCGCCTTCCTGCCCCGCGCCGACAGCTGGAGTATGGCCAAGTCGGAGTACTTCACCGGATCCATCCTCTGGCGCTGGCTCATGCACGGATACCACGCCTTCCCCGTCGTCCGGCATTCGCCCGACCGCCTCGCTCTGGAACGGGCGGCCTCGATCCTGGACGCGGGCGAGGTCGTGATCTTGTATCCGGAGGGGACCCGGGTGGAGCAGGGCGGCCTTAGAAGAGGCGAACCGGGGGCGGGGTTCATCGCCCGTCGCTCCGGCGCCGCGGTGCTGCCGGTCGGGCTGGTCGGCAGCAGGGATTGTCTGCCCAAGGGTTCGCGGCTGCCTCGGCGCCGTCCGGTCGAGCTCATATTCGGTCCGCCGTTCCTGATCCCCGAACGCCGCCCCGATGGACGCCGGGTCTCCAATCAGGAGGCGGCCGACGCCATCATGGTCGCCATCGCCCATCTCCTGCCGGAGTCGATGAGAGGGGACTACACCGAACTCGAAACCTGGTCTCAGGATCTCCTCGGGGTCACCCAACCCGGCGTCTGAGAGGGGTGCCCGCCCCCGTCTATAGGTTGGGGAGAGGGGAGCGTCAATCCGGACGGTGAGCTCAGATGGTGGCCCGGGATCGGGGGGCGCGGGCCAGGACCTCGACCAGCCCGACCGCCGCCAGCCCGACCGCCAGATGGACGATCTGAATCAGGAAGTGATCCGACCCGCTCAGAACCCGGGCTTGGAGCAGTCCGAAGACGGTCATGGCCAGGCCCCAGAGGAAGGCCACGGCGGCCAGTGGCACCGAGCCCCCAGAGCGCAGAGCGAACGCGGCGGCGGCCCAAAGGTCGAGCACCAAGATGAGTCCCAGGACGATGTGGACGATGACCAGCGAATTGGCGTGTCCGGTCCAGAAGAGCAGGCCCAAGACCACCTCGATCAGTGCGATCGTGCGGGCGATGAGCCGAAGCGCGAGTGAGGTATTCATAAGTCCTGGGACGAGGTTAACCCCTGGCTGGTCCACGGGTTAGGGCGCCCCCGACCCCCCTCCGCCTCGGGATCGATCGCGCGCTACTCGGAGTGGCCCGTGGGCTGGGACCAGTCGTCGTCCACCACCCCGCCCAGGGCGGCGTGGAAGGAGGCCTCGTAGGCCTCCTCCAGGCTCTGTGGCGTCAGACGCGGGGGGAGCTGACGGTAGGCGGCGAAATCGACCAGCCGGTTCACGATCTGGCGCGGATGGGAACCGCGCATGGGACGCTGGTCGCGCTCGTAGAGGGAGAGCAGGAAGGGCATGGCCTGGGGCACCCAGGGGACCTGGTTCTTGCCGCACTCGTACTGCAGGATGCGGGTGAAGGCCTCGGGGCTGGGATTGCTGACGCCGATCTTGTAG